>WNFR01001020.1_pt1 | contig 43407 bp, 44 predicted proteins | sample 5400221 | NCBI WGS metagenome assembly WNFR01 (sample SAMN13153357, study PRJNA577476) | soil metagenome | isolation source: 40 cm soil under Madrone tree | place: USA:California | collected 2016-06-14 | reverse complement strand
GGGGGCGCGCTCGCGAGCGGCTTGCTCCGCCGAGCCACACCAACAACCGGGGCCTGAGCCCGCTGCGCCGCAGACCCCGGCGACTACCATCGCAACCTGTTCCTAATTTTTGTGTCTCACCACAGGGGTGCACCCCAATTCCCTGTTTTAATTTGCAGGGAATTCGTGTGCAAGACATTGAAATTAATACGTGACTTAATGTCGAAAATCGTCAAACCGGGTCAAGAAATCGCAAATTCCCTGTTATTTTCCCTGTTCTCAGGGAATTTCGAGGGAAAAGAATGGGGGCTAGGAGCGGATTTCGATCGATTAGAACCGGTACAAGGGTGGGCAAAGGCGTGCTCTGGCGCGCCGTGCCCGCCACGCTGGGGGCTTTGGTGGGCACGCGGAGCCTGTCATCAGGCTCCGGCCGGACCCCTTGGCTTTGCCACCCTACGACGCTTGAAGGTGAAAGTCCTCTCGTGACCTGGTTGCGGCGAGCGAAGCCCTCCAGTCGCACGGATACGTGAACCCGGTGTTCCGGCGGATCATCCGCTCCATCCATGAGCAGGCACCAGAACAAGACCTGGATCGCGGTGGCCGCGTTGGTGGTTGTGGCGCTCGCCGTGGGGCTGGCGAGCCGATTCTTGTTCGTGTCGGTGCGACCGGTTCATTTGGCGCGCGCGCAAATGGACGTCTATCGCGTCGACGAAAATCGCCTGCTGGTGATGGGCGCGGAGCAGGCATTCTTGATCAACACGGAAGAGCGCGTGGTGGTTCGGCTAACATCGCTCAGTCGCCGCTACGGTCCGCTGGTGGTGTGGCCCCGTTCCTCGCTCAAAGGGGTGGTGCTGGGCGACGGGGTCAAAGGCAACGAAGCCGAGTCGTTTTCCTTCGACCCAGTCGGTGTCACGATCCGCTATGAGGCCCACGGCCGTCCCGCGTCGGTCCGCGTCCCGCTGGGTTACTCCTCTCTCGGTGCCGCCGCCGCCCAAATCTTCATCATGTCGATGGGGAACGGAAACACGATGGTCGAACTGCGCTCCCCGGCGATATCGAAGAGCGTCGCCAGATAGCGCAGTTGCATGGCCTGCGGCACCGGAGCCAGGATGTTGGCGGCCTCCACCAGCTTTTGCGCGGCCTGCTGTTCGCCTTGCGCATTGATGATCTTGGCGCGGCGCGTGCGCTCGGCCTCGGCCTGGCGGGCGATGGCGCGGACCATGCTCTCGTCGAGGTCGATGCGTTTGATTTCCACGTTCGAGACCTTGATGCCCCAGGCCTCGGTCTGCTTGTCGAGGACCTCCTGGATGTCGGCGTTGAGGCGGTCGCGCTCGCCCAGCATGCTGTCGAGATCGTGCTTGCCCAGCACCCAGCGCAACGTGGTCTGCGCGAGCTGGCTCGTCGCCATGAGATAGTTGCTGACCTGGATGATGGCCCGCTCGGGGTCGACGACGCGGAAATAGATGACGGCGTTGACCTTCACCGACACATTGTCGCGCGAGATCACGTCCTGCGGCGGCACTTCGTCGACGACGACGCGCAGGTCGATGCGCACCATCTGCTGCACGACCGGCACCAGCAGGAAGAGTCCCGGCCCCTTGGTTCCGGTATAGCGTCCGAGCGTAAAGACGACGCCCCGCTCGTATTCGCGCAAGATACGTACGGCGGAATACAGAAAGGCGACCACAACGATCAAGATGGCTACGACTGGAATAATGCCTTCCATGGGTTCCTCCTTGGGCGAACATGGACGGTCCGGCTTTTAAGCCGGTTCGACAACCACGACGAGTCCCTCGCGAGCGATCACTTTGACGCGGGTGCCCGGCTCAAGCGGGCCAGCGGCGCGAGCGCGCCAGATCTCGCTTTTGACCCGAACTCGCCCCTCGGTGCCCTGCCAGAACAGGGCTTTGCCTTCGGCTCCGATCAGCGTCTCGGCGCCGGCCACCACGGCCCGACGCCGCGAGCGCAGCAGCATCGCGAGAATCAGCAGGAAGAAGACCACCGAAGCGACCGCAGTGCCCGCCAGCAGCGGCAGCGATAAGGTCAATCCCGGCGCCCCGCTGGGAAACATCATGATGGCGCCGATCACGAAGGCGACGACGCCGGCGATGCCGATCAGGCCCAGGCTGCCGATATGCGCCTCGGCCACCATCAGCCCGATGCCGAGGAGTACGAGCGCGGCGCCCGCATAGTTGATCGGCAGCAGATTGAGGGCATACAGCGCCACCAGCAGGCTGAGGCCGCCGATAAGGCCGGGCGCAACCGCTCCGGGATTAAGGAATTCGAACAGCAGCCCATAGATGCCCAGCAGCATCAGTATGAAGGCAACGTTTGGATTGGTGATGACGGCGAGTATCTCGGTGCGCCAGTCTGGTGGCACGGTCACGACTTCGAGACCGGCGGTCATGAGGCGTTCGGTTTTTCCGGCGACCCAGACGCTGCGGCCATCGATTTGGCGGAGCAGACCCGGTACGTCGTCAGCGATCACGTCGATGACGTGGAGCTTAAGCGCTTCCGAGGCCGGAAGGCTCGCAGCGGTGCGGACTGCCTCGACCGCCCAATCGGCGTTGCGGCCGTGGAGTTCGGCAAGGCCGCGAATATAGGCCGCGGCATCATTCACGGCCTTGCGCGACTCGGCGTCCGGGGGCTCGGCGGGGTTCTCCTTGCCCTTGTCGTTGCTCTGGGGCTGTTGCGGGCCGCCGCCCGGAAGGAAGGACGGTCCTCGCAATTGGATCGGGGTGGCAGCACCGATATTGGTCCCGGGCGCCATCGCGGCGATGGAGCTTGCATAGGCGATGTAGGTTCCGGCGCTGGCCGCCCGCGCGCCATGCGGCGCCACATAGGTTGCGACCGGCACCGGGGAAGCCAGGATCGCGGCGTTGATCTCGCGCATGGAGCTGTCGAGCCCGCCCGGGGTGTTCATGCGCAGGATGACAACGCCGACCTCGGCCGGTCGGGCCGACCGCAGATTGCGCACGACATAGTCCGCGATGGCGGGCCCAATCGCGCCGTTGATGTCGAGCACCACGGCCTGTTTGGCTGCGCCCGCGTGCGTCAGCAAAGGCAGCATGGCCAGAGCCATCGCCAGGATGCGGACCGCGCACTGATGGAGATGGGTCCATGAGTGGATCCATGAGCGGGAGCCGGCTTTGATTGACCGCGGATGCATAGGCCGCCTCCTGTCGCGGAGTGGCGATTTCGCCGCTGCGGCCGATGACATACGCCGATCAGCCCTATAGGTCTAGGCGGTGTCCACTGCGCGCTCAGACATGCCAACCTCAACGCTGCCCGAACCGTTCCGCCGCTGGTTCGCGACCCGTGGATGGGAGCCCCGCGCGCATCAGATCGCGCTGCTTGAAAAGGCACGCGCGGGTCGTTCCACGCTGCTCGTCGCCCCGACCGGCGCCGGCAAGACGCTGGCGGGATTTTTGCCGACGCTGGTGGAGCTCGCCGCGCGTTCATCCCGCAGCGGCCTCGGGCGCGGTGCGCTGGCGTCGGGCAGCGGCCTCCACACGCTCTACGTCTCCCCCCTTAAGGCCCTGGCCGTGGATGTCGCCCGCAACCTGGAGCAGCCCGTCGCCGAGATGGGCCTGCCCGTCCGCATCGAGACCCGCACCGGCGACACGCCCGCGTCCAAGCGCACGCGACAGCGACGCTACCCGCCCGACATCCTGCTCACCACGCCCGAGCAGGTCGCGCTGCTGCTGTCGACCGCCGACGCGCCTTATCTTTTTGCGACGCTCAAGCGCATTGTGCTCGACGAGCTGCACGCGCTGGTGACGTCGAAGCGCGGCGATCTGCTCGCACTTGGCCTCGCTCGCCTCCATGGCATCGCGCCGTCCCTGATGACGATCGGGCTTTCCGCCACGGTGGCGGCGCCGGATGAACTCGCCCGCTATCTGGTGCCCCAGCATCGCGGCGTGACGGCGCAGGCCGATGTCGTGATGGCCGAAGGCGGCGCCGCGCCGGTCGTTACCATGCTGGGCACCGCCGAGCGCCTGCCCTGGGCCGGACATACGGCACGCCATGCACTCGCGGAGATGTACGATCTCATCCGGCGGCATCGGACCACGCTGATGTTCGTCAACACGCGCAGCCAGGCCGAGATGCTGTTCCAGGAGCTGTGGCGCATCAACGACGACGGCCTCGCCATTGCGCTGCATCACGGCTCGCTCGACACTGCCCAAAGGCGAAAGGTCGAAGCCGCGATGGCGGCGGGCCGGTTGCGCGCGGTGGTGTGCACGTCCTCGCTCGATCTCGGCATCGACTGGGGCGATGTCGATCTCGTCATCAATGTCGGCGCCCCCAAGGGCGCATCGCGACTCACCCAGCGCATCGGCCGCGCCAACCACCGGCTCGACGAGCCGTCGCAGGCCGTGCTGATACCGGCCAATCGGTTCGAGGTGCTGGAATGCCACGCTGCCATCGCGGCGGTTGCGGAAGGCGCGCAGGATACGCCGCCGCTGCGCACCGGCGCTTTCGACGTGCTGGCGCAGCATGTGCTGGGTTGCGCCTGCGGCGCACCGTTCCTGGCAGATGAGCTGTTCGAGGAAGTCAGAACCGCAGCGCCCTTCGCCGGCCTGACGCGGGCGGATTTCGACGCCGTGGTGGATTTCGTCGCGACCGGCGGCTACGCGCTCAAAGTCTACGAGCGATTTGCCAAGATCCGGCCCGGCAAGGACGGCCGCTACCGCATCAGCCATCCCCGCATCGCCCAGCAATACCGGCTCAATGTCGGCACCATCGTGGAGGAAACCATGATCAAGGTGCGGCTCGTGCGTTCGGGCCGAGAGGCGCCCGTCGCGGGTCGCGGGCCGACTGGCGCGATCGCGCGCGGGGGCCGCATCCTGGGCGAGCTGGAGGAGTATTTCGTCGAAGGGCTCGCGCCGGGCGACACCTTTGTGTTCTCGGGCGAAATCCTGCGGTTCGAAGCGCTCGCGCAGGACGAAGCCTATGTCTCGCGCGCACACTCCGACGACCCCAAGGTCCCGGCCTATGCGGGCGGCAAGTTCCCGCTTTCGACCTATCTGGCGGCGCGGGTGCGGGCGCTGATTTCCGCGCCGCGCGCTTGGGCCGCGCTGCCGGCGCAAGTGCGCGAATGGCTCGACATCCAGCAGCGGCGCTCCCGCGTGCCGTTGCCCGGCGAGCTTCTGGTCGAAACCTTTCCGCGCGCCGACAAGAACTATCTGGTCTGCTATCCGTTCGAAGGCCGGCTCGCCCACCAGACGCTCGGCATGCTGCTGACCCGCCGGCTCGAACGCGCACGTCTGCGTCCGCTCGGCTTCGTTGCCAACGAATATGCGCTTGCGGTGTGGGGGCTCGGCGATCCGGCCTTCGCCATCCGCCATGGCGAATTGTCGCTCGCACGGCTGTTCGACGAGGACATGCTGGGCGATGACCTTGAAGCCTGGCTCGCCGAATCGGCGCTGATGAAGCGCACATTCCGGCAATGCGCCATCATTGCGGGATTGATCGAGCGCCGTGCGCCCCGCGAGGAAAAGAACATGCGCCAGATGACGATCTCGACGGATCTCGTCTACGACGTGTTGCGCCGTCATCAGGCCGATCACATCCTGTTGCGCGCCACCCGCCAGGAAGCGGCCGTCGGGCTCCTGGACATTCGCCGGCTCGGCGCCATGCTGGGCCGCATCAAGGGGCATATCGTCCACCAGGCGCTCGATCGCGTTTCCCCGCTGGCCGTGCCGGTGATGCTGGAGATTGGCCGCGAATCCGTCTATGGCGAGGCGTCCGAACAGCTTTTGGCCGAGGCCGAGGCGGCATTGGTGAACGAGGCCATGGGGTGATGCGATCGATGGAAGGCCCAGGTGGCGCCTCGATTTTCGCGGGCGATGATTCGGCGTCGAGGAGCGGTCCAGAAACCCGTGTTGTCATGCCCCGCGAAAGCGGGGCATCCATTACGGTCGCCGGTGTGACGCTCGTGGCCGACTGCGCAGGCGCACTCTACTGGCCGGAAGAACAGTTCCTCGTCGTCTCCGACCTGCATCTCGAGAAAGGATCATCCTTCGCGAGGCGCGGCGTTTTGCTGCCGCCCTACGACACGGCATCGACGCTCGAGCGGCTTGCTGGGGCGCTGTCGCGCTACGCGGCGCGAACCGTGGTGGCGTTGGGAGACAGTTTTCACGATCAAGACGGACCGGCGCGCCTTGCCGCCCCTGATCGCGCCAAACTCAAGGAGCTGCAGCGCGGCCGCGACTGGGTGTGGATCGCCGGCAACCACGACCCCGATCCCGCCCATCACCTTGGCGGCGTCTTTGCCACCTCGCTCAGTCTGTGGCCTTTGTCGTTTCGCCACGAGCCGACGCCGCAGGCAAGTCCGGGCGAAATCGCTGGTCATTTGCATCCGGTGGCGCGCGTCATTGGGCGCGGCCGCGCCCTGACGCGGCGTTGCTTTGTCGGCGATGGAACGCGCCTGGTGATGCCGGCCTTTGGGGCTTATGCGGGCGGGCTCAACATCCGCCACGCCGCTTTTGTTGAGGTCTTCGGCGCGCCCGCCTTCACGGCGCACCTGTTGGGACGACGGCGGCTGTTTGCGTTTGCGGCGATGCGGTGCGTGGCGGACTGACGAGGCGCTGCTTCGTTCAGCGATCGGCGTTCGGGTTGTCTTCGGGCCGTCGTTCCGCCCCCACCTACCCTCCCCCGCCTGCGGGGGAGGGTAGGGTGGGGGGTTCTGTGCTGAGGCGGGGCTTTTGGTGACCGCGCTGCGATCCCGACGTCCGCTTGAGCAGTTCCGGCAGCCTTGCGAAATCGACTGCCATCTGTCGCGCCTCCTCTATGGTCAGGAAGCCGGTGTGTCCTGCGGCATTCGGGTCAGCCCGGCCGTAGAACACGCCAAGTTGCTGCCCGGAGGCGTCATCGACGGCGAATCCATTTGGGATCTCGACGATCCGCCACGGCGCGGGGAAGCGCGTGGTCATGGCACGCCTGCCGCCCGGCATCCGTGATCCTCACACGAACGCCGTTCCGCCGGAACGGGCCGCCCCATCAGTAGTCGTAACCGCAAACCCACCTGTAGCCGTACGGCGTCCACGCGTAGCACGGGTCGCCATAATAGCTGTAGGCGCCGTATCCCAGGCCTAAGCCAAGGCCGAACGGCACGCCGAAGCGGACGAAGCGGTGATGGTGAAAGCCGGGCCTGAAGCCGCTGCCGACAAAGCTATGCCCGGCAAACGTATGAGGCGCGCCGATCACACCCGGAGCCGCAAAGCTGCGAACACCCCCGCCTGCGAAGCCCGGCGCAAAGCCGTGCCCTCCGAATCCGCCATGGCCAAAGCCCCCACCGCCAAAGCCCCCGTGGCCTGCGAAGCCGCGTCCGAAGGCTAGGGCCCCGGTCGGAATTGATGCAGCGCCGACAAGACTGACTGCAGCGAGCGCAATCGCTATCCTGCGCAACATAGCGGTACTCCTTTCCCGCCCAGCCCTCTCACGACCTATCGTGTCGTAGAAAATGGCCTACCGTTTTCTTTCACGTGTAGCCGTCGGGCGCGATTCGCAATACGTTGGGCCTGATCAAATTTGCCGTGATCTAGACCCCATTACCTCAATCCGGCGTCAAAATCGGCCTTCTCGTTTTGCCTCCGCCAGAGTGGCAGCGCGTCAGCTTGCCAAATCCCCCACCCATTCAGGCCCTTAATGCGCTCGTGAGCGGCAATTGAGGCGGCAAGGCACTTTTCGGATATCCCCGCCTGTGTTGGTGCAGCGCATATAGAAAAACCCCGCCGGTTAGGGCGGGGCAAAGTCATGTGTGGTTAGGACATTGCACACATAACCGAATCGTTCGCCGGCTATCGTCGCGTGGCCGACACAGGCCAATGATGTCCACCGGAATCTGACGCGCGCCGCCGGACGGAGAGCGACCAGTCTTTCGGTTACCTTGACTTAAACCCGGCTGACACCACGTCGTCCCATTTTCGACGAGCTGCCCATGCTATGATAGGCGGATCGGAGTTGAGCCGGGAGGATAAAATGAGAGCTATCGCTTCTTTGATTGCGGCAGTTGGCGTGCTGTCTGCTGGCGCGACGGTTGCGGCGGCGATGCCGGCCGATGGCGCCGCAATCGCTCGTCTCGCGCAGCAAGTCGACGCTGTGGTGGTCGTGAAGAAGGGGAAGAAGTCGAAGACCAGAACAACGGGCGCTCCGACCACGCCGCCTCCGCAGCCTAACCAGTCCTATTGATCTCGCCTGCAATAAACAGGGAGAAGGGAGATGCACAATCTCCTTGCTATGCTGACAAGGGCGTCGGGCGTCGCCACGATCATTGCGCTCGCAACCTCATTGTTGTTGCGCTCGGCGCTGCGGTTGTGATTTCGAGCCTGATTGATCGCGTTGAGAAGCTCGAAGCCGACCTTGACAAGGCGCAGATCTATCGGCTCGCCGAACGTCCCCCGAGGTAGGCCCGTTTAAGGCCGGTGCGTGTGCATCTGTAGTAATTTGTCGCGCTCGTGCACCAGAATCTGTTTGCGCAGGAGATCGACAGTTACTTCCGTATGTGCGGGAACGACGGCAGAATGGCCGTCCTGGAACAGAATCAGCACGGGGTCGTCCGATGTTTCGATCACATCTTTCTGCGTGAGGCTAGAAGCGAAGTGTCTCAAAAGGGGACCTCGTTCCATGGTGAAAACGCCGACACTCGTTGTGATATAGGCCTTTCCGAACACCTCCCCCAAAAACGGAAGCCTGTCGTAGCTGTGACGCTTCAGATTATCGATATGACGGAGAGCGTTCACGATGAGCGTAAAAAGGGCTATTTGCTGGTCAGCGCTCGGACTCTGCAGGCTCTGCAGATTGCGGCGCAGGATATCGAGCGGGGATTCGGGCCTTGGCGCCGGTCGAGCGGCCAATTTTTCCATAAGCTTGAGCATGTCCCCGTCCGGATCGACAAAGCCGGTGTCCCTTTGGGGAAAGTTCTTGTGCTCGAATTGCCGGATCGCACCATAGAGCGCGTCGCCGCACGTGCCGTCCACGATGTGCCTCACGACGAGCTTTCCGCCAGAGCCGCCGTCAGCGACAGGAATGCGATTCAACAGGTCAATCACCGTCTGCTGATCCTTACGCCAGTTCCGACATTGGCGACCTCCCTCACGAGTGTGTCGTCCAACACGTCCGTCCATCGCAAGCTCCTTTCGAGCACCGCTCACCGGCCCTTAGGGGGAGGCAAACATCGAGACATTCGGGTCGATTCCGACCCCGAACGCGATGGACACGACGATCAATCCGATCGAGACAAGTAAGGTCCAGACGATCAACGCAATGTCGGACACATCTGGATGATATTTTTCGCAATTGCGCGTTGGGGAATTCTCCATGTCTTATGATCCTAACAATCGTCTGCCTCGACCATCACAGCGTATTGAGAAAATTGACCAGATCCTGCTTTTGCCGCTCAGTGAGTCCAATGCCGAACCGCTGGTCGTAGAAATTCACCACATCCATCAGGGTCGCAGCGGAGCCGTTGTGAAAGTACGGGGCGCGTGCCGCCAGTCCGCGCAGGACGGGACCTTTGACCTTGCCAATGTCGGCGCACTTGCCGGAAATCATTGCACGGCCCGGATCGGTCACCACAAAAGTCTGCCCTGCAAGCGGACCTTGATTGCATTGCAGGGTGAAGACCGGCAATCTCGAAATATCGAGCGCTGGAGGACTATCGGCGCCGGCATTGGCGACGCCGATGTTCAAGGGTGCCTTGACCGAATGATTGCCGACGTTGGGCGTGTCGTGGCAGGTGCCGCAGAAGCCCGCAATGCTCGGCAGGTTGAGGACATCGTTGAGGCCCGCGACGCCCGTGATGTTGATCTTCGTGGTGTTGAACACCTCCTCGCCGCGCGCCACCGACAAGCGATATTGCGCCTCCTCGCCATCGGACTTGAGCCCCAGCCACGGCTTGTACAAGTCGAAAATGTTGGGGTCGAACGGCAGGCCGGTTGGATTTAATCCGACCGGATCGTTCACGCCGACGAAGAATTTGGCAAGCTCAAGCGACAGCGCGATCGGTCCGCCGGTTGCGCCGCCCGCATGCAGGCGGCCCGCCTCGTCGTCGAAAATCTGCGCGGTGAAAATGCCGGTCTCGAAGTCGACGATCTGCTTTTGCTGGTCGGCTGTCGGCGCCGCAGCCGCCTGCGCATGGATCAGGGTCGCATCGACGCTCTGCTGCGCGAGACTTGGCTCGCGTCCATCCCACATGATCGCAGTCAAGAAGCCGAGATTGGTCGAGGGCAACGGGCGGCGATACATCGACATAATTCCCGTCGTCGGCGACGTGAGGCCGGTGGCCGGGTCGGTCGTGCAGCCATAGGGGTCGTCCACGGCAGCAACCGAGAACTCCAAATTCGACGCCGACGGCAGCGGCAAGCCGATACGGATCAAGCCTTTATCGAGAAGCAACTTGTAGGCTCGGCGCTTGGCGTGGAGCGTGGACACGTTGTCGGTCGGACAGGTCGCGCCATCAACCAGGCGAAAGATCGGATCGGTGCCGGCGCTGTTGGCGAAGCGAGCGCGTACGTCCGCCGCGCTGACGGTCCAGCCGGTCTGCGGCTGATGGCAGGTGAAGCATGTGCGTCCGTTTGTTCCTAAATTCTGGAAGAATGCATTGTTTGCCGTGATGGTGGCAACGCCCGGCTGGAACGTGGCAATGCGCCCGCCGGGATCGTCGTCCACATCGAGCTTGCTGATGATGGGCGGTGTCGGCTGGGAACCTTGGTCGCGATCTTTGTGGATGCGCATCTGTCGCGCATGATCTATCGCGCCTTGCGCCCACTCGCGTGTTTCGCTTGCGCCGGTGTTCCGGGCATTTTGCGCCGACGCAGGCGGTGCGGCTTGAAGCCAGAGCAGCACAATTGCCGCAACGGGCAATCTGAATGCTTTGAATGATGAAGGATTATTGAAGTGAGCGTTGCGCATTTTTTAGTCCTCTCGCTCTTGAAATGGCGGACGGTGCCGACCTGGAACATCACGGTGTTTCAGAACGGATCGCTGTAGTATTGGCTTGGAAGCGCCTTGCTGCTTGTCGACATGAGCTCAAACGGCAATATCGCGCCGGTTGAGGGTTGAACTGGCGCGGCTGTCACCGCCTCCGTCGCGACCGGCGCAAGTCTCATCCATATTCCGATGAGTACGATGATGAGCGCCGTCGTGGCGAAGACAGCGATTGCCTTGCGCATCATGACCCCCGCCGCCGCTGCTCGTACCCGCACAGCCGCTGGCTTTTCAGCTCGTCACCTCCCACGTGTGTGACCCACCTCACACTTGCTGCGAAGCACGGTTTGATAGAGTAATATTCGGTCATACTTGGCCGCCTCGCTGCCTTTGGGACACGGAGAGGCCTCGCCCCTTCAATGTGATTTTGCTTCTCGATCGAATGTACCGACGCTAAAAACCCAGACCGACGGACTACGCCGGGTTTACGCCTTGTCCCTTTGGCCGTCTTGGCGTCATGCGTGCAACGGATTTGCAGATTGCGCACTGTGGGTCACGGACGGCTCAGTTGTTTACGTCGTGGCTGCGCGTGTGAATGGGAGATTGAGGTGCCACCGACGCCACCTCGCCGTCTGCGTATCTCGACCGAGATGCTGCCCGAGCGGGACCGGTTCGCCGCGTTCCGAGAGGAGTTTGCGCGGCGGGTTCTGATGATGGATGTGATAGATCACAGCGACGGGCGTCCGCGGATCGATGTCACATTCATGCCGTTAGGTGAGACTGCGGTCGGCACCCTCGCTGCGACGCCAGTGGAGTTCATTCGTCACAGGCATCACCTCAAGGACCGCAGCGATGGTTTCATCCTGCAAATCATCGACACCGGCCCAATCCGCGTCACACATGTCGGTGAGGAACGTACGTACGATGCAGGCTGGGCGCACCTTGTGGATCAAGAACGGCCGCTGCGCGGATTTGGGCCGCGGCACGCAAGCATCCGGAATATCGCGGTGCGGGAGGCCGCACTTAAAGCCCTCGTGCCTCATCCGGAAGACCTGGCAGGTCGCGCGGTGCGCCCGGGGCCGGCACTCTACTTGCTCGACGGTTACGTGCGATCGCTCACGTCGTTGGAAGAACCCCCATCATCCGAATTGGCGTCGATCATCGGCGTTCACCTTCTTGATCTTGTGGCTGCAGCGCTCGGGCCGACCGCCGAAGCCGCAGAAATCGTTGCGCAGCGTGGCGTGAGGGCCGCGCGGGTGCGGGCGATCCTGGCGGAGGTCGCGCGACGTTTCAGCGAGCCCGATTTCGATCTCGACAACGTCGCCGGCAGGCTCGGCCTGTCTCGGCGATACGTCCAGCAATTGCTCGAGGAGACAGGAAAGTCGTTCACGGAGCATCTTGTGGAACGCCGGCTTGAGCGCGCCTTCGCAATGTTGACCGACCGGCGCTGCCTTCATCTGGCGATCATCGATATTGCCTTTGCGGCCGGCTTTGGCGACGTCTCTCATTTCAATCGCGTGTTCCGCCGGCGCTTCGGCGAGACGCCGTCGGGTGTGCGGGCTGCGACGGTCGGGCCGGAGCAGAAGTGATGATTTAGCAGCGAAACGAGTAGAACCGGATGGCGATCAGCCATCAAAACCGCCCTTTGCGGGTGCCTGCCGGCCGTGTATCCTCATCCGCCAATCCATGATGTCGCGTTCATCGCGACCAATGGGCAGTGCCGGGGGAGGATCGTCATGGTTTACCGAGGCTCGACTGGGGCTTTCGCCTTCGCCGCCGCGCTGATGATGGCGGTGGCCAGCGCTGAAGCGGCGGATGGCCCGAAATATCCCGACTGGTCAGGTCAGTGGATCCGAATTCCAGTTCGGCTTCCCACCCAGCCGTCGCACGACCAGACCAAGCCCTGGGGGCGGGGTCAGCAAGCCCCGCTGACTACGGAGTATCAAAAAGTCCTGGAGGACAGCATCGCGGATCAGGCGATCGGCGGACTGGGCAATTTCCCAACCACGCTGGGCCGCGCAGCCGGGATGCCGCACATGATGATGGGATTTGGTCCGCTGGAAGTGGTCGTGACGGCGGAAACGACTTACATTTTAATCGGCTGGTATGACCACTATCGTCGAATCTTCACCGATGGGCGTGACTGGCCTTCTGAAATCGAGCCGACCTTCGCGGGATATTCGATCGGCAAATGGGTCGATACCGACGGCGACGGCGCCTATGATACGCTCGAGGTCGAGACCCGGGGCTTCAAGGGACCGCGGGCCTACGATGAAGCCGGCCTGCCGCTGCACTTCGACAATCAATCGATTTTCAAGGAGCGCTTTTATCGCGACAAAGCCGATCCCAACATCCTTCATGACGAAATCACCACGATTGACAATGCCTTGACGCGTCCGTGGACCGTCGACAAAAAATACGTGCGCAGTCCGAATGTGCATCCTGACTGGCCCGAATATTATATTACCGAGGGCAACGGCCAAATAGCCATCGGCAAGGAAAACTATTTTCTGAGTGGGGAGGGGCTTTTAATGCCCGCCAAGAAAGATCAGGCGCCGCCCGATTTGCGGTATTTCACGCAGACGCGGAAGTGACGAGCCGGGTCATCGGCAGTCGCTGGCATCTGTTTCAAAGCCAGGTTGACGTTTCTCGGGTCGTGGCGGGCTTGTCCCGGCCACCCTGATTGTTTTCGCCTCCCTAGCCTGCCCCGAAGGCGGGGAGGGTAGGGAGGGGGCCGTCGCCGGGACAAGCCCGGCGACGACGCCGGTATGTCATTCAAAGCGATCGAAATCCGCTCTAACGTCGTGCCCTCTGCCGTCACTTCCGCGACGGCTTGAAATACCGCAAATCCGGCGGCTGCTGGTTCTTGCGGACCGGCATGAGCGTGCCGTCACCGCTCAAGAAGTAACTTTCCTTGCCGATCGCGATCATCGACGGGTTCTCGGTGCAATACGCCTCGGGCCACTCGGGACGGGGACTGGCGTCGCGCACATACTTCTTGTCGACGGTCCAAGGCCGCGTCAAAGCATTGTCGAAGACGGTGATCTCGTCGTGGAGGATTTTCGCATCGGCCTTGTCGCGGTGGATCCGTTCCTTGAACGTCGACTGATTGTCGAACGCCAGGGGGAGGCCGGTGGCGTCGTAGGCGCGAGGGCCTTTGAACGGGCCGCGCGTTTCGACTTCCAGCGTGTCATAAGTGCCATCGCCGTCCGTGTCTATCCACTTGCCGAGCGAGTAGCCCGCATAGGTCGGCTCGATCTCCTTAGGCCAGTCGCGGCCATCGGTGAAGATTCGACGAAAGTGCTCGGAGCCGCCGATCAGCACATAAGTGGTGTTCGGCGTGACAATGAATTCCAGCGGCCGGAATGCAATCATGTTGAGCGGCATTCCCCCGGGGTAGCAGCGTATGGCGTGGTCAAAGAAATTTCCCTCCCCGCCGTTGGCCTGGTCCGCAAGGCTCTCCTCCAGGACTTTTCGATACTCAGGCGTCAGCGGAGCTTCTTGCCCGAACCCCCAGGGCTTCGTCTGGTCGAACGAAGGCTGTCCCCCGAGCCCGGGCACGACAAAACGCGCCCACGCGCCCTTCCAGTCCGGATACCTCGGCGGGTCGGCGGCCTTGGCGCTGCCGATCGCCATCGCGAGGGCCGCGACCGCGATTGTAGTGAGCAAACTGCGACCATGCATCGTAACCTCCCTGCCGCGGAAAAGCCTCACGTTGCTCCCGTCAATACATTACATCACGGGCACATGATGAGGAAGGTCCTGCGACACGGTCACGACTTCCGCCTGGACCTCAGCATGACTATCTGCATCCGAGGAGTGGCATTACGGTCGATTAAGGATTAACCCATGACCTCGCGCATATCGGGCGTCAACGTCGCGCGCTTTGCTCCCCATGCTCTCGCTGTGTTGCGGATCGTCGCCGCAGCTCTCTTCCTGGCGCACGGCCTCGTCAAATTGGTTGGCTTTCCTGCGGACGCCCCGCCTGGCGAGCAGCCGCTTGTGACGCTGCTCGGGCTCGCCGCGGTTGTCGAGACGGTCACCGGAACGTTGATGATTCTTGGATTGTTTACCCGCTCCGCCGCGGTCATCGCTTCCGGCGAGATGGCGCTCGCCTATTGGCTGTTCCACGCGCCTCGCAGCTTTTATCCGGCGGTAAACGGCGGCGACGCAGCGATCCTGTTCTGCTTTGTATTCCTCTACATCGCCGTCGCTGGCCCTGGCGTCCTGAGCCTGGACGGCTTGCGAGACAGGTTCTCCCAGGAGAAGCGCTTATCGGAAGCGTAGCTCGGACTTGTTCGATCCAGCAACGCTAGGCAGTAGGTCCGGCAGGACGGCCGTTACACCAGCGCCTTGCGAAGGCGTGCGCTCAGAAGGTCGATCGCCATCACGGTTGCAACGACGACGATCACCTGGGCGGCAGTCTCGCCATAGTGGAAGCTGCGGATGCTTTCATAGAGCGTCTGGCCGATGCCGCCGGCGCCGACGATGCCGAGCGTCGTCGCCGAACGCACATTGGTTTCGAGGCGGTAAAGCGTGAGCGAGCTCCACAAGGGCGCCACCTGAGGAATAACCCCGAAGATCACCTCCTGGAGGCGTCCGGCGCCCGTCGCCCTGATGCCTTCAACGGGCCGCGGGTCGATCGACTCCACGGCCTCTGAGAACAGCTTGGCGAACACGCCGAGATTGTGGACCGCGAGCGCCATGACGCCGGCGAACGGACCGAGACCGACTGCGACAACGAACATCAGGGCGAACACGATCTCGTTGATGGCGCGGCACGCATCCATCAACCGGCGCACCGGTTGCACGACCCAGGCGGGGCAGACGTTGGCGGCGCTCAGAATCGAGAACGGCACGCCGAGCAGGACCGCAAGCGCCGTGCCCCAGGCAGCGATCTCAAGCGTCACCACCATGTCGGCGAGATAGCTGTCCCAGTCGTGGAAATTCGGCCGCAGGAACGCTGAGCCGAATTCCGCCATGTTGCGCCAGTCGTGGATGAGATCGGCGGCGCGATACATTTCGGCCGGCGTCCAGGCCCAGGCCAGCACGGCGACGATCATGAACCAGAACAGCCAGCCGGTCAGCCGTCGCGCCAACGGATGCCTCGGCACTGCCGCAGCGGCACCGGCTTCGTCCGGCGCGGGAGCGGCCGCGACGTGTGCCCCATCCGCCGCCATGCGGCCGTCAGTGCGCGGGAGCGTAGCTTGCCGCGAACGCCGCGATCGTGCGCTTGATGTCGTCCTGACGTCCGGTCTTTTCGGCCTCGATAAATGCCGCCACGCGGCTGCGGAACGGGCTGGCGTCGGCCTTCTTTTCCAATTCGTCGAGCTTGGCGAGTTGGGCCTGGATGACGGTGATCTCCTTCGCCTTTTGCTCGTCGGAGAGCTTTGTATCGCCTTTGACCTTAAGAAGGTCCTTGTTTGCTTCAAGCTTGCGGGTCGAAAGGAGCTGGTCATCGGAAGAGGGATGAAACGGCGACCAGATGAGGTTTGCGAGGATGTCCCGGGCGGCCTTGATTTCCGCTTCGGTGCCAATATGGCCGTAGCCCATCAGGACTGTGTAGAGCTTGCCCTTGACGGCTGGATCAAGGTCCTTGCGCCACATCAGCGGATCGAGCGGAATGAGCGGCGACGTCCAGATGATCTTGATCTTTTCCCTGGCATCCGGCGCGGTCGCAGCTATGCGCTGCAAGTCTTCGCTGTTGTTGGTCGCTGCGCTGACCTGGCGGTTCGCGACCGCCATGGCATTGGCCTGGTGATTGGCGTTGCGGACGGTCTTGAAGCAGGATTTCGGGTCGATATTGCGGGCGGCGAAAATATAGGACGTCGGCACCAGGAAGCCGGAGGTCGAATTAGGGTCGCCGATGCCGAAATCCAGCGACTTGTCGCATTTGAGAATGTCGTCGAGCGTCGCGAACGGACTGTCGCGGTGGACGATGACATGGGAGTAGTACCCGATGTTGCCGTCGCGGGAGACGATTTGGGCGAACACCTCCCCGCCGGCACGGTCGGCAGCTTCCATGCCGGATTTGTTGCCGAACCAGGCCACTTGAACCTTGTTGAAGCGCATGGCCTCGATGACGCCGGCGTAATCGGTTGCATAGAATCCGTTGACCTTGAATCCGGTCGATTTCGCGATCGCTTGCAGGAACGGCTCCCAGTTTTTCTTCTGGTTCGTCGATGCCTCGGTCGAGATGACCCCGAAATTGATCTCGACCGGCGTCTGCGCAGCAGCGGTCGCAACCGAGGCGATCAACAAAAGGAGCGGGGCCTTACAGAGGAATAGATTTCGTAACATGTTCCGGGTCCTTTTTTGCCTGTTGAAAATCGAGACGGGATGCACCGCGTGCGCCTCAAGCCCTCAGACGTTCTGTTTCACTGGCCGCCCATGCGTGCCCCGCAGCCGGCACGGTATCGGGAGCGAGGCCGGCCAGCCCCAAACGCGCGCCGGGCATCGCTGCGAGAGGGGGTTGTGCGCGCATGGCCGCCACCGGCTCCGGCGCGGGCACAAACAGTTCCTCATCGTCGGCGCCGTAGATCGACCTCAGCAGGGCCGGCGTCAGCTCGCTTGACGGGCCGTCATAGACGACCTCGCCGGATCGAAGCGCGATGGTGCGCGGGCAATAGCGCAGCGCATATTCGACCTGATGCAATGACACCAGCACGGTGATGCCGTCGCTGCGATTGAGGTCGGCAAGGATATCCATGACGCGCCGCGCCGCACCCGGATCGAGCGAGGCGATCGGCTCATCGGCGATCAGCAGCTCGGCGCGCTGCACCAGCGTGCGGGCGATGGCGGCACGCTGCTGCTGCCCGCCCGACAGCTCGGCGCCTCGCTTGAGCGCATGATCCGCAATGCCGACGCGAACGAGCGCCTGCATGGCGCGGCGCTTATCCACCGTGGTGAAGCGGCCGATGGTAGCGTGAAAAAACGACATTTGGCCGAGCAGGCCAAGGCAGACATTGGTGAGGACCGAAAGCCGTGGCACCAGATTGAATTGCTGGAACACGACGCCGATGCGCACGCGCAGCCGTTTTGCGGCGCGCGCGATGCGACCGCGCCGTTGCATCGGTTCCCCGAACAGGACGATCTCGCCGGTCGCAGCGCCCAAATCGTCGCCCGTCGCGGATTTGTCGATCGGCACCAGACCGGCGATCGCGCGGACCAAGGTGGACTTGCCGCTGCCTGAGGCGCCGATCAGGGCGACCATTTCGCCGCGTCTCAATGAGAAGGAGACATCGCGCAGGACCGGGCGGCGCCAGTCAAAAGACTTCGAAACCCGCCGAACCTCGACCACGGCTTCCGACATTCCGGCTGCCCCGTCGCTCATGCTGTTCGGCTAACAGGCGCGTGTGACAGCGCGATGAATGCGCCTGTAGGGGCGACCCTTGTGGTTGCCCGCTTTGTGGGTGAAGGCGCCGGCGACGGTATCAACGGCGCGCGATCGTGGCCAATCTCAAACCGGCCGCGGGGAACAGGGCGACCACAAGGGTCGCCCCTACATCATCCTTGCGTGGGACTAAGAAATCGCGCTGTGAGCCAACACGACAAACCGCGCGCCGGGGTTATCCTGGCGTAACAGGGCGAGCCGATCGATCTTGATTGGGCGGTCGCCGTGACTGCATGCCAAGCCGACCTGCAGATATGCGAGCATTGGCTCCTGGCGGTCGGCCGAGAGCGCGCTGGTGAGCGTCATGTGGAATCGGAAATCCTCGAAGACGTACGGGTATCCCCAGCGTTCGACGTGCCCGACTTGCCGTGCCGTAAGATGAGCAGCCAAGCGCCGGCTGCGGTCGGCGCTGGTGAGCGGTGCCCGGAAACCGTCGAAATGCTTCACGCATGACGCCGCCAGCCGGTCAAGCCCGGCACCAACGGTCATAGGTACGATGGCCACGAAATGCTGCAACAGACAGACCGCCGGTTCGATGGCCGGAGCGCTGTCGATCGTCGCCGAGAATTCGACAAATTCGCCGATCAACTCGGCTTCAGTTCGCCCAGCGGCCAGGCGAAACGGCGCTTTCAAGGTGGCGTGGAAGCCGTAGCGGCGCGGCTCCCGCGTCAACTCGCGCCACGCGCCGGCATCGACCGGCAGTGCGTCGAGCGTCGCGATATCGGCGCCGGTGAAACAGTCGTAGCCGAGGGCGGCGGCGCCGAAGCGATACAACGCCGTGTCAGAGGCCGGGACGAAGTAAATGGCGTATCGCGGATCAGTCATCATGATCGGCCCCGACTGAGTTTGCCGCCGTCAATGTCCGCAATAGAAGCGCGCTGCCTCGGTGAGATAAACGAGGCGTCCCGCCACCATCGTAGCAACCACATGGGGTCTGCCGCCGGTCGCCTCGACGAGGATCAAATCGGCGCGCCGTCTCGCCGCAATGATGCCGCGATCGGTGAAGCCGACCGCCGCAGCCGGGACTTCCGACACCAGCGCCCAGGCCTTTTCGATCGTCGTCACGCCGTCCGCAGCCAAGCGGAAGGCTGCAAGGAGCGGCGCCGGATAATAATAGTCCGACGCCAGAATCGAGCACAGGCCGCGCGCGATCATGTCCTTGGCGTTGATCCAGCCGATGTGACTGCCGCCGCGGACCACATTGGGCGCGCCAAGCACGATGTGGTCGCCGGCGCTGGCCGCCTCTTGCGCGGTCTCGATGTTGGTGGGGAATTCTGCGAGCCGGCAGCCTACGGAGCGATACCAACGGCGCTGCTCCGGGCTGATGTCGTCATGAGACAACAGCGGGACGCCGTGCGCGTTCGCCGCCGCGCAAAGCCGGGCGATCGAGCCGGGCACCTCGTCAGCGCGTCGGGCGATGCGGCAAACCAATTCCTGAAATGCGTCGTGCGACATGCCCGATCGCTGGGCCATCTCGGCGATTTTCGCGGGCCGGACCGGCGCATTGTTTTTCATGGCGGGCATGTGATTGTTAAACGCCAGCACGCCGATGCGTCGGGAGCCGATCCAATCGATGATTTCGCCCTCCGCGTCGAGATTGAAGGTCTCATGGCGCAGATGGAATTTGGTGTCTGCGCCCAGTCGCGGCCGCAATTCCTCCATCGTGGCAAGGATCGCGCGCGCGTTGCCGGCGCTGCGCAGCCCCGGCTCCCATGACCAGGTGACCCCGTGAAACACCGTGGTTATGCCGTTGGCGATCACCTGCCGGTCGGTGTCGAATAGCGCAATATCCATGGCGAAGTGAACGCCCGGACGCGGCATCAACTGGCGTTCGAACGCGTCGCCATGAATATCGACGACGCCAGGCAGGACCATCAGGCCGCGCGCATCGATTGTTCCCGCCGCACTGCGCTCCCCGCCAACGGCGTCGATGACGCCATCGCCGGCGCAAACGGTTGTTTCCTCGAACCTGTCTCCGACGAGGACGCGCCCGCCTTCAATCCGGATATCCATCATGAATCCTGCACGACTGCTTCAGCTTTCCACTACCAATTCAACGCGATCCGGCGCGAACCGCGTGCGCGACGTCAACACGGGCTCGCCCGAAGGCAACACATCGACACTGTCGACCAGAAGCAGCGGACGGCCCGGCACCGTGCGCAGCCGCTGCGCATCGAGGGCGTCAGCGGAGGTTGCAGAAATCCGCGTGGAATGCCGCCGATAGTCGCGGATGCCAAAATGGGCGAGCGTCGCCGTCATGCCGCGCCTTGATCGGTAGACCTGCGCGAGACCAGGGAAGCGTTTGGCCGGCAGCCAGGTCGTTCCGGCGCAAATCGGCAATCCATCGGCGCTGCGCAGGATTTCGAGCCGGACCACCAGCTCGCCGACCGCTATGCGCAGACGCTCCGCGACGGCGCCGGACGCCGGCTCTTCGCCATCAGCGATCAGCCGGCCACCGACCTCGCGGCCGGCGCCGCCGACGATCTCTGAGAATCGCGTTTGCCTCCTGATCGGGTAGGCAATTCGGCGGGGCGCGACGAAGGTGCCGCTGCCACGTTCCGCGTGCACCAGGCCACGCAGGGCAAGCTCGGCGAGCGCCCGGCGCACGGTGTGACGGTTGACGTCGAAGCGCTGCGCGATCTCCACCTCTCCGGGCAGCCGTTCGCCGATCGTATAGACGCCGGCGATGATCTCCTGTTCGACATCGTCGGCGATCCGGCGCCACAAGGTAACGCCCTTCAGGGTGCGATCGCTCGAAGCCTTCAACATGGCGAAGACGCGTTTGCGGTTGACTCGAGTTCCAAGTTGTCTATTATATTAGACAACTTGGCAAGCGGAAACTCATAGCGTCATCGCCGGGGCTTGTCCCGGCAATCTCTATCAGGATGGCTGTACGCGGAATTCGCCGATGGGAAATGAACCTGGGTCTCCCGGCAGCACGGCAGTCATTGGCCGGCGTGGCGCCATGGCGACGCTCGCGGATGCCCGCGCGAGCGAAATCGCGTGCGGGCTTGCAGCACTCGGCAACAATATCGCTCATGTGGAGTTGCGCCCGGTCGAGACCGGGCTCGTGATGCTGCAGGGCCGCATGGGCGGCGATGGCGCGGCCTTCAACCTCGGCGAGGCGACGGTGACGCGCGCGGCTGTGCGCATCCCGTCCGGCGAAGTCGGCTTTTCTTATGTGTTGGGACGAGACCGCCACAAGGCGCGGCTCGCGGCGCTGTGCGACGCGCTGTGGCAGAATCCGTCATCACGCGAGCCGCTGGAGCGCCATGTCCTCGCCCCCATCAGGGCTCGCCAGGAAAGCGAACGTACGCGGCAGCGCGCACTGACGGCGACGACCCGCGTCGATTTCTTCACGCTGGTTCGCGGCGAGGATTGAACCATGCTGGCGCCCGCCTTCGCGGATCCGGTGCGTGGAAGTCAAGCGGTGTTCCGCTCCGTCATGGACGCCGTGGCGCGTCCCGGAACCATCATTGCCATCGGTGGCTTGGCGCAGGCGCCACAACCTCTCGGCCTCGCCGCCGCCGCCGTCGCGCTTACGCTCATCGACTATGAGACGCCTGTGTGGCTCGATTCGGCGCTGGCGCAATCGTCCGAGGTGGCGGCTTGGCTCAGGTTCCATACCGGCGCCCCGCTCGCGGATGGCCCGCGTCAGGCCGCATTCGGTTTCATCGCCGACCCGCCCGGGATGCCGCCGTTCGAAGCGTTTCCCCAAGGCAGCATCGAATATCCGGATCGTGCCGCAACGCTGGTGCTGCAGCTCGATCACCTATCTGACATCGGCGGCTTTTGCCTGTCCGGCCCCGGAATCAGGGGAAGCCGGGCGCTCACCGCCTCGCCGTTGCCGGCGGATTTCGCGGCGCGCATGCGCGCCAATCGCGCCCTGTTTCCGCGCGGCCTCGATATCATTTTGGCGTCCGCCACGATGGTGGCGGCGCTCCCGCGTTCGGTTCATGTCGCCATGGAGCAGTCCTGATGTATGTGGCGGTCAAGGCTGGCGAACGCGCCATAGAAAACGCCCACGCGCTGCTGGCGGCGGTGCGCCGGGGTGATCCGTCGGTGCCGGAGCTCGGCGTCGACCAGATTTCCGAGCAACTTGCGCTCGCCGTCGATCGCGTGATGAGCGAAGGCTCGCTCTATGATCGCGAGCTCGCCGCACTCGCCATCAAGCAGGCGCGCGGCGATCTGATCGAGGCGATCTTTCTCGTGCGCGCCTATCGCACCACCTTGCCGCGGTTCGGCACCGCCGCGCCGATCGACACCGCCGCCACGGACATCAGGCGACGGATTTCCGCGACCTTCAAGGATTTACCGGGCGGTCAGGTGCTGGGACCAACCTTCGATTATACCCACCGGCTGCTGGATCATGAACTTGCGGGGCCTTCTCCCTCCCCCCAATCGAAATCAGCTGTTGCCGATTTCGATCACTCCATTGATGCGCCGAAACCTGCGTATGCGCAGTTTCGGCTGGGGGAGGGTCGGGGTGGGGGGTCGGGAGCTTCTGGCGCGACTGTGCCTCACTCACTGACCCCCACCCCCAACCCCTCCCCACAAGGGGGAGGGGAGAGAGCCTTTCCCCGCGTCACCGATCTCCTCGCGCATGACGACCTGATCGAGCCGTCGCCCGCCTCGGAAGCGCAAGCCGGTGATCTCACCCGTGAACCGCTGTCGTTTCCCGCCGGGCGCGACGTGCGGCTGCAGAACCTCGCGCGCGGCGATGAAGGATTTCTGCTCGCGCTCGGCTACTCAACCCAGCGCGGTTACGGCCGCACCCATCCGTTCGCGGGGGAAATCCGGTTTGGCGAGGTCGAAGTCGAGATGTTCGCGGAGGAGGTGGGCTTCGCGGTTCCCCTGGGCCGCGTCGCAGTCACGGAATGCCAATCGATCAACCAGTTCAGGGGCACGGCGACGCAGGCGCCGCGCTTTACCCGCGGCTACGGCCTCGCATTCGGGCAAAGCGAGCGTAAGGCCATGGCCATGGCATTGGTCGATCGTGCATTGCGGGCGCGGGAGCTGGGCGAGGAGATCAAGGCGCCGGCCCAGGACGAGGAATTCGTGCTGTCGCATTCCGACAATGTGCAGGCCACGGGTTTCGTGGAGCACTTGAAATTGCCGCACTATGTCGACTTCCAATCGGAGCTTGGACTGGTGCGGCGGCTGCGCGAGACGTTTGCATCGCGCTCAAGCGGGTCAGAGAGGGGTGTGGGGACCGCGGAGGCAGCGGAATGAACGGGCCCGCCTACAATTTCGCGTATCTCGACGAGCAGACCAAGCGGATGATCCGACGCGCCATCCTCAAGGCGATCGCGATCCCCGGCTATCAGGTGCCGTTCGCGAGCCGCGAGATGCCGATGCCCTACGGCTGGGGCACTGGGGGCGTGCAGGTCACAGCCGCGATCCTCGGACCGGACGACGTCCTCAAGGTGATCGACCAAGGCTCGGACGACACCACCAACGCGGTGTCGATCCGTAAGTTTTTCGTCAAGACCGCGGGCGTGCGCACCACAACCGCAACGGTCGATGCGACCGTGATCCAGACCCGCCACCGCATCCCCGAGACGGCCCTTCACGAGGGCCAGACCCTGGTGTTCCAGGTGCCGATCCCGGAGCCGCTGCGCTTCCTCGAGCCGCGCGAGACCGAAACGCGCCGCATGCACGCCCTGCAGGAATACGGGCTCATGCACGTGAAGCTCTACGAGGACATCAGCCGCCACGGCGAGATCGCCACAAGCTATGCCTATCCGGTCAAGGTCGACGGCCGCTACGTCATGGATCCCTCGCCGACGCCCAAGTTCGACAATCCAAAAATGAACGATTGCCCGGCCCTGCAACTGTTCGGCGCCGGGCGCGAGAAGCGCATCTACGCGATTCCGCCCTACACTCAGGTCGTGTCGCTCGATTTTGAGGATCATCCGTTCGCGCGGTACCGGTTCAACGGCACCTGTGCGCTGTGCGGCTCAACCGACAGCTATCTCGACGAGGTGATCACCGACGACCACGGCTCGCGCATGTTCGCGTGCTCCGACACCGACCATTGCGCGATACAGCGCGCGCAGGGGCACAGGGACCCCTGCGGGGGAGGGGAGAAGCGGCTGCGACTTGATCGGGGGGCGAGTGAATCGATTCCGTGAGACCAATCGCAACGATCGATCGAATTCAAACCACAGACCTCATCCTGAGGAGGCCGCGCTCTTCGCGCGGCCGTCTCGAAGGATGGCCGCAGGCACAATCTCGCCTGTGGCCGTCCTTCGAGACGCGCGCAAGAGCGCGCTCCTCAGGACGAGGCTGATGGATGATGTCGACATCATACGTGCCATCGAGACGCTGTACTAGCACCATGATCGACGCCGACGACCATCCTCTTTTGCAAGCGGAGGCGCTGACCAAACGGTATGGCGCGCAGGTCGGCTGCCGCGACATCTCGTTCGAGCTCTACCCCGGCGAAGTGATGGCGGTGGTCGGCGAATCGGGCTCCGGCAAGACGACCCTGCTGCAACTTCTATCTGCCCAGCTCGTGCCTTCAGCGGGGCAGGTCTCTTATCGCATGCGCGACGGCGTCACGCGCGACCTCGCGTCCCTGGGGGAAGCAGAGCGCCGCTTCCTGTTTCGCACCGATTGGGGTTATGTGCATCAGGAGCCCGCTCTCGGCCTGCGCATGGCGGTGTCGGGCGGCGCCAATGTGGGTGAGCGGCTGATGGCGGTGGGATGGCGGCACTATGGCCGCATCCGCGGCGCCGCCAAGCACTGGTTCGATCGCGTCGAGATTGCGGGCGACCGTATCGATGACGCCCCGACGACCTATTCCGGCGGCATGCGCCAACGCCTGCAGATCGCCCGCAATCTTGTTACCAACCCGCGCCTCGTCTTCATGGATGAGCCGACCGGCGGTCTCGATGTCTCGGTCCAGGCGCGGCTGTTGGATCTGATCCGGCGACTGGTTGCGGAATTGCGTCTTGCCGCCGTCATCGTCACCCACGATCTTGCTGTCGCACGGATGTTATCGGACCGGATCATCGTGATGAAGGACGGTGCGGCGATCGAATCGGGGCTTACCGACCGGGTGCTGGACGACCCCCGCGAGCCCTATACCCAGTTGCTGGTGTCCTCGATCCTTCCCGCTTGAGATGCCGATGTATGCGCTCGATCTCGTCAACGTGAAGAAGTCTTTCACGTTACATCTGCAAGGCGGCCTTCATCTGCCGGTCGTTGCCGGCGTCAACTTCGCAGTGCAGCCCGGCGAGTGCGTCGCGCTCACGGGGCCGTCCGGCTGCGGAAAATCATCGATCCTGAAAATGATCTTTGGCGGCTATCGCTGCGATGGCGGCCGTATTCTGATCCGGGACGGCGAGCGCATCGTCGACATCGCGACGGCATCGCCACGCACCATCATGGTGATCAGGCAGCGCGCCATGTCCTATGTCAGCCAGTTTCTGCGCGCGGTCCCGCGGGTCGCGGCCATCGATGTGGTGGCGCAGGCACTTGATCATGCGGCGCCCGGCGAAGCTCGCGCGGGCGCGGCCGTCCTGTTGCGCCGGCTCAACATCCCGGAGCGGTTGATGGCGGTGCCGCCCGCGACCTTCTCGGGCGGCGAGCAACAGCGGGTGAACATCGCCAGGGGATTTCTCCCCGACCGCCCGGTGTTGCTGCTGGACGAGCCGACCGCTTCGCTCGACAGCGAGAATCGCGCTGTGGTGGTCGACCTCATCGCGAAAAAGAAGCGGCTTGGCGTTGCCGTCGTGGCGATCATCCATGACAAGGACATTCGCGATGCGGTCGCCGACCATATCGTCGATGTCGCGAGCTTGGCGGCGGCCTGATACCCATGACGGATGACCGGCTCCTTCTTGCAAATGCCCGTCTGGTGCTCGCCGATGAGGTGATCGAAGGCGGGTGGATCGTGGCCGCCAACGGCATCATTTCGGAATTCGGCCGCGGCCGGCCGCCGGCGCGCGCCGAGGACATGGCCGGCGACCTCGTCATCCCAGGCCTCGTCGAGCTTCACACCGACCATATCGAAGCGCACTACATGCCGCGTCCCAAGGTGCATTGGGACCCGCTATCGGCGGTGGTGTCCTATGACGGCCAGCTCGCCGTCTGCGGCATTACCACCGTGCTGGATTCGCTGCGCGTCTGGCGCGAGGAAGGCGCCGATGAGGTCGGCGGCGAGGCGATGCTGCTCGCCGACGCGATCGCGACAGCGCGTGCTGCCGACATGTTGCGCGCGGACCATTTCCTGCACCTGCGCTGCGAGGTGCCGATGCCCGACGTGGTCGACGAGGCGCGGGCATTGATCGGCCGCGACGACGTGCGGCTCATCTCGCTGATGGATCACACGCCGGGGCAGCGGCAGTTTCGCGACGAGACCAAGCTGCGCGACTATTACCGCGGCAAGTCGGGCGGGCTCACCGATGCCGAGCTCGACGTGATGTTCGAAAAGCGGCACCAGCATGCCGCCCGTCACGGAGCCGAGAATTACCGCGCCCTGGTCGAACTCGCGCGCCGGCACGGTACGCCGCTCGCCAGCCATGACGACACCACGGCCGAGCACGTCGCCCTGTCGATCAGCGACGGCGTCGCCATTGCGGAGTTTCCGACCACCATCGAGGCCGCGCATGCGCTCCACGCCGGTGGCGTGCGGGTGCTGATGGGCGCGCCCAATTTGGTTCGCGGCGGATCGCATTCCGGCAACGTGGCGACGGCCGAGGCGGCGCAAGCCGGCGTCCTCGATGTGCTGTCGTCCGATTACGTGCCGGCGAGCCTGTTGATGGCCGCGCTGATCCTACCGCAGGCGGCGCCGGCGATCGCGCTTCCGGCGGCGCTGCGCACCGTCACCAAGACTCCCGCGCAGGCCGTGGGCCTGCGCGACCGTGGCGAGATTGCGGTTGGCAAACGCGCCGATCTGGTGCGTATTCGTCTGACCGAGAGGGTGCCGGTGGTCCGCTCGGTATGGTGCATGGGGCGGCGCGTCGCATGATGCGGCTCGACGCAGCGCGGACGCTGCCGATCGGGCCGGGCCGCCTGGTTGTGGTTGCCGGCCCGAGCGGCGCCGGCAAGGACACCTTGCTGAGATTTGCGCGCAACCACTTGGGCGGCGATTCCAACATCGTGTTTCCCCACCGCGTCGTCACCCGCGAGCCGTCGGCCGCGGAAGATCATGACGCCTTGTCCGAAGCGGACTTTGTCGCCGCAGTTGCGGCCGGCGCTTTCGCCTTCTGGTGGTACGCCCACGGCCTGAATTACGCCGTCGGCGCCGCCGTGGACGACGACATCCGGGCCGGCAAAACGGTGGTTTGCAACGTATCCCGTGCCGTGATCGCGGAACTTCGCTGCCGCTACGCCGACGTGCGCGTCGTCATCGTGACGGCGCCGGCCGACGTCTTGACGGCGCGCCTTGCGGCCCGCGGCCGCGCCACCGATGGCCCCCCCGCGACCCGCCTCGCGCGCAGTGCACCGCCGCAGAGCGACCTCGCCCCGGATGTGGTGATTGAAAATGTCGGCGACCTGCAAGACGGCGGCGAAAAGCTCGTTGCGGCAATCTGCGGGTAGCCGTTTTGCTATCCGGTCAGCTTGTAGGGTGGGCAAAGCGAAGCGTGCCCACCTCGGCCCTTGGTGGGCACGCGGAGCCTGTCATCGGGCCGGCCGAAGGCCGGACCCGTTGGCTTTGCCCACCCTACGAAACTACAGCGGGCAGTGGCCTCGATCACGGCGCCGGCGCCCTGGCGACGGTCGGGAACTTCACGCCCAACTGATCGAGATACGTATCGTACTTCGCGGAATCATAGTAGTAGGCGCGCATCTGCGGCCGATAGCGGTCCATCGTCTCGCGATTGATCTGGATTTGCGGCATATCGGTTTCGGCCAACAGCGGCAGCACCTTGTTGTTCTTCAGCTGCACGTCAGTGAAATAAGTTTTGGCCTCTCGAACCAATTCCGGGCGCGTCAAGAGATCGACGAGGGTCATCGCTATCGCTTTTGAGCCGGCGACAATTCCCTTGTGGGCGATTGGCGTCGCCATCGCGATGGCGTTCGACCAGTTGTGGCCCGGCAGGTTGGGAATATTGGCTGGATAGCGAACCGTCACGGTCGGCGCTACCCAGGAGACGTCGCCGATGTCGTCGGAGCCGCCGCTGATCGGTTGCGCCGGCGGCGGCTCAAGGGGCTTCGGCCCTGTATTGAGGCCGATCTCGGCGCCGTCAACCAGGCGCTGCACGGCCTTGGCGAAGATCTGTTCCTCGTCGGTCCATTGCGGCATTCCGACCCGGGCGATGTTGGACTGCACGGCCTCGGCGATCGGCTTGTTGAAATGGCGCGGCGCCGCTATGCCAACCACCTTCCGCGTCACCTTGGTGTCGGTCATCATCGCAGCGGCTTCCGCGATCTTGTTGCCGATCTCGTAGTTGCGTTTGATATTCTCGAAGTCGATCTCGCGGAAAAAATACCAAACCGACGCCAGCGGCGGAATGACGTTGGGCTGATCGCCGCCGTTGGTGATCACCCGCGCGCAATGCGTTGCGGCCGAGCCAGGGCCGGAACGCGGCGTGGGAGGACTCGCCCTGGAAGGTGTATTCGACCGAGATCAAGCCGGTGCCCTGGGGCGGCCCCCACGAAGTCTCGAACGCGTCGCCCACATGGGTAAAGAGCACTGCATCGACATCACGGAACATACCGGCTCGCACGAAATAGGCCTTGGCGCCGAGGAGTTCCTCCGCGACGCCCGGCCACACGACGAGGGTGCCCGGCAGCTTCTCGCGTTCCATCAGCTCCTTGACGGCAAGCGCCGCCACGATGTTGACGGCCTGACCGGAATTGTGGCCTTCGCCGTGGCCCGGCGCCCCTTCGACGAGCGGCTCCCGATAAGCGACGCCCGGCTTCTGCGAGGCTTTCGGGAGGCAATCGATGTCGCTGCCGAGCGAGATCACCGGATGTCCGGAGCCCCACCGCGCCACCCATGCGGTCGGAATGCCGGCGATGCCGCGCTCGACCGTGAAGCCGTTGTTTTCGAGCAGAGTGGTGAGATATTTCGACGTCTCGAATTCCTGATAGGCAAGTTCGCCGAAACTGAAAACGGTGTCATTGATCAGTTGCGCCAGCTTGCGCCGTGCCTCAACGCCCTTGGTGACGGACGTTTTGAATAGTTCGATCTGCGCGGCGGCTTCGCTTGCTTGCTGTGCCGACGAGGCGCTGCCTCCCAGCAAAAATGCGGCCATCGCAATGCCGGCAACGACGTGTGCTTTTGGCGTGGTCTTTCCTAACATCGTATCCCTCCGATCGGGAAATGCCGAGGTGAGCTGTCCCATCGTAGCACGCCGTCGTGCCTTGAGCCCGCGGCTCATGCAGGTCCTCGCCTCTCACCGCTTGCGGGGAGAGGGAGAACAAGCATGCCTTTCTATTCCGCGCGCTGTCGATTTCGTGCCTTATGTCCCGCGGCCCCAGACGCCGCAATACCGCCGGCCGATGAATTCCAGGCCCTGCTGGTAGCCCGGCCAGTCCTTGAAGTTCGAGAGTTTCAGGTCCTTCTCGGCGGCCCAACACTTGCCGGAAATGCCGAGCGGCTTCATCTCGGCGGAGGCTTCCTCCAGCAGGCGGAGCTGGTCGCGCGCGTCCTGCTTGGTGCCGAGCCGGCCGTTGACGCCGGGGTGGCCGGGGATCAGCCGGTCCCAGTCCATCGCGATCACCTTCTTGATGAAGTCCTCGGCTTCGAGCGGATACATGTCGATGAAGCCCCGGCCCGGCACCGACCCGACCGGGATCGTGTCGACGATGAACACGATCTTCTCACGCGGCAGCCGCATCACGATGTTCGAGTCGGAGTGGTTGAGGCCGAGATAGGTGAGTTCCAGCGTGGTGCCGCCGAGCTCGATGGTCTTGGTCGTGTCGAAGGTCTCGTCGACCGGCACCACCAGCGGGTTCTGCAACTGGTCGAGCCGCTCCTTGGCGCGTTTGTGCGCGATTACGCGGGCGCCGGCGTCCTTGAAGGGCTTGCCGCCGGAAATGTGGTCGAAGTGATGGTGGCTGTAGACCAGGTAGCGGATCGGCTGGCTGGTGATCTTTTTGATCTCGTTGACGTAGTCCTGCACGCCCTCCGGCCGCGCGTAGCCGATCGGATCAACGGCGATGACGCCGTCCCGCGTGACGACGAACATCGACTGCGCGCCGCCGTTACGGAAGATGTAGACGCCGTCGGTGCCCTCGACCTTGGTGGTCGCGAACGGCGGCTGTTGCGGCTGTTGCGTGACCGCGGGCGTCGCCAGCACCGCCGCGGTCAGCGCGGCAGCGCCCGCCAGCAGGGCGAACTGATATTTTGACATGTCTCTCCCTCTCGTTGCTTGAAACGCCGCCGGTTGCCCGGCGGCATTTCGATTATAGCGGGCCGGGAGTGGAAATCATCGCGCGGGAAGCCGCTGCTCGGATGTGGTAGATCTCGGCAGCAAGGTCCGCCGACGCAACGTCACGTGAAACAAGAACCGCAGCCCGGTCATGACGCGGTTGCGATTGCAGATGCTCGCGCCGCTCTCGGATCTTGCCGAAGGCGGCTGAGTGAGCGACCCTTGGCGGATCACGTGGCAACAGTTGCCGGAAGGGGAGGAGAGCATGAGCGACCAATTGAAGGAGGCCAACAGCCGCGCGGCGGGAATCGCCGCTGCCGACACCAGCGGCGTTGAAAGAAGTTCGCGCCGCGACTTTCTGCGGGTAGGCGCGGGTCTCGTCGGCGGCGCCGCAGCAGCGCCCATGTTCTCCGCCGGTGCGCAAGCACAAGGCGGCGATGCGGAGCTTGCGCGCGTGCTTGGAGAGCGCCGCATCCTGATCAAGGGCGGCGTGGTGCTCTCGCTCGACCGCGAGGTCGGCGACTTCGCGCAAGCCGACGTGCTGATCGAGGATGGCAAGATCCGCGAGGTGCGTCCGGGCGTCGTGGCCGACGCTGCCGCGGTGGTCGACGCCGCCAATCGCATCGTCATCCCGGGCTTCATCGACACCCACCATCACTTCTACCAGGGCATCCTGCGCAACATCCTTGCGAATGGCCTGCTCAACCCGGACTACCAGCGCGACATCGCCGGCACGCTCACCGCGGTCTACCAGCCCGCCGATGTCTATGCGGGCGAGCTCGTCACCGCGCTTGGCATGATCGAGCACGGCACCACCACCGCGGTCGATACCTCGCAAGTCCAGCATACGCCCGAGCACACCGACGCCGGCATCCGCGCCCTGCAGGAATCCGGCCTGCGCGTCGTCTACGCCTATTCGCGCGGCACCGGCCCGGCGGCGCAATATCCCCAGGACGTGATGCGGCTCGCGCGCACGAGCTTCAGCTCCAAGGACCAGCTCCTGACGCTTGCGCTCGGCGCCAATCTCGACGAGGGAATTTTCCGGGCGGCGCGCGAGGCCGGCGTGCCGGCCGTCTCGCACGGCGTCAACAACAACACCGAGCCGGCCATGTTCGCGCTCGGCCGTGCCGGCCTGCTCAAGCCCGGGGACGAATACATCCACTGCACCCACATGAGCGACGCAGCCTGGAAGCTGATCAAGGAGAGCGGCGGCCACGTGTCGCTCGCGGTCCCGATCGAGATGGCGATGGGCCATGGGCTGCCGCCGATCCAGGACGCGCTCGACCACGGCATCCGCCCGTCGCTCAGCTCGGATGTCGACGTGACCATGGCGCAGGATCCCTTCACCGTGATGCGCGCCGCCTTCACGCTGCAACGCCTCGGCGTGCTGCAGCGGGCACGCGCCGGCGCGCAGAACCTGCCGGCCCTGCTCACCTGTCGCGACGTGCTTGAATTCGCCACTGTCGAAGGCGCGCGCTGCACGGGCCTCGAACGCAAGGTCGGCACGCTGACGCCCGGCAAGGATGCCGATATCGTGCTGCTCAAGGCCGACCGGCTCAATGTGTGGCCGCTCAATAACGCGCCGGGCGCGGTCGTCAACCTGATGAACCCCGGCAACGTCGACACCGTCTTCATCGCCGGCAGGGCGCGCAAGTGGCGCGGCAACCTGGTCGGCGTCGACGTGCCGCGTGTGCTGCGGCTGGTGGCGGAAGCGCGCGACGGCGTCGTGCGGCGTTCCGGCTTCAAGGTGGACCTGCTGGGCTGACCCGTGCGGCGCCGCGCGTGGACTCCCTCCCCCTTGCCGGGGATGGCAATCCCGTGTGGCACGGCGCCACTTTACCTCTCTCCGAAAGCAGGGGAGTCCAATGATCCAGGAACCGCCGCGGCGCGAAACCGGACGGCATTGATTTCGTTGAGAATTCCAAAATTAGTTCGTTTTGCAAAAATCCACCCCCAACAGCCAGAAAGCGTACATATGGTATTATTATACCTGTTCGGTCGTTGTCGGCGCGTGGCCTTCCGGCGCGCCGAGTCGAACTCACGAGGTAAGAGACATGGGCCAAATGCGATTGCCCTGCCCACAAGGGGGAGGGGAGAAGTTCGCGGGATCGCCGACCCTTAACTTCGCGCCTCCGCACCCGCGCAGAGTTATGGAGTATCTGACACCGAGCGCGCTTATTCCGGCTTGATGTTGGCCGCTCGGATGACTTTGCCCCACTTCTCGGTCTCGTCGGCGAGAAGCTTGCCGAACTCGGCGGGCGTGAGCGCAGTCGCCGTGCCGCCCAGATCGGCAAAGCGCGCCTTGATTTTGGGATCGGCGAGGGCGGCGGCAATCTCCTTGTTGAGTCGATCGATGATTTCAGGGGGCGTGTTTCTGGGCGCGCCGACCCCGAGCCAGTCGCCGGCCTCGAAGCCAGGCACAAATTCGTTCATGGTCGGGACGTCCGGTAGCGCCTCCGCGCGCGCTGCGGTCGTGACCGCGAGGGCGCGCAGCCTGCCGGTCCTGATATACTCAATCGCTCCAGCGATCCCGGCGAAGGAGATCAGGACCTGTCCGCCGAGAAGATCGGTCAATGCGGGGCCCGCGCCGCGATACGGCACGTGAACAAGATTGACGCCGGCCGTGATCTTGAAAAATTCGCCCACCAGATGACCAGTCGAGCCGATGCCGGCCGATGCCATTGTGATCTTGCCCGGATTGGCCTGGGCATAGGCGATGAAGTCGGGAACGGTTTTGGCCGCGACCGACGGATTGGCCAGCATGATTTGCGGTTGCCGGATCAAGCTCGCGACTGGCGCGATGTCGCGGAGAAACACGAAGCTGAGCTTGTCGTAAAGCGTCGCATTGACCGCGCTCGACGGTCCGACCATCAGCAGCGTATAGCCGTCGGGCGGCGCGCGTACCACCGACTCGGTTGCGATATTGGTGCCCGCGCCCGGCCGGTTCTCGATGACGAATGGCTGGCCGAGCCGCTCTTGCAACCATTGTCCGATCAAGCGCGCGCCGATGTCGGTAGAGCCGCCGGCGGTGAAACCGACGACGATGCGCACCGGCCGCGCCGGGTAAGATTGTGCCTTGGCAAAGCGCGAGACCGCCGGAAGCGCGGCAGCGCCCGCGGCCAGATGCAGAAGTTGTCGGCGGCGAAGTTTCATGGCGCACCATTGCGGTGAGGCGATATTACGCGGAGCAAGTCATACGGCCGGAAGCGGCCATGGTCGATCACAAATGACGTTCGGCAAGCCACGCAGATATGGCGTCGATCAGCGGCTGGGTGTTGTCGGTAAATACGTGCCCGGCCGCGCTTACCGGATGTTGATCCGGCACCACCACATAGCTGATGCTCGGCACGAGAGAGCCTTCCGCATGCGCTGCGCTCAGCAACATATGGGGCTCGAACGGCAGTATGATGCCGTCCGCCTGGTCGCGCAGCAGCAGGATCGGATACGGAATGCGCGCCATCCAATACGTGCCGTCGGCCGCGCTTGCCTGTTCGTCACGATAAGTGAGAAAATGCTGCGCCGTCACCTCCGTCTGCCGGCCGCCAAGATAAGGCATTCGCATCGGCAGAAGATCGGCGGCTTTACCGGTGGCCTGCGCGGTGCGCGCAGCCGCGCCGAGCTTTTTGTAAGTGTCCTCGTTCTGGATGAGGATATTGCGCGACTTCCATGGCAACTTCCCGAACGGACCGGTCAGGATCACGGCCTTGATCGCAGGGTCCCAGCTGGTGGCGGCATAGTATTCGACCTGGATCGTGCCGAGGCTATGCCCGTCAAGCACGATTGACGTGTAGCCGAGCGCTTTGGCGGTCGCGACGGCGGCCTCGATATCCTTGCGGACGTCAAAAAAATTGTCCGTGTTCAGATACTCGTCGTGCCCTCTTGTGCTGATGGTCAGCGCCGCGTAACCCTTGGGCGACAGCGCACGCGCCACGGCGCGCAACGGCAGCTCGGCGAGATTGGAGCCGCTGCCATGCACCTGCACGATCATCGTGGTGCGGCTTGGCGGGACGTTATCCGGCTGCCACAGGGCGGCATCGACCTTGGATCCATCGATTGCCTTGATCGCAAGGAATTTCAGCGAAGCGCCCGGGAGAGGCTGCATGTCTTCGGGCAAGCCCGCGGGACGGGGAGCGGCATCGAATTCGATGCTCGCCGCAACCTGTGCCGCCCCGGCAGGCGGCGGGGCAAAACTCGCGGCAGCCATGATGAAGAAGAACAATGCGAGACGCAAGCTTGAGGAATCCGGGCGCGATGTCATCGGGGCCTCCTGGGCGCGATCTGCAAAATAGTCGATCTGAATGGAGAAGTCATAAGGCTGCATCCGTAACCGCAACCCGTGCGTAGGGAAGGCGCCATTGGGCGAGCAGACCAAGCCAGTGAACAAATACAAGTGTTGTGTCTCCGCCGCGCCACAGCCGCAGCTTCAACCTTTGCGCACGGCGGAATCTGTACCCTGCCGGCGTCCTTTCCGTCTTAGTCTTGCCCGCTCCAGGACGCGCCAGAGCACGCCGTTTAGTGTCTCCTGTGCTGAAGTCGGCAGGCGTGCCCGGCCAGCTTCCAGCTTCTCGCGCCATCGTGCCCCAGCCTCCCACGCCTCCTGCCATGTGACAGCCAACTCAAGGGGGCGCTTCGCCGCGAGAGCGCCAATGAGAGTTTCGGCCTGCACCAAGTCCTTGGCCGATTTTGCTTGGTCCTGTCTTTCAACGGCGACGATAAGTTTATGCACGGCGAACCGTTCGGCGCGGGGTATTGTTATCGGCACGCCGCCATTGAAGAGCAGCACGGAGCGCTCGGGCTGATGGATCAGGAAATCCAGATGTCGAAGCGGCTGCGCGCCGGCGCCAGCGAGCGCCTTCATCCTGGCCGGCCTACCTTGATGGCGGTCCGCGCCGCGGTTAGGCGTAAGAAAATCGACACGGTATCCTATGCTGTTGCGGTATTGAGTCGAGACGAACGGATCGTTCAGGTTGGGCACTTCCTTAAACGTGTTATCCACGCCGCGTAGCACCGTGAGCGGTGGCACCATGCTCTCGCCGATATTCTCGGAAATTCCCCAGAATTGGGCAAAGTCAACATCCTGCGTCATCAATGGCCGGCCACCGAGACGAATGCCAAGCGGCCCCGCATAGCCTTGAAACGCCAATGTTCCGACGAGCACGCCGCGCAGCCGAAAGAAACCAGCTTTCCACATGGCCTCGATAACGGCGCCGGAGATGGAATCTGGCGTTGGTAAGCCTGCCGCCGAAAGGGCGCGAACCATCTCCCGGCGCCGCTTGAAGTGCGATTTGATCTCGGCAAACCGGTTGACGCGGTCGGTTATGCTCTGATCGGTGACTGGGCCAACATATTTGCTGACGACCTTGTCGCCCACGCGTAACTGATGGTGCCAATAGAACCGCCCTTTGGATTTCTTGCGCTGGAATGTGCCACGCTCATCGAATGTCTCATCGAATTCGGCATCGAGGCTGCGCTGCAGCAGCTCGGCGAACATTGTTTGCGTGGCGAGGTCGATTTCCTGCATGACGGATGGGTGGGTTGTCCTACATTTACAAAATGTAGGACAACCGAACCTTAAACGCAAGTTGTCCTACATTTCTCCATTGTAGGACAACTCACGGGAGTGTCTTATGAGGGGATGCCTCTTCAGCCTGCAGAATTCGCATGGACTTATGAGAACGGCTCATGGGTTCCGGCCGTGGCCGGGCGCGGGCGAGGCTTTACCCGGAAGAGCTTCATTCCGTCTGGATGCCAGCTTCCTTCACAATGTTTTTGAAGCGCGCGGCATCAGCCTTAATGCGCGCGTCGAAATCGGCGATGCTCATTGGCGTCGTATCGGCGCCGCCGACTGCGAAAAGGCCTTGGATGTCGGCCGTTACCAAGACTCTCTGAATCTCATCATGCAGCTTCTCAATGATGGGCTTGGGCACATTCTTGGGAGCAAACATCCCCACCCAGTTGGACGCATCGATGTCGGGTACGCCCTCCTCCTGCAGCGTTTGCCATGCCGGATTGAAGCTCGACCGTTTCGAGGTCGTGACCGCAAGCACGCGAACACGGTCGGACTGGAGAAACGGCACCACGGAGGAGATCGCCAGGAGCCCAAGCGGTATGTCGCCGGCTGCAACCGCTGTTGCGGCCGGCGCGCCGCCCCGGTAGGGAACATGGAGCAGCTTGATGCCCGCCTTAAGCCCGAGTTGCTCGATGGCGATATGATTGAACGTGCCAGTCCCCGGAGACGAGATACCTAGCGTTTCCGGTTTTTCTCTCGCAGCCACAATCACGTCCGCGACCGAATGGTAGGGCGAGTAGCCATTGGTCGCAAACACAAGCGGAGTATCGCTCAACATGGCAACGGGAGCGAGATCACGCTCCACGTCGTAGGGTAGTTTCTTGTAAAGCGCCGGATTGATCGTGAACTCGGCGACCGTGCCGACCAGGAGTGTGTATCCGTCAGCCGGGGCGCGCACTGCTGCCGTCACGGCAATGAAGCCGTTGCCACCCGGTCGATTTTCCACAATGAATGATTGGCCCAACGCCTCGTTCAGTTTCTGCCCGACAAGTCGGGCGGCAATGTCCGACACACCACCAGGCGCGTAGGGTACGATAATTCGAACAGGCCGCGACGGATAGTTTTGGTAGTTTTGGGCTTCCGCTGGTGCCGCATATGCGAGAAGCAATGCAGCCAACAGCCCAAAGACGACGCGCATGAGTCCTCCGCGATAGCGCCGGCGAATATTGGCCGCACCTAACGTGCGATGACGCTACGCCAATTCCAGCTCACTCGGAAGAGGCACAGAGATAACCTGACAAAAATGGCCTTTCGCCCCTGTAGTTGATCGTCGTACGATCGTGTCGTTGACAGCCATGCTTAACGAAACTCAAAAAACGATGCATGAGCTCCTCAAGGAGGTAGCAACATGATGAGGACACCTGTTTTGACTGTCACTGCCCTTGCCGCCGCATTGACGGTTTCTGCGGCTGTTGCCCAGCAGCCACAACCGCAGACCCAGCGCGTGAGCGGCACGATCGAGCGGGTCGACGGCAATACCATCTACGGGAAGGGACCCGATGGCAGTGCGATCACCCTTAAACTTGCCGACAACGCGGCGATCACCGCCGTGTTGAAGGCGACATTCGCCGATATCAAGCCCGGTGACTACGTCGGCACCGGCGCGGTGCCGCAGGCCGATGGCAGCCAGAAGGCGGTCGAATTGCGCATCTTCCCCCGGCCACAAGCCGACGGCGGCCATTTTAATGAGGGGTGGTACGGCGCGCCCAATGGCACCATGACGAACGGCTTTGTCCAACCGGTCGTTACGGTTGGCGCGACGCTCGCCGGCGGCGGCGATCCAAGCATCGTGGTCAAGTACCCGCAAGGCGAGAAGCGGATCGTCATCCCGGCGAACGCGCATGTCGTGCGCAACGCCTTTGGCAGCAAGGACGACCTCAAGGCGGGCGCGGCCTTCCGCGCCCAAGCGGCGACCAAGCAGCCGGACGGCACCTACACGGCCACGGCCATCAACGTCGGCAGAGACGGCGCCCGGCCGTTCTGAACGCGTTCGGATTGGTGCGGCGAATCCAGCGAGGCTTCGCCTCAGACCGACGAGGAGTGTTTCACCCTCCCCTGAAGGGGGAGGGTCGGACTGCCGAAGGCAGTCCGGGGTGGGGTGGCGGCGGTGCCACCGAGACACCCAGGTCAGATTTTGCGGCACGGCCGTCACCCCCACCCGGCCCGCTGGCGCGGGCCGACCTCCCCCCTCCAGGGGGAGGTGCGCCGGCGGCGTGATCCTTACTGCGGAGGCAGCGAGCCGAGATATGAGGAAATCGCGATGATGTCGTCTTCCGACAGATTGGCGACGACCGGCTTCATCAACTCCGCAGCTTTGCCCGCGCTTGAGCCATGTCGCATATCGAAGAGCTGTCGGGCGACATACAGCGGTTGCAGTCCCGCGAGCCGCGGGACTTCGCCCAGGCCTTTCAGCCCCTCGCCGTGACAGAGCGCGCATGGCACCGTCTTTCCGGACTCTCCGCCTTTGACCAATGCTTCGCCTTTGGCGAGGCTGCCGGGCGGCACGTACGCGACGAAACCCGAGTGCGGGTCGCGGATTTCCGTGCGAAACGGATCTTCCGGTATCTCAAGGATGCGGCGTCCAATCGACTCGGTGCCTCCGTCGGGATGGAGCTGACGGTGACGGCCCGCGGTGGCGATGAATGTCTTCGGCGGCGTGGCGGTCTCGATAACCTTCACCCACACGGCGGGCTTCAGCGAGGCGAAGTATTCGGCGGCCTGGCGTACGTCCTCGTCCGACGTTGCCTTGGCGATCGGACCCATGCGTGCGTCGTCCTTGCGCGCGCCCGTCTTGTAGTACGCCATCTGCCGGATCAGGTACTCGGCCGGCATGCCGGCGATGTCGGCGGCTTCCGGATGGCCCTGGCCGGACATCAGGTGGCACGCGCCGCACGCAAATCTGATCCCCGCGCCGCCTGTAACCGATCGCGGTGCGGGGGGGTGTTCATCGGGAAACCAGTCCGGCGGATTGGCGGTCCCGGCGACCTTGGCCCACTCGTACTCCTTCGCGCTGCCGGGCGCCCTCACGATGCCCCCCACCCGCACCGCGGTCGGCTGGATCTTGTCGGGGATGTTGAATGTCCAGTCGGGGAGTCCCTCGGGGACGGTAAGCGCCTCCTGCGCGCTGAGCTCCTGCACCACGAAGAGCGGCGCGAGGGCGCACACGAGGACGGCGATGCGGCAGTGAGTGTTGGTGCGGAGGATTCGGCGGATCACAGCGGGTCTCCTCTCCCATTCTCGACGAAGGTCGGGATTATCCCGGCAAGGATAACGACGTCTATCAGCGCCGCAAGCCCCGCCGGGACGATCCTTTGCGCGCTTCTCACCGGCGCGTATTGGACCCGTGCGGCGCGAACTGATACATTTCCATCGCAATCAAAAGAGTCCCTTGCCGGAGGAGAGGCCATAAGGCGGCGGGATTTTGTCGCGGGGCTTGGCATCGCGGCGGCATGGCCGTTCGCCTCACGGGGACAGCAGCCGCAACGGATGCGCCGGGTCGGCGTACTGATTTTCTCAACCGAGAACGATCCGGTGACTGCAACGCGAACCGCGGCATTGCGGGACGGCTTGCAAAAATTGGGCTGGACCGAGGGCGTCAATCTTCAGATCGATTATCGCTTTGGCGCGGCCGATCCGGCCCGGCTCAATTCGTACGCCGAGGAATTGGTGAGCCTCTCCCCTGACGTGATTGTCGCCGGCGCCGCGCCGGCGACACGAGCCGTGCAGCAGCTGACGCAAACGATCCCGATCGTGTTCGTGGAGGCCACCAACGAGGTTGGCTATGGCCTGACTGGAAACCTCGCGCGGTCCGCTGGCAACGCTACCGGAATTACAAATTTGTATCTTGCCATCGGCGCCAGGTGGTTGGAGCTCTTGAGGGAGGCCGCTCCTCGCATCGCCAGGGTTGCGCTTCTGTTCAACCCCGAATTTGACAGCCGAGGTTACCTGGCGGCGATCGACGCCGCAGCCGACGCAAACCAGGTGAAGGCCATCAGGACTCCGGCTCGCAACGCCGAGGAGATCGAACGTTCGATCAGGGCGTTCGCGGCCAAGCCGAACGGAGGCCTTTTGGTCGTGCCGCCCACGCCCGCGTTTGCCAATGTCGCGTTGATCTTTCGGCTGGCGGCCGAATATCGGCTGCCTGCAATCTATCCGACGCGGGGCTTTGCCGGCGCCGGCGGCCTGATGGCCTATGGACCGGACAGCGCCGATCTGTTCCGCGAATCCGCCTCCTATGTCGACCGCATCCTGCGCGGCGCGATGCCAGGCGACCTGCCGGTTGGATTTCCGACCAAGTTCGACCTCGTCATCAATCTCAGGGCCGCCAGGGCGATCGACCTCGCAATTCCGCGTAGCCTGCTTTCCCGTGCCGCCGAGGTGATCAAATGACAGCCGCCGTGGCGCCCATCGACCGCGAAACTCCGCTTTCCCCTGATGAGAGCAAGGGAAACATCAGCCGAATGTTTGCGGCAGGCGCATTGAGCATTGCGGTTGTCGTGGCGAGTGTTGCGGCGGGTGCCGGCGCGCCGGTTCCAGGCGAGGCAACGCTCAAGGTTGCTCCCCTTCTCAAGAAACTTACGCCGGCGATCGTCAGCATCGAGATCAAGGGCCGCGTCCCGCCGCAGGCCGGCGCCAAAAAGCCCGAGACGCGTGAGATACACGGCTCCGGCGTTATCTATGACGCGCATCAGGGTTTCGTCGTCACCAATAGTCACGTCATCGAGCATGCCGAGCAGATCGCCGTGACCCTCACCGATGGGCGCGAGCTGGAGGCAAAGCGCGTTGGCGCCGATCCCGACTTCGACCTCGCCGTCATCAAGGTAGAGGCGGAAAACCTGACATCCATTCCGTTCGCCGATTCCCGCGAGCTTCAGATTGGCGATTTTGTACTTGCGATCGGCTTTCCGACAGGCATGGGCCAGACGGTGACCTCCGGCATCGTCGGCGGACTGCATCGGAACAATGTGGGAATCGAGCAATACGAGAACTTCATCCAAACCGATGCTGCCATCTACCCGGGCAGCTCGGGCGGAGCCCTCATCAATCTTGAGGGCGATCTCGTTGGTATCATTACCGCCTTTGTCGGCACCAGCAACAACTATCCCGGCATGGGGTTCGCCATTCCGGTGAACATGGCGTGAATCATTGCCGATCAGATCGTGGAGTTTGGCGAAATCCAGCGCGGCTCGATTGGGATCACCGCCGAGGATCTGAAGCCTGGGGCGGCGCGTGACGCGAAATCACCCGCCCCGCAGTCAGGCGCGGTGATCACCAAGGTCGAACCCGGATCCGCGGCAGCGCGCGCCGGTCTGAAGCCCGGGCATGTCGTCGTGCGGCTTGGCGACAGGAGAGTCTTGGGCTCGGCTTTCTTGCGCAACAGAATGGCGCTGCTGCGCCTCGGCGAGGTGGCGGAACTCTCGATATTGCGCGACGGAAAGCCGCTGACGGTTCACGCTACCGTGGCCGCGCGCGATCAGCGTGGGCGATCGAAATGATGGCGTCGCCACCCCCTCCCTACCCTCCCCCGCACGCGGGGGAGGGTAGGGAGGGGGGCTCGAACGGGCCCCGGCCGCGCCGTCCGTGATGATGTCATACGCTCACTCTCACTCAGGCGTGCTCACGAAGGAAGGAGGTCAGAAGCTCGCTCACTTGTTCTGGCTGCTCTTCATGGGCCCAATGGCCAGCTCCATCCACCATATGGACCCCTTTGAATTGCGTGTAGCCCGTCTTGCCGATGTTCATGGGGCCGCCCACCGTCCGATTGGCGCCCCAGTCTTGTCTTCCTACGATGGCCTGTGCTGGGACGTCGATCGTGCGCCCCGAGAACGTCAGTTGCTCGGCAACGGTCGGCTGGAAGGCATTGTTGCGCCGGCGCCGATATTCCTGCAGCGCGCCGGTCCAGCCGCTGTGCGCGTATTCCTGCCCATAGACATCGCACTCTGGCTCGGTTAGCCACTTGCAAGCCTTTACATAAGCGGCGTCCGGCATGGCGGCGGCGACCGTGGCCGGCATGCTCTTGTCCCTTCTCATCACATAGTACTCCGGCATCCGCGCATTCTGTTCGGCGGCCTCTTTGGCGGTGTGCACCGCATGCATCGGCTGAAGATTCTGGTTGCCGGAGAAGTCGGCGCTTTTCATGTATTAGCTTGATTTATAAACTCAGTTTCCAAACCCATATAAACCTACACATCGTTGTTTATCAAAACATCGATGAAAACTACAGATAAGCCTCGTTTTCCCCTTGTGCCTTTTGTAGTGACGCCCCATGTCTGCTATCGGGGACCCCGACAACAGTCATCCAACCACAACAAACCATAAGGATACCGCGCTATGCTTGCTGCCAGCTTGCTTTCTGCCGAAACCACCCCGCAGAGGGCGACAAAACCCTCGGTGCCCTTCACGAAGTCGACTTGTGCGAAGATGCGATGTCCGGCCGGCAAGGCCGAGATAATCCACTGGGACGGCGTCACCCGCGGCTTTGGGATGAGATGTTTGTCATCTGGGAAACGCACGTGGATTTATCAATACCGGGACACGGCCGGCCGCACGCAGCGGGTGAAGATTGGCGACGTGTCCAATGTAGAGCTCGATGTCGCACGCGATGCGGTGAAGCAGTATGCCGCGCGTGTTGTTCAAGGCGGCAGTCCGGCCGCGGAGCGGAAGGCGATGCGGCATGCGGTAAAAGTTGGCGATATAGTTGGTGAATATCTGGAGTATGCGCGGCAAAAGCAACGGCCGCGCTCATTTCGCGAAACTGAGCGCTATCTGACAAACCACCTTAAGCCTCTGCATCGCGAAGTAGCCGACCAATGCCCCCGGGCTGTGATCGCAGGGGTGCTTGAACGGGTAGCCCACAAGAGTGGTCACGGCGCAGCAAACTGCGCGCGCGCGACGCTATCGGCGTTCTGGATGTGGGGGTTGAAAACCGGGCGCATCAATGGAGAGGCCAACCCTGTGGCAATTACAATTCGCCACGAAAAGACGCCGCGCGACCGTGTGATGTCTGATGGTGAACTCAAGGCGGTATGGACGGCAACGGAGGACAATGGCGATTACGATCGGATCGTCCGGCTGTGCCTGTTGACCGGCTGCAGGAGAGAAGAGATAGGCGGGCTGCGCTGGAGCGAAGTCAGCGACGAATGGATCACCATCGGGGCGGAACGCATGAAGGGGAAGGTGGCGCACGAAGTCGCGAAGCTACCGGCGAT
>WNFR01000936.1_pt1 | contig 43408 bp, 40 predicted proteins | sample 5400221 | NCBI WGS metagenome assembly WNFR01 (sample SAMN13153357, study PRJNA577476) | soil metagenome | isolation source: 40 cm soil under Madrone tree | place: USA:California | collected 2016-06-14 | reverse complement strand
TCAAACGAGGCGAAATATACCCCCGCTCAGCCGCCAAACCGGAGTCGAATCGGAACCCGCGAGAGGACGCTTAAGTGACTGATTTGGCTATGGCGGGAGCGACGGGGCTCGAACCCGCGACCTCTAGCGTGACAGGCTAGCGCTCTAACCAACTGAGCTACGCCCCCTTAAATGTCGGCGACATAACCGCCAACCGCCGGGTTCGGTTCGATACGACCGGCCCTGATCGAAGTCAAGCGGCGCCCTCCTACCCCCTACCCTCCCCTACCCTCCCCTACCCTCCCCTGCTTGTCGGGAGGGTAGGGAAGGGGCTGCGTGACGGCCGAATCGGGTCGCGTCTGGCCAAGATCGTTGCCAAAATAGCCCCAGAATGCGGGCAGAAGTTGCGGTCACCACCCACGTGGTTCCCGCAAGCCCCCTTGAATCGGCCATTTCCGCCCCCTCCACCTGCAGAATCCTCACATTTTTCAGGCTTTTTGCTAAATGGGGCATGGTCAAACGCCGCAAGAATCGTTTATGTGTCCGCCGCGTCTCGCCCAATATCGGCGTTGTTCGCCATAAAGAAGGAGGTTTCGATGGCAAAGGCAGCAGCCGCACAAGCAACCGTTACGTTGAAGCATCTCGCCGCCACCCTGGCCGGCAGCCATGAAATGGCGAAGAAGCAGTCGGAAACGATTCTCGGCGACTTCGTCGGCCTCGTGGTCAAGCATCTGAAGAAAGGCGACCGCATTCGCATCGGCGGCCTCGGCATCCTTCAGGTTCGCAAGCGCGCCGCCCGCATGGGGCGCAACCCGGCCACCGGCGAGCCGATCAAGATCAAGGCGAGCAAAAAAGTCGCGTTCCGGGCCGCCAAGGAACTCAAGGAAGCGGTCTAACTCTACGGTCGATGGGGGGAGTGCGGTATGGGTTGCCTGGACACCGGTTCAGGCAGCCCATGCTGTTTTTTTTTGGGGGCACGCGTAGGGTGGGCATCGCGCCCGCTCAGACGTGGCGCTCGCAAGTATCCTTGCCCGGCGCGATGCCCACGCGGTCCGGCGTTTCCTGTCGGTCCGCCTGCTACGTGGTACCGCGTGGGCAAAATCGCACGCGCGCGGCGGAAGAGCCCGTAGATCGCAGCAAGCGATTTTGCCCACCCTACCGCGGCCGCTCCCGCACGCCCAGCCGCTCCAGGCGCGGTATCACCTCGCCGCAGAAGAACGGCAACTCGTCCGCATAGTTGACGAAGGATACGCCGACGCCGCGCAGGCCGGCGTGGCTCAGATCGGCGAGTTGGCGGGCGACGCAGTCGGGATCGCCGACGATCGGAACGCCGCCCATTCCGTTCGCATAATTGGTGCGCTGTTCGTTGAACATGGCCTCGCCGACCGTTGCACGGCTGATGTTCTTCTTGGCCAGAATGAGGTCGACGGCCGACCAGTCGGCATTGTCGACGATAGAGTGGCGATAGTAGTCCTCGGCTTCCTTGCGGGTCGGCCGGCACGTGATGACGCCCACGGTGTAGACGTCGATCTCGCGCCCGTACCTCGCTGCTTCGGTCTTGACGTCGCGCACGCGCTGCGCCGTCTCCTCGGCCGATCGCCGCGACGCGTGGGTGAAGAACGCGTCGCAGTTGCGCAGCGCGAACGCCCGCCCCGTCGGCGAGGCGCCGGCATTCATGATCAGCGGCCGCGCGCCGCCGTAAGGCTTCGGCTTGGCGCGGATGTTGGCGAGCTTGATGTAGGCGCCGTCGAAGTCGAAGTCCTCCTGCGGGCCCCAGGCGAGCTTTACGGCATCGAGCCATTCCTGAGCGTATTCGTAGCGCCTCTCATGATCGCGCTGCTTGACGCCGAACATCTCGAACTCGTCCTCGTTCCATCCGACTACGAGATTGAGCCCGAACCGGCCTTCGCCGATATGATCGGCGGTGACGAACTCCTTGGCGGCGATCAGCGGATTGAACAGTGGCGCATGGACAGTGCCGAACACCGTGATACGCCGGGTCGAGGCAAGGAGCCCGCACGCCCACGTCACGGTCTCGAAAGTCGCGCCCTGATAATCGGTATCGCCGCCATGGCCTTTCCAGCGCGCGATCGGCAGCAGAAAGTCGATGCCGGCCTCGTCCGCCATGCGGGCGAGCCTGACATTGTCGGGCCAGCTCCCGGACCAGCGCTCCGCCACCATGGTGACGGCTCGGCCGGACGAACAGTTGGCCCCGAACAGGCCGATCTTGAGCGCATTGCCGTTGTACATGGCGGTGCGCTGCTGCATGGAGGCGGTCGGTGCGAGCAAGGGGCGTTCCACCGTTTCGCTGTTGGCGCCGACAGTCGGCCCCGACATAAGGCTATCCTAAAGCGCCTTCCGTGGCCCACAAGCTTGCATTTTCTCCGCCCCGCAACCATGTTTTTTGGCGGTGATTGCCGACGCCGGATGATGCGCGTGTCACAGGGGGGCAATGCGCCCGTGGCCGATATTTTCGTTAGTTATACCAGCAGCGATCGTGACTGGGCTTTTTGGATTGGGCACGAACTCATAGCGCTCGGCCACACGCCGCACATTCATGAATGGGAAATCGGCGCCGGCGGCGACATCATGAAGTGGATGGACGAGCGGCTGGAAGCTGTTGACCACGTGCTCTGTGTCGTCTCGGAAAAATACCTGAAGGCACCCTATTCGAGTTGGGAGCGCCGCTCGGCTCAATGGGCCGGAGCGACCGATCGGCCGAACTTTGCGCTTCCGGTTTTCCTCGAACCGTGCAAGGCGCCGAAGCTCCTCGCGCCTCTGAAACGATGCGACTTGCATGACCTCGCCGAGGAGGATGCACGCGCGCGTCTCGCCGCATTTCTCGCGCCAATCGGAAAGCCGCCACGTGGGCCGTTTCCCGGGAGAGCAACATCGGCCGCCGGTCCCGCAACCACGCCTCCACCGCCATTCCCCGGCAAGACTGCGCACAAGATTACCCTATCTAACGTGCCGATCATCAGCGTCCCGCTGCATTTCCTCGGCCGCGACGACGCGCTTGCCAACATCGACGCGGCGCTCGCGCAAGGAGATGGTCGTGTTGCTATCACGGCACTACACGGTCTGCGTGGCGTCGGCAAGACCGTACTTGCGGCGGCTTACGCGGAGCGTCATCACGGCGATTACCGGGCGACATGGTGGATCAGGGCGCAGAGCGGCCCGTCGATGCGCGCCGATCTCGTCGCTCTCGGCATTCGGCTCGGCTGGGTCGGCGTCGACGATAAGGAGGAGCCCGCGCTCGCCGTCGTGATGGAAAGGCTGCGACACGAGGGCGACGACATCCTGCTCGTTTTTGATAATGCCATCGATGCCGAGGGGGTGAAGTCCTATCTGCCGCGCGGCGGGGCTGTGCGTGTCCTGATTACCTCGACGGCGCATGCCTGGCGCCGCATTGCAACACCGGTTGAAATTCGCGAGTGGCCCAAGGAGACCGGCGCCGACTACCTGATCGCCTGCACCGGACGCGACAACGAGCGCGCGGCTGCGGAGGCGTTGTCGGAAGCGCTGGGCGGCCTGCCGCTCGCCCATTCGCAGGCGGCCGCCTATTGCGAGCGGCTCCATATTTCATTCAGCGAGTACTGCAAACGCTTCGAAGCTGCGCCGGCGCGAGTTCTGGATGACGCGCGCCATGCCCCGGCCGAGTACCACGACGGCTTGACGGTCGCCAAAACCTTCGCGCTCGCCATCGAGGCGGCGGCGAAACTCGATGCAGCCACGGAGCCGCTGATCGTCCATGCCGCGCTGCTCGCGCCCGACCCGATCCCGTTGTTCCTGTTCGCCGAGGCGCGGGAAAAGTTCGGCGAGCCCCTGGCGACGGCGCTCGCCGGCGACGGCCTCGACGAAGTGGTGGCGGCGCTGCGCACATTTGCGTTGGTCGACCGCGAGCCGATCGTGGACGAGCGCGACGCCTCGACCACGACCGACGCCATCCGTCTCCATCGCCTGGTGCGGGAGGTCGCGGCGGCGCGGCGCGCGGGAAGACGTACGGCGCGCCCTCATGGCGGCGTTGGCGGCGGTCTATCCGGCCGACGGCTATAGGAATCCGGCCTCGTGGCCGCGCTGCGCGCCGCTGACACCGCATCTCCTTGCAAGCTGCGAGAGCGAACCAGACGATGGCGCCGCAAGCGCACAGTGCGCCAGCCTACTCAATATGGCCGCCAAGTATTTTTATGGGCGCGCCGCCTATGCGGTGGCGCGCCCATTGTTGGAGCGCGCGCTGGCGATCCGCGAGAGGACGCTTGGCCCCGAGCATCCCGATACGGCGACGAGTCTCCACAACCTCGCCGAATCGCTGTGGGTCGCCAACCGGCCGAGCGAGGCGGAGCCGCTCATTCGGCGGGCGCTGGGGATCGACGAGAAGAGCTACGGCCCCGACCATCCCACCGTTGCGATCCGCCTCAACAACCTCGCCGAATTACTGCGGAACACCAACCGGCCGAGCGAGGCGGAGCCGCTCATTCGGCGGGCGCTCGCGATCTCCGCGAAAAGCCTCGGCCCCTACCATCCCAGTGTTGCGATCAGCCTCACCGTCCTCGCCTTCTTACTGAAGGACACCAACCGGCTGAGCGAGGCGGAGCCGCTCTTCCGGCGGGCGCTGTCGATCCTCGAAATCAGCCTCGGCCCCGACCATCCCCAGGTCGCGACGGGTCTCGGCAACCTCGTCAGATTGCTGCAGACCACTAATCGGCAGAGCGAGGCGGAGCCGCTCTATCGGCGGGCGCTGGCGATCGACGAGAAGAGCCTTGCCCCAGACCATCCTGACGTTGCGATCCGCCTCAACGACCTCGCCAGATTGCTGCGGGCCACCAACCGGCTGGGCGAGGCGGAGCCGCTCTTACGGCGAGCGCTCTCGATTTTTGAGAAAAGCCTCGGCGCAGACCATCCTTCAACGGTCACAGTCCGCAATAATCTGTCACGTCTGCGTCCGAAAAAGAGAGTGTGGTGGCCCTGGCGATGAGCCGTAGCATGCGATTATCCTAGCCCTGAATCTGGCCCGGGAGGGCATCATGAAATGGCGACGCGGCGCACCCGCCCTGATCTGCTTCACCGCGCTGCTGGGTTGTCCCGCCATGGCACAAGAACGCGCCGACACCTACCCGAGCCGATCCATCCGCATCGTCGTGCCGTTCCCGCCGGGCGGTCCGGCCGACATCATCGCCCGCATCATCGGGCAGAAGATGACCGAGGACTGGGGCCAGGCGGTGATCGTCGAGAACCGCGCCGGCGCCAACACGATCATCGGCGCCCCGGCGGTGGCGAAGGAGGCGGCGCCTGACGGCTACACACTGCTGCTGGCGATCGACTCGACGCTGGTGATGAACCAGTTCCTCTACCGCACGGGATTCAATGATGCGACCGTGGCGTTCCGTGCGCTATGATTTCGCCCCATTACCAAGCTTGTTGGCGCGACATGAAAAGACTGATCGCCGTTCTCACCCTTGCGGCCCTTGCACCGATCGCCCCCGCCGAGGTCGCCACCGCCCAGACCTACCCCACCCGCCCCATCACCATGAACGTGCCCTTCGCCGCCGGCGGCCCGACTGACACCATTGCGCGCGTCATCGCTCAGCGCATGTCGGCGGTGCTCGGCCAGAGCATCATCATCGAGAATGTGACCGGGGCTGACGGCACCATCGGGGTCGGCCGCGTGGCGCGCGCGGCGCCCGACGGTTACCTGCTGAGCGTCGGGCAGTGGTCGACCCACGTGCTCAACGGCGCCGCCTACGCTCTGCCGTACGATCTCCTGAAGGATTTCGAGCCAGTGGCGCTCATGGCGACCAATCCGCTGGTGATCGTTAGTTATAAGGGCGTGCCCGCCGCGAACCTGAAAGAACTGATCGACTGGCTCAAGGCGAACCCCGAGCGCGCCGCCGTGGGCATCGGCTCGATGTCGCACCGGGTCAGCGCTGTCTATTTCCAGAACCTCACCGGGGCGAGGTTTACGCTCGTACCTTATCGCGGCGCCGCGCCCGCCATGCAGGACATGATGGCGGGCCAGATCACGATGATGTTCGACCAGGCCGCCACGTCGCTGCCGCTGGTGCGCGCCGGCAGCACGAGGCCCTACGCGGTCACGGCCGCGACGCGGCTTGACGCGGCGCCCGACCTGCCGACGGTCGATGAGGCCGGATTGCCCGGATTCCATATTGCGGTGTGGACGGCGCTGTGGGCGCCGCGCGCAACGCCGAGAGCCATCATCGACAGGCTCAATGCAGCCGTCGTCGAGGCGGTGGCCGATCCGTCCGTTCGCAAGCGGCTGACCGCGGAGCTCGGCCAGGACATCCCGCCGCGCGCGCAACAGACGCCGGAGGCGCTTTACGCCTATCAGAAGGCCGAGATCGAGAAGTGGTGGCCGCTGATAAAGTCTGCGAACATTAGGCCGGAGTAGGTTCGCCGGAATTGTAGGGTGGGCAACGGCATCTTTGTCGTTGTCCACGCGGTAGATCCGAGAGATGTGACCGCGTGGGCAAAATCGCCGTCAATGCCTGACGCAAGTGTTTCGGCAGCGACAGGCGATTTTGCCCACCCTACCCTCTCAACCCATCCTACGCCCCGATCCGCCCGCCGAGCTCATCCTCGATATGCGCGCGCACGATGTCATCGAACGACGTCTCGGCGCGAAAGCCCAGCGCCGTTGCGCGGCATGCGTCGAAATTCTGCGGCCAGCCGGCGACGATTTTCGCGACCGTTGCGTCCGGCTCGCGGCGGATGCGCCTCGCGACGTCGGCGCCGGCGACGCGCGCGAGCGCCGCGATCTCCTCCCCGACCGTGCAGGTGAGGCCCGGCATGGTGAGATTGATGCGGGCGCCGAGCCGGTCGCCCTTCAGGTCGGCCGCATGCAGGAGAAAACCCACCGCCGCGCGCGGGCTTGCGAACCAATGGCGCACGTCCTCGGACACCGGCAACACCGCCTCCTGCCCGTTGAGCGGCTCACGGATGATGGAGGAGAAGAAACCCGACGCCGCCTTGTTGGGCTTGCCGGGGCGCACCACGATGGTCGGCAGCCTGATGCCGATACCGTCGAGGAATCCGCGTCGCGTGTAGTCGGCCAGCAAAAGTTCGCCGATCGCCTTTTGGGTTCCGTATGAGGTGAGCGGGGTGAGGAAAAACTCATCCCCGATGGCGTCCGGGAACGGCGCACCGAACACCGCGATCGATGACGCAAATACGAGCTTCGGGCGATAGCCGCCGCCGGCGAGCCGGATCGCTTCGAGGAGTTCGCGGGTGCCGCCGAAATTGACCCGGTAGCCTTTCTCGAAATCGGCTTCCGCCTCGCCGGAGACGATTGCGGCGAGGTGGAAGATGACGTCGGGACGGTCAGCGATCGCCCGGGCCGCAGCGCCCGCCATCGCAAGATCGCTTGCCGCGGTCGCGACAGCAAACGTCGCGCCAGCCGGCAGTTCCGGCGCCACAATGTCGGTCAATGTCATCCGATCGATGGTGCGGCCGTTCAATACGCCGTCGCGGACGAGCCGCGCCGTCAGCTTGCGGCCGGTCATGCCGGCCGCGCCGGTGATGAGAATGTGCATCTGCCCTCGCAGCCTCCGACGTCAAGAGGAGACGCTGCACTGCCGCGAGACGTCTCTCTCCTCCTTGTGGAGAACCGCGACTACAGCAATGTCGATGCGGATGTCCAGATGCGCGATGGCGCTGTGGCGGGTCTGGCGAATGCCCGTTGACTTCCGCTATATTTCGTTGCGTTATATCTATCCGTACATAACAGAACGTCCTACCATCCCGAGGTTCCCCTAACCGTTAGTAAGCGCGCGATATGCGGCGCCCAGCACATTCGGGGCGCTTCGAGGGGCGCGCCTTACGATCTGCATGAGGTCTGAAATGAAAATGCGCAGTTTTCTTGCGGCGCTGTTGCTGCTTGGCGTGACCGGCGTCCCGGCGCTGGCCGGATCGCCCTCCTCCGAGCAGACCTTTCGCGTCTTCGGGCAGGTCCAAACGCCAAAGATTCTCAGCGTGAGGGCGCTGAAAAAATTGCCCGACACCAACCAGAATGTCACGTATTTTGCCGCCGGAAGCGTGGTGAGCCACTCATTTACCGGGGCATTGCTCTGGGATCTGTTGCAATCGGTCGGTATCATCGTAAACCCGGCCATCAAAAACGACATTCTTCGTAAAACCATCGTTGTGACAGGAACCGACGGATACATGGCGGTCTTTACCGCCGGAGAGATCGCCCCGAACTTCGGCGGCAATCAGGTCCTGGTCGCCTATGAAGTGGATGGGCAACCGCTCGGAACCGATGGGCCGGCGGAGATCGTGGCGCCTGGCGACAAGGCCGGCGGCCGTTTTGTCCACAACATCGCGACGATCGAAGTTCGGGACGGAACGAAATAACCGTTGACACTCACTCTGCTTGTCATCGCCCGGCTTGACCGGGCGATCCAGTAACCACCGACCGGGGATACTGGATTGCCCGGTCAAGCCGGGCAATGACACCTACTGGGCAATGGCGGGTTAAAGCGAAGGCGCCCTACAGCGCCATGCCGCCGTCGACCAGATGGGTCTGGCCGGTGATATAGCTCGCCTCGTCCGAGGCAAGGAACAGCGCGAGCGCCGCGACTTCCGCCGCCGTTCCGAGGCGGCCGATGGGCTGGCGGTCGATGAAATCCTGGCGCACCTTGCCGATCGGCTTGCCCGTCGTCTTGGATAGGTCTTCGACCCGCCCGTCAAGCGAGGGCGTCTCGATAGTGCCTGGACAGATCGCGTTTGCGCGGATGCCTTGCCTGATGAAATCCGCCGCCACCGCCTTGGTGAGCCCGATGATGGCGGCCTTGGTGGCGCCGTAGACGTAGCGGTTCGGCACCGCCCGGATCGACGACACCGCGGACGAAATGTTGACGATCGAGCCGCGCCTCTTCTCGACCATTCCGGGCAGGAAGGCGCGCAGGGTGCGGTGCATGGATTTGACGTTGAGGTCGAACGAGAAGTCCCAGTCCTGTTCGCTGCAATCGAGCACGGTGCCGTGATGCACGAAGCCGGCGCAGTTGACCAGGATGTCGGGTGGCCCGAATGCCTTCATCACATCCTGCGCAAGCGCCGCGACGGCGGCCGTCGAGCGAACATCGAGCTGTTCGCGCCGCGCGCAGGAAAGGCTCGCGAGCTTTCCGGCATCGAGATCGGTCGCGATCACGCGCGCGCCTTCGGCGCCGAACGCCTCGCAGATGGCGCGCCCGATGCCCTGCCCGGCTGCGGTTACGAATGCGATCTTGTCGGCGAGGCGTTGGGTCATGGGATCAAGTCCACAAGTTGATCACCTCCCCCTGGAGGGGGGAGGTCGGACCGCGTCAGCGGTCCGGGAGGGGGTGACAGCGCTTCCACATACACTGCGTTGGTGTCATGCGCTGCGCCGCTGTCACCCCACCCCGGACTGCCTTCGGCAGTCCGACCCTCCCCCTGCAGGGGAGGGTGGTGAAACATCAATGATTATCGCGCGGCACACCGAAGGTCTGGGCGACGCGCTGGTACTTCACGGCCGGCTTGAGCACCATGCCGTCGGCGAGCTGGTCCACCATGGCGCGCTGGATTTCCTGCCACGGCGTCTGGCTCTCGGGAAACTTGAAGCCGCCGCCATTCTGCAGGGCAAGCCGGCGCTCCGCGAGTTCGGCCTCCGGAATCAAGACGTCGGCCGCACCCTTGTTAAGATCGATGCGGACGCGGTCACCCGTGCGGAGCAGCGCAAGGCCGCCGTTCGCCGCCGCCTCCGGCGATGCGTTGAGGATCGAGGGCGAGCCCGAGGTGCCGGATTGCCGGCCGTCGCCGATGCAAGGCAGCGACGTGATCCCATGTTTGATCAGCGCCGCCGGCGGCTGCATGTTGACCACCTCGGCGGATCCCGGATAGCCGATCGGCCCGACGCCGCGGATCACCAGGACGGTGTTTTCGTCGATCCCGAGGGCCGGATCGTCGATGCGGTGGTGGTAGTCCTCAGGGCCTTCAAATACGACGCAGCGCCCTTCGAAGGCGTTGGGGTCCTCAACGTTTGCGAGATAGCGTTCGCGGAATTCGTCGGAAATGACGGACAGCTTCATGATGGCCGAGTCGAACAGGTTGCCGCTCAGCACCTTGAAGCCCGCGGCCGGCTTCATCGGCTTTCCGTAGGGGCGGATCACGTCGGCATCCTGCGACTTCGCCTCCACGACATTCGCCCCCATGCTATGCCCGTTGATGGTCAGGGCGTCGGCGTGAATGCGCTTGGCCTCCAGCAATTCATGCATGACGGCCGGCAGGCCGCCGGCGCGGAAATATTCCTCGCCGAGATATTTGCCGGCCGGCTGCATGTCCACCAGCAGCGGAATATCGAGGCCGATCTTTTCCCAATCCGCGATACCGAGCTTGACGCCCGCATGGCGCGCGATCGCGTTGATGTGGATCGGCGCGTTGGTCGAGCCGCCGATTGCCGAGCATGCCACGATGGCGTTCTCGAAGGCCTTGCGGGTCAGAATATCTGACGGTTTCAGGTTCTCGTGTACGATGGCGACGGCGCGCAATCCGGTCTGGTAGGCGATCTGCGCGCGCTCCCGATAGGGCGCAGGTATGGCGGCGCAGCCCGGCAGCGACATGCCGAGGGCTTCGGCCAGCGCATTCATGGTCGACGCCGTGCCCATGGTGTTGCAATGGCCGGCCGAGGGCGCCGACGACGCCACGATATCGATGAATTCCTTGTAGTCGATGCGGCCGGCCGCATGCTCCTGGCGCGCGTTCCACACGGCGGTGCCGGAGCCCGAACGCTCGCCCTTCCACCAGCCATTGAGCATCGGACCGCCGGACAGGACGATCGCCGGAATATTCACGGTCGCGGCCGCCATCAGGCAGGCGGGCGTGGTCTTGTCGCAGCCCGTCATCAGCACGACGCCGTCGAGCGGATAGCCGTGGAGAACCTCGACCAAGCCCAGATAGGCGAGATTGCGGTCGAGCGCCGCGGTCGGGCGCTTGCCGGTCTCCTGGATCGGATGGACCGGGAACTCGAACGCGATGCCGCCGGCGTCGCGGATGCCGTCGCGCACGCGCTTGGCCAGCTCGATGTGGTGGCGGTTGCACGGCGCGAGATCGGAGCCGGTCTGGGCAATGCCGATGATGGGCTTGCCGGCGCACAATTCGTCCTTGGTGAGACCGTAGTTGAGATAGCGCTCCAGATAGAGCGCCGTCATGCCCGGATTGTCAGGGTTGTCGAACCACAACTGCGAGCGCAGGCGGGGCTTTGGGGTCATCGGCTCTTGCCTCGGTCTTGATCGGGGCGGCCCGGTTCCGGTTGCCGCCTCTCGCACGGTGGCAATCGTCCGGCATTGCGTCTATGTCAAGACGCCTGTGAAAATTCGGTTCCTGCTTTGTCGATCGAGGTTCGCATGCCTACGATTTACGATTTCCGCAACCGCATCGCGGTCGTCACCGGCGGCGCCCAGGGCATCGGCCGGGCGATTGCCGAGCGCCTGCTGCATGGCGGCGCCGCCGTCTGGCTGTGGGACCGCGATATCGCGCTCGCAAAAGCGGCTGCCGCAGAGCTTGGGTCCCTCGGGGAAGCCTTTGCGGTGGCGATGGACGTGTCCGACCTCGCCGAGGTCGAAGCCGCCGCCAGGGCCATCGATGGCGGCCGGATCGACATCCTGGTCAACAACGCCGGCATCTCCGGACCCAATGTGCCGACCTGGGAGTATCCGCCGCCGGACTGGGCGCGAGTGCTGGCGGTGAACCTGACAGGCACCTTCAACTGCTGCAAGGCCGTCGCCCCGATGATGATCGCGCAAAACTACGGCCGTATCGTCAACATTGCCTCGATCGCCGGCAAGGAAGGCAACCCCAATGCCTGCGCATATTCGGCCTCCAAGGCCGGCGTGATCGCGCTGACGAAATCGCTGGGCAAGGAGCTCGCCGGCTACGACATCGCGGTCAATTGCGTGACGCCTGCCGTCGCCAAGACTGCGATCTTCGACCAGATGACCAAGGAGCACATCGCCTACATGCTCGCAAAGATCCCGCGCGGCCGTTTCGTTAAGGTCGAGGAGATCGCCGACCTGGTGGCGTTCTGCGCCTCGCCGGAGTGTGCGTTCACGACCGGCGCGGTGTTCGACATTTCGGGCGGGCGGGCGACGTATTGAGGGGCACGGTCTGTTCATCTACTAAACCACGCCCAGCCTTTTGCGAGAAGCTGCGTTCCGATTCCAACCTTAGACAGTCGCACCCCAGATAGAACTAAAAGGTGAGAGATGAATTACTACGAAAATGTCGTTGTCGACTACCTTCGCGCAGATCGGGCGATCTTCGTGAACACAGAATGCTGTATCCAATTGAACCAAGCCGAAAATCCAGACACCAGCGGTCCTCATTGGTATTGCGATGCGATTGCATTGGACCTTCGCGCGAAGGCAGTTTTCTTATGCGAGATTTCTTACAGCAGGCAACTCACCGACCTCACCAAACGTCTCAAGGGATGGCACGATCACTGGGGACTGGTTTGCCAAGCCCTCAAAAGAGACAGCTTTCTTAGTGACGACTGGGCGGTTTTTCGTCCATGGCTATTCGTGCCGGAGGATTCGATCCCGCTGATTCTTGAGCGTCTGGAAGAGATCGGCGGAGCGGAGTCTCTAAAATATGTCCCACTCATTACGCCACTGGAAATGGTTCAGCCTTGGAAGTATCGATCTTGGAATCGTGTTGGCGACGCTGCCAAGCCACCGGGCATCCCTCGCGAGATGCGAGCATGAGATAGTGCTGCATTTGTGCTTGGAGCGTTATCGAATTTATTCCCGCTCAGCGCTTCACGCCGTGTCGCTCAAAAAAAGCCTGCATGTCTTCGTCGCTGGCAAATTCGCCCCGACGAGCCTGTGCCCTTCCCTCCCGGACCGCCGCGCGCGTTTCCTCGTCGAGCCTCACGGGCTCGCCTTGCTTAGCTGCCACCGAAAATAACATCTCGGCCGCATCATCTTGCACCGAGTCAGGCAGTTCTCGAACCTTCTTAATGGCTTCATCGAGCATTCTTGTCATCGCTTTCAAGTCCCGTCGATTTCGCATTCCATGGCCTCAAAATAGCGAATGATTCCTGCAGGTACCAGTCCTTGACATCGCCAAGGCACACGATTGCGAAAGCGGCCCGAAATCCCGTACGCTCGGCGAAACGGCCAAGCCGGGAGAACGCCCATGACCTCGAAGATCACGCGCAAGCAATTCCTCGCCTCCGTGGCCGGGCTTGCGGTCGCCATGCCGGCGATCTGGCGATCCGGTCGCGCCTTCGCACAGGGCGCCGTCACCCTCAAACTCGGCCACCCAGACACGCCACTGCATCCCACTCAGACCGTGGCGACGAAATTCTCCGAGCTGGTCGCCGCCAAGACCGGCGGCGCGATCCGCATCCAGGTGTTTTCCGGCGGCCAGCTCGGCAGCGAGGTCAATATCGTGTCCGGCATGCAGACCGGCATCGTCGACATGGCGTTCCATACCACCGGGTTCCTCGAATCGTTCTTCCCGCGCATCCAGGTGCTCGATCTGCCCTTCCTCTTCCGCGACGCCAACACAGCCGAGGCCCTCTTGGACGGCCCGATCGGCCAGGGACTGCTCGGCGACATGCCGGCAAAGGGCATCTATGGCTTCGTCTGGGGCCATTACGGCTGGCGCCAGACCGAGACCGCAAGCCAGTCGGTCCGCGAGCCCTCTGATCTCAAGGGCCTGAAGATTCGCATCCAGCCCGGCGCGGTGTTCGCGGCAAGCTTTCGCGCCTGCGGCGCCATCCCGGTGGTGATGGACCTGTCGGAAGTCTATATCGGCATCTCGCAGAGGACCGTCGGCGGGGTCGAGCTGCCGTTCCTCGCCATCGTTTCCTCGAAAATCTACGAGGTGACGAAGTTCGCCGGCCTCACCAACCACGTCTACAACGCTGGCGCCCTGATGGCGAGCAAGGTCAAATTCGACCGCCTGGAGGCCGCCCACCGCAACGCGATCCGCGAGGCCGCTGCCGAAATCCAGCCGCTCTGGCGCGCGACGGTGGCGGAGAAAACCCAGGAAGGCCGCGCCTTCTGCGCCCAAAAGGGCATGCAGATCGATGACACCAATTTCGCCGCCTTCCGCGCCGCCATGGCCCCGGTCTACGACGAGTTCCGCGACAAGATCGGCGCGGAGTTGGTGAGCCAGGTGATGAAGGCGGTTCAGGCGTAGTGACCGCCATCGTCAACGTGCTCGCCAATGCGGTGGTCGCCATTGCGCTCATCGGCGAGCTTGCCGCCGTCTTCGCCAATGTGATTTCGCGTAGCCTTTTCGACACGGCCTTCCTGTGGACCGATGAGGTCGCCAAGCTCTCCCTGTCGACGCTCGCGTTCGTGGGCGGGGCCATTGCCTATGGGCACGGCCACCACACGTGCGTGCGCGTCGGCGTGAACGCGCTCGGTCCTCGCCTGCGCGACGCGTGCCTGGTCGCGTCCGATCTCGGCGTGCTGCTGGTGGCCGCCGTAACCGGTTATGCGTCGATCTTCCTCGTCGAAATACGGTGGAACGAGCTGACGCCGATCCTGCAAATGCCCGCCGCCTGGATTGTGGTTCCGCTCTGCGCCAGCATGGCGCTGCTCATATTCTATGCCGGGAGGCGCCTGGTGCGGGCGCGGCGCGCCATCGTGGTCGCGGTCGGCGGCGCCGGCGCTATCGTGCTGACCCTGGCGTTGGCGACGCGCCCGGCCTGGCTGCCGTGGTTTGCGGGCGACAGCGCCATCACGGCCGCGCTGGCATCGTTCTTCGTGACCCTCTTCGGCGGCCTCCCGGTCGGCTTCGCGCTCTTGCTGAGCACCACCGTCTACCTCTGGCTGGCCGACACCGTCCCGATGGTAGCCTTGCCGCAAAACATGGTGGATGGCACCGGCAATTTCGTCCTGCTGGCGCTGCCGTTTTTCATTCTCGCCGGCCTGATCATGGAACGCGGCGGCATCTCACTGCGCCTCGTGCGCTTCGTGCATGCGCTGGTCGGCCATTTGCGCGGCGGCCTCCTCCACGTCATGGTGCTCAGCATGTATCTGGTCTCCGGCCTGTCCGGCTCGAAGACCGCAGACGTCGCCGCCGTCGGCTCGGTGATGCGCGACATGCTCAAGAAGGAGGGCTACGGCGCCGGCGAGGGTGCGGCGGTGCTCGCCGCCTCCGCCGCCATGGGCGAAACGGTGCCGCCAAGCATCGCCATGCTGGTGCTGGGCTCGATCACCACGCTCTCCATGGCGGCGCTGTTCGTCGGCGGCCTCATCCCGGCCGCCGTCGTCGCTGCCTGCCTGATGGCGCTGATCTCAATGCGCGGGCGGCGCGGCGGCGGGAACGTGTCGCGCCGCGCCTCCCTGCGCACCGTGATGACGAGCGCAATCGGAGCGATTCTGCCGCTCCTGATGCCGGTGATCCTGTTCGCCGGCATTCTGTTCGGCATCGCGACGCCGACCGAGGTGTCGTCCTTTGCGGTGGTGTACGGGCTGATGCTGTCATGCCTCGTCTACCGGGAGCTTGATCTTGCGACCTTCCTGCGCACCGTCCTCGACAGCGCCATGCTGGCCGGCATGGTGCTGTTCATCCTCGGCGCCGCTTCCGGCTTCTCCTGGGCGCTCACGGTGGGGTATCTGCCGCAACGCCTTGTCGCTGTCCTCCACGGCATTAACGACAACACCGCGCTGTTTGTCATCGGCTCGATCGCGCTGCTCATCGTTGTCGGCTCGGTGCTGGAAGGGCTCCCGGCCCTCATCATCCTGGCGCCGCTGCTGTTACCGATCGCCGGCGGGATCGGGCTCAGCGAATTGCACTACGGCATCGTGCTTCTGATCGCCATGGGGATCGGCGCGTTTCTCCCTCCGGCGGGCGTCGGCTTCTACGTCGCCTGCGCCATCATGGGCACCGATATCGAGACCGCCGCGCGCGCGATGCTGCCCTATCTGGTGGTCCTCATCATCGCGCTCCTCATCGTCGCCTTCGTGCCATGGTTCACGGTGTTCCTGCCGCGCGCGTTGGGCCTCGGGGGATGAGTCTTATTACGGCGGGTTTTGATCGCCTTAATCACACACCACCGTCGTCGCCGGGCTTGTCCCGGCGACCCCGAATTTCAAGGCATGGAGAACGAATAGTCGGGGTGGCCGGGACAAGCCCGGCCACGACAAATCTGGAGATCATTCACAGGAACTTTTCCCAGAACTTATCCGGCACGGTGGTGACCACCCACTGAAATCCGCGGGAGAAAGCTCCAGCAATGACAACGAACGTCAGGACTCCGAGCACCGTGAGCGTCATCGTCCAGAACGCAGCGGCTATTTTTTCGAATGCCGCCATGCAACGCCTGATCAATTGGAAAAGAATCCAGGCCAGAACCGCAATGAAAAGCAGTCCAACGACGATCTTCCATGGCGCCAAATTCCACCACGACATTTCGAACGCATGAGTGATCTGGGACCACGACCACACCCATAACGTCTCGATCGTCCGCAATACCCAGGAGATACCTTGAAGGATCACTTGGAGCAGTTGATGAACTGACTGATTCATGGCTCCCCTCCTATGGGACACATACTGCCCAAAACGATACTGCCTCCCTGGCGGTTGGTTAGACTTTTCTCGATTGACTCGTAGTATATAGGTCCACAAGGCTGCGGTGACTACCGCAGAATTCGCCCTCACCCTTCCCTCCCCCGCTGCCGCGGAAAATAGGTGGGGAGGGCTGCGAAGGGCGGAAGCGGATACCGTCGCAGCCGGAAATAAATACCGCCACAGGCAGGAGTTTCCCATGGCCGCTCGCCTCCGTCACATCGCCATTTCGGTTCCGGACCCCGAAAAGGCCGCGAAATTCTTTGCGGAGGCATTCGGCATGAAGATTGCGGGCCGTGCCGGCGTCGGGCTTTACGTGACGGACGGCACCGTCAATGTGGCGCTGCTCAAGTTTCCCGGCGAAGTGCCTGGTTTCTCGCCCGGCCATTACGGTCTCATTCATTTCGGCATGTGGGTGGACAATCTCGATGAAGCGGCCAAGAAGGTGGTGGCTGCGGGCGGCTCCTATTACATGGGCCGCGCCGACGACAATCCAGACACCTATTACGAGGTCAAATATAAGGACCCCGACGGCGTCGTCTTCGATCTCACCCACACGGGCTGGGTCGGCGCTGTGAAGGAAGTCGTGCCGGCCGACACTGCGATCGCGGCCGAATAGGTTTCCATGCCGACCCGCCCTGCCGTGGTCATTGCCGGCGGCGGGCCGGTCGGGCTCGTTGTCGCCTTGATGCTCGGCCGCGCCGGCATCGCGGTGACGCTGTTCGACCAGGGCGACATCGTCCATTCGCAGCCACGCGCCGCCACCATCCATCCGGCCACGCTCGATATCCTCGACGATCTCGACGCGTATGCATTGATCGAGTCGCAGGGCATTGTGTGTCCGATCGTCAATTATTACGACGGCAAGCTGCTGCTCGCCGCGTTCGATCACGCCCTGCTGAAGGACGAGACCCGCCATCCATGGGTGTTGCAGTGCGAGCAGGACAAGCTCTCGCGCACCCTATTCGCGATGGCCAAAGCGATCTCAAACATCACGTTTCGGACCGCGACCAAGGTCATCGGTTGCAGGGAGCGCGACGACGCGGTGGAGGTCGTGGTCGAAGCGGCCGATGGCCGGCAGGAGCGCCATCAAGCACGCTATCTCGTCGGGGCCGACGGAGCGCGCAGCACGATTCGCAAGGCGATCGGCATAGAGTTTGAGGGCTTCACCTATCCGGAACGCTGCATGATCATCGGCACGCCCTATGATTTCGCCGCGGACGGCTACGCGTATCGCAACTACATCGCGGATCCGCAGGAGTGGTACAACCTCTTCAAGATTTCCTGGCAGGGGCCGCCCGGCGTCTACCGCCTGGTCGTGCCGCTGCGCCCGGACGAGGTGCCCCCTCCCTACCCTCCCCCGCATGCGGGGGAGGGTAGGGAGGGGGCGGCGCTGGCGATCGCGCAACGCAAGCTGCAGCGTTTCAATCCGCGTCCTGCGAGCTATGAGATCGCGTTCTACGATTCCTATACGGTGGCCCAGCGCGTCGCGGCGACCTTCCGCAAGGGCCGCGTGTTGCTGGCCGGCGACAGCGCCCATCTCAACAGCCCGATCGGCGCCATGGGCATGAACAGCGGCATCCACGACGCCGTCAACCTGGCCGTAAACCTGATCCGCGTGCTGCACGGCGAGGAAAGCGACGCCGCCCTCGACCGCTACGTGCGCCAGCGCCGCCACGTGGCAACCGGTCACGTTCAGACCGCCACCATTGCCAATAAGCAGAACATGGAGCAGCGCGACCCGATCAAGCGCCAGCGCTACCGCGACGAGATGCGCCGCCGCGCGGAGGACCCTGTATTGGCAAAAGCGTTCTTGATGCGCAGCGCTCTGATCGACAGCCTGCGAGATGCAGCGAAGATTCCATAGCGCGTTTCGTGATTAATACTGCGTTTCCACGGTATGAATCGTATCGATATCATCGATCAGCCTCGTCCTGAGGAGCGCGCTCTTGCGCGCGTCTCGAAGGACGGCCACAAGCGACATCGTTCCGCGGCCATCCTTCGAGACGGCCGCGCGAAGAGCGCGGCCTCCTCAGGATGAGGTCCGAGGGTTTGATTTCGACAGTTCGATGCGGTTGGTTTCATGGAAGCGATCCACTAGCACGACGTCACTTTACGGTCATCGCTTGACGCGCCGAATTTCGGTCGCATATCTCGCGCACAATCGGATGGGTGGCGGTATGCGCTTCGGAGATTCGTGAACCGATGCCGAAGCTCGAAAAAAGCGGAGAAAGCCAATGTCCAAGCGAATGCTGAACATGTCGGTCGCCGCCGTGCTGGCAGCGGGTTTTGTGGCTGCTTCCAATGTGGCATCGGCCGTGTCGTTCGCCGATGCGCTTGCGATCACAAAGGCGACCGGGACCGATGTGGAAAAGGTGTGGGGTCGAGGATTCGGTTGGGGCTTCGGCGCCGGATTCCTCGGCGGCGCCATTGTCGGCGGCGCGCTGGCTGCGCCTTACTACTCCGGTGGGCCCTATTACTACTATGGCGCACCCTATTACCCGCCGGCCGCTTATGGCCCCGGTTACTATCCGGCGCCGGGTTACGGCGGCGACGCGGCTTACTGCGCCAGCCGCTACCGATCCTACGATCCGGCGACCGGCACGTTCCTCGGCTACGACGGCGTACGCCATCCCTGCCCGTAACCTTAGCCAATACCAACGTACCTAGGGCCGCCGCCGGGCGGCCCTTTCTATTATTCCGCAGGCGTATCGGCTATAGTTGGGCCATGACCGGCCTCAAGGATACCCCACCTTATTTTCGCGACGCCGAAAAGCGTACGCTGCTGCAAACTCACTACCTTTTCACCAAACTCAACCCGAAGCAGATCGACCGCCTGGCGGCCTGCATTGTGGGAAAATCGGTTCCACGCGGGACCAGCATCTGCGCCAAGGGTGATCCCGGCTCCAGCCTGTTCGTGGTCTGCCAGGGAAAGGTGAAAATATCCGTCCCGTCCGCCGATGGCCATGATGCGGTGCTCAACCTGATCGGCAAGGGCGACGTATTCGGGGAGATTGCTCTGCTCGACGGCCGGCCGCGAACCGCGGACGTCGTCGCCATCACGGATTGCGAACTGTTCGTCATCGAGCGACGGGATTTCCTGCCATTGGTGAAAGAGGAGCCGGAGATCGCGCTCAAGATGATCGAGATCCTGTGCGCCAAATTGCGGCGGACCACCGAGCAGGCCGAAAATCTCATGTTTCTTCCTCTGCCCGGCCGGCTTGCGAGGACGCTCTTGCGCCTGTCCGACGGCGACGAGCGCTCGTGCGAGCGCAAGGTCGCCGTCACCCAGAAGAATCTCGGCAACATCATCGGCATGTCGCGGGAGAGCACAAACCGGCAATTGCGCATCTGGGAAGAGCAAGAATGGGTCCGCCTCGAACGGGGCGGGATTGTCATCTTGTCGGTGACAGCACTCGAACGCATTGCCGAAAGCGATACCGAAGGCGGGTAGGCGGACCTCGTTTCCCTCCCTGGCGCGAACAAGCGGTGTCCTCGAGCATTGCCTGCTGTAGGGGCGACCCTCATAGGCGCTAACATAAGGGTGTGCGCTGGCCTTTCTGCTCCCTCTCCCCGCTTGCGGGGAGAGGGTCGGGGTGAGGGGGCCTCTCCACAAGGGCGGACTCGGGGAGGTAAAGGCGACTTGCCACGAAGCTCAGACTCGTGGCGAGGCCCCCTCACCCGCCGCATCGGGCAAATGACGGCATGCCGGGAAGGATTTGGATTCCAATGTGATGTGGATCACATCCGCCGGGCGAACGGACCGTTACGATCCTCAGGGGCCACAACTGACGGATCGACGGCATGGACATGTTTTGGGCGGCGCGTTCACATCCGAAGCCGGTCCGGCGCAGCGGCCGGAATACGAGTGTCGAAGATGCGGTCCTCGTTCGTCGCGTCGCAGCCGCCGACAGGACCGCAATGCAGACCCTGTTCTCGCGGCACCACATCGCAGTCTACCGGTTTGTGCTGCAGCGGCTGCGGGACAAGGCGCTGGCCGAGGACGTTACCAGCGCGGTCTTCCTCGAGGTCTGGCGGCACGCCGGCCAGTTCGAAGGCCGGTCGACTGTGGTGACGTGGATGCTGACGATAGCACGCCGCAAAATCTTAGCAGCGCGTATTAATCCCCGCGGCGTCGAGTCCGGCAGCGACATGGCCGCCGACCACGACCACGCCGACGACCCGGACGCGCCGCTGCAAGCGCGGGATCGCAGCACCGTCCTGCGCCGGTGCATCAGGAGGCTTTCCGCCGAGCATCGTGAAATGATCGACCTCGTCTACTATCAGGAGCAATCCATGGAGTCGGTCGCCACAATCCTCGGCATTCCCCGCAACACCGCCACGACGCGCATGTTCTCCGCGCGCAAGCGGCTTGCGGACGAATTGAAAAAGTCCGGCGTGGAGTGGGTTGCGATCTGAATCGATCCGGAAGGATTCATCACCCTCCCCTGAAGGGGGAGGGTCGGACTGCCGAAGGCAGTCCGGGGTGGGGTGACAGCGGTGCCACACCTCCTGGGCGGAAATTGCGGCGCCGCCGTCACCCCCTCCCGGCCCGCTGGCGCGGGCCGACCTCCCCCCTCCAGGGGGAGGTGAAGGCTCACCCTGGGCTACGGGCTGCTGAAACTGCTCACGGCGAATTGAACACGATCAATTGGTCCGTCACCTGCCCGGAGCCCGGCTTGAGCGAGCCGCCGGCGAGGTAGACATTGCGGCCGTCGGTCGTCGCCGCGGTGGCGTGGCGGCCGGCCGGCATCGGCGCCAGCGTGCGCCACATGTTGGCCTTGACGTCGAAGCCTTCATTTTCGTTGAACGTGCGATCCTGCGGCGGAAATTCGCCGCCCAGCACCATGATGAGGCCCTTGTAGAACGTGCCGGACACGCCGCTGCGCGCGGTCGGCAGCGGCGCGCCGGCGCTCCAGGTGTTGGTGGCCGGATCGTAAACGTCATGGAGCGCGACCGGCTCCGCCGGCGACGTGATGCGGCCACCGATTGCGTGGATCTTGCCATCGGCGGCGACGAGCGCCATGTGGTCGCGCGCCTGCGGCAGCGGCGCAGCGTCGCTCCAGGTGCCGGTCGCCGGATCATAGACCTCGTGGGTCGCGAGCGTCTTGCCGTCGGGCGTGCGCCCGCCGATGGCATGGACTTTACCGTCGAGCAAGGCGACACCGACCGAGGCGCGCGGCGCCTTCATGGGCGCGAGCGCCCTCCACGTATTGGCGGCGGGATCGTATTCATACACCAATGCCTGCGGATAGGCGTGCACCGAGGCGAGGAAACCTCCGACCGTGATGATCTTGCCGTTGACGACGGCAGTTCCCATGTGGTCGAGCCCGCGGATCATCGGCATGCGAGCATTCCATTTGTCGGTCGCCGGATCGTATTCCTCGACGTGGGGGACCGCGACCCGGTTGATGCCGCCGCCGAGCACGTAGATCTTGCCGCCCACGGTCGCGAGCGAGACCTCATTGCGGGTGGTCGGCAGGGGGGCCTTTTGCGTCCAGGTTCCTGCGCCTTGCGACGTGCCGGTGGCGGCAGTCTGGGCGAAGGCGCCTACGGCGCCAATAGCGCACAGGATCGCAATAGGCATCAATCTCATCATGGCTTCCTCCGCCTTGTGTTGGCATTCCATTCTTCGCCGCAATTCTCGCAACGCTATCACCAGTCGATCGCTTCAGCCAATGCGAAGGTACCAGCGCATGCAGGGGCGACCCTTGTGGTCGCCCGCTTTGCCGGTGAGGGCGTGGGTGACGGTATCAACGGAGCGCGATCAGGGCTAATCTTGGACCGTCCCACGTCGTCCGTGAACGGGGCGACCACAAGGGTCGCCCCTACATCATCCGCTCGCCGGGAAGGGGATAACAAGATTGGGGAGAGCACGATGTTTCGCCGATATTTCCTCTTTGCAACCGCCATCGTGGCACTCGCCGCACTTGCCATCCCCGCCGTCGTACCCGCCGCTGCGCAGCCCTATCCGAACCGGCCCCTCAAGATCATCGTGCCGACGCCCGCAGGCGGACCGGTCGACGTCATGGCGCGCCTGCTCGCCAATGCCCTGCCGGCCGTCCTCGGCCAGAACGTGATCGTGGAGAACCGCGCCGGCGCCGGCAATACGCTCGGCTCCAAGGTCGCGGCCGCGGCCGACCCTGACGGCTACACGCTCCTGGTGAGCGCCGCCAGCGGGCTGATCATGAGCCCGATGGTCTACAAGTCGGCCGGCTATGACGAGAACAGCTTCGCCCCGATCGCGCTCGTTGCCGAGACCCCGCAGGTGCTGGTCGCCCACCCGGCCACGCCGTTCGGCAGCGTCGCCGCGCTTGTCGCCTACGCCAAGGCGAACCCCGGCAAGCTCAACTATTCGACCGGCGGCGCCGGCACGCTGCCGCATCTCACCGCCGAGCTGTTCAAGCAGCTTTCCGGCACAGACATCGTCCACGTGCCCTATAAAGGCGGGGGGCCGGCCCTGACCGACGTGGTGGCGGGACAGATTCCGATCACCTTCGACACCGTGGGCACCTCGGTGCAGTTCATCCGCGACGGGCGGCTCAAGGCTCTCGCGGTCTCGAACCCGACGCGCCTCGCCGAACTGCCCGACGTGCCGACCATGCCGGAGCTCGGCTATCCAGCCATCAACTCCGGCGCCTGGGTGGCGGTCCTGGCCCCCCTCGGCACGCCGCCGGCGATCATCGCGAGGCTCAACCAGGCAACCAACGACGCGTTGAAGTCGGCCGCCATGCGTGACCCGCTCGCCCGCCTCGGCGCCCAGCCGCGCGGCGGCACGCCCGACGATCTCGCCCGCCACATGAGGGCGGAGCACGACAAGTGGGGGCCGATCGTGGCGAGGCTCGGGCTGAAGGAGGAGTGAGAGTATCATCATGGCCCGCCTCCCTCTGAGTATCGCACTCTCCAACAACCCGAACACCCGGCCGCTGATCGACGGCGCAGTTGAGGCGGAGGGCCTCGACCTCACCGCGACCGTCCTCCACCCGTCCGAGATGTTCTGGCGGCAGCTGCGGTTCGCCGAGTTCGACGTGTCGGAAATGTCGATGTCGTCGCTGTTGATTTCGACCGCGCGGGGGCCGACGCCGTGGGTGGCGCTGCCGGTGTTCACCACCCGTGAGTTCTTCCACACCCGCATCCTGGTGCGCGCCAATGCCGGCATTGCCGCGCCGGCGGATCTGCGAGGCAAGCGGGTCGGCGTGCCGGAGTATCAGCAGACCGCCGCCATCTGGGGCCGCGGCGTGCTGGAAAACGAGTTCGGTGTGCATCCGCGCGACATGGAGTTTTTCATGGAGCGCGTCGCCGACAAAAGCCATGGCGGCGCCACCGGCTTCAAGCCGCCGGCGGGCGTGACCGTGCACCAGATCCCCGCCAGCACCAATATCGGCGAGATGCTGCTGGCCGGCAAGCTCGACGCCACGCTCCTCTATCTCACCGATCGCAACCTCGTCGACCGCAGCCGCATCGACCTTTCCGCCGACAAGCGCGTGCGGCCGCTGTTTCCCGACCGCGCCGCGGAGGGCCGCCGCTACTACGCCAAGACCGGCATCTATCCGATCAACCACACCGTGGTGGTCCGCCGGTCGCTCCTGGAGCAACACCCCTGGATCGCGCTCAATCTGTATTCAGCGTTCGCGGCGGCGCGGGCGCAAGTGCTGCGCGCCGGCAACGTGGCGCTCGCCTCCCATTTCGAGACCGGCGTCATCGGGGAGGACGTTCGCAACAGGCTTGCCACTGACCCGATGGCCTATGGGGTGAAGGCGACGCGCAAGGTGCTCGACACGATCGCGCAATATGTGCACGCCCAGGGGCTGACGGACCGGCTGGTGAAGATCGAGGAGCTGTTTGCGCCCGCAACGTTGGATTTGTGACGAGTGTAACTCCGGTTGACCCTGCCGGTGTCATTGCCCGGCTTGACCGGGCAATCCAGTATCCTTCGGCCGGTGGTTACTGGATCGCCCGGTCAAGCCGGGCGATGACACCCTGAAGGGTGTCGAGCTAAGAGGCGGACTTCGCATTTCCCGCGCCCGCCTCTTTGATCGCGGTTCGCAGCAGGACGTAGAGCACCACGGCGTTCAGCAGATGCCATGAGAAATGCGTGCCGAGCGGAAACGTGTCGCAGGCCTTAAGATCGATGGTGCGCAAGGCGAGCGATACCGTGAAGATCATCGCCGCCAGTTCAAGGCCGCGACGCGCCGGCCCGTGTGCGGCCCGCGCGACCACGATCAGCGCCACCAGCGCCGGCAGATAGCCGACGGAGCCATTGAGGGCGTACGGCGGCGCCAGCCACGAGAGCGCCTGTGCCCCCACCGCGTACGCGGCCACGATCGCGACCGCAACGCCCGCCGCGAGACCCAGGAAACGACGCAACGCGAGCAACAGGTAGCCGTAGATGAAGACCGCGATCGGGATCACGTCGGCCAGCACCGCGCCGCGTGTCGCGAGCGTATGGAAGGCGAACGACCCGATGCCGACCGCGACCACCACAACAATAAGCGCCAGCGCCGGCCAGTCGCGGGAGCGATCGCTCCCACTTTGGCGGCGCCACAGCCAAAACGCGGCCGCGGCGGCGATCAGGAACGCGGCGTTGGTCAGCGCGTTGGCGGGCTCCGCCCAAAACGACGCGTCGGTACGCTCGCAGTAGAGATCGATCGGCGCCGACCAGTCCATGTTTGCTCAATCCGGTTGCCGCTGCGCTTAATTATTATGCAAGCCCATCTCCTGAGCAACGTTTGTCCGAAACTGTAGTTGTCTTTGGCCGAAACGAGCAAAGTGACCGTGTTTAAATCCGGATGACGCGCCGCAGCATCGAGAACAATTGCGGCGGCACCCGGTCGTTCCACGGGATTTTGAGGTCACCATGCAAACGATCCCAACGACAGTGCTGACAGGCTTTCTCGGCGCCGGCAAGACGACGCTGCTCAACCGCATTTTGACAAATCCTCAAGCCGGTCGCGTGGCAGTCATCGTCAATGAGTTCGGCGAGGTCGGCATCGACGGGCAACTCGTCACCCCGACCGCGGAGACGATCATCGAGCTCAACAATGGCTGCGTATGCTGCACCGTGCGCGGCGATCTCATCGCGGCGCTTGGCCGTCTCCTCGGCTCAGGCCTCTCGTTTGACCGCGTGGTGATCGAGACGAGCGGTCTCGCCGATCCGGCGCCGGTGATCCAGTCGTTCGTTCTCGACGAAGTTTTGCGCGCACGTTTCGCGCTCGACGCCATCGTCACGGTGGTCGATGCCCGCCACCTCGCGCTTCAGTTGGAGCATGACGAGGCGCGGGAGCAGATCGCCTTCGCCGACGTCATCCTCCTCAACAAGGTCGATCTTGAGCCGCTGCCGCGGATCGATGCGGTCGAGCACGAAATCCGCCGCCTCAATCCGCTTGCCCACATTCACCGCACGCAAGACTGCGAACTTGCGCTCGCTGACGTGCTCGATGTGCGCGCTTTCGATCTTAGAAACATACTCGTAATCGATCCTCATCTGCTTGACGAGCACGACCACGAGCACGCCGAAGATATCGGCTGCGTCGCCATCCGCTGCCCGGACAGCGTGGACGATCGCAAGTTCAATCGCTGGATCAACGCGCTCGTTTTCACGAACGGGCGCGATCTCCTCCGCGTCAAAGGCGTTCTCCATATCGCCGGCCAAAACCGTCGCTTCGTCTTCCATGGCGTCCACATGACGCTGGATGGCCGCCCCGGCCGTCCCTGGAGACCCGCAGAGGAGCGCATGAGCGAGATCGTCTTTATTGGCCGCAACCTCGATGCGGCCGCGCTCCGCGCCGGCTTTGAGGATTGCCGCGCCTGCGAGGTCGCGTTGGCCTCTTAAAAACCGAAATGCAATCGGCCGGCCGTCCGGCCGACCGCCACATCAACCCCGATCACGAGGGAAATTCCATGAAACTGCAGCACTATCTTGGAGGTCTCGAAGGCCTCGGCCCGGTGACATTCGAGAAGCGGGTGTTCGTCGAGCCGTGGGAGAAACGGATCTTCGGCATTCACGTAGCGATGATGGCGTTGAGCTCGCAATTACCGCTGCCGGCGACGCCGAGCAAGTTCAACACCGTGTGGACCTGGGCGGACCTGCGCAAGGGCGCGGAATCGCTCAATCCGTTCGACTATTTCAAGTTCCGCTACTATGAAAAATGGCTCGGCGGCATTTCCGGATATTTCGTCCAAAAAGGCTACATCACCGAAGCCGAGCTCGACGCCCGCACGCAGCAAATCCTGCAGAACCCCTCCACTGCCGGCAGACAGGGCGGCGATCCGGCCATCGACCGCCGCGTCGTTACCTACCTCATCGAAGGCGATTCACCCAAACGCGACAGCGCCACGAAGCCGCGCTTTGCGGTAGGCGACAAGGTGTTCGTGAAAAACGTGCCGAGCGTCGAGCATACGCGCCTCCCCGGCTATCTGCGCGACCGGATCGGCACCGTCGATACGGTCTATCCGGCGACATACACCTACCTCACGCCGACCGGACCCGACGGAATTGGCGACGCCATGCCGGTCTACTGCGTGCGCTTTGACCCGGAAGAAATCTGGAAGGGGAACGCCGACAAGAACGTCGCGATCTATGCCGACCTGTTCGAAGCGTATCTCGACAAGCCCAACTGATGCGCTGTGCCGCAGGTTCGTTCCGGCAACCTGACGAAGGGGGCCGATGGCGCGCAATGAAAGGATCAATTCCATGACCACCCGCCCAAATACATCTGATGAGCAAACATCCGACGTCGGCAGCGATGCTGGGACTCCTGAATTTCCCACTCCTGGATTTCCCACTCCTGAATTTCCCGGTCTCTCGCGCGTCAGCCGGCGCAATATGCTGCTCGCCGCGTCGGCTGCCGCAGCGGTTCCGGGGATCGGCGCCGACGCGATAGAACCGGCGGCTGCGCAGGCGCAGCGTTTCGAGTATCCGGCCGATCGGGAAGCCAAAAGCGCCGCACGCGCCCTCGCGCTGGAATCATTGCTGATCGAAAAGGGCGTCATCACAGGCAACACCGTGAACACGGTGCTTTCGTTCTTCGAAACCCAGATGGGACCATTCAACGGTGCGAAAGTCGTGGCGCGCGCCTGGGTCGATCCGGCATTCAAGCAATTGCTGGTCGATGACACGCCGGCCGCGATCGCCAGGCTTGACCTGCCCAAGGGCATGGCGGGCGCCGAGGGCGAGCACATGCGCGCCGTCGCGAACTCCCCGACGGTCCACAACCTTGTCATCTGCACGCTGTGCTCGTGCTATCCATGGCCAGTGCTCGGTCTCCCGCCCTATTGGTACAAAGACCCGACGTTCCGGGCGCGGGCGGCGCGCGAGCCTCGCGCCGTTCTCAAGGAGTTCGGACTCGACATTCCTTCGTCTATCGAAATCAAGACCTGGGACAGCAGCGCGCAGATCCGCTGGTTCGTGGTGCCGGAACGCCCGGCCGGAACCGATGGCGTGAGCGAAGCGGAGCTCGCCAAGCTCATCACCGCCGAAGGCATGATGGGAGTTGCCCGCGTTTAGTGGATTCAACCATGCAATCACAATTCGAGCACTTCGCCGTTACCAGCATGATGGGCTCGCCGGACCGTCCCCCGCGCGCCGACGGCGCGCTCAAGTTCTCGCACCCATGGGAGCGCATCGCATTCGGGGTCGCGCTCGCGCTCTCCCGCGACGGGCATTTCGAATGGGAGGACTTTCGCCAGCACCTGATCGCCGCCATCGGCGATTGGGAGGCGCGCCACGAGATCGACGACCCGTCCTGGAACTATTACGACCAATGGCTCGACGCGCTCGAGGCGGTGGTCGTTGCCGCGGGGCTTGCCGGCCGGGACGAAATTGCCTCGGGCGCGACCACGGCGCCAGCCGCACGCCTGTGCTGCAAATAGAACACGTTCAAGAGCTCTCGAATGGCACGGCGGTTGCTTGCAGACCGTGTCGGTGAGCATAACGCGAAAGGCCGGCGACCCAGGCGTCGCGCCGAGCGTCGGCTCCGGGTTCGAGGTCCCAGCGATGCGCGTCGTGATTCTTGCGCCCCCGGGCGTGCAGTCGCTGGATGTGGTCGGCCCCGCGGAGGTGTTTTGGGAAGCAGCGCGCCGCCTCGGCGATCCGAACGCCTACGAAGTGCAGGTCATGGGCACCACCGCAGGAGCAGTTTGCGGAACCGGCAACCTGCGCTTTCTCGCGGACTCGACCATATACGACCCCGACGAGCCGATCGATACTCTTCTCGTGGGCGGCGATCCGTCCTTCGACGAGATCGACCCGGCGGTCACCGCCTGGCTCAGCCGGCGGGCCCCGACCGTGCGCCGCTACGGTTCGGTGTGCACAGGTGTGTTCTTCCTTGCGGCCGCCGGGCTGCTCGATGGCCGGCGCGTCACCACCCATTGGGAATGCGCAGACAAATTGAGAGACGATTTCCCTAACCTCATCGTCGACGACAACCAGATCTTCATTCGCGACGGCGCGCTGTGCACGACGGCGGGCGTCAGCGCCGGAATGGATTTGGCGTTGGCGCTGGTCGAAGAGGATTTCGGACGCGAACTCGCGCTCATCGTCGCACGCTACATGGTGATGTTCCTCAAGCGGCCGGGCGGACAATCGCAGTTCAGCGCTCACCTCGCCGCACAGATGTCGACAAAAAGCCAAATCCAAGAGGCTCAGGAATACGTGCTCGAAAACCTGTCAAAGGATCTGTCCGTCGATGCCTTGGCCCTTCGCGCCGGGATGAGCACGCGCAATTTCTCGCGGGTGTTCCGGCGAGAATTGAAGTACACGCCCGCCGCATTCGTGGATGCGGCGCGCATCGATGCGGCGCGACGCATGCTTGCGGATACGAAAACGCCGCTCCAACGGGTGGCCCGCGCCTGCGGTTTCGGCACCGTCAACTCCATGCGGCGCGTCTTCGTCCGCAATCTAGGCGTTTCCCCCCATGATTATCGCAAGAGTTTCCGCAGCGCGTATTCGGACATGGACGTGACGCCCAAGACGCCGCGCCGCCCGAATGCGGGGGAGGCGGCAAAGCCATTTCCGGGAAAGGCGAAACAGCCCTTCTGGCCGGAGCGAGCAGGCCAAGTGGGCGCATTGCGGTCGGGCGCATTGCGGTCGGGCGCATTGCGATCGGTGGGTGCTCGATCCGCCGGTCCGTCACTGCGGTCGAAGCCGTCGCGGCCATGAGGCCGTCACAGCTTCGGAATATGCGCGCCCTCGATCACCTTGGCCCACTTGGCGATGTCATCCTTGAGACGCGCCGCAATCTCCTCGGGCGAGCCGGCCTGAGCCTCCAGGCCAAGCTCAAGCATGCGTTGTTTGATATCGGGCAGCGCCACCACGTCGCGGGATGTGCCGGCCTTGGCGAACAGCGCGTTCCACGAACGCACCTCGTAGCCCGGCACCCCGGCCTCCGCGGCGGTGGGCGCATTCGGAGTGAGTTCGGAACGTTTCGCGCCGGTGGTCGCAAGCAGACGCAGCTTGCCGTCCTCGATGCCGGCTTTCGTGGTGGCGTAGTACTCGGCGGCGAGCTGGATATCGTTGCGCAACAGCGCGATCATGGCGTCCGGCGTGGTGCGATAGGGAACGATCGTGACGTTGATCATGGCCATCGCGCGCAACAGCTCGGCGGCGAGATTCTGGGTGCTGCCGACATTGATGGTGCCGATGTTGAGCTTCCCCGGGTTGGCGCGCGCATCCTTGAGGAGATCGCCGAGCGTGGCATAGGGCCCAGCCGCGTTGGTGGTGAGGGTCAGATCGAACAGGCTGAAGCCCGAGATCGGCGCGAAGTCCTTGACCGGGTCGTAGGGCAGGCTCTTGAACAACGGCACGTTGATGGCGGTGCCGTTGGTGACGAGTGCGAGGGTGTAGCCGTCGGCCGGCGCCGCCAGCACTGAACGCGCGGCCGCGATGCCGCCGGCGCCCGGCTGATTGTCGACGATGAAGCGTTCGCCAAGCCTGTCGCCGAGCTTCTCGGCAATCAGCCGCGTGGTGATGTCGCCGATGCCGCCGGCCGCAAACGGCACGATGATCCGCACCGGCCGGCTGGGATAGTTCTGCGCTCGCGCGGCGTAAGTCAGCAGAACCGTAGCGGCCGCGATGGCGGCAAGAACCAATAAAAATCGGGTTCGCATGTGCCGGTCTCCCTCGGTTAGGACGCCCGTGGAGGTGAAACTCTTTCGACCTCATCCTGAGGAGGCCGCCCACCGAAGTCGGGCTTGCCCGACTTCGGCAACCAAAAAGTGTCGAAATCGGCAACAGCCGATTTCGATGGGCGGCCGTCTCGAAGGATGGATGCACGGCCGGGACTCGCTGCCATCCTTCGAGACGCGCGCAAGAGCGCGCTCCTCAGGATGAGGTCCGAATGTATCACAGGTTCTCAGCGATCCCGGTTGACCGGCGCCGGGAAGCGGTCGTTGGGCAGGCTTGAGGGAAATTCGAGGAATTTGCGCACAAAACCGGGCGCCACCGCTGAAATCGGGTTGACCCGGAGCACCGGCGTGCCGGGGGTGCCGACCACCTCGTAGGTCATGCTGCCAATCAGGCCTTCCTTGCCGCCGAGAAAGAAGCCGAGGACGGGGATATTTCCGAATGCGGCGTTCAATCCATAGAGCGGCACGAAGGTCCCGCGCAGGTGCAATTCGTTGCCGGCATAATCCATGACGCCATCGATCGTTGCCCCAACCGTCGGCCCCGTGACCAGTCCCTCATGGATCACCATCTTGCCGGGCCGGCGGGTGAACTCGACGCGCATGCGCGAGAACTGCACCCCGCTGCCGGTCCCGTTGGGCGCACCGGCGGCGACGCCGTCGAGCGCCGCCTCGCCGCGGACCGTGAACTCCCGCACGTCCATGAGGCCGTCCTGCTTTGCCCCGTCAGACGTCGGCGGGTCCATGGCGATCCACATCTGGCCGCCGACCATGCGCGAATAGGTATCGCTGAAGCGGAACAGCGCGCCGGCATCGGTCGACTCCAGATACACGGTCTGCCGTTCGCCGGGACGCCCCCGCAACTCGCCTTGCAAGACGCCCTCGCCCGCAAACCGGGCCGTGGCCGCGAGGTTGCGGATCGTGCCGCCGCGCCGCGTCAGGCGCAGGTCGAGATTGCGCAGCACTTCGCCCTTGAAGCCCGCGACCGCCCCGATCTTGGCGTCGACATCGATATCGCTTGGTCGGCGCTGCTTTGCCTCAGGCGTGCCCGACATCGTCGCCTTGATGAAGTTGCGGCCGTCGAAGGTGTCGCCGCGCATCGTGATCTTGTAGAGATTGTCGGCCGCGCGTTCGAGCTGGAGGCTCGCCTTGTCGCCATCGGCTAATGCGAACACCGGAAACGTGCCGGCGGCGAAATCGCCGTTCTGATCGAATTCGACACTGCCGCGGAGCGTGGCGCCGTTGCCGTCGAAGGCGATATCTTCGAGCCTCGTCGGCCTGCCGCGGCCCACGAAGGTGAACGTCGCCCGCGCCGGCGTCTTCTGCGCCTTACTCCATCCGGACATCAGATTATCGAACTTGGCCTGGGTAAAATCCGCTTCGATCGACAAGCGACTGTCCCCGTCGCCGCTCAGGGCGACCCTGCCGCCGACCTTGACCGGGACCGGACCGGTGATGGCGCCGCTGACATCGAAGCCGAACCGCGCCCGCGCCCCGTCGTCGAGCGTGCCGGTCATGCGCACCTCGGCGTCCGGCTCGCCGGCGCCGCGGCGCAGCTCCACCGAAGCCGGCGTGCCGCCGATGCGCATGTCGCCCTTGACCTGATAGCCCTGATTGTTGGCCGTGGCGCGCAAAGTCTGCGCCTCGACCTTTTGCGACATCACGAAGCGGTCGGCCGAAAAATTCACGATGTCGGCGGCGACCGAATAGCTCAGCGTTGAGGATTTGACCTCGCCGGCGAGCGGGAGTGCGAGAGTGACGGTCGCCAGCACATTGCCGCGGCTGGTGGCGGGATCGATCGGGATGCCGGCGGCGTCCTTGAGGCGGTCCATGCCGAGAAGCTCGGCTGCCGCCGCCACCGGGCCCTCGACCCGCGTGCGAACCTTGGCGGGCGGATTTTTCACGCTGGTGTCCGGCACCTCGAACACCCCATTCGCCACCGTGAGCTTGCGCCCCGACGGCATCTGGACCACGCCGCGCCCGAGCGTCACCGTCGTGGTGCGGCCCTTGACGCGGGTGACGAGGTCGGCGTCGCGGATTTCCGGCAGATTGTCGAACGGCCGCACGGTGGCGCCGGTGGTTTGGATCGCAATCGACAATCCGTCGTCCGGCACCGGCGGGCCGCCGGAACGCAAGGTTGAGATCGGTGCGTTGGTGGCGATTTCGCCCTGCTCGATCAATCCCCCGGAAGTCCGCTCAATGATCCAGGTGCGCACCGCGGGCGTGACGAAGGGCGGCCACATCTGCCGGAACGCCGCCAGCGAGAGCTTGCGCGCCGCCATGCCGATCTTCAGCCGCGGGTCAGACGTGGAGTAATCGAGACTGCCCGACATGGCGACGCCGACACCCTTGCCGGCCACCTCGGCGTGATCGATGTTGAATCGCCGCTCCACCGGGTCGATCCGGCTTTGCACCAGGACGCGGTTGAGAACGAGCGGCTCCTCGTGAGGGCCGGTCGGCGCCAGCACCACCGAGCCGCCGCTCAGATTGAGCGCCCAGGTTCCACCTTGATCCTGCGGCGCCTCGGCCTGCGCCATCAGTGTCAATCGCGTGCCGCCGGAAACGATCTGGAACGGCATCGCCAATACGCGCCGGGCGGCGTTCCAGTCGAGCTGCATTTCGGCACGATCGATCGTGATCATGGCCTGCGGATCGCCGACGTCGATGAACGATCCTGGCCCCACCAGGATGCGGCCGGAGGCGAATTGCGGCGTTCCGTCCTGGGCAAACTCGGCACGAACCATGGCCGATACGGGCGCATCGGTCTCGATCTGGCCGCCGTCGACGCGCAGCGCCAACAACAGGTCCTTGAGCAAAACCTTGCGCGCCTCCAGATCGACCGTGCGGGCGCCATCGTTGCCGGGCTTGATCGATGCGAGCACGAGCCACGGACGGGTTAAGTCCTCCGAGCCCAGCTCGAATTCGAGCGCGCCGGCGCGCGGACGGGTGAGGCTCAAGTGAATGTTCTCGAACCGGGACTGCTGGCCATTGCGGTGGTCGTCGACCACCAGGTTTCCGCTCTTGAGGCCGACTTCCGTCAGGTCGCCGCCGTCGAGGCCGAAGGCGCCGAGGCTATCCACCCAGGCGAGGAAAGCAGCAAAATTCTCCTGCAGGCTTCGGCTTCCCTCAGCGGCGCCGTCGTTGTCGGCAATCCCTCTTTCCACTTGCGCCGCAGCGCCTCCGCGTGACCCGCCCACAGCCGGCGCCGGCGCAACGGCAAGAGGACGCTGGTCGACGCCGGTCGACACCGTGACCTTGCCGTCGGCTTCGACGCGGACCGCAAGCTCCGCGCCCACGAGGTTGAGGCGTTCGGCCCGCGGACGCCCGGTGAGCAAGCTTGCCGGGGAGAACCCGACCTCTGCCTTCGGGGCGCTTGCGACCACCGTGCCGTCATGGTCACGCACCGTAATGGAACGGATGCGCATCGCGGTGCGGCCGTGTTCGTCGCGTTCCAATACGGTGCCGCCGATGTCGACGTGAAACTGTTTACCGAGATTTTCTGCCACCGCAGCCGCGAGCCACGGCGTGGCGACGTCCAATGATATCGGCCCGCTCGCCAGCATGAGCCACAGGCCGCCGGCCACCAGCACGAAAATAGCAGCGACCGCGACGATGCCGATGCCGACCCAGCGCACCCATCGAGATTGCATCGCCCGCAATGGCGGGCCGGCGAGCCGCCCCCCGATGCGCCACCAGCCCGACACATCGGGCCGCGCCGCCGGCGCCGCACCCTGCCCGCGTGCTCCTCCCTGCCCTCCCCCGCAAGCGGCGGAGCGTAAATCCATATGCCCTCCACCGCTTGCGGGGGAGGATTGGGAGGGGGCCGCGCGCATCGCCTCGGCGCCGCGGTGCATAGGGAGCCTCGCTTCCACAGTGCGCAAGCCTGCGGTCCTGGGTCTTCTGTCGTGGTCAACCGCCATGCTTGGTGGAATGTCCCTATCGGTCAGGGTAACAATGGGGGGTTAATGCTAGTCTACTCCCTCGCGGCGCGGAACGTGATTAATCTCTCACCAGACTGTTCGAAAACGACGAAACGAAGGCAAAAGCATATGACGGCAGAGTTGGCAGCGGGCGACAAGGCGCCCGATTTCCGCCTGGCGCGTGACGGCGGCAGCACCGTATCGCTCGCGGACTTCAAAGGAAAGAAGCTCGTTCTCTATTTCTATCCCAAGGCGGATACGCCCGGATGCACGATCGAGGCCAAGGATTTCTCCCGCCTGCATCCGGCCTTTGCCAAGGCCGGCGTCGCGGTCGTCGGGGTCTCCGCAGACCCGGTCAAGAAGCAGGATGCGTTCAAGGCGAAGCACGCCCTCTCAACGCCGCTCGCCTCGGACGAAAACCATGAAATGCTCGAGGCTTACGGAGTCTGGGCGGAGAAATCGATGTACGGGAAAAAATACATGGGCATCAATCGCACGACGGTGCTGATCGGCGCCGACGGCCGCATCGCGCGTATCTGGCCGAAGGTCAAGATCGAAGGTCACGCCGAGGAAGTTCTGGCCGCCGCGAAAGCGATTTAGAGTGGCGGCCAACCATCATCGCTCCGCCCCTCGCTTGCAGGGGAGGTGGCGGCCTCAGCCGGGAGGCACCTCGCGCCGCCGAGCAGCGCCGCCGTGGCCATTGGCGAGGAAAAGTTAACGCCGCGACGAAATTTTTTTCCTCATCGCGCACGGCCCGGCCCGCCATTTGCTTGTCAAGCGGAATGAACCGACAACGGACAGGGATCAAACCTGGATGCTGCGAAAGCGCACCGCGGCCAGAGCCTTTAGGGCCTCTGGCCCTCCAGCGCCTCAATCCTAGCCTCTAAATCGGTAAGGCCTTGCTGCACGCGATTGACATCTTCGTGCAGAACCTCGACCTCACCCTCGGTCACTCCCGTTTCACCCATATCCCGAATAGTTGCCCGGATCATCCGCACGTCCTGCTTCACCACATCGAGCGTGCGACCTTGTCCGCTCACCTTCCGATCAAGCGCGGCAAGGTTGGCTTGGATCGCTTGCAGGATTTGCATCACAACGTCGTCGGCCATCGAGTAGTCTCAGTTTCCGGCAATCATATAAGCCCAATTGGCCCAAAGGGCCAGTCTGGTAGGGCGCAATAAACGCAGCGCATTGCGCCGACTTAATCTCAAAACACGCTCGCCGCAGTTGGCCTGTCGAGCGTCGCCCGCTTCGCACCGGAACGGCGCAATGCGCTCCCGCTTATTGCGCCCTACGGGCTCGACTGTCTTCGCCCGCCTATTTGTTTTCCTGCGTCTGCGGAAGCGGTTTTGGTTTGAACGGCGTGATATCGTCATCATCGCGCCAGACCACGCGTTTCTTGAACCTCCAACCCTGCGGAGTCTTGACCAACGTGTCCTCGTAAATCGCGGTTTCCACAATTGTCGCCGGGATGTTTCGCGCGTTGAAGAGGAGCAGGTAGACGGAACCTTTCGCGCCATCAGGGGTCGGCGTGATAACGAGGTTGGCGTTAAAGTGACGCAGGCCGCCGCGACTGCCCATGGCCAGGAGCGCATCTTTGCCCTTGAGCGGGTTTCGCACTTCGCTGCCTCGGCCCGGCCCTCTGCCGCCGGTGAACTCGCCATCGAGAACGAACGTGGAAGCGAAACGCTCGCCTTCACCCTTGTCGAGCGCGTGAGCATAGGCGGCATAAAGCTGTTGAATCTCGATATAGTCGTCAGCCGTCAACTTCTGCCCGGCGGCGGTCTCTGCAGCAGCGGCCGGACGGAGCGCGGTCAGCGCAGCCAACAACACTCCTGCAGGAAAAAAGCTGCGTCGCAACATGAGTCATCTCCTCCCTTATGGCCCGGAATTACCCGGCTATCGATCGGGGGGCCAACGTCGTCGCGAAGGCCGTCTTGACCCGATCCAGGCGTCGGCCAGTGAGCGTAGCCAACGAGCGTAGCCCGGATTGGGCGGCAGCGAAATCCGGGACCTTCCTGTCCATACGGCAACGCCGCCCCCGGGTTTCGCTTAGCACTCCACCCGGGCTACAGGTCGCCGAACCGTAAATGCTCGCACCCGACCCGGGAACCGCTTATATCGGCCCCATGGTAAACATTGATCCTGTCCCGCAAAACGCCGCGCCCGGCCCGGAGCCGGCGCGGAAAATCAGCTTCGTGTCGCTCGGTTGCCCCAAGGCTCTCGTCGATTCAGAGCGCATCATCACGCGGCTGCGCGCCGAGGGCTACGAACTCGCCCGCAAGCATGACGGCGCCGACCTGGTGATCGTCAATACTTGCGGCTTTCTCGACAGCGCCCAGGCTGAATCCCTGCAGGCGATCGGATCGGCACTGCGGGACAACGGCAAAGTGATCGTGACCGGCTGCATGGGCGCAGAGCCGGAAAAGATCACGGCGCGGTTTCCCAATGTGCTCGCCGTCACCGGCCCGCAACAATATGAAAGCGTGCTCGATGCCGTCCATCGCGCCGCGCCGCCGCGCCACGATCCGTTCGTCGACCTGGTGCCGCCGGAAGGCGTCAAGCTGACGCCCCGGCACTATGCCTACTTGAAGATTTCCGAGGGTTGCAACAATCGCTGCAGCTTTTGCATCATTCCGAGGCTACGCGGCGATCTTGTGTCACGGCCCGCCACCGACGTGCTGCGCGAGGCCGAGCGCCTGGTGGCAGCCGGCGTCAAGGAACTGCTGGTCATCTCCCAGGATACGTCCGCGTATGGGCTCGACATCAAATACGCCGCGAGCCGGTGGAAGGAGCGCGAAGTCAGCGCGCGGTTCCTTGATCTCGCGGCGGCACTGGGCGACTTCGGAGTCTGGGTGCGGCTGCACTATGTCTACCCCTACCCGCATGTGGACGCCGTCGTCCCGTTGATGGCCGCGGGCAAGGTCTTGCCCTACCTCGACGTACCGTTCCAGCATGCGGCGCCGACGGTGCTCAAGCGCATGCGGCGGCCGGCCGCGCAGGAAAAGACGCTCGATCGCATCCGCGCCTGGCGCGCCATATGCCCGGACATCACCTTGCGATCGACCTTCATCGTCGGTTTCCCAGGCGAGACCGAGGAGGAATTCGGCTTTCTGCTGGATTGGCTCGATGAAGCCGCGCTCGACCGGGTCGGCTGTTTCCGCTACGAGCCGGTGAAAGGCGCGGCTGCCAACGATCTTGCCGAGGCCGTGCCGGATGAGGTCCGGCAAGAGCGCTGGCGCCGTTTCATGCAGCGCCAGCAGGCGATCTCGGCGCGCCGCCTTAAGCGCCACGTCGGCACCCGCCAGCACGTGATCATTGATGCGATCGGCAACGGTTGGGCCAAAGGCCGCAGCAAGGGCGACGCCCCGGAGATCGATGGCACAGTCCACGTGACGTCGCGCCGGCCGCTGCGGATCGGCGAAGTCGCCACCGTGAAGATCGAGCGCGCCGATGCTTACGACTTGCATGGCATCGTGGTCGGGTATTGAGATGTAGGTTGCGGCGGCGCGGCCGACGGTGGGTTCCGCTTGCGCTCAACCCACCCTACGACACCGCGATGTGATCGGGCGCCAATCCGTCTCTGCTACGCTCGACCACGGTGGCGTAAGCCTTTTCGAGATCGCGCGCAAATTGCTTGGAATCGAACAAGGGCGAGGTCCGGCACGCCGCAACCCGCGCCTTCAGTTCAGCCAGCAATTGGCGATCGGACGCGTAGCGAAGCGCAAGAGCGCGATATTCGGCGAGCGACGTGGTGACGAGATCGGCAAGCCCGGCCGCTGCCAGGATGCTGGCCGACACGCGCGAGGCAAATGTATCGCCTGCCAAGCCGATCAAGGGCACACCGGCCCATAATGCGTCGCTTCCCGTCGTGTGCGACCCATAGGGAAAGCAATCGAGCGCCAGATCGGCATGAGTGAGCCGCGCCAGATGCCGATCGTTCGCGGCCGGCGGAGCAAAGACGAGACGCTCTCCCGCTATTCCGCGAGATTGGGCCTCGCGTCGCAGCGCCTCCTGCATTTCCTGCGAAAGGCCCAGCAGCCAAAGCACCGACCGTTCGACCTGCGTGAGCAACTGCATCCATGTGTCGAAGACATCCGGGGTGATCTTGTAGGCTTGGTTGAATGAGCAGAACACCAAGGCCTCGCCGGGAAGCCCGCGCTCCGCGCGGGTGCCTCGATCGCCGGCCTGCTCCCTCGCGCCGTTGGGCTGGTAGGTGAACGGCATCCTGATGATCTTCTCGGCGTAAAATTGCTCCTCGCCGGGCCTGATCAGGACTCTGTCCGCCACGATGTAGTCGCACCACGGGGCGCCTAGCGTTCCCGGATAACCCAGCCACTGGACTTGGACCGGCGCCGGCCGGAACCGCAGGATCTGGCTTCGCGTGCCCGTCGTCCATCCGGTGCCATCGACGACGACATCGCACGCATCCGCGGCAATGCGTTGCGCGGCCGCCGCATCCGACAAACCATGCAACGACACCAGTCGGTCGAAGGCGCCCTCGACGCGGGAGCGAAGATCGTCCTGCGTGGGGGCCGCGTAACCGTAGCCGAACACTTCGAAGCGAGCCCGATCGTGATTCTCGAACACCGGCAGCGTGAGCCGAGAAAACGCGTGCTCGCGCAGATCGCCGGAAACATACCCAACACGGATGCGATCCCGCGCCGAACCCGGCCGCGCCGCCTCCCGACCTGGGACCGCGGGCGTCCCGCCCGCTTTGTTTCCCTCCCCCGCAAGCGGGGGAGGGAAACCATCAAAAGGCGGGCGGGACGCCCGCGGTCCCAGGTCGGGAGGGGGCAGGCCAAAACGTTGCGAATAATTGCGCGCCACGGCCAGTTGCTGCGACGCCGTCATCGTTGCCATCATGGTGCTGGTGAACGGCGAGATGGCATCAAGCTCGCCTTGCGAAAAGCGCCGACCGCGGCATTGCGCGTCCGTCTCCGCGGTGATGTCCCAGGCGCAGACCTGACGCATCGTCGAATAGGCCGACAGGGCGTCTGCCAGCGATTTTCGCGCCCTCGCGACCTGCAGGTAGACCTGCGCGGCCGCGGCGTATTGTTCCGCCCTCGCGAGCACGCTCGCAGCGATCATGGCAAGATCGCAAGCCTCGGAGGCGGCGCCGGGATTGATCGCCCCGATCGCCTTCAGGGCGCCGTCGGCGGCCGCGCACGCCTCGGCACGACGCCCCGTGCTCATCAGCACATTGCCAAAATTCGCAAGCGCGACGGGGTTTGCCGGGTCAAGCGCAATCGCTTCGCGATAAGAGGTTTCCGCTTCGGCATCGTTTCCGAGTTCGCAGAGCACGTTGCCAAGGACGCACAGCGTCTGCAAATGTCGCGGCGCCAATGCGAGGGCCTGCCGCAATACGACCTCGGCCTCCTCGGTGCGCCGCAGCAAGCGCAGCACGCTGCCGAGCGACGCGAGCGTCTCGACCGAAGCGGGGCGAAGCTGCAGCGATTTGCGCAAGCTCTCCCCCGCCGCTTCATATTGCTTGAGTTGGCGCTGGCATAGGGCGAGGTTCTCGTGGAACTGGGCATCCTGCGGCTGCCGGACAACGGCCTTGCGCAGCGAGCCGAGCGCCTCCTCGAAGCGCCGCTGGGCGCACAGCGCGATACCCAGCATCTCGTGCAGAATGGCCGAACTGCTTGCCGTCTTGATGGCGGCGCGCGCCCGCGCCTCCATTTCGGCAAAGCGGCCCATGGCATGGAGCGCCATCAGTTCTTGGATTGGATTGGCGGGGCCGGGCGGTTTCATCGCGGTCCCATATCAGACCGGGAGATGCGGTGTCACGCCATCAGCCATCAGGAGTCGGAGGCCAGAAGCCAGGGGCAGGCGGCTCCCTGCTCTCCCACCTTCCTGACGCCTGACTCCGGACCCCTGCCCCCCGGCCCGGCACGCGTCCCGCCAGCACCTCGCGCATGACGGCGCGATCGATGTTCTGTCCGGACATGATGAGGCCGACGCGGCATCCCTGCATGCGGGCGCGTTCCTTGATGAGCGCCGCGAGCGGCGCTGCGCCGGCGCCCTCTGCGAGCGTGTGGGTATCGGTGAAATAAATGCCGATCGCGTCGACCAGCTCCGCTTCCGAGACTTCGACGATGCGATCGGCCCCGGCGCGGATGACGGCAAGCGCCGTCGCATCCGGCACCCGCACCGCCAAGCCGTCCGCGAACGTGTCGGCCGTGTCGGTTGTGATGACCTCGCCCGCCCCAAACGAGCGTGCATACGCATTGGCATTTTGCGCCACGACGCCCACAATCTGGGTCGCAAGCCCGAGCGCGTCGCGCATGCCGATCACCCCGCAAATGCCGGAGCCGAGGCCGATCGGGACATAGACGGCGTCGAGGTCGCTGACCGCCGCAAAAAACTCATACGCATAGCTCGCAACCCCGATGACGAGATCGCGGTGGAATGCGGGCGTGAGCACATAGCCGCGCTGGCGTGCGATCGCGGCGGCGTATTCCTTCGCTTCGTCGAAGTCGCGGCCGTGTTCGATGAGCTCGGCGCCGAAAGCATGCATGGCCGCATTCTTCTCGGCCGAGTTGCCGCGCGGCACCACGATCGTCGTGGCAATTCCGGCGCGGCGCGCCGCAAACGCAAGCGACTGACCATGATTGCCGCGCGTGGCCGACACGATCCCCATGACCTGCGGCCGCTCGCTTCTCAGCCGATCCATATAGACCATGCCGCCGCGCACCTTGAACGCGCCGATCGGCGTGTGATTCTCATGCTTGACGAACACATCCGCGCCGATGCGGGCCGCGAGGCGCGGCCACGCGTACTGGGGCGTCGGCGGCACGGCGGATCGCACGATCGGCAGTGCGGATTCAATCTCGGCGAGGGTGAACAGGGCGCAAGCCATCGTGTTTCCGGTAGCTGTCGATCAGACTGGCGAGACATGTTGCGGCGGGGACAAAACACCGGCCTCCTCAAGATGAGGTCCGTTGGGTATCGTCGGCAAACTTGACACATTTAGCTTTTCCACATCAAACGCAAGATAACGACTGCGACTTGAGTTGACGATGAAGAAGCAAGCCGGGATTTCCAAAGGCGCCCGCGCCGCGACGGCGGCCGAGGCCGAAGCGCTGGCGCGGGCGGTGGCGGCCGCAGACAGCGGAAACATGAGCGAAGCTGAACGCATCGCCCGCGTTGTTCTTGCGCAAAAGCCGCAGCACCTGGAGGCGTTGCAGCTTTTAGGCGCGCTGCTGATGGCGCAGCGGCGCCCGCGCGAGGCGATCGCGCCGCTCGAGGAAGCGGCGCGCCACAGCGCCAATCCCGAACTCGAAGCCCGCCTGGCGATAGCCTTGCGCGAGATCGGGCGCACGGATGAAGCCGTGGCATGGTTCTACCGCGCGATCGACCGGGTGCCCATATGCGCGCGCGCCTTTCAGGAGCTGGGACATCTGCTGCGCGCGAAGCGCCGCTACGTCGAGGCGGAATCCGTGCTCAAGCGCGGCGTCGAAGCAGCGCCTACGGTGCTGGAACTGTCGCTGGCGCTCGGCGGCGTTTACCTCGACCGCGCCGACTCAAGGCACGCCAAGATCGCGTTCGCGCGCGCTCTCTCGATTCTGCCGGGACACACGGACGCCCTGGTCGGCTTCGGAGTGGCACTGCAATACGAAGGCGACTTCGCCCGCGCGGCCGAGCGCTTCCGGCGCGTGCTGGCGCACGACCCCGCCCATCACCGCGCCCGCATGAATCTCGGCTATTGCCTGATCGAGCTCGGCCAGCTCGATGACGGCATCGCCTGCCTGCGCGCGGCCGTGCAGGCCGCCCCGCACAACTACGGCAGCGCGCTGAGAATGCTGATAAGCGCCGGGCGCGGGCGATTCTGGCTCAAGCGCAGCGCGGCGGCAGAGTGTCTAGGGCTCAACGAAAAGCCGTAGCCCGCGCCTTTTACGTGCGCAAGGGGCGCCCCATTAGCGTTCATAAACATAAATTGACGTTCATAAATTTCCTGTTGCTAAGGCATAAATTTTCGATACTTTAGTGAGCGTAAAGTTATGCAATGTCATGCAACCAAGGTGGCATAAAACAACGCATAAAACAACCTGGAGCATGTACAACTGACAAACTCGAGGGAGAACAAATCATGCGAAAAGTCATCATTTCAGCTGCCGCAATGACGGCGTTTACGGCGCTAGTGGCATCGGCTCCGGCCAATGCCGTGGAGAACTATGGGCCGAAGCAGGTGGGAAATCAGTGCTTCTCACCTGCCCACACGCAAGGGCGCGATCTCGCCTTTGGCACGTGGGGCGCATGCCCACAGACCGCGAGCGTCTCTGCCGCGCCAGCGCGCCATAAGGGCCGTCATCGGTAACATGGTTCACTCGAAGCAGTGCGGATAATTCCGGGCGCGCGATGTGAGATGTGTTTGAACCCAAGGGAGCGCGCCCGCGGAACAAGCTCCTGGCTGTGAGGTAGATGCGTCTAGCCTTCGCCCCTTGAAGCCAGGCGGCACATGCCAACCGGCGCGGAACCAGCCGGAGCACAAAGGCCTAGCCTCCTTGCCTCGCACCGATGTGCGGGGCTTTTTCTTATGCATCGCTGTGAGGTCGGGGTCGACGATACGTCGATCCCGGTTACCCATAGGCTCAAGCCCGTCGTCGCCGTTTCGAACGATCTGACTATTTAATAGATATATACTCGTAAAAATAGTATTTTCGAAAGAATTTATTCAGCATAAGTTTTTAATTGCTAAGAGTCCGTTTCAAAACTTCATCAGGGGTTACAGAGCTTTCGTAGCATGAGGCGGATGGAGGCAAGTTTCAGGAACGCGAGAGCGTTGCGGTTGAGATTTTCCCAATCCTTGGCGAGACGGCGACAACGATTGA
>WNFR01000412.1_pt1 | contig 43419 bp, 32 predicted proteins | sample 5400221 | NCBI WGS metagenome assembly WNFR01 (sample SAMN13153357, study PRJNA577476) | soil metagenome | isolation source: 40 cm soil under Madrone tree | place: USA:California | collected 2016-06-14 | reverse complement strand
CTTGGACCTGGCGGTCTTTCCCGTGAACGCGCGGGATTCGAAGTGCGCGACGTTCACCCGACACACTACGGCCGTATTTGCCCGATTGAAACGCCGGAAGGTCCGAACATCGGCTTGATCAGCTCGCTGAGCTGCTTCGCGCGCATCAATGACTACGGCTTTATCGAATCGCCTTATCGCAAGGTGAAGGCTGGCCGCATCATTGATTACGTGCAAGTGGTGAACGCGGGCGACAGCGAATTCAAGGCCGGCGAAATCATCGAGAAGGATCGCGTAGAAGAACTCAACGACGAACTGAAACGCCGCAAAGTCGTGTACGAGCCGTACTGCTTCTATCTTTCCGCTTGGGAAGAGGACAAGTACGTGGTCGCGCAGGCCAACGTTTCACTCGACGAGCGGCTGAAGATTACCACCGAACTTGTCAACTGCCGGCAGGCCGGTAACTTCGTCTTAAAGAGCCGTGAAGAAGTGGATTACGTGGACGTGTCGCCGAAGCAGTTGGTCAGCGTCGCGGCCAGCTTGATTCCATTCCTCGAAAACGACGATGCTAACCGTGCGTTGATGGGTTCGAACATGCAGCGCCAGGGCGTGCCGCTGATTCGCGGAGAAGCTCCGCTGGTCGGCACCGGCATGGAGCGCGTTACGGCGCGCGATTCCGGCGCAGTGGTGCTTTGCAAGCGCGATGGCATCGTCGATCAAGTGGACTCCGAGCGCATCATCGTTCGCGTCGAGTCTGACCACTCCGGCGTATTGAGCCGCGAAGTTGGCGCGGACATTTACACCTTGACCAAATTCAAGCGTTCGAACCAGAACACTTGCATCAATCAGAAGCCAATTGTTCGCGTGGGCGACCGCGTGAAGAAACAGCAGGTCCTTGCCGATGGTCCTTGCACCGACCGCGGTGAACTGGCTCTCGGCCGCAACGTACTGGTGGCGTTCGTGCCATGGCGCGGATACAACTTTGAAGACGCGATTCTCGTCAGCGAAAAGCTGGTGAAAGAGGATTACTACACTTCGATTCACATCGAAGAGTATGAAATCGAAGCGCGCGACACCAAGCTCGGTCCGGAAGAAGTCACGCGCGACATCCCCAACATCAGCGAATCGTTCCTTCGCAACCTGGACGAAAGCGGCGTGATCCGCATCGGCGCCGTTGTCAAGTCCGGCGACATTCTGGTCGGCAAGGTTACGCCCAAGGGCGAAACCACGTTGACACCGGAAGAAAAGTTGCTGCGCGCGATCTTCGGCGAAAAAGCCGGCGACGTGCGTGACGCTTCCCTCTATTGCCCGCCGGGCATCGAAGGCACCATCGTGGACGTCAAGATCTTCACCCGCAAGGGCGGAGAAAAAGACGAACGCCACAAGGCCATCGAAGCTGCGCAGGTTTTCAAGCTGGAGAAGAACCTGGCCGACGAAATCCGCATCCTGACGGATGAGCGCCTGAAGCGCCTTTCGGATTTGCTGGGCGGGAAAATTCTCCAAGCCGACCTGCACGACGAAAAGACCAACAAGCGCCTGCTCGTAAAGGGCACGGAGCTGACGCGCGAGCTGATCGAAAAAATCTCCACGCGCAACCTGAAGCGCCTGAAGCTCAACGAAAAAGATCCGCTGCTGATCGAAAAGATCGAAGAAGTTGAAGAAATGACTTCGCGTCAGATCGACGTGCTCCGCAAGATTACCGAGGAGCGCAAGGAAAAGCTGAAGAAGGGCGACGAACTGCCGCCCGGCGTGATCAAGTTGGTCAAGGTCTATATCGCGATGAAGCGCAAGCTCTCCATCGGCGACAAAATGGCCGGACGCCACGGCAACAAGGGCGTCATCGCGCGCATCGTTCCGGATGAAGACATGCCGTACATGCCGGATGGCACGCCAGTCGAAATCGTTTTGAATCCACTCGGCGTTCCTTCGCGTATGAACGTCGGACAGGTTCTCGAAACGCACCTAGGATGGGCAGGCAAGGAACTGGGCAACAGCTTGAAGCGTTTGCTCAGCAAGGAAGTTCGCGCCGAAGCGGTTCGCCGCTGGTTCCGTGAAGTCTTCACGGAGACCACCATCTGGAAGACGCTTTCAAAGCTGGACGACGATGAGTTGCTGGAGATGGCCGACGGCTTCCGCGAGGGCATTCCCTTCGCAACGCCAGTATTCGACGGCGCACGTGAAACGGAAATTCGCCACCTGCTCGAAGTTGCCGGCTTGCCCCATGCCGGAAAGATCAATCTTTTCGATGGCATGACCGGGGACATGTTCGATCAGCCTGTAACCGTTGGTTACATCTATATGTTGAAATTGTCGCACCTGGTGGACGACAAGATTCACGCCCGCTCCATCGGTCCATACTCGCTCATCACGCAGCAACCGCTGGGTGGTAAAGCGCAGTTCGGCGGACAGCGTTTCGGCGAAATGGAAGTGTGGGCGCTGGAAGCGTATGGCGCAGCACACATCCTGCAGGAATTGCTGACGGCGAAGTCCGACGACGTTTATGGCCGCGCGAAAATTTACGAGGCCATCGTCAAAGGCGAGCCGGGCATCGAGCCCGGCGTGCCGGAATCGTTCAACGTGCTGGTGCGCGAGTTACAGTCGCTGTGCCTGGACGTTGAGTTGATGAAGCGGCAAAAGCCGGCGGAAAAAGCAGCCGATTAATATTGCCAGTGTGGAGGCGCAGCATGCTGCGCCCCTGAATTGGCAAGTTTAAAGATTTGTAGTTTCTTGTAATTGGGTTCTCAGCCGGTCTGGTGATTCGAAAGAGTTCCGGACCGCGGCTTTCGCCGCAAGACGAAAGCAGGGAGGAAACAACCTTGTATCGCAGCAGCCCCTATGATCGCGCAAGTCTGATCGCTGATTTCGACTCCATTCGAATCAGCTTGGCCAGCCCGGAGAAAATCCGCTCCTGGTCGCACGGCGAAGTCACCAAGCCGGAGACCATCAACTACCGCACGTTCAAGCCCGAACGTGACGGACTATTCTGCGCAAAAATTTTCGGTCCGGTAACGGACTGGGAGTGTTTGTGCGGCAAATACAAACGCATGAAGCATCGCGGCGTCATTTGCGACAAGTGCGGCGTCGAAGTCACCTTGTCCAAGGTTCGCCGTGAACGCCTCGGCCATATCGAATTGGCATCACCCTGTTCGCATGTGTGGTTCTTCAAGGGCTTGCCCAGTCGCATCGGTTACTTGCTGGACATTTCCATGCGCGACCTCGAGCGCATTCTGTACTTCGAGGCATTTGTTGTTGTGGATGTCGGCGAAGTGGCCATCCTGAAAGAGCGGCAAGTTCTTCAGGAAGAGGAATACCGCAAGCTGCAGCAGGAGTATCCGGGGCAGTTCACCGCTCGCATGGGAGCGGAAGCCATCAAAGAACTTCTGAAGCGCGTGGAAGTTGAAAAATTGTCTGACGAACTGCGCGTTAAGATGAAGGACGATCCGTCGCTGCAAAAGCGCATCAAGTTCGCCAAGCGCCTGAAAGTTCTGGAAGCGTTCCGCAAGAGCGGCAACAAGCCTGAGTGGATGATTCTGGACGTGATCCCGGTTCTTCCTCCGGAGTTGCGCCCACTGGTGCCTCTCGATGGCGGCCGTTTTGCTACGTCTGACTTGAACGATCTCTATCGTCGTGTCATCAACCGCAACAACCGGTTGAAGAAGCTGATGGAACTGCGCGCGCCGGACGTCATCGTGCGCAACGAAAAGCGCATGCTGCAGGAAGCCGTGGACGCGCTGTTTGACAACGGCCGCCGTGGCCGCGTGCTGCGCGGAACCAACAACCGTCCGCTGAAGTCTTTGAGCGACACGCTCAAGGGCAAGCAGGGGCGCTTCCGTCAGAACCTGCTCGGCAAGCGCGTTGATTATTCCGGCCGTTCGGTCATCGTCGTTGGGCCGGAACTCAAGCTCAACCAGTGCGGATTGCCGAAGAAAATGGCGCTGGAACTGTTCAAGCCGTTCATCTATCACAAGCTCGAAGCGCAGGGTCATTGCACCACCATCAAGCAAGCCAAGGAAATGGTGGAACAGCAGGAGCCGGTGGTCTGGGACATCCTGGAAGACGTCATCCGCGAGCACCCGGTCATGCTCAACCGCGCTCCCACGCTGCACCGCTTGGGTATTCAGGCGTTCGAACCGGTGTTGGTCGAAGGCAAGGCCATCCGCATTCACCCGCTGGTTTGCACCGCGTTCAACGCGGACTTTGACGGCGACCAGATGGCGGTACACATTCCGCTATCACCGGAATCGCAGGTCGAAGCATCGGTGTTGATGCTCAGCTCGCGCAACATTTTGTCTCCGGCTCACGGTTTGCCTCTTGCCGTGCCGTCGCAGGACATGGTGCTCGGCATCTACTACATGACCAAGTCCAAACCCGGCGCCAAGGGCGAAGGCCGCGTATTCGGTGGCTCGGACGAAGTCGTTCTCGCGCTGGAAGCGGGCGAAGTTGAGTTGCTCACGCCGATTCGCCTGCGTTACACCGGCGAAGTGATCGACCTCAGCACCGCTTACGACAACCAGGACGTCACGCACACCGAACCGGTGAAAATGGAACGGCAATTCATCCAGACCACAGTCGGCCGCGTGATTTTCAATTCGAACTTGCCCCCGCAAATGCCGTTCATCAACGGCTTGCTCAAGAAAAAGGGCGTGCAGCAACTGGTGTACTTCGCGTACCTGAATTACGGTCTCGAAGGAACGGTTGTTTTGCTCGACCGCTTGAAGGAGTTGGGCTTCACGTACGCAACCAAGTCCGGCATTTCCATCGGCATCGACGACATGCTCATCCCGGGCGACAAGGTAAAGCTCGTGGACGCGGCCGAACGTGAAGTCGTCAAGGTACAGCAGCAATACCTGGACGGCGCGATCACCCATGGCGAACGCTACAACAAAATCGTTTCTCTCTGGGGCGACGTGACGGAAAAAGTCGCGGACGAAATGTTCAAAGCCCTGGAAAACCACGACAAAGAAGGCGTCATCAATCCGGTCTACGTTATGGCGGACTCCGGCGCCCGCGGTTCGAAGCAGCAGATTCGGCAGCTTTCCGGTATGCGCGGCCTGATGGCCAAGCCGTCCGGCGAAGTCATGGAAACGCCGATCACTTCGAACTTCCGCGAAGGCCTTACTGTGTTGCAGTACTTCATTTCCACGCACGGCGCTCGTAAGGGTTTGGCCGACACCGCTTTGAAGACCGCGGACTCGGGCTATCTGACTCGCCGCCTGGTTGATGTGGCGCAAGACGTGATCATCAACGAACTCGATTGCGGCACCAACGAAGGCATTTACGTTGAGCCGATTATCGAAGCCGGTGTCGAAGTCGAACCGTTGCGCGACCGCATCGTGGGCCGCGTTTCGCTCGACAAGATTAAGGACTTCGAAGGTCACGTAATCGTCGAGATCGCACAGGAAATCACCGAAGAGCTTGCCAACTCCGTGCAGGCCGCGGGTATCGAGCGCGTTCGAATCCGTTCCGTGCTCACCTGCGAATCCCGCCGCGGTGTTTGCGCGCTGTGCTACGGCCGCAACCTCGCATCGGGCCGCATGGTCGAACTCGGCGAAGCGGTCGGCGTAATCGCCGCGCAGTCCATCGGCGAACCTGGCACGCAGTTGACGATGCGCACATTCCACATCGGTGGAACCGCGACCCGCGTCAGCGAGCGCTCAACTCTCGAAGTTCGCAACGCCGGTATCATCAAGTTCGTGGACCTGAAATACGTTCAGGGCCGCGGCGGCGCTGCCATCGCCATGAACCGTTCCGGCTTGATCGCCATCGTTGACGAAAAGGGCCGCGAAAAGGAACGCTACCACGTCGTATACGGCGCGCGCTTGCGCGTGGTCGAAGGCGACAGCGTAACTCACGGCCAGACGTTGGCCGAATGGGATCCGTTCACCTTCTCGATCCTCACGGAAACGGGCGGCTCAGTGAAGTTTGACGATCTGCGTCCCGGCCTGACGATTGAAGAGCAAGTGGACGAAGTCACCGGCCTCTCGCAGGACGTCGTGACTCTGCCCCCGGGCGATGAAAAGCACCAGCCGGCGATCCTGATCCGCGACAACGCGGGCAAGGTCAAGAAAAAGTACCTCATGCCGTCGCGCGCTCACTTGATGGTCAAGGACGGCGACGACGTGCAGCCCGGCGACATTCTCGCAAAGATTCCGCGGGAAACCACCAAGACCAAGGACATCACTGGCGGTCTGCCTCGCGTCGTCGAACTCTTCGAAACGCGCAAGCCGAAAGATCCCGCCGTCATCAGCGAAGTCGACGGTGTGGTTCGCTATGGTGAAGTCAGCAAGGGTCTACGCAAGGTCTTCGTCGAAAGCGAAGACGGAAAAACCACCAAGGAATATTCGCTGCCGCGCGGCGTGCACATCAACGTGCAGGAAGGCGAGCACGTCAAGGCTGGTGAAGCCTTGATTGACGGCCCGCTCAACCTTCACGACTTGCTGGCCGTGCTCGGCGAAAAGTTCACTCAGGCATACCTCGTGAACGCGATTCAAGAGGTTTACCGTCTGCAGGGCGTGAACATCAACGACAAGCATATCGAGACGATCGTTCGTCAGATGATGCGTTGGGTCAAAGTGGAAGACGTGGGCGACACTACATTCCTGCTCGAGGAACAAGTAGACAAGTTCCGCTTCCGCGAGGAGAACGACCGCGTGATCGGCGAAGGTGGCCGCCCGGCAACGGGGCGTCCGCTACTCCTCGGCATCACCAAGGCATCGCTCTCGACCGACTCCTTTATTTCCGCCGCAAGCTTCCAGGAAACGACGCGCGTTCTTACCGAAGCCGCCGTTGCTGGCAAGGTCGATTACCTGCGCGGCTTGAAGGAAAACGTCATCATGGGCCGCTTGATTCCGGCTGGTACGGGTCTTGAGCACTACCGCAGCTTGCAATTGCTGACGGAAATGCCGCCGCCCGCTCCCGTGGAAGAACTGCTCCCGGAAACCGCGGACCTGCTTGCCGATGATGGCACCGGTCTGGACTTCCTGAGCGACGACGGAAAGCTCGAAGGCGAAGCCGACGCCGCGGCTGAAGGCTAAAGACAACGAATCGTTCCGGCGATTAAATCCCGTCGGGTATCTCGAGAAGAGGGACGCGGTTTAACCGCGCCCCTCTTTTTTTGGCCACGAATTTCTGGATAGCTCTACGGCCAGAGCAGTCGAGCGGTTCCAGTTGACGTGCCTGAGCCACTCGGTGAAATTAGAGATGTTCTCCGGGACAGGTACCCGACAGGAACCTGCTAGCGTTCCGCGCATTGCTGAAGAACTAAAGTGGCCGGAGAATAGAAAGCAGGAGGCGGGGGTTTCTCCTTCCCGCGTAGGATAAGCCGCCAAATGCCCAATCCTTTCAGGCCAACTTCTCCGGCGCACGGAGAATCTTCAGACGCTCCGCGGGCCACCGTGGGCGACCGGCTCGAACAGTTCGAACGGCGACAGCGCCAACTGTGGCGGCTTACGTACTTTATTCTCAGCCTCATTACAATCGCTTATGTCACGGTTTCATGGGACGCCATCCGTTCGTTTGCCCGGCGTTTTGACTATCTGCTTGTGGCCGGACCTGCTCTGGTCCTGCTCGTCGCGCTCTTCATCGTGTATGTCTGGCAGCGGAATAAAGAGATGGCCGAGTTGCGCGGCCTGGTTCGCGGCATCGAGCAACGCGACACCTCGGCGCCCAGCGACCTACAGCTCGACAAACTTTTTTCCGTGATCGAACGCTCGCAGCAAGGCTATCGCGACCTGATCGATTCCTTCGACGACGTGCTCGTTGCGGTGACGCTCGACGGAGAGATTCGCGCCGCCAACCGCAGTTTCGCTGACCTGGTGGACGGCACCTTCCAGGAAATCATCGGCCATCAACTTTCTGAGTTCTTACATGACGCCGGAGGGGACGGGCCATATCTCATCGAACGAAGCTTGCCGCGGTTCATCGAAAAGCGCCACTGGACCGGGGTGGTGCAGGTTCGCTTGAAGAAGCGCCACACCGTGCACTATTTCGAATGCGTGATTCACGCCATGATGCGCGAGGATGAAGTGCATGGCATGACCATTCTTGCGCGGGACATCACCGCGTCGCGCCGCAATGAGGCCCGCTTTACGGAACTCTTCGAAACGCTGCAGGAAGGCATTTACATCGTTACTCCGGAAGACGAAATTCTCGATGCCAACCCGGCGTTGGTAAGAATCCTCGGCTACGACTCCAAGTCAGAATTGCTGGCTTGCAAAGTCTCGGATATTTTTCCTGACCCTGAACTTCGTAAAGTGGTTCGAAAGGAAGTTAACCTGCAGCCGGTCCTGGCGGGCCGCGAGATCACTCTTCGTCGCAAAGACGGAACTTTGATTACCTGCTTGAATACCGCCGCGGCCGTTCGCGACCCCACGGGGAAAATCGTCCGCTATCAGGGCGCGTTGATGGACATCACCGAACGCCGCGAAATTGAACGCCGTCTGCACAAGCAACAGGAATTTGCCCACCGCCTTGTCGACAGCTTTCCTGACCTGATTCTGGTTCTGGACAGCGAGGCGAACTACACTTTCGTCAGTCCGCGCTGTCAGGAGGTGCTTGGGTACGCCGGCGAAGAAATTAGTGAGCTGAAGCTCGGCGCACGCACCCACCCGGAAGATCAGCCGAAATTAATGGCCCTTTACAAAGACATTATTGCCGGCCGGCAGAACCTCGCCTCACTTGAAGTGCGCGTACGCCACAAGCAGGGTGAATGGCGCAAGATTCTTTTCAACTTCAGCCCGTTGTGTGACGAAAGCGAAAAAATTGAAGGTGTGGTGCTCTCGGGTCGCGACGTAACGGACTTGAAACGCCTCGAAGAACAGCTGATTCAAGCGGAAAAACTTGCTGCCATGGGTCAGATGCTTGCCGGCGTGGCGCACGAACTGAACAATCCGCTCACCGCCATACTCGGTGTCACCGAACTGGTCAGAGAACGTGAAGGATTGGACGAATCAATGAAGCGCCAGCTCGATCTGACCCACCGGCAGGCGCGTCGTGCGGCCCGCATCGTGCAAAATCTGCTGGAATTTTCCCGCCCGGCCTCGCCGCAGAAGAAGAGCATCGACCTCAGCACCATCATCGAACGCACGCTGCAACTCCATGAACATTCGTTGCGCCGCAACCAGGTGCAGGTGGACTTCACCCCGCGTACCGACTTACCGCCGATCGTGGGCGATGCCAATCAACTGATCCAAGTGTTCCTCAACCTCATTTCCAACGCCGAACAAGCCATTCACGAAGTGCGTGAGTCGGGGCGAATCCAAATTAGGTTGACTCTGGCAGGCGAGAATGTCGTCGTAACCGTTCAGGACGACGGCGTCGGCATTTCGCCCGAAGCGATGCCCAGGCTCTTTGATCCGTTTTATACCACCAAGCGGCCTGGCGGTGGCACCGGTCTCGGGCTCAGCATCTGCCTTTCGATCGCACGCGAACATGGCGGCACCATTCAGGCGGAACTGTTGCCGGGTGGTGGTTCAGCCTTCAGCGTCTATCTACCCGCGGAATCCCCGGCGCAATCGTTGGCTAAGCCCGTCTCCAAGAGTGACAGAGACAGCAACGTCGGTAATTCATCGCGACCTGTTCCCACCGTACTAATGGGAATTCGAGTTCTGGTATTGGATGACGAAGAAAGTATCAGGTCCTTGCTCGATGAAGGATTGGGCGCTCATGGGTTGAAAGTTTCCTGTGCCTCCACTGCGGAAGAGGCCGCGCGCTTGATCTCAAATCAGCCCTATGATGCGTTGCTTTGCGACCTGCGCCTAAAGTCGGCAGGTTCGCTCAGCGATGGTCGCTCGGCTGCCGCGCATGTTTTGGCCGCGGCCGGTAGCCACAGACCTCTCGTAATTTACATGACCGGCGAGTACGTGGATCCGAACGCAGCCACGAGACCCGACGGTGCGGCATTCCTGCAGAAGCCCTTCCGTATACTGGATGTCCTGGCAATCCTGCGTGAAGCATTTGTTCTAGCCAGACATGGCTCGGAAAAATAATCGCTGGGCTACAATCAGTCCACATCTTTCAACCGAAGTCTTCTCAGTGTTTTCCTGCCGACCCCTCGGCGCTCTTTCGATCCACGCCAAAATCCCATACGTACAGGTTCACGCCGTCCGGCAGAATCTCTGCGAACGCATATTCGCCGCTGGGAAGATCCTGGCTGAGCGTAAAACGAAAGACGTCCTTCGCCACGTCCCATCGTTGCATCGAAATAGAATTTCGATCTTCCGAAATATCTTGCCCAAACAGGCTTCGAATCGATTCGATTTGCCGCTTTCCGCCTTTCACCGTCAGCCGGACCAACTCGATCTCCGGGCCGGTCTCACCCGGACGACTACTTTTTCTGATCGCCGAAACCGCATCCGGATCGGGGGGAGGTTCGCGCAGATAGAATTCCGGATGCTCGGAATTAATGCGCCGCGTAGCTTTGGCGCCGGCAATCTCAATATTGCGTTTGCTTGGAATAATCGGCACTGGGGATAGAACCTGCTTTAGGCGCTGTGTTCGATCGGTTCGAATGTCCGCGCTCACTTGGTTTAGCGGCGTTACAGATTTCCCCTCCACCACGAACATTCCCTCACCGGGCGGCAGAAAAATACCCGGCGCCACCGGCAGGCTGGCATCGACGTCCGTCGGTACCTCCGCCTTCTGCTCCACTTGTTCGTGATGGACTGTCTTCAGCAGAGCGTTTTCCTCGCTCGCGGCAGCCGCTTCTGCCTTTGCCGTTGCGTCCCAATCCACCATCGCCGCGGGGATCTCCTCCCAATCTCCGCGTTCCGCGCTGAGGTAGCCGACTCGCTCACCGTTTCGCTGGTATTCCCGAACAATCTGGAAAGTGCCGTCCTTTAAGACGAGCTTCTTCCCGCGCGCCGCAGTTCCGGGATCTACCTTGTTGGGTGAAGTCTGGCCGTTTTTGGGCTGGCTGGTGATTTGCGACCAGCTGGCAATAGCTAAAATCGTGGCCGCAAGCGCGAGAATTGCAATGGACCTGAGAACACTCATAATCCGCTTACAAAGCTTCGATGCCGTCTGACGGCGAAGCCTTGCCCAATTGCGAGCTTAGCACGCCGCGTACAATACCGGGTGTCACCACGCCAAATCCTGGGAGCCCCGGAGTCGAGTCGCTTAGCGCGCGACTCCGGGGGCTCGCCAACACACTGTGTCTATTACCTTTGGGTATCTTCAGCTCTGGCCCGCCGACTTCGCCATGCTGGCCATCTTGGCCGTCCACTCTTTCGCGCGGCGTTCCATTTCCGCCGGTTCGACATCTTCGACGTGCGTAGCCAAATTCCAGTGCTGCCCGAACGGATCGACTACCTTCCCGAACCTATCTCCCCAGAACATGTCTTGAACCGGCATTGCACCCTGGCATCCGGCTGCCACCGCCTGCTGATAAGTCGTATCAACATCTTTCACATACAAGTAGAGCGACTGCGAAGGCAGAGCGCCCTGCGCTGGCGCCGCGGACATCCCCGGGAACTCATCAGCCAGAAACAGCATCGAATCGCCGATCTGCAGTTCTGCATGCAGAATTCTTCCGTCCGGACCGGCCATCCGGCTATGTTCGGTCGCGCCAAACGCCTTCTTGTACAGCTCGATGGCCTGCGCGGCGTTCTTGCAAGTCAGGCCGGGCGTTAGGCTATGGAATCCTTGCGGAATTGCTTGTACTGTCATAATAGACCTCCGTACGCTTTGTCTTTCGCACCCTTCGACGGGCGGAAACGTCGGGCGCGTAAATGCTTTGATACTCTTGGAATGTATTGAAGTCAACTGCGTTTGCAGACGGTCTTATCGCGGGAGCGTACGTTTTCCAGGGGAGGCCGTTCAGGGTGACTGCCCGACTGGCACTTCGCGAAGTCTACAATTACACAAACTCTCTGAAGTCCTTAAAGCATTCAAGGTATGGCGTTCCAAATCCGCCCGGATGCATATTAAGGACCACGCGAGCGGTTCGAAGCCACCTTTCCTTCGGACCTTCGCAAAAGTAGTTTCCTCCGACGAACCCCGAACGAAGAGGGAGGAGCTCTACCGTGAGGTTCCTCCCTCTCTTCCCTCAGTAGTGCTACCGTTGATCCAGTGTGATTTCATGACGATCTCATGTAAGGGCGCAGCATGTCTACGCCGAACCGGTCGCGGATGCGCCCCCCAGTTGCCCCGACATTGACCCAACTTGGATTTTTTAGCTTTATTACAGCGGCTTCGGATGCGCCGCCATCGTGTCCCGGAACGTTTTCACGTTCTTCTTGTCTATAATCGCGGTTCCCGTGTCTACAAAGGTCGGTATCGGCGCCGTCGGCGCCGTCCGCCAGTCCTTGAACTCGTGCACTGCGTTGTGGTGCAAATCATCCGCAAACTTAAGCGCGTAGTACGCCATCACATATGGTTTTTGCGTGACCGTCGCGGTAATGCCGTCACGATCGATCCAGTCGAGAGTCTCCGGATCTTTGTCAAACCCGACGATGGGGATCTTGACGTCCAGCCGATGCAGCGCCTCCGCGGCGCCGGAGCCCCCTGACGCTTCCAGGCAGATCATCCCATCAATTTTTGCTTTGCCCTTCAGCAGCGCTGACACCATGTCGTTCGCGATTCTCGGGTCGCCTTTGTCATCAATCGTTTGCGCGATCTTGATCGCTGGATATTTTTTAAGCTCGTCATTCACCCCGCGCCCCCGCTCGTCCATGTTGAACTGCCCGGGGACCGTAATGACCACTACTTGTCCCTGTCCCTTCAGGATATCTCCCATTCGCTTGGCGCTTTCGCTGCCGGCCCGGTAGTTGTCCGTGCCCACGAACATCACTCGTTTCGAATTCGGCGCGTCGGAGTCCACCGCAACCACCGGGATTCCCTGAGCGATAGCGTTGTTAATTGCATCCGCGAGCAATTCCGGCCGCGTCACCGAAACCAGAATTCCCGCTGGTTTGCTCTCTACTACTTTTTGAAAATCGCGGAGTTGTTCCTGTGGATCAAATTTCTCGGGCCCCGTTAACTCTGCTTTTACGCCCATCTGTTGCGCCGCGTCCATCAGGCCCGCCTGCGCTTCCTGCCAGTAGGGAATGTTTACGTTCGAAGCCACAAACACGTAGCGCTCATTCTGATCGTGATAGGGGGTTTGGCACGACGTCAGTCCCATTGCGGCTACTATCGACACGGCAATTACGCCCGCGCGCTTGGAATTCATGGTTTTTCCTCCGAACGATGTACGATTACGAATCATCTTATGTACACCGGAACCTGTGACGAGGCACAAACGGGGGAAGCCTACCACAAACCGGACCACCCGGCGCGGCAAACTGCGCGGCCCGCCGGATTCAGGAGACGGCTATGTCCTACGACTTTTTAGTGGAGACTTACGCCACCGAACGCATAAAAGTTCTCAGCGTCTGGAGCGAATTTCGCGACGAAGATCTTCCGTTCCGCCCGCGTGCCGACGATCCCCGCGGACGCAGCTTGCGCGAACAGATGATTCACCAATGCGTCAGCGAAGACCTGTGGTTTCGAACTATGCTCGCGATAGACGTTGCGGCGCCGCCGCTGCCGCCGTTGGAATCGCGGATGGAATTCATCAAACAATACGCGCTGGACAGCGACAAACGGCTCGCTGAATTGCAGAAAAAAGAAACCACTTGGTGGGAAGAGAACGCCAAATTTTTCGACGTAGTGAAATCCCGCGCCTGGATTATGACCCGGCGCCTGACTCACACTGCGCATCATCGCGGACAACAGATGGCCATGCTTCGAATGCTCGGCAGGAGCCTGCACAGCAATTACGGGCCGACTGCCGACACTGGAGGATTGATGCAGAATCACGCGCCCACAATTTATGCCTACGGTAGCCTGGAGGCGCTGCTGCAAAACGAGCCGGCAGGAGGCAAAAAATCGCCGCTTCCCGGCGGTGCCGGCAAACCGGTGACCGAGCGCCCTGATTCCGGGTCCTGATCGCTCGTACCGGTCGCCCGCCCTGATTCCTCGTTCCTGCTTCCCAACGACCCGCCAGTTATTCGGGCTTGCTGATAATCCCGCACGCAATCCGCGGCGGCGCGCCGCTGGTTGTCTCGTTGCTAACCGCGTGGATTACGATCGCGGTCCCGCCATTGCTGAACACAGAATGGTCGCCCGTGCCCAAGGTGACGTTCGGCGCAACCACCGTAACGTGCGCGGTCCCATCGGCGGCAACCACCAGCGAAAAATTCGGAATGTCTCCCGCTGGCGCTCCGGTTGCGTGCTCATGGCCGCCAGGCATGCCAGAAAAGTGCGGGCCTGCCGATTTGAAATCCGGCGGATCGCATTTTGCCACTTGATGAATGTGAATGGAATGTTCTCCCGGCGGCAACGAACGGATATCCAACTTGATTCGCACCCCCGGAGCGGCCTCCATCAAGGTCGCCGTGCCCACACTCTGTCCTGACGCATTTTTGATCTCTACGACCACCGGTTTGGGTGCGGGACTTGCCACTGCAGGAGCGACTTGTGTCGCGCCACCTAATACCAGAAAAGCAGTCAAAAGAAGGCAAGCTTTCATTGGAAGGGAGCTCCTTTTCAAGTGAGGCCTGTTAGGCCCAATTATCAGTAATGATGGCCGTTTAAAATCTACATACTACGCGTTCTCGCTAGTATGAATATCGCCGCACGAGTGCCCGCGCGGTTAACACGCTCCTTGGAGCGACTCTGCGCCCCAGCTTGCCCAAACGTCGGACTCTAATTGTTTCTGTGCGGTGTCCGCAAGATTTGTGTATTTGTATTTCTAGCTCGCGCCAGATGGGAGATGCTATTAGCGGTAAAACTCCGGGTACTTCTGCTTCAATCGCTCTATTTTCGGAAGGTCGTTGAACTGGATATACGCGTTGTCCGGATGCTTCGCCAAATAATCCTGATGGTAGTCCTCCGCCTGATAAAAAGAGCCGAGCGGAGCAACCTGCGTTGCGATAGCGCTGTCGTAGACCTTCGCCTCGTTGATTTGCGCGATATACGCTTCAGCAATTTCTTTCTGTTCCGCGTTCGCATAAAAAATTGCCGAGCGATATTGCGTGCCGATGTCCGGACCTTGCCGGTTCTTCTGCGTTGGATCGTGCGCGACCGAGAAGAAAATCATTAACAACTTGCCGTACGTAATCTGCGACGGGTCGAAGCTGACTTGCACCGACTCTGCGTGACCGGTGCTGCCATTCGAGACCAACTCGTAATACGGCTTCTCTACTGCTCCACCAGCGTATCCGGAAGTCGCACTCTTCACACCCTTCACGTGCTGGAACACGCCTTGCACTCCCCAAAAACAGCCTCCCGCAAACACGGCCGTTTCCGAACTACGGTGCGGCGTCAGCTTCCGATCCATCGCCGGCGCTGGAAACAATCCCTTCGGCTCCGCTGGGTGTCCCGAAGTAACGCGCACGCCCCACCAGATCACACATCCAGCCAACACCAGCAAACTAATCGTCCGGCCAATGAACGGAGCCTTCATTGAAGTAGCCCTCTCGACTCATTCGATGCGCAAATCCCAGACAGGTTTCCGCTAACCGACTGTCTCCAATGTACGCTTCATCTAATTGGAAGCATTGGACTTACATCGTCCTCAGCTAGTGTCCGCTGCAAGCCTGGCCCGGAAAGTATCCAAACACCGCCCTTGCACGTCAAAATCACGGAAATAGAGGCGCTCCGATTTCTGCGGTCGGCGAACGTTGCTGTCGGTGCTCGAGTTTCCTTTGCCATCGGCCAGTTTCGCGATAGCATTTGCATCCAGCCAATCCCAAGCGAGGAATCATGCTTCCGCATAAAATTGCAAAATCGCTAGCTGCTATTTTCGGCGTTCTGTTTATTCCGCTGGCAAGCTCGGCGCAAGTGACCCACGGCCAGAAGCCCAGCCTGCCGCCGCCATTTGCTACCAGTTCCGCAGGCAACGGGCCCAATAAGTCGCAAGCTCCCCAAGGGTTTCTTCCCACCGTGCCTGCGGGCTTCCACATCAATATTTTTGCCGCCGACTTCAAGCGCCCACGTTTGCTGACCGTTGCGCCCAACGGAGATATTTTCCTCGCCGAGACAGGCGCCAACCAGGTCGTCATCCTGCGCGACCCGAAGCACAGCGGCGGCGCGCAAGAACGGATTGTTTTCGCCAGCGGTCTCGTCAGGCCGTTCGGAATTGCGTTTAACGACGACTACGTTTACATCGGCAACATGTCCAGCTTGGTTCGCTTCAAATATGATCCGAAGACTTCACAGCGGATTGGCGAGGCGGAAAAGCTGCTTGATTTGCCCGGCGGCGGACACGACACTCGCAACGTCGCAATCACGCCCGATGGCAAGCACGTTCTAATCGCGGTCGGCTCCGGAAGCAACATCAACACGGGGGAGCCCCCGATCCGCGCCGCCGTCACCATTTGCGATCTCGACGGCAAGAGTCCCCGGCAATTCGCCACTGGCCTGCGCAATCCCGTCGGTCTGGCCATCAATCCCGTTACTGGTGCTGCGTGGGTCACGGTAAACGAACGCGATGAACTGGGAGACGACCTTCCACCGGACTATCTCACCAGCATCAAGGACGGCGGTTTCTACGGATGGCCATACAGCTACATCGGAAGCAACGTCGATCCTCGCGTCAAACCGCAAAAGCCCGATTTGGTCGCCAAAGCGATCATCCCCGACGTTTTACTCGGCGCGCACGTCGCTCCCTTGGAATTTACTTTTTACAGCGGCAAACAATTTCCAGCCAGCTATTACGGCGGAGCTTTTGTCGCCGAGCATGGTTCCTGGAATCGCACCAGCCGTGCCGGCTATCAACTAGCTTTCGTTGCCTTCAAGGATGGCGAGCCTTCCGCGGACCCGGTTCCGTTTATGACCGGACTAGTGCCCGACCCCAAGAGTGACCTCGTGTATGGCCGACCAGTAGGCGTAACCACCGCGCCCGACGGCTCCCTGCTCGTTGCCGACGACGGCATCGGCGTAATCTACCGCATTACCTACAGCCAGTAACTTTTTATCTTTTTCCGTAAGTGTGCGAACCACCGATATCAAACTGGGTAGCTCCTCTTGGACTGCCCCAGCCCAGCCGCTGCTGTGCTTCCATTTTTCGGGCATGATTTTCTACGGCAACATGCTTTGTTTTCAGCCTGGCCTAGCGGAAAACGTGATGTAGTGCAGACCAACTGTCTTGAATCGCGGAGTTTCTGCTGACATGATGCGCACGAGATGTTTCTTCGAGAGCATTCACAGTGGGGCCGACTGCAAACGGCGAATTCGGCACCTCTGTCAGAGCACCGTTCGAACTGTCAATTTGGTACATGCAAATGCCGTTGCTGTCTGGATTCAGCACAAACAGAAATTTTCCCAGCCCGTCAATCGCGACCAAACCGCCCGCGAGCCGGTCCGCGAAAGGCGCGCCGGGCAAAACAGTCAACGCACCTGTTGTGTTGTCTTTATTGTATCCAAGAACTGCGGACGTGCTCGCCGTTACGGAACCTGATCCGTACACGCGTTGTTGCGTTGCCGTTGGCGCAAATGCCGCGGGATGATCAGTTCGAACGCCGCTGCCGCGGCGACTGCCACGCAAACAAAAAAAGACGCGAAAGCGCGCACACAGCGCGCTCGAGACTTGCCATGAACAATTCCCCACGACACACGGGCAAAATTTGAAGTCTGAGAGGGGGCCGAATACTCGCCTACGATAGAGGCAGAAAACGTGGACGTCAAGAAAGTTTAAATAAATACTAACGTTTACCTGTCGGGATACTTGGAATCAGGCATCAGTTCCAAAATGGAACAGTTTCCGCGCGGCGAAGAGCATTGTTTGCATTCCACCGTCTTCGGGCTGCGATTATGCCCGATGGCTATGTTTCTGAGTTGTAACAATTTGTTAATGGACTAGAAATCGCGTCCGCGATACCCTAATCGGGTATGCAAACCCCGAAATTGGACATCGCGCAGATCCCTTCTAGCAACGGAACCGTAGTCGCCCAGCTTACCGGAAAATTGAACCTGGAAACCGTCAGCGGCTTTTTGCAGACGCTGCGGCCCATCGCGGCTGATAAGTTGGTACTGAACATGAGCGGAGTGACCTTCCTGGATTCGGCCGGCGTTGGAGCCCTGGTCCAACTGTTCGTCCACCGAAAAAGCAAATCGCAGAAGTTTGTGCTGGCGGCTCTTACTCAGCAAGGCGTCGCCGTGATGCAAGTTTCCGGCCTGGTAAGGTTGTTGCCAGCTTTCCCTACGGTCGAAGAAGCCTCGACCGCCTAGTCGCAACTTTTTCAATTTTAAGTTCGAGCGGCTAGCCTTCCTTCCGCGACGAAAAATTGCGATGACGTCAGTGCGGCGTCCACGAAGGATGCGACGAGAACAGCCCGTCCACAATGCCGATGTGGTAGGCGACGACCAGTCCGAACGCCAGGCTCAAGACGCCGGTGCCGGCCACCATGGTGCGGCTGATCCACGCGAAACGATTCCCGGCAACGGTGACTGGCACTGCAAACGCCAGCGTTAACAGCATCATTCCTGCAATCGTTCCGATCCCGAAAAGCAGCAAATAGAAAACCGCCCAGCGCGCATCGTGAATTGTTCCCAATACCAGCAACGCCACCGCGGCCGAACCAGCCAGGCCATGGACGATTCCCACCAGCAGCGGCCGCAGCGAATGGAACCAGCCGAGCTTTACGAACGGGCTGGCGAGCCAGTGCGGCGGATCGACTTCTTTTGCATGGTGTTCCGCCCCGCGGTCATGCGAATGTGGATGCACATGAATTTTTCCGCCATGAAAATGAACGTGCGAATGTTCGCTTGTTTGCGATGAAGGCAGATCGGGATGGGTGGGAGAAAGCTTGTGGCTGATCCACTTCATCGCGCCAGTCAAATTGAGCACGCCCAGCAGGATCAACATCAGCGCAACAGAAAATTCCAGCGCCAGGCCCAGCCGAGGCGGGATCACAAGTCCAAAAAGAATGATGGCCGCGCCGACCAGCAAAATTGTGATGGTGTGGCCAACTCCCCAGAGAACCCCAATCCATCCCGCGCGCGGAATTGAACTTTCGCGGCTGACGATGGTGGACACTGCGACCACATGGTCAGGATCGGTGGCATGCCGCATCCCAAGAAAGAACCCAATGCCGAGAATCACCAAAGCGCTTGTCATTGTTTGCAAATTCAAACCCTGAAACCCGTCGCATCCCAAGAATAGTCGAAACGACCGAAAGAGAGAAGCAGGGGAGAGCGTCGCATGTCACTTAGTTTTGCCAGTCAGTTCGCGAATCAGGTCCACTTCGGCCTGGCGGTAAGGTGTTCCATCAGGATGGAGCACCTCGTGGAACCACACAGGCGGCTGGCTCAAAACGTAGGGGCGCTCCCACGAATCCCACGGTAAATATGTTTGCGTTTTTCCCGCTACAAAGCCCCAATTGATCGCTCCGACCCGCTCCTGCTTCGCGATTGGCAGTATGGCGTCGAACGTACTTCCCATCGGACGCGCCATATACTCGGTGCAGATCACTGGACGGTTGTATTTCTTCAGCCACGATACCTGGCGCTTAAAAAATTCCGGCCAGCTGTAATTGTGAAACGTGATGATGTCTGACTCGCGCAATTGAATCTGCTGCAGTTCGCCCAGGTTCGCGCCGTCTGGCGACGTGTCCACAGACCACACCCCGCTGGTAAGAGGCTGCGTGGGATTTGCTTCGCGCGCCGACGCAAACACCTGCGGCAAAAGCGCTGCGACCCGCGCGGTTTTGTCCTTCAGTTCCTCTTTCGGATAACTGCCCGCGTTATCGGAGCCGGGTTCGTTCCAGACATCCCACGCCAGAATCCGTTCGTCCTTTGCAAACGCGCCCACCACGCCGCGCACATATGCCTGCAGCCGCGGAATTTGACTTGCGTCTGCCAGCGCAGCCGCGCCAGGACTCTGCACCCACCCGGAATTGTGAACGCCCGGAATCGGCGGATGCTGCGGGCCAAGATGAGGCAACGGATCCCAACAGGAATCGAAAAGCACAAGCATCGGCCGGATGTGATGCCGCGTGGCAATCGCTAAAAACTGGTCTATGCGTTTCTGAAAACCTGCCGAGTCTTTTTCCCACAACAGGTCGTGCAGAAACACGCGCATGGTGTTCATGCCCAGGGCCTGCGCCCAGGATAATTCCGTGTCGATTTCCGTGGGATCAAACGTTTCCTGCTGCCACATTTCCAGCTGGTTGATCGCTGACTTCGGCACATAGTTGCTTCCAACCAGCCACGGCTGTTGTGCGTACCACACGTTCGCCTTCTGTTCCGACCAGCGCGGCGTCTGTGAGCGCGCCTCGCTCGCGCACAAGCCAGCCGCGATCACCGCAAAAACAAAAATAATCGCCGCGGATGTGAATATCGCGAGTTTGTTTTTTTTCACCGTCGCAGCTCCGCCATCAGTTATATGCCAGCCATTGCAATCGAATCAACATATAGGCTAGTCCGATTTCAGCAGGCGGATCAGCTCCGCGGCTGCGTGCGGCAGGCGTGCGCCGCGGCGCGAAACTAAGTACACGTGGCGAGGCAAATTCAGTTGACGGACTTTTACTTCTTTCATCCAGCCGCGCTCGATTTCCCACGCTACACACATGCGCGGCACGATGGCTACACCCATACCCATTTGTACGAAACGCTTGATGCTTTCAATGGTCGGCATTTCGATGGGCATGTTCAAAGTGGTGCGATTGCGGCCGAATAGCTCGATGACGCGACGACGAAATGGCGATTCCACGCTGTGCGCCACGAAGCTTTCGTTTTCGAGGTCAGTCACGTCCACTTCCTTGCGCTTGGACAAAGGGTGTTTCGGCGGCACGACCAAAGTAAGTTCGTCTTTCAAAATTTCCGTGGCTTGCAGTTGCGCTTCGCGCGGCACAAACGAAACCGCGCCCAGATCCAATCGGTAATTCAGCACCTCGTGGGGAATGTCGCGGGAAAACATGCGATGGACGCGAATCTGTATGCCCGGATGAAGTTTTCTGAATTGTCCAAGGGCCGGAAGCAGTGCGTGGATCGAGCTTTCGTTCACGCCGAGCGAAAGTTCGCCGCGATTCAACCCGGTCAGCTCGGATAAACCTTTCTTCACTTCATCGCGCAGATTGATCAGCCGCTCGGCGTAGTCACGCAGCAGTGTTCCGGCGTCCGTCATGCGCACGGGACGCGCGCCACGCACAAAAAGGGGTTGGCCAAGACCGTCCTCCAGCTTGCGAATGGTCAAGCTGACGGCAGGCTGGGTGCGGTAAAGGCGTTCAGCTGCCCGGGAAAAGCTGCCTTCGCGCGCGACGGTCAAAAATACCTGTAATTCGCTCAGATCCATGAATCCCTCGCCTGCTAGTATAAGTCAGAATTATCAAATGCAGAATAAAGATAAATTTGACCCGCAGGCCCAGTCTCTGCGTTACTGGTTGTTGGACTCAGGGTTTGTAAGTTGAAACCCTGAACTCTTCGAGGACCATCCCATGGATGTAGTGCGCATCTTCGATACCACTCTGCGCGACGGCGAACAATCGCCCGGCTTCTCCATGAACACCGACGAGAAGATCCGCATGGCTCGGCAACTTGCCATGCTGGGTGTTGACACCATCGAAGCGGGATTTCCCATCTCATCGCGAGGCGACTTGGAAGCCGTGCAGGCGGTAGCGCGAGAAGTTCGCGACGTGCCGATAGCCGCGCTTGCGCGAGCCAAAAGATCCGACGTCGACGCCGCAGTGGAAGCACTGAACCCCGCAGCCTCTTCGCGTTTGCACATTTTTCTCGCCACTTCCGACCTGCACCTACAAGTCAAATTGCATATGACTCGCGAGCAGGCCCTCGAAGCCATCGGCTCGATGATTCGCTATGGCCGCCAGCACGTCGCTGAAGTGGAATTTTCCGCGGAAGACGCGGGCCGTACCGACCTCGATTATCTTTGCCAAGTCTGCAAAACCGCGGTGGATGCGGGCGCCACCATTTTGAATTTGCCGGATACCGTTGGCTACGCCGTGCCGGAAGAATACGGCGAAATGTTCCGCAGGGTTCGCGAATTTCTGGGTGACGCGCAGGGAATTACGCTAAGCGCGCATTGTCACGATGACCTCGGCCTCGCCGTAGCGAATTCACTGGCTGCAGTGCGAGCGGGTGTCCGCCAGATCGAATGCACTGTTAACGGTATCGGCGAACGCGCCGGCAACGCGGCGCTCGAAGAAATCGCCGTGGCGCTGGCGGTTCGCAAAGATAGCTTTGGCATCACTACCAACATCAAGCTCGACCAGCTTTTCCCAGCAAGCCGCCTGCTTACCGAAGTTACGGGCGCGGTGGTCGCTCCAAACAAAGCAGTGGTCGGCGCAAACGCGTTCGCCCACGAAGCGGGAATCCATCAGGACGGCATCATCAAGAATCCGCTGACTTATGAAATCATTTCGCCGCAAACCGTAGGCGTGCCATCGCGTTCGCTGGTGATGGGAAAGCACTCTGGACGCAACGCATTGCGCACCAATTTGCGCGACCTCGGTTTTGAACCCACCGACGCCGAACTCGCGGAAATTTACCGCCGCGTTACAGCGCTTGCGGACGAATCGAAATCGGTGCGGCCGCGCGATATTTTGGGCATCGCCCACGAAGTGATCCGGCGCGGCGCTTCAGCCGTACCCGCTGAGGCGACTTCCGCGGCATAATGGCATAATGCCTGCACGGGATTTTTTGCGTGTCTCTGTCGCGTAAGACTGTCGCGAAAGACTTTCGGTAAGGGAAACCATGAAAAAGTCCATCGTATTACTGCCCGGCGACGGCATCGGTCCGGAAGTTACGGCTGCCGCTGCAAGCGTGCTGAAAGAATGCGCTCGCGAATTCCATCATGATTTCCAGTTTGAAGAATATCCGGTTGGCGGCACCGCGATAGACGTCACCGGAACACCCCTTCCCAACGCCACGATGGATGCCTGCCGTAGAGCCGACGCCGTTTTCCTCGGCGCAGTGGGCGGCCCGAAATGGGATTCCTTGCCTGTTGGCAAGCGGCCGGAAAGCGGCCTGCTGGAGCTGCGCAAAGGCATGGGGCTGTACGTCAATGTCCGCCCGGTGAAATTGTTGGAGCCACTGCGCGGCATGTCTCCATTGAAGCCGGAGCGGCTCGGCGATCTCGATTTGGAAATCGTGCGCGAACTTGCAGGCGGCATGTATTTTGGCGAGCGGGGAAACAGCACCGAAGGCGGCACGGAACGATCCTGGGATACGGAATCATACTCGACGCCAGAAGTTGAACGCATCGCGACGTTCGCATTCGGCCGGGCGGAGAACCGCTCCCACCGTCTCTGCTCCGTGGATAAAGCCAATGTGCTAACTAGCTCGCAGCTCTGGCGGCGCACTGTCACTGCTATGAGCAGCGTGCATCCAAACGTCAGGCTCGAGCACATGTACGTGGATAACGCTGCGATGCAACTGACGCTGAAGCCTTCGCAATTTGACGTGATGTTGACCACCAACATGTTCGGCGATATTTTGAGCGACGCCGCGGCGGCTCTGGTGGGTTCGATTGGCTTGATTCCCTCAGCAAGTTTCGGTTCTGCTGCTCCGCTTTTTGAGCCAATTCACGGCTCGGCTCCCGCGCTGGTGGGCACGGACTCGGCGAATCCCATAGGCTCAATCCTGAGTGCCACGATGATGCTTCGCGATGCCTTCGGCCTGAATCTGGAAGCTGAATGGGTCGAGCAGTCGGTGGTGCGGGTCCTCAGCGGCGGATATCGCACTCCAGATCTCGCCGCCCCTCGCACGAAACCTACTGGAACTGCAGGGTTTATGGAAGTTTTGCACGGTGAAATGCAGCGTACCCTAGAACATGCTGAGCGCTACGGCTGGGGTGTTTAGACGGCGTCAGTAACTCTTGCAAACTCCGTTTCGGAAGCTCATAATTGCGGGCCTGCTGAGGGGCAGAAATGCGTTTGTTGCGCCTGCTATTGTTGGGATTGGCGTCCGCCTATCCGCTGTACTGGATTGCCCAGTTCTTGATGTTTTTTGTGCCAGAAACCTTGTTCGGATATTGGCTCGGGCAGCCGTCGCAGATTGTCTCCATTTCCTACGTTCAGGTGATGGCCATGGTCCAGCCGCATGCCATTTTCCCAGCTCACTGGGAAGGGCTGGCTTTTGCCGTGTTTTTCTCAGCGCTGATTATCGCCTTAGGTGCTGATCAGTTCTTGACGGGTGCCTTGGCCATCGTCTTTCTGGGACAGGCCGCGTTGCTGCCCTTTCTGAGTTTGGCTTTGACCTCTTCAAGTGCATCGCTGAGCACCGCATGCGCCGGGGCGCTGGCATTTGCATTGATTACCCTGGGACTTCATCGGATCTTGCGACTTACCGGTGGCCTTGAGTTTCTGGATCGTCTGGCTCTTTTGAGCTTACTTGCGGTACTGCCACAGGCCACCCTTTGGCTGGCATTCAAGTTCATTTATCCATTTTTTGACGTGCGCTTCCTCTTGCTGCGAATCATCCCGTTGTACCTGGCAGCCATCGTTGCCGCGGCTATCTCCTCCAGGTCATCCGCGGCCGTGTTTGACGGCGTGCCGTGGACGGAGATTGTGGCCAGCTCGGCGGCAGCAGGCTTGCTCATTCTGGCCATCGGACTTAGCAGCCGCACAACCGGCTCCGCTGACCTACTTCCTCCGACAGCGTTGACCTCATATCACGCCTGGGAAAAAATTCTCAAACTCCCGTCCAGTCTTGCGGGAGATGCCCGTGGAATGTTAACGTAGCAAATTCATAAGACGCTGCCATGCGCCGCCGCAAAGACAACAAATGGCAGGGGATAGCTGCGGCTGCAGGTTAGAGTATCCAGGCCAGCAACGGGACCGGTAGAAACCAAATTGTCACACGCATTGCAGACGAGTGAACTCTTGCGAGTTGCGCGCCGCTAGGCACTGGCCCGCCATGTCAGAGACTTCTCCAAACCAAAAGAGCGTTCAGCCTCGCGTTCCCGCTGGCGCGCCGGTGTATTGGCGAGTCGAGGGCTCGTTTTTGGAGCTGAGCGCGCTTCGTCAGGTCGGGTTCTTTACCTGGAACGCGCAAAGCTTCGCCGAACGCTGGCGCCGCCGCACCGGAATGGCTCTGGCGACGTTGCTCCGCCCTGTCGCCTATCTGGCAGGTAGAACTCGCGCGACTAGACTCCTTTATATGCTGCTGCGCGGCGTTACCCGCGATCGGTTGGACCTGCTTGGTGAAGAATATTTTGAATACTTTTTGAAGCCGCGGCTGCAAAGAAAAGCTGTGGACGCTTTGCGGCTCGCGCAGGCGGGTGGCCAGCGCATTGTTCTGGTCGGCCAATCGCTCGATCATGTTCTGCGGCCGTTGGCGCGCCACCTTGGCGTGCAGCACTTCATTGCCAACCGTATGGAATTTCGCGATGGCATTGCCACCGGCCGTTTGCTCTGGCCGGTTGTGCGTCCGCGCGGACCCTTCGCGTGGATTGCCTCCGGCGATGCCGATGGCCGCATCCAGGAAGCCTCACTCCTCGCGCAATTAGGATTGCGTGAGCCGAAGCAGTTGTCAGCCGGAACTCAAGAAACGCGCCGCAGCATTACATTAAATGCGCCGGCGGTTGTGCCGTTTGGAAGTGCTCCTCAAGTCGACGGCCTCAGCGTCCGTCGGGCGCTCGCCGGGAAGCACATTCTGTTGATCGGTGTGACTGGGTTTATCGGAAAGGTCTGGATGGTGGACCTGCTCGAGCAGATTCCGGATATCGGCAAAATTACGCTCTTGATTCGCCGCAATCGCACGACGACCGCGCAACGTCGCTTCGAAAAAATTGTCGAAGAGTCGCCAACGCTCGATGGCCTGCAAAACCAATACGGTGCACGTCTGGGCGATTTTCTGCGCGAAAAGATCGACGTCGTCGAGGGCGATGTAAGCCAGCCCGGCCTGGGTCTCGGAGAAGGCGTACGCACGCGGTTGGCGCACTCGCTCGACCTCGTCGTGAACAGTGCCGGACTTACCGATTTCAATCCTGATCTGCGCGATGCCGTTTCTTCCAACGTCGAATCCGCCGAACATCTTTTGAATTTTATTCGCGCCAGCGATCACGCTGCTCTGATGCACCTTTCCACCTGCTATGTAGTCGGCATGCGCGACGGACGCGTCACGGAAAATCTGCACGACAACTACAATCCAGCGAACGTCAAGAATTTTGACGCTGAGCGCGAGATCGCTTCCTTGCGCGAAATGATGCAGCACATCGCAGAGCGCTCGGAAAGTCCCGAACTTTCCCGCGCTCTGCGGCGTCAAGCTCTCGGTCGTGGTGCCGATGAAACCCGCGTCGCGGCGGGTGAACTCGATGGCGTGCTCAAACGCAATCGTAGCCGGTGGGTCAGAAATAAATTAGTTCGCGTGGGCATGCGCCGCGCGCAGTACCTGGGATGGCCCAACACTTACACCTTTACCAAAAGCCTTGGCGAATCCATTCTCGCGCGTCACGGCAAGGATTTGCCGATTGCCATCGTTCGTCCGTCCATCGTCGAAAGCTCGCAGTACACGCCTTTCAGCGGATGGAACGAAGGCATCAATACTTCAGGCCCTCTTTCCTATTTGCTGGGCACAAATTTTCGCCAACTTCCTTCGAACGCTAAAAAATGTCTCGACGTTATTCCCGTGGACATGGTCTGCCGCGGCATGACGCTGATCGCAGCAGCATTGATTGAACGCAAGAATGCCCATATGTACCAACTGGCGACCTCCGGCATCAATCCCTGTGATATGGGCCGTAGCATCGAACTTACCGGCCTCGCTCATCGCAAGCATTACCGCACCCAGCAGGGAATCGAGCACTGGCTTAAGGTGAAATTCGAAACCATTCCCGTTTCCAAGCAACGCTACGAGCGTCTCTCAATCCCGATGCAGAAAGCTGTGGTGAGTGGAATCAATCGCGCTGCGGAAAAATTGCGTTTCAAGAAATCGCCGCTCGCCAAAGCCGAACGCGATCTGAATCGCGCCGAAAAACTGATCGAATTGTACGAGCCATTTATTCTGCACAACGAACATGTGTTCGAATGCGAAAACGCACGCCTGCTGTCTGCCGCGCTTCCCGAACACGAACGTAGCGCCTTCGCGTTCGAACCGGAAGCCATCGATTGGTGGGACTACTGGATCAACGTCCACGTCCCCGCCTTGCGCCGCTGGTGCTATCCCTTGATGGAAGGCCGCCCGCTCGAATCGCGTCCGCCACGCGATGTCGGTTGGGGCCCAGAACCTTCCGCCGCCGCGGCCGTCGCCACTTCAGGGGACAATCGCTAAGCCGCCATGGCGATCTTTCTCACTGGCTCAACCGGATATCTCGGCAGCTATCTCGCCACAGGATTATTTCGCGGCCATCGCGACACGCTTAATTTATTGGTCCGCGCAAAAACCCAGCAGGCAGCGCGCGAACGTCTCTGGCAATCCTTGCAACTCCACATGGAATTCCCGGAATTTCAGGAACGCATCGCCACCCGCACACGAATGTTTCTCGGCGACCTTACTAACGAGCGCTTTGGTCTCGCGGATGATGAATATCACACCCTCGTCGAATCGACAGACTCGCTCATTCACTGTGCCGCTTCACTCAATCGCAAATCCGAAAAGCAGTGCCTCAACGTAAACCTGCGCGGCACGCTCGAAGCCATTCAACTTGCTCGTCGCGCGCAGGATCACCATGGCCTGCGCCGCTTTTCCCACGTCTCGACCGTAGCCGTCGCGGGAACGCGCCAGGACGAAGTGGTCCAGGAAGACACTGCCATTGACTGGGCGCGCTCCGACTACGATCCGTACGCGCGCACGAAAAAATTCTGCGAACACATGGTCCACCAGTTGCTCCCCGATGTCCCGCACACCATTTTTCGTCCTGCCATCGTGCTCGGCGACAGCCGCCGCCCGGAAACCACGCAATTTGACATGGTCCAAGCCTTCAGCGTACTCGCTAGTCTGCCTGTCCTTCCTCTTAAGCCCGCGGATCGCATTGACATCGTTCCCGCCGACTACGTGGGCAAAGCCATCGTCGTCATTCACCAAAAAAATTCTCCCGTCTATCCGCGTTATCACTTGTCTTCAGGCACCGGCTCGCAAACTTATCGCGAACTCACTGACGCCCTCGCGCAAGCCGGTGGCTCGCGTCCAAAGTATCTGCCCTCGCTCGGTAGAACGTTTTCCGGCGCGGTCAACTGGCTCTCTCACAAAAAAAATAATCTGGGCCGTGGCGCCTCGCTCCTGAAAGTTTTCTGGCCATATCTCGTCTGGAACACGGTATTTGACAATTCTCGCGTGGTCGAAGAACTCGGCGGTGAGCCTCCCGCAAAATTTTCTTCCTACGCTCAGCCTCTCTTGAAATTCAGTCGCGAAAATAAATTTCGCTATCCCGCCAGACCCTGGCCAGTGCAAAATGCCAGCGTCCCAACCGCAGGCGGAGCAGCGCGCACATGACTGATTTTCTTCTCGTCGTCTGGGTCAGCCTCCTCATCGAAATAACTCGCCTGAAATGGATGATGGGCGGCGGCGCACGCTGGCAACCCGGCGAAAGACTAAAACTCCTGTTCGCAGGCTACAACGGCACCCGCAACACCGGCTCCGATGTCCGCGTCAACGAAATGCTCCGCCAGATCCGCTACGTCCTCGGCGCGGAAAACGTTGACTTCAGCGTCATGACGCAAAATTTCGATCGCACCAAGGGCTATTTCGAAGGCACGAGGCAAGTATTCCTTCCCGACCTTTTCCCGCCTTTCCTTTACAAAGAGACGCGCAAAAATCACGGAGTCGTCGCCTGCGAAGGCTCCATGTTCAAAAGCAAATTCGCCAACGCTCTCACTACCATGATGATCGGTTCGCTCGGATTCGCATCCGCTGAAAATAAATTGTCCATCGGTTACGGAGCCGAAGCCGGCCACATGGACAAACTCATCGCGGACATGTGCGCGCGCTTCGTCCACGATTCATTGGTCATCACCCGCAATCCCGAATCGCAAACTGTGCTCGGCAAACTCGGCATCTCCACTGAACTAGGTACCGACACTGCATGGACGTTCGAACCGCATCCCCACGCCTACGGCCGCAAAGCTTTGCGTGACGCCGGCTGGGACGAAAAAACTCCCGTTCTCATCCTCTGCCCGATTCATCCGTTCGTTTGGCCAGTAAAAGCCTCCATCGCAAAATATATCGCCCGCGTCACCACCGGCGCATACAAAGACAGCCAGTACCGCACCGTTTATTTCCACCAATCCGGCGCGGAGAACGATCGCAAGTTTAAGCACTACATAGATGGCTTCGTTACCTCGACTCGCGCGTTCCAACAAAAACACAAAGTCTTCACCGTGCTCGCCGCCACCGAACGCCTTGACGCCGTCGCCTGCCGCGCTATCGCCTCCGAAATCCCCGGCCTGCCGATTTTCACTTCCGACGAGTACGACATGTTCCAGCTCGTTTCCATTCTTCGCCAGGCTTCGTACATGGTTTCGTCCCGCTATCACGGCATCGTCACCTGCATGCCCAGCCTGGTCGCTTCCGCGGGCGTGACCATGGACGAACGAATCCGAAATCTAATGCGTGAACGAGGCCACAATCATCTTTGCATCAGCGTTGACGATCCCGATCTCGGTCCCAAAATGTTGCAGATGATGGAAACGCTTGTCGCCGAATCCGAATCCATCCGCCAGGGCATTGGCGATACCGTCGTCCGCAATCTCAAAGTCATGGCCCGTATGGGCGTGATTTTCGAAGACCTGATGCGCCGCCAGTATCCCGAATTTCCTTTGCGTGGCGGCGTCCGCTCTTGGGAAGAATATCTCCCGCCGCTTAGCGAAAATCTCGTGCGCCTCGCCGAAAAGTACGATGTCTCCGAAGCCGCCATGGCCGCATCGAAATAATCTTCATGGCGAATTTTCTGCAGAACATTTTTGACAATCTACAGCGCTCGGCAGACCGTGTGGTCCTCCGCGAGGTGCATGGCGACCAATTCGTTTCCAAATCAGCTGCGGAGCTTCTGCGCTTGATCGAAGCTGCCCGCCAATGGCTGCGCTCCACAGGAATTAAACCCAGCGAACGCTGCGGCCTCATCGCCGCAAATTCCATCCACTGGATCGCCATTGACCTAGCGCTGATGGCCGAAGGCATCGTGGTTGTTCCTCTTTACCATCGCCAGACGCCTGCTGAACTTGTCGCCATGTTGAAGGACTGTCAGCCGCGCCTAATCCTTGCCGGCGATCGGGAACTTTCCGATGCACTCGCCAATACTTGGCGGGATTTGCCTCAGCAGGTCTTACTTTCGGAAGTTTTCTCCGCAGATCAGCAGAAGCCCGCTCTCGTGCCCATTCGTCAGCGCGCCAACGACGAATTGCTAACAATCATCTATACCTCGGGAACCTCCGGCGAAGCAAAAGGCGTCTGTCTCACCATCGCCAATCTAAATCACATGACTGGCTGCACCACCGAGCGTCTCGATCAACTTATGGGTCCTGTGAACAAAAAGCCTTCCGAGCCCGATCGCGTCTTCCTCTACGCCCCAATGAATTTCGCCGCCTCCTGGATGCTTATGCTCTCCGCCTTCTCCCGCGAAGCCGCCCTCACCCTTTCCACCGACCTCGCCAAACTTGCCGACGAAATCCACATCGCCGCACCGCACTATTTTCTAAACGTGCCCACACTCCTCGAGCGCGTCAAGCGCGGCGTCGAAGACAATATCGCCAAGCAGGCCGCTCCAATTCGCGCTCTCTATTCCCGCGCCCGCGAAGCCTGGCAGCGCCAACACGTTGGCCGCGGCAGATCCTTTGATGTACTTTGGCTAGCGCTCGGTCGTAAACTCATCTTCGCAAGAGTAAAAAGCCGCTTCGGTCCCAATCTTCGCGCACTGATCTGCGGTTCCGCTCCACTCGCTCCCGAAACCCAACAATTTTTCTTGATGCTCCTCATTCCCGTTCTGCAAGCCTACGGCCTTACCGAAACCACAGCGCTCTGCACGCTCGACGATCCCCGCGTTCCCGTCGAACCCGGCTACGTCGGTCCCGCAATCTCCGGAATCGAAATGCAACTCGCCGACAACGACGAAATCATCGTCCGCGGCCCCAATATTTTCTCCGGCTATTGGAATCGACCCGAAGAAACCGCAAAAGTTCTGCGCGACGGATGGTTCCACACCGGCGATCAGGGCGAAGTCAACGCGCGCGGCAACTGGCGCATCATCGGCCGCATTAAAAATCTTCTCGTACTGAACACTGGCCACAAATTCGCCCCCGAACCCATCGAAGACAAACTCGCGCAGCTTTTGCCGACCGCGCAGCAAATTGTTCTAGTCGGCAACGCAAAAAGCTATGTCTGTATGCTGGTCACAGGAAAAGTGGACTCCGTTGCCGTGCAAGCGGCAATCGACACCATCAATCCCGATCTCCCGCATTACCGCCAGATTCGCAATTTCAAAATTCTGCCCGATACCTTCACGCCGGAAAGCGGCCTGCTCACCGCCATGGGCAAAATCAAGCGCGACGCCATCGCAAGACGCTATGATGCCGAGATCAATTCAATGTACGAGCGAAAGGCCTCCGCATGAAATCCTTCAAGGGTGAAGCGCTGCGCTGGGAATGGTGCGAAGGCGTACTGGAATTGACGCTAGACCGCGCCCCGGCCAACGAAATCGGCACCGTCATGCTCGGCGAACTCGAACAGTTTGTCGCCGCAGCAAAAAATCTCGCCGCCGAAACTTCCGCCTGCATTATTTCCAGCACGCAAAAATCGGGCTTCTCGGCGGGCGCCGATCTGCGCGAGTTGTACAACGGCGCGAACTCTCTAAATGAGAAGGATCGCAGCGCAGGCATCCGCGAATTTCTCGAACGCATTCACGCCGTCCTGAATTGGCTCGACGAAGCGCCCTTCGTCACTATTGCCGCGGTTCACGGCGTCTGCTTTGGTGGCGGCCTCGAACTCGCCTTGGTTTGCGACCTCATCATCGCCGACAAACTGGCCCGCTTCGCGTTCCCCGAATTGCGTCTCGGCCTGATTCCCGGCTTCGGCGGCATCCCGCGCCTAAAACGCGATCTAGGCAACGGCTTCGTCCGCGATCTCCTGCTAACCGGCCGCAGCGTCAACGCCAGCCGCGCCCAAGCCGTCGGACTGGTAGCTCAACTAGCCGCCGAAGGCGAATCTCTAAAACTGGCCCAATCCACCGCCGCGCAAATCACCAAATTCGACGCCGCTACCCGCATCGCCGCAAAAAAATTCATCAAGCCCATTCCCCGCGAAGAACTCCGCCAGGAAATAGCCATCTTCTGCGATCTCTTCACCCGTCCCGCCGTACTGGCCGCACTAAAAAAATTCGTAGAAAACACGGGCCCCATGCCCTATCAGCCTTAAACTCGGAGATGTGAGCAACGCACTCGATTTTGTGAGACCCGTTCTTTCTCCAGATCGTTGACTTATACTTAGCCACTCGCAACTGGAGGAACCGAATGCCTCCTTACCTTGTCCTGCTTTCAATGCTACTGCTCCGAGTGCCGCCACTGTTGCAGGTTTCCGACGATTCTGCTTCGATTCCGACTGTCTCATTCGCTCTTCCCGCGCAAATCAGGTCGGAGACGGTTCAGATTCGCTACATGCTTACCGGGCCGTTCGGAGGATACTCCAGCTACGTTCGTTCGAAGCCAAACGTACGTTCCTACGAAATCAGCGCCTTGAGGGACGGCAAGCCCGCTAATTCGATTAAAATCTTGCTCTACGCCCCCGGCTGCCGTTTTCAGACTTTAACTCTTAATTTTTCTGGGACGCGGAAACTGGAATATGGATTTGCATGTGATCCACTCCCAACCATCAAACTCAAAGGAAAGATCCCCATCGAATTGTTGAAGAATCAGAATGCCGAAGTGGTTGCGATATATACGGCCTACTGGGCGCAAGAATTCTTTGGCATCTTGGATGGAATGGTTACTCAACTCTGGGTCGCAAGAGCAATGCCAGACGACAATGGTGAATTTGAAATGGAAATCCCCGATTTTGCGCTGGACCCTCACGCATCATCTGTGCAACCAGCCGAGAGTTTTGGGCTTGTACTGCGTAACTCCAAAACGTTAAATCCAATAGCGCTCAATCTAGAACCGGAACTCCCCGAGTTCCGCACGCCCACGAATCAGTTACGGATTCAACTCGCCTATCCCAGGGAAATGACATTCGTGCCGTCGTTCGAGACGAAGCGCTAGCGTCCGTCTTTTTCTTCTTGGCGTGGTGATGTTAAATTAACTGCAGTCATGCCCACTCTCGAAAACACTACCCAGGAAGTCCTGACCCTCGCCGAGCAGCATTTCAAACTCGCGCCCGGCTCCCTCTCTGCCACCGACGACTTCTTCAAAAAACTGGGCATCGACTCCCTGCAAACTCTCGAACTCCTCTCCCGCATCGAAAATCACTTCAACATCGAACTCCCCGACTACGAAGTCCAGGGTGTCAGCGACTTCAAGACTCTAGCCGAGCGCATACAATCCCGCCTGTAATGCTCGACCTCGCAAAGTATTCTTCCATCGGCGCGGCGCTAAAAGACGCTATGGAAAGGTTCGCTGCCGAAACCTGCCTCATCGAAGCCGACCGCGAACGCCAAAAAGCCCGCCTAACCTACGCCGAGTTCGATGCCCAAGCACTACCCTTCGCCGAAGCCATGCAACACGTGGGCTTCTCCCCAGCCGACCGCGCCAGCATCATCATGACCAATCAGTCCAAGTGGCTGATCTCCGCGTTCGCCATTTTTTATTCCGGTGGCGTCCTCGTCCCGCTTGACTACAAACTGACGCCTGGCGAACACTGGCAACTACTTCAACATTCCAACGCAAAAATTCTCATCACCGAATACCCAATCTGGAGACAACTTAGCGCCGCTCCCGCTCGCGCCGCCGCGACAAATCTCCAAACCGTCCTGGTCACTGAAGCACCGCCCAACGCCGATCTGGCCGGCGCTCACCGCTGGGAAGAATTTCGCGGCAGCGCCGCGCCCGTATTCGTCCCCCGCGAACGCAAAGACATTGCATCCATCGTCTATTCCTCCGGAACCGGTGGCCGCCCCAAGGGCTGCATGATGACCCACGAAAACTATCTCGAACAGTGCGTCGCGCTTACCTCGCTCTATCCCTTCTGGCCTGGCGTCCGCTATCTCAGCATCCTCCCCACGAATCACGCCATAGACTTCATGGTCGGCTTCTTCGGCCCCTTCACTTGCGGCGCCTGCGTAGTCCACCTCCGCACCCTCCGCCCCGAATTTGTCCGGGACGCCTTCACGAAATACAAAATTACTTACGTCAGCCTCGTCCCGCTTGTACTAAAGAATCTGCAGAAAGGCTTAGAGACGCGTTTCGCCGAGCTGCCGCCAGCAAAACGAAAAGTTTTCGACTTTCTCGTTGGCATTAACAAAGCTCTAACAAAAAGTCATCCCCGCCTCTGGCTAAGCCGCCGCCTGCTAAAACAAGTCCAGGCCGCGTTCGGCGGCGAATTGCAAGCTATCATCGTCGGCGGCGCTTTCACCGAACCGCAAACCCTGCAATTTTTCTACGACCTCGGCATCCCTGTCGCCAACGGCTACGGCCTCACCGAAGCCGGCACCGCCATCACCGTCAACGATCTAAAACCATTTCGGGCGGACACTGTAGGCAGGCCGCTTCCCGGCATGGAAGTCAAAATCGTCGATCCCAGCCTGGACGGCGTCGGCGAAGTTTACGTCCGCAGCAAAACCGTAATGTCCGGCTACCTCAATGAGCCGGAACTCACCGCCGAAACCATCGTGGACGGCTGGCTACGCACCGGCGACCTCGGCAAATTCGACGCGCAAGGCCACCTGCACCTAAGCGGCCGCAAGAAAAATATGATCGTCACCGAAGAAGGCAAGAACATCTACCCGGAAGATATCGAAGCCGCGTTCGAAAGCCTGCCGGCAAAGGAAGTAAAGGAATTCTGCGTCTTCGCCGCAAATTACATCTGGCCCAAGCGTTCCATGATCGGCGAAGAACTCATCATCGTCATCCATCTGGAAAATAATCAGTCATTCACAGACCAACTCAAACAAGAAATCATCCAGCGCAACAATCGCCTGCTGAATTACAAGCGCATCCACGGTCTCGTTCTCCACGACCAAGACTTTCCGCGCACTGCATCTCTCAAAATAAAACGTAACGAACTCGCCGAACGCCTCAGCAAACTCGACCGCGACCGCGTTATACTCCCGCTCTAGTGTCCATGTCCCCGGCTAAAGACCGTTTCTTCGCCATCGTCAATCCCGCTGCTGGCGGCGGCAAATCCGCCAGACTTGCCGGCCCCGCACTCGCACGCCTCCGCGAAAAAGGCCTGCACATTGACGTAATCGCTTCCACCTGCCCAGGACACGCCGTGCAGCTCGCACGCGAATCCTACGCGCAAGGCTATAGAAAATTTCTCGCCGTCGGCGGCGACGGCACCGCCCACGAAATTCTGAACGGTATTTTCGCAGGCAATCCTTCAACCGAACGAATTTCTCTGGGTTTCCTCCCGCTGGGAACCGGCAATTCTTTCTTGCGGGATTTCACGGACCACGGCGCTGAAGCCTCACTCGACGCGCTTCTCGCCAATCGCACTCGCCCCGTGGATTTGATCCGGCTCGCTCACGCCTCCGGCGAAATCTATTCCTTCAACATTCTTAGCCTAGGTTTCACCGCTGACGTCGGCGCTCTCACCAATCGTGTTTTCAAGCCGCTCGGCCATCTCGGTTACTTATTCGGTGTCCTCGTCGGTGTAGTTCAGCTCAAACGCCGCGCATTCGTCTTGCGCTCCGACGACGAATCAGAATGGGACACGCGCCGCAGCCTTTTTCTCACCTTCAACAACAGCAAATACACCGGCGGCACCATGCTTATTGCTCCTCGCGCCGATACTTCCGACGGCCTCATCGAGTTCGTTCGCTGGGGACCGATCGGCCGCCTCGGCCTTCTCCGCATGTTGCCGAAACTCTACGACGGTACTCACCTTGACCATCCGCTCGCTTCGCGAAAAGCAGTGAAACACGTTGAATTCAAAATTCCCGTACCGGTTGATGTTTTGATCGATGGAGAAATCTTTTCACTGGAGTGCAAATCTCTCGACGTCATTCCGTCCGCGGTGGATATCTATATATGAAGCGGGCTTGGTATGTCCTGCGTAGCGCGCTGCTCTGGTTCCTGAGTCTTCTACATTTTGCGATCGCCGTTCCGATCCTGATCGTGCTCGCCGTTTTTCTCGATCCTAAGAAGCATGACTGGCTGCAGCGCACTTTTTGCCGCCGCATTATTTTTTTCGCGGGCGCAAAAATTGAAGTCATCCGAGCGCCAGGCTTCGACCCGCAAAAAACCAGCTTCTTCATTTCCAATCACGTAAATCTTTTCGACCCCTTCGCACTCTATTGCGCGATACCGCAATTCGTCCGCGGCTGGGAACTCGAATCGCATTTCAACATTCCGGTTTACGGCTGGCTGATGAAACGTTTCGGCAACGTGCCTGTTCCCGACGTCCGTCGACCATCTGACTTGAGACGCATGTGGCGCCTTACGCGCGACGCCATCAATGCCGGCATCAGCCTCATCGTTTTTCCGGAAGCGAAGCGCACTCGCGATGGCCGCGTAGATGGATTTCAGGACGGCGCATTCCGCGTTGCCCAGCAACTGGAAATTCCCATCGTGCCCGTCAGCATCGTCGGCTCTTTCCAACATCACCGCACTGGCCACTGGATGTTTTGGCCCGCAACCATCACCGTGCACCTGCACGACACCATCGACACCAGTGGCATGACGAAAGAAAATGTTCCAGAATTGCGTGCGCGGATTAGAGACTTGGTGCGAGAACCTGTCGAAGAAAGTCTGAAAAATCCAGAAGAAGAGAAACCACACTCCGCAAAATAAAAACTACAAACTGACGCGAATCCCCGGCAGCGTGCGGCCAGCGCGCGTTTCCTGCCAAGTGAAAACAATCCGGTGAATCACGGTAATCGTTGAAACCACCGCAATCACCCACAGCACCGGCGCCATGCGATTAAAAACTCCGCCAATAATCAGCAGCACCAGCCGCTCCGGCCGTTCCATGAATCCTACTTTGCACAGCGGTATCAAAGATTCCGCGCGCGCACGCGCGTAGCTCACCATCACTGATCCCGCCGTTGCCACTGCAGCCAGCACCACGTACGGCGTTCTTCCGCTTACCGAGTAATACACCAGCAAGCCCATGTACAACGCCATGTCGGCATAGCGATCCAATGTTGAATCATAAAACGCGCCGAACGCCGTGACGCGATTCTGACGCCGCGCCACCTGCCCATCCAGCATGTCCAGAAATCCCGCGAAAAAAATAATCAGCGCGCCGTAAAAAAATTTGCCCACCGCAAAGCACGCCGCTGCGCCGAAATTCACCACCAGGCCAAGAAACGTCAGGAAATTGGGATTGATTCCAGTAGCCGCGATTGCGCCCACGATTTTGTCCAGCAGCCACTTGCTGCCGGTGCCGATTGCTCCAGTGAGAGTCGCCATTTTTGGTGGGAAAGGCGTGTCCTCTAAGAACGCGCGCAGGTGCTATCGTAACGCAGCCGTACAGCCATCCGCAAACCCGCGATTTCACTTCACTTTTACGGTCCAATTTGGAAGTCCTTATCTGTGCCGGTGTTTTGTTCTATCGTTTCTTTTGCATTGACGTTCGCGCGCCCAACAACTAAAGTCCAAAAAAGAAAGATAGGCAAACACTATTGATCACCGAACTCGACCGCAGAAGATTTTTGTCTCATGGCATTGCTGCACTCGGCGCAACCTGGACGGCGGCCCACTGGCCCGCGGTCGTCGCAGCCGCGGAGCACGCTCACCATATCGCGCTATTCCCCGAGGATCAGAAGTGGGAATTTTTCACGCCCGCCGAGGCCAAGGAAGTCGAAGCACTCGCGTCCTGCATCATTCCTAGCGACGGCACGCCCGGCGCTCGCGAAGCTGGCGTGGTTTATTTCATCGATCGCGCTTTGGTCACCTTTGCGGTGGACGATCAGAAAACGTATCGCAAAGGCCTTCCTGAAATCCAAAAACGCGTGCGCGAGCTTTTCCCCGAAGCTTCCTTGTTTTCCGCCGCAACGCCTGAGCAACAGGAAGCGGTGCTTGCGTCACTGGACGAAGCCGGAGCGAAGAATGCGCCGCGCCGTCCGCGCGGCAACTTTCGCCCAAACGCCACCGCACAGCCGCTCTTCGAAGTTCTTCGTATGCATACCATCGCCGGTTTTCTGATCGATCCCGAAGCCGATCGCAAAGGCAATCGCGGCGGCGTCGGCTGGGCGGTGATCGGCCGCGAACCCGGCCACAGTTTTCAGCCGCCATTCAGCGCGATCGACAAAGGCTATCCCGGCTGGCAGCCCGCCGCTTCGGTTACAGCGTCGAAACAAGCGGGCACGAGAGACTCGGACCAGAAATGAAAATCGATCAACCCAAATACAAAGCTTCCGACGCAGTCGATTTCGTGATCGTCGGTTCCGGAGCCGCGGGCGGCATTCTGGCCAAAGAACTTTCCACCAACGGCTTCAGCGTCGTAGTGCTTGAACAAGGTCCCTACCTGCACGAGAAAGATTTCTCGCACGACGAAATAAAAGTTCTGCAGGAAGATCAGCTCACCAATCATCCCAAGCTGCAGCCCAACACTTTTCGCAAAACGCCGCAGGATAAAGCCAAGCCGCAGCGCGCGCTGGTTTATGGCCGCGCGGTTGGTGGCACCAGCAATCACTTCACTGCGAATTTCTGGCGCTTCCACGAAATCGATTTCAAGGAGCGCAGCAAAATCGGCGCAGTGGCTGGCTCCACTCTCACCGACTGGCCCATTTCTTACGCCGACCTCGAACCGTACTACACCAAAGTCGAATGGGAAGTTGGCGTCTCTGGATTAGCCGGCGCTAGCCCATTCGATCCGCCGCGCTCCAAGCCTTATCCCATGCCGCCGCTGCCGGTGAAAGCCAACGGCATTATTTTTGAACGAGCCGCGCGCAAACTCGGCTGGAACCCATTTCCTGCGCCGATGGCCATTCTTTCGCAGCCACGCGCAGGCCGGAGTGCCTGCATCAATTGTGGTTTCTGCCTGGGCTTCGGCTGCGAAGTTGGCGCCAAGTCCAGTTCGCTCGCCAGCATGATCCCGCTCGCGGAACGCTCCGGCAAATGCGAAATCCGTCCCAATAGCTACGTACACAAAATCGAAGTTGACGAGCGCGGCCGCGCGACCGGCGCTGTGTATTTCGACGAAAAGAAAAACGTGCATTTGCAAAAGGCCAAGGCGGTGATCCTGTCCGCCAACGGTGCGGAGACTCCGCGGCTGCTTTTGCTTTCCGCTTCCAATAGATTCCCCAATGGCCTCGCCAACTCCAGCGGCTACGTCGGCAAAAATCTGATGTTCAACACAGGTGCGGTTTCGGTTGGTGTTTTTGAAGAGCAAACAAACGACTACAAGGGCTATGCCGTCAGCCGCATCCTGCACGATTTCTACGAGCTGGACGCGCAAAAAGTCGGCTTCTATGGTGGTGGCGGTCTCGACGCCCGTTTTGATCTGACGCCGATTGGATTTAGCATCGGGGGGCTTCCGCCGGGCACGCCGCGCTGGGGAAAAGATTTCAAGGCGGCTCTCGCACATAACTGGACGCGCACTTTTGAAATTTTCGGCCACGGCACTTCGTTGCCCGTGGAAGATAACAGCTTCTCGGTCGATCCCGATGTGAAAGACGCCTGGGGGCTTCCCGCGCTTCGCCTGACATACAAAGACCATCCTGACGATCTGAAACTCGCGCACTGGCTCGCCCATCGTTCGATAGAGCTCCTCGATGCCGCCAACGCCAAACAAAAATGGACTTTCCCCATCGACGAACAGCAATTCGGCGTGCACCTGCTCGGCACCTGCCGCATGGGCGATGATCCCAAAACTTCCGTCATCAATTCCGATCACCAGACCCACGACGTAAAAAATCTGTTCCTGTGCGACGGCAGTAGCCTGGTCACGTCCGGTCGCGGCCAACCCACGATGACCATTATGGCGCTGGCCTTCCGGGCCTGCGACCGCATCATGGCCCTCGCCAAGCGCGGCGAACTCGCCTAACGCAAGTTTACTTTTTTGTAGTTGTGACTTCACGCTCCCGACCTGCCCAGTCCCGTTTTGGTACGGCATGCCTTGCCCGCCTTGGCTCCGATCCCAATGGTTGCGTTCGCGCGCCGAGCGTGCTGTGAGGAACCGTCGGCAGAAAAGGGAGCTGGTCGAGCGTGAGCGCGCACACGGCATCCTGGTTTATACAAACGGCCAGCCATATGAAAAACAACCGGGGAGGGGCCGCTTAGACCTACGCGGCACTGGATCAGTTTCCGATCAGGCGATTATACGTCCATTGAGAGTAGAGGCTCGAAACAGTCGACCTTTTCAAAAGCGATGCCCACCCTGCGAGAATGGATGGGACATCGCTCCGAGAGAGATAGATTGCATGCCGAGAAAACGCGGAGTCGCAATCGAACGATTCTCGCGTTCTAGTTGGTCAAGACACTATTGAAGTTGATTCCCATGTCCGCAAAGGTCTGCGTGCCAACGCAGTTATCGGCAAAAACATTGGCGCTCAGCTGTTTGTAGGGCGCAATGGCGGGAACGGAATCGGGAATCGTGTATGGAAGTGATTGTTCCGACCAAGTATTGGTGCTGGATTTGTAGAGGCGCTCGACGAAGCGATGATTCGCTTTATCCCACTTTAATTCCACGAACACATGGTCACCGACGTTTACAGTGCCCAGGGTAACGTTGCCGAAGAACTGGCCTTGATATTTCAGAAAGCCGCCCACCAAGACCGCTCCCGGCGCATCGGTCGAATAGCGGTCAAACTGAAGAAAGGCCTGAACATCGTCATCGGACGTTCCACCGCCACCGTTGAAGAACGATCCCGCCAAGAGCGCCTGTCCGTGAGTCCCGGCGCCGGTCATGGCCGGGCAACCCTGGGCGTTTGTTTCCTGAATAACCGCTTGAGCGGCGACGTCAGTTACCGAGGAGGAAGTAAGAAAAATACCGGTTGTACCAAACTGGTTGCCGTCATTGGTGGCGGTTGAACCGTAAGCGCGTACGCGAAGGTGCAGTTGCCCGTCCTGAATTTCGCGCTCACACTCCATTACGCTAGCTAGGGGAGCCACACTGCCACTGGGTATACCACTTTGCGGGATTGATGAATCGCTGGTCAAAACCGTCGTAGAGCTTGAGTCCAGAACTGGGCTGGAGTAGCTGAGCGAAAGACGACAGAGTCAGGCTCATCGCCAAGGCAAAGGCCAACCCCTGCAAACCTAATCCTTTGATCGAGATGCGTTTCATGAGTGTCTCCAAAGAAGGGCTGAGGTACGAACACGCCACAGCCCTATTTTCGGGAGGCGTGCTAGGTGAAGTTCAGGACTTTGAACCTCGCTTGCGGAACCTTAGAAGGGGAGCAAACTGGCGGCAAGCGACAACCTGCGACATTGCAGGCTTGTCGCACCATGTCGCTGCTCGGGACGGAAACTGGAGCAGCGAAAGCAGTCTCAGTGCCTAGCAACTGCCGTTATCGGAGACTGGCTTACTGTCTAGGCCGCTCTCGCTTTGGTTTTTTTCGTCCTTTGGTACACTGTTCGGGCTGAAGCCGCGGGGGACTCGATGAATCACGCTGTTCGCAAGACGCTTTTGCTGTCGTCGGCGCTTGTCGTTGCGCTGAGCGCCGCGCTTTTTGGTGCGCGGGCACAAAATCCGCCGCAGGCTGCGCCTTCGGCTAGCGCCTCGCAAAATGGCGCGGCGGCTCCCAAGACGGCGTCACAGCAATTTAAGAATATTCAGGTGTTGAAAGATGTTCCCGCCGACCAGCTGATCCCGGCGATGCAATTCATCACCGCATCGCTCGGCGTGGATTGCGAATACTGCCACGCCGAACACGCGTTCGATAAAGACGACAAGAAACCCAAAGTGACGGCGCGCAAAATGATGGAAATGATGATCACCATTAATAATGAAAACTTCGAAAACCATCGCGTGGTTACCTGCTATACCTGCCACCAGGGGGGCGCGCATCCGGTTGGCATTCCTGTCATTTCCGAACACGAAAAAAAACCGGAGATGATGGAAGACAGCCCGGTATCCGCCACGGGCAATCCCGCGCCTGATTCGCTGCTCGATCAATATCTGATTGCTGTTGGTGGAGCGGACGCGTTGAAGAAAATCAAGAGCCGCGTGACAAAAGGAACGGTCACCGCATCCGGCGATCAGCACATGACCGTTGATATTTACGCCAAGGCTCCGGACATGCGCGTTTCCGTGATGCACGTGAAGGAGGGCGAAAGCGTCACGGGGTACAACGGCAAAGTCGGCTGGCTGAGCGTGCCGGGGCGCGTGCACATGATGAACGCGCAGGAATCGTCCGGAGCGCGCATGGATGCGGACTTTGCGTTTGCCGCGGACGTGAAATCGCTCTATACAAAATGGGAAACACTGCCCGGGGAAAAAATCGACGGACACGACACCTGGCTGGTGGTCGGACATAAAGAGGGCCAGCCGCCGCTGAAGCTGTATCTCGATCAAAAGTCGAACTTGCTCATGCGCCTGATTCGTTATGCGGATTCACCGCTGGGCTACAATCCAACGCAAATTGATTACGCGGACTACCGTGCCGCTGACGGCATAAAAATTCCCCACCGCTGGACCGTTGCCCGTCCCGGCAATCGTTTCACGGTACAGGTCGAACAACTCCAACAAAATGTTCCGGTCGACGACGCAAAATTCGTTCCGCCTCCGCCGACACCACCACCTCCATCCGCTTCGATACACTAGCCGGCGCTTGCGGCAAGACGCCCGCCTCAAAAAGCGACCGCCACAGAAAACTGCACCTCTTCTGGTGTTTCACCGTCGTGTAACGCGAATCGTTGTTCATTCGTGTTTCTTGTCTTCTGCGGGTGTCGCGACTCTTTCCTTCGGGCAGCGTCTTTTAGTTCTCCAGTACGATTGGAAAGTTTGATCTGCGCGACTTCAGCCTCGGTGTAATCAACGCGCTGACGTCCAGTGTCGTCTTGGCGGCGGCCGAGTTGTCTAATATAATACGAGACGGACGCCGCCCTTGCCCTTCTCGAGAGGCAACTGTTGAAATGCAAGAATGTTGATGTTTTGATCCGCGAGAGTCTGGCAGACCTTTCCAAGCGTTCCAGGTCGGTCGTCCAGGCGAATTGTGAATTCTCTGTTGACTGGCATGACGCGAACCTCACTTGTCGATTTGCTCGGGGATGAGCTGGGGAGTCCTGTGAGGCGGAATAAGCAAAAATCCTACGCCGGTGTGCGGTTGATCACAAGGTTTCGCGTTGCATCACTTTCAGCGCGACATCCGTCCGCAACACATAGGAACGTAGCCTAGCCGTGGGTTTTCGGTCGCCAATTCCGTAGATTGTTCGCGTAGAGACCGATGCAGAAAAGATTAGCGGGAACGAATCCAAATTGAGCGCTTCGCATACCGATGACACAAATGATGATGCTATTTGCTCCTGCAATGACCCA
>WNFR01000410.1_pt1 | contig 43450 bp, 35 predicted proteins | sample 5400221 | NCBI WGS metagenome assembly WNFR01 (sample SAMN13153357, study PRJNA577476) | soil metagenome | isolation source: 40 cm soil under Madrone tree | place: USA:California | collected 2016-06-14 | reverse complement strand
CCGGCACAACTAGATCCGCGTCCACCGGATGCTCGCGTGCCAACTGGCGGCCGAGCGCTTCGCGGCTGTCATTCACACTGCGCCCAAAAATCGTGCTGTCGGGACGCGCAAAGTACACATGCTCGAAAATGCAAAACTGATTCGGCTTTTCTGGCGCGAAGTGGATTGATTCGAGTCCCGACTTTGAAATGCGCAACATCTCGCCCGGTTCAATTTCGCGCACGTATTGCGCGTTTAACAAATCAAACGCGCACGTTTCGCTGGCCACAATCCAGGCCGTTTCGCCGCTCGGCGTTGTGAATTTTGCCAAGTTCAGCGGACGAAAGCCGCGCGGGTCACGCACCGCGTAAAGCTCATCCGGAGTCAACACGACCAGCGAATAAGCGCCTTCGCATTGATTCAACGCGTCGCCCAGCGCTCCAGATAAGTTGCGCGCCTGCGACTTCGCCAGCAGGTGCACCACGACTTCGGTGTCGCTGTTGGTCTGAAAGATCGAACCGCGATGCTCGAGCTTGCGCCGCCACTCGGCGGCATTCGTCAGATTGCCGTTGTGCCCGATGGAAATTTTGCCTTTGTTGCAGTCGATCATGATCGGCTGCGCGTTCAGCAACGCTTTATCACCGGCCGTCGAATATCGTGTGTGCCCGATCGAAGCACTCCCAGGCAGCTTGTTCAAAACATCCGGCGTGAAAATTTCTTCTACTTCGCCCATCGCGCGATGCGCGTACAAATCTCTTCCATCCGTCGAAACAATTCCCGCCGATTCCTGCCCGCGATGCTGCAGCGCGTACAGGCCCAAATACACCAGCTTCGCCGCCTCTTCGTGGCCGTACACCCCGACCACGCCACAATAATCGTGGAAATGATCGTCAGCGTAAGCGATTTTTTCCGTCATTCCGGCTGTAGTCGCTTCATTTCGATTGCAGCATGCGTTCCAATGAATCGGCCCAAACGTCGCGCAGATTTTCGACAGGGGACTCGATAATTGTGCGTCCCTTATGTTCGATGCGCAGCGACCGGTCCTGGGTAACCTGGCCGATTTCGCTGGCGGCGACGCCGTATTGTCGCGCAATTCCCTGAAGCGCGGCAAGCTTTGCCGGAGATACGCTGACCACGCAGCGGGCACCTCGCTCGCCAAAAACCGCGAATTCCGCCGCGACTGAATCTTCAAGTTTAATTTTGGCGCCAAGAACGGACACCGCGTGCCCTGCCCCTACGGGAAACGCCGCAAAGCACGATTCGGCGACTGTAACCGCGAACCCGCCATCGGAAATATCGTGAGCCGATATAAGAATTCCGTCGGCGGCCAATGCAACGAGGCAATCGATTAAACGTTTCTCCGCTGCCAAATCAATTGCCGGAGGCTCGCCCGCGACAATTCCGCCGACGGTTTTCGAATATTCGCTTGATGAAAATTCCTTTGCCGGCGGCGAATGGAGAGATTCTTCGCTACGCTCGCAATGACGAACAGGAGGAGCACCGTCCAAAAGTACAATCACATCGCCCGCATTGCGAACCGCGATTTTCACTACGCGCGAAGCATCTTCTAAAATCCCCAAAACTCCGATTACCGGCGTCGGATAAATCGATTTCCCCAGCGTCTCGTTATAAAAGCTTACGTTCCCACCGGTAATCGGCGTGCCCAGCGCCGTGCAGGCTTCACCGATCCCATCGATCGCCTGCGAAAACTGCCACATGACTTCGGGTTTTTCCGGACTGCCGAAATTCAAACAATTCGTGGCCGCTATCGGACGCGCTCCGCTCGTCGCAACGTTTCGCGCGGTCTCAGCCACCGCGTGCATCGCGCCAACTTTCGGATTCAGCTGGCACCACCGGCCATTTCCATCCGTTGATAACGCCAACGCACGCATCGTCTTTCCGCTCGGCCCATCTTTTTCCGACTCTTTGATCCGTACTACCGCGGCATCGCTCGCGCCGGGTCCGGCCAGCGTATTCGTCCGCACCATGGTGTCGTACTGCTCGGTAATCCATCGCTTCGAAGCAATCGCCGGCGACGCCAATAATTTCTTAAAATTGCGCGTCAGGTCTGTTCCGTCCGGCGCAAATTGGAACCAGTCCTTTTCGCTCTCAACCCGCGGCGCAGGCGCAGCAATCGGCCGCCGGTACACCGGCCCTTCCTCGGCCAACGGATGCGCTGGAATTTCCGCCGCCACTACTCCATGATTTTTCACGACGGCGAGTTCCCCGTCTTTCACTTCGCCGATCACCACCGCGTCCAGTCCCCACTTTTTGAAAACGTCCAGCACTTCTCGCTCGCGGCCACGTTCCGCCACCAGCAGCATGCGCTCCTGCGACTCGCTGAGCATGATTTCGTACGGCGTCATGCCGGTTTCGCGCTGCGGCACTTTCGCCAGGTCAATTTCAATTCCAGTCCCGCCGCGCGAAGCCATCTCCATCGTTGAACAGGTCAGCCCCGCTGCGCCCATGTCTTGAATCGCCACGACCGCGCCGGTGTGCATCGCTTCGATGCAAGCTTCCAGCAGTAATTTTTCCACAAACGGATCGCCCACCTGCACGTTAGGCCGCTTCTGTTGCGATTCTTCGGTGAACTCCGCCGACGCCAGCAGCGAAGCGCCGTGAATTCCATCGCGCCCCGTCTTTGCGCCAACATAAATCACTGGATTGCCAATGCCCTTGGCCTTGGCCAAAAAAATATCTTCCTTGCGGGCAATCCCCAGCGCCAATGCATTCACCAGCGGATTCTGCGAGTAGCACGGTTCAAGACAAACTTCTCCGCCGATGGTCGGCACTCCAAAACAATTTCCGTAATTCGCAACGCCACGAATCACGCCATCCAATATTCGCCGATTCGCCTTTATTTCTTGGTTGGTCTGGTCTTTTGAATTCTCTTTTGTAGTGCCGGGCTTTAGCCCGGCTGCATTTCCGTTCGCAAAACCACTACCTTTCGCTCCGGCAAAGCCACTCTCCGTAATCGGCCCAAATCGCAGCGAATCCAACACCGCAATCGGACGCGCGCCCATCGTAAAAATATCGCGCAAAATCCCACCGACACCGGTCGTCGCTCCCTGAAACGGCTCCACATAACTAGGATGATTGTGCGATTCGATCTTGAACGCTGCGACCAGCCCATCGCCAATGTCCACCACGCCGGCATTTTCGCCCGGGCCCTGCACCACTAATCTCCCGCGTGTCGGCAACCGCTTCAAATGCACTTTGCTCGATTTGTACGAGCAGTGCTCGCTCCACATCACGGAAAAAATTCCCAGCTCGGTAATATTCGGATCGCGCCCCAGAATTTTCTGTATGCGCGCGTACTCCACCCGCGTCACTCCATGCTCCGCCGCAATCTCCGGCGTTACCTTAATCTCCATGCTGGCCGTCGCCATCATTCCCCTTTGGAGTGCGGCAGTCCTGCTGTCGCTTTTCTTGCTTTCGTAGTGGCCGGCCTATTAGCCCGGTTCTTTTGACTCTGTACTTCCCTTACGCCCTAGCCTTCGCTGCCCCGACCAACGCTGCCACCAGCGACTGAAACACCACCAACCCGTCCGCCGAATCCAGTGCCGACTCGACCGCGCGCTCAGGATGCGGCATCAATCCGGCCACGTTCCGCTCGCGATTACAAATCCCCGCAATGTTGCACATCGAACCATTCGGATTCCCCGCATCATCTCCAGTTCCGTCCGGGTTCGTGTACCGAAACAAAATCTGCCGATTTTTCTGCAACTCCGATATCGTCGCTTCATCGCAGCTGTAATTCCCTTCGTTATGCGCGATCGGAACCTTCAGCACTTGCCCTTTCTTCGCCGCGCAAGTCACCGGAGTGTCCGTTTCCTCCACGCGAACATAAACATGCCGGCAAATGTACCGCAACCCCTTATTCCGCATCATCGCGCCGGGCAGCAATCCCGCTTCCAGCAGAATCTGAAATCCGTTACAAATTCCCAGTACGATTCCGCCGCTCTTGGCAAATTTCTCCACCGACTTCATTACCGGAGAAAACCGCGCAATCGCCCCCGTCCGCAGATAATCACCATGTGCGAACCCACCCGGCAGAATAATAGCGTCGCAACCACCCAGGTCTTCCGACTGGTGCCAGATAAACTCAACCGGCTCTTTCAGGATATTTCCGATGGCGTAAAACGCGTCGTGGTCGCAATTCGACCCCGGAAAAACAACGACTCCAAATTTCATGGTGTTGTAGCTCCCGATGGCATTTGGGGAACTGTTATTTTAGCATATTGTTTCCGCGATTCTGCCGCCAGTTCAAATCCCTGAAAAATCCCTGGACTTCTCTGCTTCCGGCTGCGGACTCTGCGCTCTTTAATGCTCGCTTCTTTTGCGACTGGCCCGGTGTTCTCGAATCTGCATGTTCGCCCATGATGTCAAAGATTGACATTCGCGCCTCCCGGCAGTATTTTCCTAATTAAACTTCGAGGTGCAAGCATGGGCCAGATGAACGTCTCCGTCACCGACCGCCTCGCCGACTTCGTCCGCAAAAAAGTTCGCACCGGCCAGTACAATAGCGCCAGCGAAGTCGTTCGCGAAGCCCTCCGCCGGATGGAAGAAGAGGACGCTCGCGCGCTCCGCCTTGCCAAGCCCGCTGCGGAAGATATCCTTGCCGATCTTGACGCGGACCAGCTCGACGCCATCCGCATGCGAGTCCGCGCAGGTATCGAGGATATTGCCACGGGCAAGTTTACGGAAATCGAAAACGCAGATGGTCTGAGCGCTTTCGCCGAACACATTAAAGGCGAAGGACGCAAACTGCTGGCTTTGCGGGCACGAACTTCGGCTTCCCGCTCTGCAAAGGGTCGCCCGGCAGAGGCCCACTCCGCGACTGAATGATGCCTTACCGCGTCTCTCGTGGCGCCCAACACGATTTGCTCGAAATCTTTACTTATTGGGCCGAGCGCGCCAGCCCGAGTGTCGCGGACCGCATCATTGAGCGGGTTACGGCAAGGTTCAAACTCCTCGCCGAACGTCCCTTGGCGGGCAAGTCCGCCAGCCACATTGCCGCGAAGGTCCGTTGCTTTCCCGTCGGAAAATACCTCGTCTATTATCAGAAGACTCGGCAGTCTGTCGACATCCTGCACATCTTCCACAGCGCTCGCGACCAAAAACCTTCCTTCCGCACGAAGACCTGAAAGCTGCGAGCAACTGCAAATCAATTTAGGTCTGATTCTTTGCGGGGTGAGTACGTAGCCAGCTTCGACTCAGGTTTTTGGGGGAGGCGGAACCTTCGGGGAAATCATGCTGGCACTCGCCGCTCCGGCGGCGCCAACGGCGCTGTCCAGGCCGAGCACATTCACCAGGCCGGAATTGGACGGCACAATGTACTTGGTATTCTGCGCCAGCGTATTGTTCAAAACTTCCAGCCGTCGCATTACTTCCGCGCGATCTTTGAAAAAAGTTTCCGCCGCCGTCGAAACCAGGCGAATCGCTTCCGCTTCGGCGTTCGCGCGTGTCACGCGAGCCTGCGCATCGCCTTCCGCTTTCAAAATTTCCGATTGCTTCACGCCTTCGGCCTGTAGAATCTGGCTCTGCTTGAAGCCTTCTGCTTCCAGGATCGAAGCGCGCTTGTCGCGTTCCGCTTTCATCTGACGCGACATCGCTTCCGTAATATCGCGGGGCGGATCGATTTTCTGCACCTCGACCCGCGTCACCTTTACTCCCCAGCCATTCGTCGCTTCATCCAGCACGTGGCGCAAATTTGTGTTGATCATGTCGCGGGCCACCAAAGTTTCGTCCAGCGTGCGGTCGCCAATCAGATTGCGCAAATTGGTCTGCGCCAGCGTGGTGCAGGCGTAGCCAAAATCCTGGACCTCAAATTGACTTTTCACCGGATCAACGACTTTGTAGTACACGACGGCGTCCACTTCCACCGTCACGTTATCCTTCGTGATCAGTTTTTGCGGCGGCACGCTGATCACCTGTTCGCGCATGTCCACGCGAATCACGCTGTCCGTAAGCGGCATGATGATCGCCAGCCCAGATGGCACCAGGCCGTGAAATTTTCCCAGCCGCATCACGATTCCCTTTTCGTATTGGTTGACGATGCGCGCCGAGCGAGCCAGCAATATCAATCCAAAAATCAGCGCCGCGATCAGCAACATCGGCAGAAAAAATGTGGCATCCATGAATTTTCGTCCTCACTTCACTTTCAGAGTTACGCCTTCCACGGAAACAATCTGCACGTCCGCGCCAACTTCGCGCGCAGGATCGGCAGGGTGCGCGAGTTCAGCCCGCCATTCTTCGCTGCCAACTTTAACGATGCCGCAATCGCGCTGGCCGATGCGCTTCGTGACCACACCCATTTTCCCAACCACCGCGTCCACGTTGGACGCTTGATCCTTTACGTACAATTTTGCTTTCAGCCAGCGGCGGAACAACGCGAAGTACAGCACGGCAAAAAATGCCGCACTGATCAACCCGATGTGCCACGATTGCGCCAGAAGGCCGATGATCCCGCCCGCGGCAAGCGACGCTCCCACCAGCGCGAGATCGAATCCGGTAAGCGCGCCCAGCGCCAGCTCAGCCGCGGCGCACAACACACCCACAATTACGAGCAGCCAGTTCACCCAGTTGCCCACGGGAACTCCTTCAAGGGGGACACGTGCAGCGCACGATAACACTGCGGTGCACGCGTTTCAATGCTTCTTGCAAATGGCTTCTTGCAAATACGGTGCGGGAGAAAAATCTGCGGCGCCAAACGCCTTCGCCGCCTGGAAATCAGCGACGCTTGCCGCGTTTTTTCCTGGATTTCTTTTTCGGAGATTTTCCGTGAGCGGCCGCGGCAAGTTCGCGGCGTTTTTTCCCGGCCCAGCCTTTTTTGTTGATCTGGTAGCTGCGCGCAACACCCAACGATTCCGTCGGAACATTTTTTGTGATTGCGGAGCCTGCCGCGATATACGCGCCGTCGCCGATTTTAACCGGCGCGATCAGTACCGAGTCGCTGCCGACAAAAACGCGGCTGCCGATCGTGGTCTGATGTTTGTTTACGCCGTCGTAGTTGCAGGTAATCGTTCCAGCGCCGATATTTGTTTTCGATCCGAGCCTGGCATCGCCAATGTAAGAAAGATGCGGAACTTTGCTGCCTTCGCCGATCACCGCTTTTTTTGTTTCCACAAAATTTCCCACACGCGCGCCTGCTTTCAAGTGCGTGCCAACCCGCAATCGCGCAAACGGCCCGACCGTCGTTCCATCTTCCAGGCGGCTTTCTTCGATCAGCGAATGCGGTTTGACAGTGACTTCATCATCGAGAATCGCATTCAGCAGAACGCTCCCGGTTTGGATAACGCAGCGTTCGCCAAGTTTGGTTTTCCCTAGAAGCTGTACGCCCGGTTCGATCGTGCAGTCTTCTCCCGCACTAACTTCAGGATCGATCAAAACGGTTTCCGGCAACTGGATCGTCACGCCCGCAGCCATCAACTCTTCGCGTTTGCGTTCACGAAAAATGCGATCTACTTCCGCGAGGTCGGCGCGCGTGTTGCAGCCCAGAACTTCGCGTGAGTCCGGCGCAATCTGTGCCAGCACCGATTCGCCTTTTGACGTGAGCGCTGCAATCGCATCCGTCAAATAAATTTCGCGGTGCTTGTTGTTTGGTTTTACGTGGGAAAGCGCGGGCCACAACGTAGCCAGCGTGAAAGAGTAAATGCTGGAATTAATCTCGTTAAGCTCGCGCTGCTCCGGCGCGAGTTGCGAATCTTCGACGATCGCGCCGACTTGCGTTTCCGTTTTGCGCACAATGCGCCCGTAGCCGCTGGGATCGGCAAGCACCGCAGTCAGAATTGTAGCGGCGGCATTTCCAGTGCGATGCGTGGCCAACAAAGACTTCAAAGTCTCCGTGCGAATAAGAGGCGCGTCACCGGGAAGCACGATCGCGATTTTAGCGTTGCCTAGCGCACGCTTGGCAACCAGCATGGCGTGGCCGGTTCCGTTTTGCGGCTGCTGCAAAACAATTTGCGTTTCGAGCGATTCCACCGCGGCGGTCACTTGCTCCGCCTGGTGGCCCACGACGGTGACGATTCGTTTCGGCTTCAACGGCGCGCAGCAACGCACTACGTGTTCGATAAGCGGACGTCCGCCAGCTGGATGCAGCACTTTCGCCAGAGAAGATTTCAGCCGCGTGCCTCTGCCAGCGGCCAGAATGACGATAACCACGTCTTTGTTCGGCATAGTGCGGCCATTCTCTCCCGCCCTTGTGGCTTTGACAATCCCGCAGAGCACATTTCAAGGAGATTTGTTTTGCGGCGCTCAGGAGCCTGAACTGCGCGGTAGACGAACCGACCAATTTCCTTATACATTCTCGGCACACATTCAGCTTCTGCTTTGCATGTTCGCGCCGGAGGAGCTTTCTTGAAGCAATGCACAAACTGCCGAGGAAGCCTGGCTGATTTCGTGGCCTTGTGCCCGTACTGCGGCGTGTCGCAGCCGGTGCCGCAGATTGCGACGGCGCAGCAAGAATGGGCGCCCCCGCAAAGCAGTAACAAAGCCATTGCCAGCCTGGTGTGCGGGGTGTTGTTTTTGTGCGCTCCGGCATCCATTGCGGCCATAATTCTCGGCCACCTCGCGCTGGCCGATATCAAGCACAGCGCCAACCGACTGACTGGTTACGGACTGGCCATTGCAGGGTTGGTGATGGGCTATCTGGGAATCGCGCTTACCACCATCTACATAGTTCTTGTGGTTTTCATCGTTCGTACCACACTGAGCCGAGACATTCCGGCAAACGAGACATCCGCTATTGCAACGATGAGAACGTACGACCGGGCATTGAAAGCGTATGCGGCGAAGTGTCCGCAACAAGGTTACCCAGCGACGCTGCTGCCGTTAGGACCCGGCGCAGGCAGTTGCACGCGCGCGAATTTGACCGATGCGCGGCTCGCGGTTCCCGTACCGGTGCGAAAAGGCTACATGTTTCAATATACGCCCGGCGTAAACGCTTCGGAACGAATACAGGTTTTTGCATTGGTGGCTCGACCGGTACAGCCAAATTTAACCGGGAAGCGATTTTTCTTCCTGGATGAAGAAGGCGTACTCCGGCAGGCGGATTCCCAAATCATCGGTCCGCGCAGCGATCCAGTGGACGCACCAGAATCGGAAGCAGACCTGGAGAAGGATGAAAATTAATTTCTTACGTTGAAGGGAGCTGCCTTGAAACAATGCCCGAATTGCAAAGGAAATCTTGCGGACTATGTACCGGTCTGCCCGTACTGCGGAGTGGCGCTTGCTATGTCGCCAGTTGGAGCCGCACAGCCAATATGGAACGGTCCACAGCAGAGTAGCGGAAAAGCGACGGCCAGCATGGTGTGCGGAATTCTATTCTTTTTTTGGCCGTTTACCGCGATCGCTGCCGTTATTCTGGGCCATATCGCCTTATCGGAGATCAAGAAAAGCGCAGGCCGACTCGCAGGCCACGGAATGGCGATGGCTGGCCTGATCCTGGGCTACATCGGTGTGGCTTTCGTTCCATTCATATTGATTATCGCGGCGATCGCAATTCCCAACATTCTGCGCTCCAAAATGGCGGCGAATGAAGCCAGCGCGGTCGGAACCTTGCGAACATTCAACGTTGCAATGGTTACCTATGCGAGCACGTGCCCGAAAATCGGATACCCGAAAGATTTGGCAAGCCTTGGACCTGGAGCATCGGAGACCGACAGATGCGCGCACGCAGACTTGGTCAGCACGCAGTTGGCAACCGCAGTTCCTGCGAAGTCCGGCTATCATTTTTCTTACACGCCACAGCAGGATGCCGATGGCCTTGTGACGAAATATATCCTTGCCGCCGACCCCACCACACCCGGAACTTCGGGAGTCAGGCATTTTTTCACCGACGAAAGAGGCGTAATTCGATACAGCGTGGGAGGCCGAGCAGACGTGAATAGTGAACCGCTCATGTAAAGCGGGAAGCCCCGGTTGAAACCAGCGTCTTAGTGAACGGAAATTAGTCCGTGGCGGAAGCTCCGGCGAGAACGCGCGTTTCCGCTGAACTTTCTTCTTCGGTAGTGATGACCCAACTGGAAGAGTCAGCAAGCAGCCGGCTGACGAGTTGTGTATGAAGCGCGTGGCCGGCCTTATGTGCTTCCACACGGCCAAGTAGCGGCAGGCCGACCAACGCCAAATCACCAATCAGATCGAGCGCTTTGTGGCGGCCAAATTCGTCGGGAAAGCGCAAGGGCCCATTCCTCACGCCGTCACTGGTGAGCACGATGGCATTCTCGAGCGAACCGCCGCGAATCAAGCCCATGGAGCGAAGCGGCTCGATGTCGCGCTCAAAGCAAAAAGTGCGCGCGCGAGCCAGCAAGTGGCGAAACGTGTCCGGGAGGACGACAATTTCGATTTGCTGCTGGCCGACCAGTGGATGCGGAAAATCTACGTAACATTGCACGCGAAATTCGTCGGCGGGATAGATGCCGATGTGGCGATCCTGTTCGATGACTTCAATAGGGCGGATGATTTTAAGGTAGCGGCGGCGGCGACGGAGACGGCGAATGCCAGCCTGGTCGAGAAGCTGAAGGAACGGTTCGGCGGAGCCATCGAGGATTGGGACCTCGATCGAATCAATGTCGATGAAGATGTTGTCGATCCCGGAGGAGTAAATGGCGGCGAGGAGGTGTTCGGTGGTGGAAAGAAGCACGCCCTGTTTCATCAGACTGGTGGCGTAGCTGACGCGGGCAACGTTGCGGCCACTGGCTTCAATGGGAAAATGATCCAGGTCGGCGCGGCGAAAAACGATGCCAGTGTCGGCGGGCGCGGGTAGAAGGCGAACATGGCCGAAAACTCCGGTGTGAAGGCCGACGCCTTCAGTTGAGACTTCGTGTTGAATGGTATTCTGAAACATAGGGACAGGGCCTAGCGTAGCATCTTTTGCGCCAGAGTTGCTGCGCTGTTACAGCTTTGTTTTCAGCAGCTTAGGAATGTGTCTACGACCAGTGGCTCGGGTGGTGTGGTAAACACACAACGTTATGGCTGATCGCTGTGGGCTTCTGTCGATTTGTCGCGGTAGCCAGACGAAGTGTCCTTTTTAGTTCTGGGAGCGTCAAAAGAAAGGTCGGTGTATACTTTTCTGAGTGCCGTCGTTAAGCCAGCTGTTTAAGCGCGTTGTAAGGAAAGGCCAAGCATGAACCGGACTGCTCGAATCGTTATCCTCGCAATTTCTGCGGTGGTGTTTTGCTATGCCGGACTCGGGCACGTCCTAGGGCAAACGCACGAAGAGCGGGCGTACAAATCGCTGACGGTTTACGGTGAAGTCTTGCAGAAGGTTCAGCAGGATTATGTGGACGAGCCGAACATGCACCTGGTAACGGCCGGAGCGCTGCACGGCTTGCTGGAATCGCTCGATCCGGAGTCGAGTTACCTGACGCCGCGGGAATACACGGAATACAAACAGAAAATAGCCAGCACCAATCCGGGCGATACCGGACTGACGCTCAGCAAGCGGTACGGCTATGTAATCGTGGTTTCAGTTTTACCGGACAGTCCCGCGGAGAAAGCGGGCATCCACAGTGGCGATATTTTTGAGTCGGTGGCAGGATTCACGACGCGCGAAATGTCTGTTGGACAGGCGATGAATCTGCTCCATGGACAGCCTGGCAGCGGTGTGAAAGTTGGAGTGATCCGGCGCGGAAAGAACGATCCGGAACAAGTGGACCTGGTTCGCGAAAAGCTTGTCCCGGCAAAAATATTGAGCCAGAAAAATGATCCAGACATTCTGGCGCTGCGGTTGACGACGCTGGAAGCAGGCCGCGCTGACGAAGTAAAGGCCCGGCTACAAGACGCGGAAAAGCAGGGTGTACACAAGGTAATTCTGGATCTGCGGGATTGCGGCCGCGGACCGGTCTCAGAGGCATTGGCGGTAGCGCGGCTGTTCATTGCGAATGGAAATCTGGCAACGCTGCGCGGCCAGACGGTTTCAGCTCAAACATTTGCTGCGGAACCGGGGAAAGTGGTCTGGAAGGGCCCAGTGTCCATCTTGATTGACGGAACGACCTCCGGAGCCGCGGAAGTGCTGGCGTCTGCGATGGTGGCAGCGCACCGGGGCGACCTGGTTGGCGAACGGACGTTTGGGCTGGCTTCGGAGCAGAAACTGATTACCATTCCCGATGGCTCGGCTTTGATACTGACAGTGGCGAATTATTACAACGCGGACGGAAAATCAATTTTGGTAGAAGGTGTGACGCCGGCAGAAGTGGTGCGGCAGGAAACGGTAGCGGTGGATGACGGCGCGGACGACGACGATTCTGCGGCGAGCGGTGGACCGACCACGGCACCCGCGGAACCCAAACCGCTCTCTCCGGAAGATGCGGTTTTCAAGAAAGCCGTGGAACTTCTGAAAACGCCGGCGAAAAAGGCTGCGTAATTATTCCGTGAAGTCCAGCGGCGTGCCCGCGAAAATTTTTCTCAAAATAAAATTTAATTTTGCCGAGATGCGCGAAACTTTATTGCTTGTGCTGTGCGTGGTCTTGTGTTTCTGCGCGATTGGATGCAAGCGGCAACGCGCGGGCAAGCTGACACTGGCGCAAGTGCACCAGGTGACGCAGGAACTTGCAAAAGCGGCATCGGACGCGGCGCCGAACGGAACGTTAATCAAGACTCGGCGCGCAAGAAGCGCGATAGCGGGAGGCGGCGCCGACGAGTTATACATCGGATTGCATGGCAACGCGGCTGCCAAGAACAAGCTGCTGCAAAAACTGGAAGGAGTTGCGACCCAGCACCACCTGACTGTGGATGCCGCGGCAGCGAATGGGAATTCATCGCGAATTACCTTGCGCAGCGCTGGTGTCGCGACGCACCACATCGAAATTGAAGTATTAAGTGCGCGGGCGGCGGCAAATAACGACAATCTGCCGGCAGGCACGGCGCGGCTGGCAATACTGCTGGATGATCTGGGCAGCGACCGCAACGCGGCGGATGCCATCTTTGCGTTGCAGCTTCCGATCACACTGTCGGTTTTGCCTTTTCACGCACATTCGCAGGAGATAGCGCAAGAAGCGCGAAAGCACGGATGCGAAGTGATGCTGCATTTGCCGATGCAATCAGTGGCGAATGAAACGCCGGAGCAGCAGGAACTGCGGCCTGGGCTTAAGCGCGAAGAAGTCGAGGACATCGTCACGAAAATGCTGCAGTCCGTGCCGGAAGCGGATGGTGTAAACAATCATCAAGGTTCGCAAGCGACCTCGAACGGCGCGCTGATGGACGAATTAATGCCGGTGCTGCGCGATGCTGGAGTTTTTTATGTGGACAGCCGGACGACCACGGAAACAGTCGCGTACGACACGGCGAAACGGGATGGAGTGAAAACAGCGTTTCGCAATGTGCCGTTTTTGGATGACGTGCAGAACAAAACGGCAGTGAAGCGGCAGTTGCAGATCGCGATACGCGGCGCGAAGGAGAAGGGCGAAGCGATTGCAATCGGACATCCGCACGCAGTGACGCTGGAGGCGTTGCGGGAAGTGTTGCCGGAAGCGAAGAAGCAGGGAGTGCGATTGGTGCTGGTGTCGGATGTTGTGCATTAGCGTAAAGAATCGAAAGGGCGCCCGCCTAAGAAGGCGGCCGCTACGCCGGCAAGGAGACGGATTTGCGAGGCGGGAAAGCCTTGTGGATGAAGAGCGCCGCGGCGGCCATGGTGATAAAGCTGAAAACGCTGCCCTCGGGGCCGACGGTGCCTCCAGTGAGCCACGTTGGGCCGTGAAGAGTGGCGTTCGAAAGATGTCCCGGAAAAACGGCGCCACTGTTCGGAACGGAAAATAAGAAAGTTTCGCCGAAATCGAAAGCGGCGTGCCAGCCAACGACCAGCCACAGATTGCCATTGCGTTTAAGCGCAAGAGCAAAGATCAACCCAATCGTGGCCACGCCCGCAGCGCCGACCCAGCCTTCGCCCTTATTTCCGAGGTGCACCGCTCCAAAACCGAGAGACAGAATCCAGGCAGCCGGCCAGAAGCCAATGCCGTCGGCAAGAGTGAATTGCAGATACCCACGAAATGCGAACTCCTCGAAGAGTCCGACGACGACAAAAAAGAGCGCCCAGTACAGAGCCCACTTGAAAATGGCGGCTCCGTGAAGATTTAGACTGCCTGCGGAATAGCCGCCGCAAGCGGCGATGCAACCCATGAGCACAGCGATTTCAACCACACCGAGTGCGCAGCCCTGCCAGAAGCGCCTGCCGAAAAGAGATTCAAGCGGAAGACCGTATTCACCGACCGATCGCCGCTCTAGACGCGCCATAAAGCAAGCCGGAAGGAATATGAGAATAAAGAGTAGAGATTCCCGGAGGAAGATCTGCCAGGGCGCCGGGTTAGAAGTTTTGGGTACGTGAAATATTTTGTCCAGCGTGAGATTCGCCGCGAAGCTGAGAATCAGGATCAGGAGTATGTATATGACGATGCGCCAGCCCGAGCGTAGGCCGCGATCGTTGTAAAAAATTGTGTTAAGCGGCGAGCGAGCCAACTGAGCGGAAGAGGAAGGTGCGTTGTCCGGAGATTTATCCGAGGACTTGTCCAGGTAGTGCGGCGCGTCTTGGTTGGCCATAAGATGTCCGCTAGTCTCGCGCAGTTCCCTGAAGGAGCGCAATGCTTTCTAGCGAGGAATGGTAGAGGTGGCAGCGCCGAAGATGTGAAGGGTATCGGGGGCCTGAAGAAATACAACGAAGCGGAGATTTTCGCGCTTCCAGGAAGGATCGAGGTGGACGGTGGTTTTGACTTCATTGGGACCGGACGAATTGCCTTTCGGAATGTGAACGCTCGTTAGTGAACGAAGAACGGGCGCATGCGAAAGATTGTGGCCTTCGTTTTCGCCGCGAAGAACATTTGAGGACAATCCGCGCTCGGTGACGGCGACCAGGAGTCGGGCGGAGAGCGCTTCGGGAGGAGCGTTTTCAATGTTAATAGAAAACTCGGCGGACTTCGCAGAAACGGCGACGGTTGAGAGGCGGAGAGCGGCATTAGGTATCTTCGATGCTTCGAGGATATTTTGTTGAAGCTCGCGCCAGGAACTGCCGACGAGTTCGCGGCGGCCGTTGACGACGAGTTGAGGCGTGTAAACGCCATCGCGCTTGAAGGTGCGCGCGTACTGCTCTTGCCGCTCGGTCCAGTCGTGCGAGGAGAAGGGGTCGCGCCAGCCGAGATGATCCCAGTAATCGACGTGTTCTTCGATGGCGATGATTTCGACATTGTTGCTGCGGCCGGCGTCGTCAAGTTGCCTGAGAAGAGCGTCGGCGGGAGGGCAACTGGAGCAGCCCTCGGAAGTGAATAATTCCAGAACGACGGGTTGAAGAGAGGAGCCTTCCGGGACAACGGCTTTCGACGGCCCAGAGTGAGAGCCTGAGAGCGTTTTGACGCCTAGAGAAACCATGAGGACGGCAGCCAGTAAGAATTCGGGCTTGGCACGCATAAAACTCCTTTCCGGGATCGGTGCTAAGTATGAGATAGAGAAAAGGAGAAAAGGTGTCCTGTGCGAGCCCAAAAGAACCATTTGACGCGGACTAACTGGAAGTATAGCTTTAACCCGTTAGTTGCCGATTCAGGAGGTGAGCATGGACAGCGTGTCCGAGTCAGCTCAGGTCAATGCGAACCGATTGTGCCTCGACTTCGCGAATTTGCCTTACACCTCCGGCGATCCAACGGCTCACCAAACTTCGTGGCTGGAACTGGTTGATTTTTTGGCCGAAAAGGGGATCATTTCTGGCTCTCGAAGCGAAGAGCTCAGAGAATTGACCGAAACAGATCCAAGGGCAGCGGGCGCCTTGATGAGGCAAGCGGAGCGGTTAGGCGGCGTTTTGCGGTTAGTTTTCAGCGCGATGCTGACGTGCCAAGATCCGGAACAAGAGCACTTGGCGCCGATCAACGCAATTCTCGCGATTACGGAGGGCCATGACGAACTGCAAAGGGACGATGCGGGCGGCTGGAAATTGGGCTTCCGTGCGAGGCATGAAGGACTAGAGTGGCTGCTGGCGGCGATTGCCCGGTCCGGGGCCGAATTGATTGCGGAAGGAGCGAAGAGCGGCCTGCAACAGTGCAGCAATTCACGCTGCCAATTGTTGTTCTATGACGATTCGAAGACGCACCGAAGGCGGTGGTGTTCGATGGCGCTTTGCGGAAATCGTAGCAAAGTGGCGGCATTTGCGCGTCGCCATGGCGGGGAAAAAGCGCGAGCGCATCACGCCTAACGCGAAACTATTTCTCTTCTTTGACGTACTTCGGCTTCCGATTTTTTCGCCACGGGTCGTAGGTATGTGCGAAGACCAGACGTTCGGCAAGGGGCGGGTGCGAGTACATCCAAAAAGTAATGAATGCGGGCGGATTTGGATCAGCAAGATCGATTTCGCCCAGCGCCTGGAAGGCGTGCGCGGCGACCTGTGCGGAGTTTGGCACGATTCCATGAATTAGTTCCAGACCAAAGACGTCGGCGGCGTGCTCCTGCCTGCGGCTATACCCGTTGATGATGGGCGAAGAGAAAAACATGATGCCTTCGAGAATGAGCATCAAGACTGCCAGTGCGGCCCAATCCTGCGTCCCGTAAACCTTCCAGCGAGTTCCCCAGCGAGCGAGCATGGCGTGAAGCAAGCGATAGGCGGCGTACAAAACAATCAGCGAGACGACGGCGAAAAACACGAAGCCATTTCGAATGTGATTGAGAACGTAGTGACCGGATTCGTGGGCGAAAATGAAGAGCGTTTCTTGCGGAGTCAATTTCTGAATGGTGTTGTCGAAAATGACGACACGTTTGGATGCGCCGAGGCCGGTAACATACGCGTTGATTTCGTTGTTTTTGCTGCTGGCGTTCATCAGAAACATTCGATCACGCGGGATCTGCAAACCTGCGCGTTGCGTGAGCTTCTGCAGGTCGGTGGTGAGTTGGGGCTGCTGATTTGCGAGCGGTTCGAACTTGTAGAAGAGAGGATCGATGACGATGGGCTCAAGAATGAAGATCCCCAGAATGATGGGCAGCGATGCCAGCCAGAAGTAGAACCACCAGCGGCGCGGGCTCTTTCTGATGACCAGAAAAAGAATGAGGCCCATTAAGGAGAGAAATGCAAGTTCAATCAATACGGCCTTGGACCAATCCAGGAACCAGGATCCCCAACGCTGGACGGACTGTTGATAGTGAAGTGAAAGTCCGTGCCAGGCCATATGCACGGGAAGATCGGCAAGATCGAGAACCAGCGCCAGGACGGGGATGAAAATGAGGCCCTGCAGGAAGCGATTTTCCGTGGTTTGCTGGGCAAAATCACGAATGCGCGCGACGAAGCTAAAGCGCAACGCCAATATCAGAACGACAAATCCGACCAAGACGGAAAGAAAATAAAGCGAGTAGCCGGCGCGGGAATAGGCCACTGCTTTTTCGTAACGATCGTGCGAAAGTGTGTAGCGATTCACATCGTTAGTAGTGGAATTGTCCGGCGCGTTGGCGGGAGGCTCGATCTGTTGAGGCGGGGGCGTGCGAACAGTGCGAGTTTCCTGCGCCAAGAGGGGGTACGGCGACGCGAGCGCAGCGAAAATCGACGATAAAACGATTAGAAGCAACGCATATGCTATGCGTTGACGCGGCATTCGTTTTTCTCTTTTCATTTGGCAACAGCTAACCACGCGAGCGTGGCGAGTATGCAGCACATGCGGCTGTGACTGCAACTTCTCGAGAGCGCCGGCGGGACGCGAAGGCAAAACACCGCCGCCTCAGTATGGTTAGATGGCTGGCGGCGAGATAAGGAAAGCAAGAAAGAGGAAAAATTGAGATCGGTTCTAGGGATGAGCGGTCTTCAAGCAATAATTTCGCACGGCTCCGGAAGTCGCAAGGCTGGCGTGGACGATGGAGGTCCAGCGCTCCAAGCGATGATGATGGGTGCGGTGGAAGAGGTAGGAGACGCCAATGGAGGCAACGGTGGCAGCGGCTTCGATGGAGGCGAAAGCGGCATGATTGTCAACAATGTCGTTGGTGAGTAGCGCTTCGTTGCGGCCGCGGCGGCGGAAGTTGAGAGTGGAGAAGTAGTCGAGAGTGCGGGAAGCTCCGACGGCGGCGAAGAGAAGATCGTTTTCGCGATCCCAGAAAGCATGCTCAGATGACGTCGGTTTTGCCTGGCCATTCGCGGGCCCGGGGTCGAGCTGCCGCTGTTGCGATGAATTGATTGGAGATAGAACGATGGTTGTGAAGGCAGAGGGATCGCGGGGACAGACTGCGAGACTCGCAGGTGAATAAAATGCAAGATGTGCGGAGATGAGGAGGGGCGGCGAGATTGAGGTCGTAAGCTGATTCGCGCAATTTTTGATTTGTATTATCGGAAGATGCAGGAGCGCAGCGCTCTGAGATTGCGGCGCTCCGTACGCAACGGCGGCAGAGAGGAAAAAAGCGAGATTGTAGATTAGAAAGCGAACGAAAACAGGTTTCGTCGAACTTGCTGACGCGATGCAAGGCAATGGCGACTTTGCTGCAGAGTCGAAATCAGAACGGAGCACTCTTGAAAATCCCTTCTGGCGTTTGATGCATCGGATATTTTAAGTCAACAATAACGAAGACACACTCTATATCGCGCTTAGGCGACTCAGAAACAGCGGCGATGGGGAGGGGAAACGCCGGAGAGCCTAAGATATTTTTACCAGGGCCTGGTCAATATATATACTTTGGCTGACGACAAACTCTGGCAAAGGAGAACCCCGTGAAAGCCCACCGGCGAAAGGAATTATTGGCCACGTGCGCGTTTGTGGTTGCGGCAGCGGCGGCGCTTGGCGCTGGAGTTGTGTTCGCCAGGAAGGCTTCGAGCGCGCGGCAAAAGGACGTTTGAGTTCACCTGCCAGGGGCGTGTTCCGGCGACAGTCGGAAGCAGGGGCCAGGAGCGTCTGTGGATCCCGTTGCCGTAGACCGACGAACATCAATCGATTCGAAGGCTGGCAATCGCGGCGACGCAATGTGGGCGTGCGATTCGAAGCGCGGGAACTGCACGGATTTTCACTCGGTGCTGATTGGAATGATGAGGTCGTCAGGAATTCCAGCGCGGTTTGAGATCGGATTTCCGCTTCCTGAAAATAAAAACGAAGGCGATATTCCCGGGTTACCATTGCTGGGCGGAATTTTAACGTAGAAGGGATCGGATGGGTGCCGGTAGATGCTTCGGAGGCTTCGAAGAATCCAGCAAAGCGTGATTACTTTTTCGCAGCCGTGGATGCGGATCGCGTGATGTTTACTTATGGCAGGGACATCCGGCTTTCGAGCCAACAAAAAGGCGAACCGCTCAATTATTTTATTTATCCGTACATGGAAGCGAATGGCCAGGCGGTGAAAGGACTAACGACGCATTTTGCGTTTCGCGAAGTGTCGCCACCCGGCTCTACCGGCGCTGGGAATTGTGTAGACCGGGAGCGGCCGGGCGCCGCTCAAACGGTTCGAGCGTAATTCATTGGAGGCAGGGAAAGGGATACTGCGTTGCGCGCAGTGTGTCCGCGGCGTATGTTGAAGATATAGGCCCTCAAACGGGAGATTTCCATGTCGAGCCAGAAAAGCCACTATCCGGTTTTTGCCTTCGCAGCCGCGTGCCTGTTGCTGACCGGTTTGTGTAACGCAACCCGGGCGCAATCGCAGGCCGATTCCGCGCCGTCGGTGGCGGAAGCGGCGCGCCGCGTGCGCGAGAAGAAAAAGGAAAATTCCAAGCCGGTACGGACTTTGACGAATGACGATTTGCCTGCGGCGCCCGCAGGCGATGTCGCTAACGGGGCCGTGTCGCCGACTCCGGCTGTGAATGGCGATCAGGCTGCCACTCCGGCAGCGAACCAGAGCGGCGAAAAGAAGCCGACAGCTGCCGCTAACGATGATCAGGCAAAGCGGAAGCAGGCCGAGAATGCCGCAGCGCTCGAACGAGCGAAGAAGCAATTGGCGACGGCGCTCAGCGAATTGGACATAATGCAGCGGAAAGTTGCGTTGGACAGCGACAGCTACTACTCGAAAACAGATTACGAGAGCGACAAAGAAGGCAAAGCGAATCTTGACGCCGAAGCGCAACAGATCAGTGACAAGAAACAAGCCGTTGAAGAATTGAAAGCGCGGGTCGCGGAATTGCAAGCGCTGGTTGGCGACGAGGCCGAAAACGAGTCCGACAAATCTGACAAGTCCGACAAGTCTGACAAAAACCCGCCGTCGCGTTGAGCAGAGGTAAGATCCAACCGTCCTTAGACCGTTGATTCGGCGAAATCGTGTTTGCTCGCCTATACTGGTTGAGGCAACGCGACATGAACCGGCCCTTCGAAGCAGACTTCGGCGCACTCTTCCCTGAACGCAAGCCATTCCATAAAGACAATTTCAACAATTTTGCTGTGGCCGGACGCTGCGTCCTGATCACGGGAGCGGGCGGCAGCATTGGATCGGCGCTGGCGCGGAAGATTTTGCGTGCATCGCCGCAGCGGCTGACTCTGCTGGACCATTCAGAGCAGGCGCTTTATGCATTGCGGCGTGAACTTAACTTCCGCGATCAAGCGGATGTGGCGCAATTCGTTCTGGGAGATGTACGCGACGACGGACTGGTGGAAAGTTTTCTGGCTGAGGAAAAGCCGGACTTTATTTTTCATGCGGCGGCATTCAAACATGTGCCGCTACTGGAGGAAAATCCGTTTGCGGCGATCGAGAATAACGGACTTGCGACGTGGAGGTTGGCGCGGAGTGCGGCGAAATTTGGAGTTTCGCGACTGTTGCTGGTTTCGACGGACAAGGCTGCCAACGCGCGGAATATGCTTGGAGCTTCGAAGCGCTTGGCGGAGCTGGCGATAGTCCGCTGGCATTCCTTGCGCACGCGGATGAGCGCGTTGCGGCTCGGGAACGTGGCGGGCTCGAGCGGGAGCGTCTTGCCAATCTTTCGCGAACAAATCCTATGCGGCGGCCCGCTGACGGTGACGCACCCTGAAGCTACACGATATTTTCTGACGATGGATGAAGCGTGCACGGCAATTGGCGCGCTAGCGAATTTGCAGGATGCAGCCGGATTGTATTTGCCGGAGATGGGCGAACCCATTTTCATTCTAGGGCTTGCCGAACGAATGATTCGCGCTGCGGCTGCAGTTGCAAAGGGTCATGCGGAAATCAGCGTGAAAATCACGGGGCTGCGGCCGGGTGACAAGTTGCACGAGGATTTGCTTTCGCACGGCGAGACCGCAGGAGCGGAAGCGGCGGCCGGGATTCGAGCGCTATACGGAGAAAAGATTCATGCGGAATTGCTGGACGCGAAGTTTCGCATGATGGAGGAAATCACCATGCAGCGGGACCTTGGGGCGTTGCTGGACGTACTGCAAGAGGTTGTTCCTGAGTATCAGCCAGGGCCACACCTCACGAAGAAATGGGTTGTAGCTGCTGCCGGAGCCGGTGATGACTGAAGCTCGCCGCCGCATCGCAGTGGTTACGACATCGCGGGCCGATTACAGCCATTTGTACTGGCCGCTGCGATTGCTGGCCGAAGACGCGCGTGTGGAATTGAAATTGATTGTGATGGGAGCGCATCTCTCGCCGGACTTCGGGGAAACTATTAAGGAAATCGAAAAAGACGGATTTTCAATTGTGGCGCGGATCGAGTGTTTGCTGAGTTCGGATTCAGATGTCGGGATGGCCAAGACAATTGGCGTCGCTACTCTTAGCCTTGCCGACGTTCTGGGCGAAATGCGGCCGGATATTCTGCTGTTGATCGCGGATCGTTACGAGATGCTAGCCCCCGCGGCGGTGGCGCTGGCTTTGCGGATTCCGATAGCGCACATTGAGGGCGGAGAAATCAGCGAAGGAGCGATTGACGACGCGGTGCGCAATGCGTTGACGAAAATGGCGCATCTGCATTTCACTTCGACCTTTGCGGCTCGAGACAGAATTGTCTCGATGGGCGAGGAGCCCTGGCGGGTGACGCGTGCCGGCGCACCGTCGCTGGACCATCTTCGCAGGTCAAAATTACTGCACCGCGCGGAACTCGAAGCGAAATTGGCGATACCACTGGAAGAATCGGCGATGGTCATTGCGTGTCATCCGGTGACACTAGCGGAAGATACGCTGGAAGAGACGGATGAATTGTTTGCGGCGTTGCAAGCGATGCCGGGGCAATTAATTTTCTGCTATCCGAATGCGGATGCGGGAAGCCGGGCGCTGATTGATCGCAGCAAAGAATTTATTGCCGAACGCAGGAACGGGCAAATTTTTGTGAACCTCGACGCCGTTACCTATTGGAGTTTGCTACGGCATGCACAAGTGTTTTTGGGAAATTCGAGCAGCGGGATTATGGAGACGGCTTCATTCGCGCTGCCAACGGTCAACATTGGAGAACGGCAGCGCGGGCGAGAGCGGGCGGAGAATGTCATTGATGCGGCGGCGAATCGCGAAGCGATCGTGGCTGCGATTGCGCGAGCGCGGAGCCGCGAGTTCCGCGTGGCGTTGCGCGGAATGTCGAATCCGTACGGGGATGGAACGGCGTCGGAAAAAATTGTCGATGTTTTGAGGAGCGCGCCGCTGGGAAGGGAATTGCTGGTGAAGAGAGGGACGCTGCTGAAATCTGAATATGCGGCGACCAGTTGAAGTACACGACTGGGCAAGCCGGGGCGTCGCATGCTACACGCCAACGAAGATTTCGCGAAGTCCACGTACGGGGCGGACGCAGAAAGAGAACGCCCTCCGCAGACGGCGGCCGCTACAAAGGCGACGGAAAGAAGAACGGGATAAATCCACCGCTACATCAAGAATGCAAAACGAGGAAAGTAAAACGGCTACTTTGGCTCTAGCACCAGGGGCAGACCGTTCTTCGGATTGCCGATAACGATCACTTTGGCGTTGCTGCTGGTGGCGAGTTTTTCCGTGGCTTCAATTCCCTTCCATTCGAGCAGTTGCGGGCTGATGCCCTGAGCGACAATTTTTTGGAAGTCGGCGATGCCTTGCGCTTCGATGCGCTTGCGTTCGGCTTCCTGTTTTTCCTTTTGCAGTATGAAACTCATGCGCAGGGCGTCCTGTTCGGCTTGCTGTTTGGCTTCGATGGAGCCTTTCAGCATGGCAGGAAGGCGAACGTCGCGCAGCAGCACCGCTTCCACAATGACCCCGCGGGCAGCGAGTTGCGTGGTCAACTCCTCCTGGATCTGTTGCTGAACCAGTTCGCGGGCGTTGGTGTAAAGAGCGTTTGCGGTGTGCGCGGAGGTCGCGGAGCGGATGGCCGCCCGCAACGTTGGCTCGACAATTTTTTCCGCGTAGTTTTCACCGACGGTTTGGAAAACCACCGCGGCCTTGCTACCGTCCAGGCGAAAGAGCAGGGAAGTATCCAAGTCCAGAATAAGGCCCTCGTTCGAGGGTGTGTTCGCGGTTTCCTTCACGGATTGCGTTTGCACGGAAAGCTTCTGGACAGCCTTCAACGGATTGATCAGATGGATGCCCTCGCCCAGCACGTCGCTGGTGACTCTGCCGAACAACGTCAGTACGCCGACGTGTCCAGTGGGAACGGAAGTGATGCTCGAGAAGAGCAGGATCAATAGCAGAACGGCGACAACGACGCGCAGAAAACGACTTCTGAAGCCGGCAAAGTTTGGCAAGGCGCGAAGCGAGCCGCCCAAATCAAAATCACTGCGTCCGGTCGTGGTCATGAATTTTCTCCGTCCCAGCTGGATAGAACCGAGTGCTTTCAGGTTGCAGCCATCATCTTACGTTGGAGGGAGGAGCGCAACTGAGGCGAGGCGGTGAAAGTTCGACAAGGAATTGTTGAATGTTTCACAGGAAATCCACACCCGCGCAACCCTACCCCTATAGCTTGTGTGGTTTTTTCTTGACACTACTGGCTTCCCGCTTCACAATCTGCCCTGTCTACTGCTTCGGGCGTGCGGCGAACAAGCGTTCGCGTGCCGCGACCACTGGGGGAAGCACAATGCAATATTTGCCGGGGTGGACGGTGCAGTGCATCAATCAAGAATGTTCCGCGCGGGGGCACTGGTTGCGGGCGCATCTCTCCGGCCCCAATGCGGGCTTGGAGTTTTGTCCTAGCTGCGGCTACTCCTTGCAGGCGGTACCGCCGCCAATCGGACCGCGCCTTCGCATGAGGCCGCGTTCGCTGACAGCGCGTCCTTTGCGGCCCAGGCCACGATAGATTTTTTTGTTGGCGTCGCGCCATCATACGAAGGGGCCGGAGGCAATTTGTCTCCGGCTTCTTTATTTTTGCAGCATCCTCTAGGGATGGCACGAAAGCGGACATAAAATGTCTCCCGTTAGCTGCTTCTGATACAATCTGTTCACGCTTTTTCGGAAGACGTCTGGCCACCTTCCTGCGTCCAATGATAAGGGTTAGCTCCGGCGTGGTTCGGTCGAGTGTGGCGGTATCTTTTCTCGGAAATTGTTTCTAAACTGAGAAGCTCAGGTGGCGAGATATGTGCCCGATTTCCCAACAGCGACTTCGGAGCCTCAGGATTTGTGCCGTACGCCGGCCAGTGCCGAGCCTCTCGTGCGAAACATTTAGCCCTTCAAGGGCGTATCAATAGATAGAAACGGGGAAATTCCGTATCAAAACGTGTCTCTGCTAAGACGGTCGTCGAGGTTTGTGGTCGCTACAAGTTCCGAGAGACATGAAAAGGAAGCAAAGTCATGAAGATGTGGCAAAAAGTGGCCATCGGCGCTGCTGTGGTAGTGGTTGGTGCCGGTATTGTCCTCTACAGCGTCAACCAGGCGAACAAGGGTGTCATCACGGTGCAGACCGCCAAGGTCGCCAAGCAGGACAGCTTGATTTCTCTGGTCACGGCGTCGGGCGAGATTAAGCCGACCACTTATACGAACGTTCAGGCGCAAGGTTTTGGCCGCATCACGGACATCCTTGTCAAGGAAGGCGACCCCATCAAGAAGGGTGACCGGTTGTTACTTCAGGAAAACGTCCAAGCCAGCGCTGACGTCCAGGCTCAGTCCGCCGCGATGAACTCGTCCGAGTCGGGAATTCTTGCGGCAGATGCCAGCTATAAGTCGGCGCAATCGGATCTTCTTCTGCAAAAAGCGAATCTGGAAAAAGCCAAGCTCGATTATGAGCGCGGACAGGGTTTATATAAGGATGGGCTGATCCCGAAGCAGGATTTTGACCAACGCAAAACGGCTTATGACGCGGCCGCTGCCTCCGTAGATTCGGCTGCAGCGCGAGTCCTGCAATTGAGGGCGCAAGTGGAACAGTCGCGAGCGCAACTCAGTCAGAACAAAGCAGTTCTCACCCGTACGCGGGACATCCTCAGCAAGACCACCTACGTTTCTCCCATTAATGGCATCGTCAGCTATTTGCCCGTCCGCTTGGGCGAGTACGTGGTTCCGGGAATCCAGAATTCTAACGGCAGTTTCCTTATGACTTTGTCGGATATGTCGATCGTCACCGCCGAAGTGAAGGTTGATGAGACCGACATCGTGAATGTAAGGATGGGACAGGATGCCGATGTAACGATCGACGCGGTGCCGGGAAAGATTTTCCACGGCAAGGTTACCGAAATCGGCTCTCAAGCCGTACTGCGTAGTTCGGGCCTCGCCACCACGCAGTCCACAACCAGTACCCAGGAAGCCAAAGATTTTAAGGTCGTAGTGACCTTGGACAGTCCGCCGGCGAATCTCCGCCCCGGGTTGTCCACCACCGCCAAAATCAAGACCGCGGAAAAGAAAAGCGTCGTTGCAATTCCTATTCAGGCGCTTGCGGTTCGTACGCGCAAGGATTTGGACGACGCCAAGAAGAACCCCAACGGCGGCAGCAGCGGAAGCGCTCTTGCCGCTCCCCTGCCTTCTACGAGCGGCGATCCGAAAAAAGAAGAAATTCAGGGCGTCTTCGTGATCAACGGGAAAAAAGCGTTCTTCAAGCCCGTGAAAACGGGTATTAGTGGAATCACGGACATTGAAATCACTGATGGTTTGCAGCCGGGCGACGAGATCGTCGTGGGCAGTTACAAAGCTTTACGCACTTTGAAGCCTGAAGCGCCTATCAAAGTAGATAACTCCGCGCCAAAGAAGACGGACGACCAGCAAAGCTGATTTGCTAACTATCGAGGAGAAACGCCAATGGCCGTGGAGACAATGGAAACCGAATCGTATCGCGAAGATCTGGTCTCGAACGGCCTGGTCATTAAGACCAGCGAACTGGCCAAAGTCTACGAGATGGGCTCTGAGCAGGTGCATGCTCTTCGCGGCGTCGATCTGGAAATCCACAAAGGCGAATACGTTGCCATCATGGGCCCTTCTGGCTCTGGAAAATCCACTCTTATGAACCTGATTGGCTGCCTCGATTCCCCAAGTTCCGGTAAATACTGGCTTGCGGGTCGCCTGGTCAGTGAATTGGACGACGACGAGCTTGCCTACATTCGCAACAAGGAGATTGGCTTCGTCTTCCAGACTTTTAATCTATTGCCCCGCGCAACGGCGCTCCACAACGTCGAACTCCCCTTGATCTATAACGGCACGCCCGCCGAAGAACGTCTGGAAAAGGCTAAACAGGTCCTGGGACGTGTGGATTTGACCGAGCGTATGCATCACAAGCCGAATGAGCTCTCTGGCGGACAGCGCCAGCGCGTGGCCATTGCCCGGGCTTTGGTAAATTCGCCCTCGATTGTTCTGGCTGATGAGCCAACTGGAAATCTCGATTCGCGTACCGGCGAAGAGATCATGGCGCTTTTCGCCAACCTGCACAGAGAAGGCAACACCATTATTCTCGTCACCCACGAAAATGACATTGCGCAGCACGCCCATCGCATCATCTACATCCGCGACGGCAAAATTGCCTCGGACGAAGCCGTTAAAAAGTAATCACTAGCTTTAGCTAAGCTAAGAGACCTTGCGCTTGGAAATTTGCCGCAATGCGCGGTGCCTGAATCCCTCGATTCGAACTGGCATGCATTCTGCATTAATCCTTTGGCCATTTCCTCACATAACCTTGCTTCTTTGCGCCATGGCAGACCGTAAAATCAAGGGTACAGCCATGGCCTCTTCCCGCACCTATGCCTGGATTGCCGGGGTGTTCTTCCTGTTCTTGGGGATTTACGCCGTCGCCTCGCTGGCCCTCCCCGCCGGGCAGTCGCTAAGTACGTTCGGTAACATTGCGCAGTGCCTCGTCCCGCTCCTCGCCAACGCTGGGCTCCTGCTCAACGCCGGCACGCCGCACTGGCGCCGCAATATGTTCTGGATGCTCGCCGCGTTGTCCTGCACCTTGTGGATGGTCGGCCAGTTTCAATGGACTTATTACGAAGTCTATCTTCATCGGCCTCTCCCCGATATGTATCCGGGAGACATCATTTTCTTCTTGTGCGGTATCCCGCTGATGGCCGCGCTCGCCCTTCGCCCACATTTGAAGCGAAGTGAGATCCGGCTCCGTTTTGGGTATATCGACTTTGTGCTTTTGCTGGCCTGGTGGGTCTTTCTCTACGCTTTCGTGGTGCTGCCGTGGATGTACGCCGAACCCTCTCTTGGCCCTTACAACTTAACCTTTGATTGGATCAATACGATTCAGAGCATGGTCATTGTGATCGGCCTTGGCGTGCTGTGGCTGAGCAGCCGCGGCGCGTGGCGCAACGTCTATGCGAACCTGTTCGGCAGCCAGTCGCTGCACATGCTCTCTTCGCTGATGATCAACGTAGCGATCGACCTCAAGGTCTATCACACCGGGAGTCTGTACGATCTCCCTCTGATCGCCTCATTTCTGTGGTTCGGGGCTGCGGGGCTCATCGCTTATAAGAATGCCGCCGCACTGGATGATTCTTCGGAATCTGCTTCGGCCGAAGGATCGGACCTGAAAAAGGGCGAAAGCATTCTTGCTTCTCGTCTAGCCATGGCAGCCGTAGTCTCCTTGCCAGTTTTCGCTGTTTACACCATTAAATTTGCCCACGATTCGCCAGCGGTACGGGAATTCCGGCTCATGACCATCCTGCTCGCAGCCGTTCCTCTGGGCTTCCTGGTATTCCTGCGCCAGCACATGGCGGACCGCGATCGCGCGCGGCTTCTCGCCCGCGCGGAGCAATCCGTTGAAAATCTGCAGCGGCTCCAGGCGCAGCTCGTGCAAACCGAAAAGCTCGTGTCGCTTGGCCAACTCGCCGCCGGCGCCGCGCACGAAATCAACAATCCTCTTACCGCGATTCTCGGCTATTCTGATCTCCTCGCGGACGATGCTTCGCTTCCGGAAAAAACCAGGGCCATTTCGGCTAAAATCCGCGATCAGGCCCGCCGCACCAAAACTCTTGTCGGCAATCTCTTGAGCTTTGCTCGACAGGTTCCCGCCGAGCGTACTCTCCTCGACCTCAACACCGTAGTCACAAATGCCGTTCAGCTGCGTGCTCTGGACCTTCGCAATTCCGGCACGAAAATTGACCTCAAACTGGAGTCCGTGCTTCCCGGCGTGCGCGGTGACGGGAATCAGCTGATGCAGGTGTTCTTCAATATTGTGAATAATGCTGTGGACGCCATGGAATCCCACAACGGCGGCGGCACGTTGACGATCAAGACCATGCGCGACCGCGCGAATGTTGTGATTCTATTTTCAGACACCGGCCCGGGTCTGAAGGAACCGCATCGTGTTTTTGACCCCTTCTACACCACCAAGCCAATCGGCAAAGGCACTGGCCTTGGACTCAGCATCTGCTTTGGCATCGTCCAGGAGCACGCGGGGAAGATTCTTTGCTACAACTCGCAAACTGGCGGCGCTGTGTTTCGCGTGGAACTTCCAGCAGTGCTCGCGGCCCTTCCGACTCGCGATCCACAGGCTACCCCGTTGCCGGCTGCGAAGAGCTCTTGAAGTCTACTCTCGGCCCTGCGCGTAGTTCCATTCAGACATACGCACCCGGGTGGTTTCTAAAATCGTGCTAGAGTCCTTTTTGCCCCCTTCTCTGGAGCCGCGCATCGATGCCTGATATTGCTATCTCAACCGAAAAACTGAGTCGCCGCTTTGGCCCTCTGACTGCCGTGGATGGCATGGACCTCCAGGTCGAGTCGGGTCAATTCTTCGGGTTTCTTGGACCGAACGGCGCCGGTAAATCCACGACCATCAAAATGCTGACGGGACTGCTGGCCCCGACTTCGGGGCGCATATCTCTGCTCGGTCTCGATTTCGCACAAAATCTGGTCGAATTGAAACGCCAGATCGGCGTCGTTCCGGAAGGTATGGGCCTCTTCGAACGTCTCAGCGCCCCGGAGTATCTGGAATTTGTCGGCCGGATGTACGGCCTCGATAAAGCCACTACTCGCAAGCGCAGCGACGAGTTGCTCGAATTCATGCAGCTTGCCGATCGCTCCAAAACCATGATCGCGGACTATTCGCACGGCATGCAGAAGAAACTCGCTCTTGCCGCGGCCGTGATTCACGGGCCCAGAATTCTTTTTCTCGATGAGCCGTTCGAAGGGGTAGACGCCCTGGCTGCCGGCGCCCTAAAGGAATTGCTGGCCCGCATGACCGAACGCGGCGTCACGATCTTTCTTACGTCGCACGTACTCGAAATCGTCGAGCGTCTCTGCAGTCACGTCGCCATTATCAAGAGAGGCCAGTTGGTCGCGCAGGGTTCGATGGAACAGCTCCGTGCCGGCGTTCCTAGCATCGAGGGACGCACTCTGACTCTGGAGGATATTTTCCTTTCCGTGGTTGGCCAGGGAGCAGATCGTGCACAAATCGAGGAGCTTTCATGGCTGACGTGAGTAACAGCACCAGCCTTGCCGATCAGATTCGACTGATCGCGTGGCTTCGCTGGCGGGTCCTGCGCAACAGCATAAGTAACAAAAACCGCCGCCTTGATCTGATCGGACTGATTTTTTCCGGTTTTTTCAGCCTGCTCTTTGTCATTGGCGTCACCTTCGGGTTTTTCTTTGTGACCAAGGCGCTGTTTGAAAAGCATCTTGAACCATTGTTCGGCCTGGTTTTTCTCGCGCTGCTTGTCTGGTGGCAGTCGTTTCCCATTCTGCTGGCGGGATTTGCTCCGCAATTTCCATTTCGCACGCTGCTTCGCTTTCCCGTAAACCTCTCCGCCTTCTATCTCATCGGCATGGCCTACGGATTGGCGGATTCCGCTGCACTCGCAGCCTTGGTTTGGATGTTGGCCATGCTGGCCGCGACACTCGTCGCCCAGCCATTCGCGGCTCCAGTGCTGTTGCTGGTGTGCGTGCTCTTCACGGTTTTGAACGTAACCATGGAGCGGCTTCTTGGTGCATGGGTGGAAAAGCTCCTGGCCAAGCGTAAAACGCGAGAAATTTTCTTCACTCTTTTTATTCTCGCCATGGTCAGCCTGCAGTTCCTTAATCCGTTGATGCAAAGATACGGCCGCTCCCTTCTTCCGATCGTGCGAAGGTGGGTGCCATATCTTTGGCTTCTTCCATCCTCGTTCGCGGGAGACTCAGTCGCCCAATTTGCCGGCCATCATTGGAGCACGGCGGTACTGAAACTCGGCGGCCTTGCCGTTTACACCGCGATTTTCACCGCGCTTCTGTGGATGCGATACACCCAGCTCTATTCCGGCGAGGAACTCAGCGAAGGCGTTGCTCCAACACGAAAGGAAAAGCGCGCAGCCCTCACTGCGGAAGACACGAGAGACACCGTTACCTTCCTTCCTCCGCAGGTTCTCGCGGTGTTTCGCAAGGAGCTTCTCTATCTAAAGAGAAATACCTTCTTGTTCTTCGGCCTCATTTTTCCTCCAATGATGCTGCTCTTCTTTAGCGTTCAGTTCGCCGGGCCGCACCCGACCGCATTCAAGAAAGGAGTTCCTCCGGATTTTTTCTTTCCCGGCATGATGGCCTATCTGGTCTTAATCTTGATTGCACCGTCCTACAACTGCTTCGCTTATGAAGGTAAAGGGATCCAGACATATTTCACCGCCCCTGCGCGTTTTCGGGAAATTCTCCTCGCAAAAAATCTGATGACGATTTCGATCCTCTTATTGGAGATAGTTCTCTGTGTGACGCTGGTTGGATGGCGCGTGTCCTTGCCAACCACGCCCGTTCTGTTCGCCACTCTGGCCGCGGTCGTCTTTTCGATTGTCGGGCAATTGACGATCGCCAATTGGGCATCGCTTAGTTACCCTCGCAAAATTGAATTTGGCAAAATGCAGGGCCAGCGAAATTCCGGCATGTCCGTCCTGATCCTCTTGGGAGTGCAAATACTGTTTGGGGGCGTCAGCACCCTGGTCCTTTTTTCCGGTCGATGGTCGGGCAATCCATGGCTCCCCGCGGAAATCTTCACAGTGCTTGCCGCGGCCGCCCTGGGCGGCTATTTTTCTTCGCTCGAAGCCTTCACGCAACTCGCCGAAAAAAAGAAAGAGATCCTGATCGACGCGCTCTGCCGCTAAAACGATCCTGTCTCCCGATTTTCTGAGCTCCTATTCCCCCGTTCCTGTAGTGCCCGCTACCCATGCTCGCCTATTTCAGTGTGCCCAGAACGGCACTGACCGCGGGTTCCATACAACAGGGGTACTTTCAGGCGGACAGCTGGTACCAAGGCGCTATTCTCCGAAACGCAGTCACCATTCAAACTCCTCGCATGTTTAGAGAATCCGCCAGGTCTTCGGCAGTCGTCGAGTCACCGGCATCTGAGCCAGGAACGGCCTCCGCCATTCCTGAGTCCCCCGCCGGCTCGCTACTAAGCTTCGCGATCGCCAGCTCCGATCCGGCCGCTTGCTCCAACCTGAGACACATGTTGCTGCAGACTGGATTCGCCAAGGAAATTCACGAATGGGCCTCGGCCAAAGCCGTTGAACTGCGCCATTCGCAGGATGTTCCAGACGTTGTCTTCCTCGATCTCAACGGGACCCCACAATCCGATTTTGCTTTTGCCCAGCAACTGGCCAAGCTCCGCCCTTCCGTTCACATCGTTGCCTGTTCCGCGAAAAGGGAATCCAATCCAGAGTTTCTGCTGCAGGCCATGCGTTCGGGTGTACGCGATTTTCTACAGAAGCCGTATGATCGCATCGAACTCGGTTCGCTGATCGACAGAGTCAGTGGCGAGCACTTGCGCGTAATGCCTCGCCGGTCGGTTACTGGAAAATTGTTTGTCGTGCTGGGAACCAAGGGCGGCGTTGGAACCAGCACCGTCTCTGTGAATCTGGCGGTCCAGTTGGCGAAGATCCCCGGAAAGTCCACCGTCCTGCTTGATTTCTCGCGCCCCATGGGCGATGTCGCCGGCTTTCTCGATTTGCAGCCATCTTTCCAATTAAGCGATGCAGTGGAAAATTTCAAGCGTCTTGATCCCACACTGCTCAGCGGATTGCTTACCCAGCATAAGAGCGGCCTGAAAGTTTTGGCGGGAGCGTCGCGTCTGCAAGACTGGCAGCACGCTTCGGCTTCGGCTATCGAGCGCCTGGTCGAAATCGCGCAACAAAGTTTTGATTTTGTGGTGATGGATTTCGGTTCGTTCTATTCCCCGGATTGGCAAACAGTTTTGCAGGCTGCGGAAATCCTTCTCGTCTCAGAAGCCGATCTGCCGGGTCTGGCCAAGCTGCACCGTCACCTTGGCGCCCTAGCCCACTTGCAGGTTTCCTCGTCTCAGGTGCGCCTGATCATCAATCGCTGGCATCGCCACGACGAACCGGCGCTCGAAAAAGTTGAACAGGGCATGAAGATACCCGTTTTCGCGCGACTTCCGAATAATTTCAAACAAGTAAGCGAAGCCAACGTGCGTGGTGATTCACTGAAACAGGACGGTGATCCGTTGTCGGCGGAATTTCACAAAATGGCCACTCGTCTCGCTGGTCAAAATCATGCCAAGCCGACGAAAAAATCCCGCCTGGGCCAATTCTTTTCGGTATAGCCCACGGTGTTCGTCATGCGTACTTGAAGGACTATCCGCAGTACCGCTGCCGCAACGTCGTCTCGTTCGCACGAATCCACGCAAGAATTCGTTCGAATCCCTCATCAATCGTCACTGAAGGTTCCCAGTCCAGCATCCTCGCGGCTTTCCGGTTGTCGGTGAAATAAATCGGCAGATCCGCTTTGCGAATCATATCTTCCGCGGTAATTGTGGTCCCATGGCCGAGCTTGCGTTCCAGCAACTGCGTACCTTCCCGCAACGAGAGTGAATTCTCCGCGCCACCGCCCAGATTAAAAATATCTCCACGAAATCGGTCCATCTGTTTCATTTGCAATTCCACCAGCGCACAAACATCTTCCAGGAACAGAATGTCCCGCACCTGCTTGCCGTCCCAGCCGATGTATTTCAGCGGCAGCTTGAAATAATGCGCGATCGCCCACCACACCACCCAGCCCTGGTCCAATTTCGCGAACTGCCCGGTTCCTGCAATCACGCCGAATCGATTCACGACGATCGGCATGTCAAATGCATTCGCGTACTCCTGGCACGCCGCGTCCGCAATCAGTTTGCTAAGTCCATAAATGCTGCGCTGGCCCCCATCGGTCGCAAATTCTTCGCTGACTCCGTGCACCGGATCGAATCCGCGCGCCCGCGATTCTACCGGAATCTTTTTCCAGGCTTCCTGATCCCATTCGATTCGCGTTGCCGCTTCGCGCCTCGGCAGCTCCAACAATCGGTCCACCACGTACACACGGTTGGTGCTGAAAAAAATCAACGGGCAGCGATGCTGTCGCGCAAACTCCAGCACCCGCACAACCCCCAGCGAATTATTCGTAATATCAAAAACTGGATTCGTGTACCCGGAAACCACGGAAGGCTGCGCGCTGGCGTCGCAAACAAATTCAATTCCATGCGGTAAATTTGCGAAATCCTCCGGATTCCTCACGTCGCCATGAACGAACGTGACCCCATGCTTTGTGAGCCGTTCCAAGTTCGATTCGCTTCCTCTCCGCACAAGGTTGTCCATCGCCACCACGCGATGGTTCTTCTCGCTCATCCGTACCGCAAGCTCCGACCCGACAAATCCAGCCCCGCCTGTAATCAGAATATGCACGCCGTTACGCTCCGGCCGCCGACTGCTCGTTCACCAATTTCCCATTCGACGCAAGCCACAGCCGAAAATCGCGATAAGGAAGATACGCAAGCAAGAGTACGTCGAGAGGAAGGAGTTCGAATCGGCGGGCGCGCAGGTCGCCGCTGAATAATTCCAAAAACGTATGGCGAAAATGGACAAAAAGCGCGTGACCCACAACCGACCGGAGTGATATTCCAGACGCATACGCGTTCACTCCGGATTTCCACCACCGCCAGTATGCGTCCAGGATTGACTTCACCGAATCGCTCCGCAAATGTGTTGCTTGCGCCGCCGGATCGTAAATCAGTTCCCAATTGTTTGCGTAAAGTTGCCGCGAAAGTTCGCAGTCTTCCCCATTGGTGCGCATGGTCTCATCGTATCCGCCCGAGGCAAGAACTGCGGCCCGTTTGAAAATATTGTTGCAGCCAAAAAGAAATTTAGGATTTCTTACCAGCGTTGCTCCCCACTCCTGCGGCATGTGCGCCGCTCGCCAGCGGTCGGCAATCGAAGTCTGCACGCCCTCGCGCAAAAATCCGCCGGCACCCGCGATTCTTGCATCGTTCAAATGCGGCGCAAGCTTCTCGAGCCATGTCGGCTCGGCAACACAATCGGCGTCCAACGATGCCACAAACTCGCACCGTGCTACACGAAACGCAGTATTGCGAGCGGCGGCGAGACCGCTGTTGCGCTCGTGCCGCACGACGGTCACACGCGAATAACGCTGAGCGACGCTCGCCGAATCATCCTTCGAACCGTCGTCGATCACCAGTATTTCCGCGGGCGCCAGCGTCTGCGCAAGCAAGCTCGCGATAGCTCGCGGTAGAAATTGCGCCACATTATAAGCCGGGATGTAGACCGTGATGTCAGGCACAGCGCGTCGTGGATCGATCCATTTTGACAACAACTGCTATCTGGCAAGCTCCAGACCACCGGGAATCCAGGAGCCTACACCGACGCCCACTAGGATAACAGAGGTGCCGCAGGCTCAAGGCTGCATCAAATGTTTCAATTGTTCAATATCGCGCTGCTCGATCTGGTGCAGCGCATCTTTCCGGCGAAAAAGATAGGATCGCAATTGGGCAATGATTTGTTTGGGCACGTCATGAATTTGATTCTGCGCCACAACGCTCCAGCATACCGGCCCTCGCGCTGGAATCAGGTGCATTCCCCACTGAAAAATCAGCCCCACATTCCAGATGATAAAGATACTTAATACCGATCCCAGTAATGCGGAAGCGACCTCTCGGCTGCGGAAATGCGACGCAATCGCATCCAGCACTGTCGCCAGCCCGAGCACAAAAAACACCGTCAGCGAAACAAAAAATCGATTTCCGTACGAAGAAATGCCAGCCCAGTCGGGATACGAGGCCATGAAGTAATAAAAAACGATCAGCACGCAAATGACGGAAATTCCAATCGCCGGGAACCTCCGCCAAAATAGAAAAAGTCCGGCCGTTGCGATCAATAAGAGCGGCGTCCACGAAAACAGTCCGTGATTCGCGGAAAACAACAGCCCCAGAAACCACGGCGAACGCCAAGCCCATCGCGAGATGGGTATATATCCAGTTTCTAGGGTTCCCCCGTATATGAAATAGCGGGTCAAAAATGTCGGCAGCAGCGACACCAGCACGACCGCACAAAATAGCAAGTGGCAACCCAAGAGCGAAGCAACGACTCTCTCCGAATTCCCGTTCAATCGTTGCAGAGCCGCCCGGTAATCTACCAGCGCTTCCGGAACCAGCAAAGCCAGCACCAGCGCATTCGGGTAATAAACATTGATCATCAGTCCGCCGAGTAACCCCAGCCCGAGCCACTGTGCCACTTTTCGTTCTTCGCGTGTGCGCAACCAATACCAGAAGAATAGCGACACCGTAAATGCGGAGTGCGCATGTGACCACGACGGATTGAAATACATGTAGACCGGTAGGGAACTTGCCCACCATATGGCGATCGTTGCAAGCAGCGCCCACCGTTCCGCTACGTACCGGCACGCCACTCGATACGAAAGCAGTAGCGCGGCAAATCCGTAGACCAGTGTCCCGAAGGCCATGGCAATCAAGTACGGCAGAGAGAATCCGTCCGCCGAAACGTTCGCGCCGAACACGCGTGCTGTCAGTACGCCCGCATGCGCGATCAGGAGAAATGGAGCCCACAGCATCGCGGGCCCGACCGCAAAATGATTGTCTAGATGTCCATTGGCGGTGCGAAATTCCTGTTTGGGAACGCCCGCCGGGTCCAGCCGGGCCACGCGAAATCCCTCATTCGCGTTTTTATAGTCCGGCGCAAAATCCAGATTGTGCTGTATCAGCAGCGCGCGCGCGAACGCGTAATAGCCCACTCCATCGCCCCGCACCCATGGATTCGATAACGGAAGGGAAACAAGCAGGACTATAAGCAGCACCCGGGGCGGGAATTTTGCATGCGCTGCGCTGGATTCACGCGTGTCGTTCCGACGATCCACCACTCAACCACCCGTTCGCTCAAGCGAAACGCTTTCCACAGCCAGCCCGTGACGCGTGTCCGGACCTTTTCAGCAAAGTATAACTGACCTCAGCGCCATTATTTATAAATCTAATCCGCCGAAAGAGTGAACTGGGAGGGGTTGTGTCCAGCAGGCAATTTCAGACCGGAACACCGGAAACCACACGCGGCCGTTCCGCAGCTTCTTTCTCTCGCAGATGCGAAGTCACGCGATCAATAATATCGGCGAGCTTTATTTGTGGACGAAAGCCGGTTAGCTTTTGCAGTTTTTCCACGCTCGGCACGCGCCGCATCATATCCTCAAATCCTGGTTCGTACGCCTGGTCGTACGGCACATAAGCAATTTCAGAGGAGCTTCCGGTGCGTGTCTTCACGGTCAGCGCCAGCTCGGCGATCGATATCTCTTCGGTGTTCCCGATATTTACCACCTCTCCGATCGCGCGCTCCGTGTCCATCAAACGCAGCAGCGCTTCCACGGTATCGCGCACATCGCAAAAACAACGCGACTGCGTTCCTGAGCCATATACCGTAATCGGCTTATTATCCAGGGCCTGCTTTACGAAATTCGGCAGCACCATTCCATAGCGCCCCGTCTGCCTCGGTCCCACCGTGTTGAACAGCCTCACCACAATCACGGGAACCTTACGTTCCCTCCAGTACGAGAGCGCCAGAAACTCATCCAGCGCTTTCGATGCCGCGTAACTCCAACGACCTTTCGTCGTCGGGCCCAGCACCAGGTCGGCTTCTTCATGGAACGGCACTTGCGTGCTTTTGCCATACACTTCCGAAGTCGACGCCGTCAGCACGAGTTTCCGTTTCTTCTCCGCAGCCTCCAGAATAATCTGCGTGCCGTTTACATTCGTCTCAATCGTTCGAACCGGACTCTCGACGATCAGCCTTACGCCCACTGCCGCCGCAAGGTGCACCACAACGTCCGCATCATCCACGAGCTCCGCTACCAACCGCCGGTTTTCGATCGCATCGAGGTGATATTCCATCCGCTCTTTCGATTTCAGGTGCCGGATGTTCTCCATGCTTCCGGTGGAAAGATTATCCAGGAGCACCACGTGATCGCCCCGTTCGAGCAGGCGTTCAGCCAGATGCGACCCAATGAAGCCGGCACCACCAGTGATCAGATAGCGCACGATGCCTCCCGGGAAAAGTTACAGCGACTGTGAATCGTCATCCAAATAACGCGAATCAGTGGTGACTGAAGAACGGTCGTCGGTCTTGCCGTAAAGCTCCGCAGCCTCCTGCGGGCCATATCCGTACGAATACGGGTAGTAGCGATAGGAATAGTAATAATCGGGCGCAGTCGAATCGACCGCATTCAACACCACTCCCAGCAGGCGGCATTTCACGCTGGTCAGCAGATCGCGGGCGCGCGTGAATGCCTCCTTCGGTGTTTCGCCGCTGCGCACTACCAGCACCACGCCATCTGTCTGCACCGACAGAATCACCGCGTCCGTCGCGGCCATGATTGGGGGCGAATCAATAACGATGAATTTGTACTGGCTCCGGAGTTCGCGCAGCGCATCCGCCAACTTGTGCGAAGAAAGCAAATCCGCGGGGTTCGGCGGCAACGGTCCTGTGGGAATCGCCACTAGATTCGGAATCAAAGCGTGCGGCACTGCCACCAGTTCGAGGCTCGAAACGCCCGCAAGATAGGAACTCAATCCGGCGTACTTGCCATCCGTCATATTCAGCAAACGTCCGACTCCCGGTTTCCGCAGGTCTGCATCAATCAAAAGCGTCCGGTCGCCCAGTTGCGCCAGCGTGACCGCCAGGTTTGCCGCCGTCGTCGTTTTTCCTTCGCGTGGCAGCGCACTGGTTACAAGAACCACCTGCGGCGGGTGGTCTGCTTGCGAAAGCAACAGTGCCGTGCGTAACGCGCGGAAGGCCTCCGACATCTGCGATTTCGGCAAATGCTGCGCTACAAGTTCGATGCGCTTTTCGTGCCCGTTGCTCGAAGCACCACTCATGAAGCGGGCGCGCTTTCCAGTACCGTCTTCACCCGTGAACGCGGGAACCACCGCCAATGCGGGTAACCGCGCCAGGTTTTCGATGTCGTCGGGAGTCTTGACCGTGTTGTCCAAATATTCGCGCAACAGTGCCAGTCCAATACCCCCGACAAGCCCCACCAGAAACGAAAGCCCAATATTTCTCGCTTTTGCCGGCCGCGCCGGGTGAGACGGCACCATCGCCGGATCAACCACACGAATGTTGGATGACTTCAATCCGGCCGAGATATTCGCTTCCTTCAATTTTGTCAGCAGGCCGTCGTACATGGTTTTATTTGCTTCGGCCTCGCGCTTCAAGATGTTGTATTCCACCAGGCTCTGCGCCATCACATTCACTTCAGCCTTCTGCTCGTTCAGCGCCTCGTTCAACAGCCCTTCTCGCTGGCGCGCCGCGTTGTAATCGTTCCCCAGCGCTTCCAGAATGTTGTGCTTCTCGTTGTCGATTAATGCTTCGATTTCTTTCAACTGCGCCTGTTCGCGCTGCACCTTGGGAAAATTTGGCCCGTATTGGTTCAGAGCATCCAGATACTGGGTGTAAACTTCGGAATGCTTCCTCATCAATTCCTGCAGCGTGTTGTTTTCGCGCAGTTGCGGAACTACATCAATATTTCCTGCCTTTGCGAATTCGTATAACGCTTCCTTGCGCATACGTTCGCTCTGTGCCTCCGTCACTTCCTTGTTGAGATCCGTTAATCGTTGCGTGGTGATGTTTTGTTTGTCGTCCAGTTCCCAGATCTGGTGCTGCCGTTCGTACGCCAGCCGCGCGTCCTCGGAATTTTGCACCTTTACTTTCAGCTCGCTCAGTTGATCGGTCAGCCACAACGTCGCTTTGGCGGTTGTGTCGTATCGGCTGCGGAAATTTTCCTCCATGAAGTTCGCGATGTGCGCATTCAGGATTTGTGCCGCCAGTTGCGGGTCGGTAGATTCGAAGCTCACGTCGAGCAGCCGGCTCTGCGGCACTCGTTTTACACTCAGGCTGCCAAGAAACTCGGCCAGTTCTGGCGGACGCTTGTGATTCGCAAGGCTTCCAGAAGTAATCGCTTCGGATCCTGCGGGCGCTCCCTGCATCTCCTCGTGTGGAATCAATCCGCTGTTGCGAATGGTGTGCAGAGCCAGCGTCTCGCTGGTCAAGATTCGCGATTGCGTTTCAATGTAGTTGTCCATGTCCATCATGAAGTCGTAGGAATCCGCGCCCTGGAATGGCAGAACACTCGTATTTTCCCGGTCAATCTCGATTCGTGCCGTCGTCGAATAAACCGGTTGCATGCGGAAGGTTGCGATGGAAACGATGGTTACCACGGCCAGCAGAAAGGACAGGATCAGCCATTGATGCTTCCGCAGAATTAATAGGTAGTCGTAAAGATGGGGTTCTCGTGGAGATAAATCGAAGCTCGGAAGCCGCTGCGGCATGGATACGACTTCGACCGCCCCTGTCCCGCTGTCTTTCGGAACCAGCTTGTTTTCGTCCGTCATGTACTTCTAGTTTCCTGTTCCGAGCCGGTAGATTGTCAACGCGGTGCCGATTGCCAGGCCAAGTTCGGCCGTTCGAATTAAAGCGGCTTTTGTTGCGCTGTCGGGTATATACAAAATGTCACTGGGCATCAAACGTACATCTTCTGACTTTCGCTGCACAATCTTTCCCAGATCCACGGGGATGGCCAATTGTTTTCCCATGGAGTCTTTGCGGATGATCACTGCCCGGTCCTTCTTAGCAATCCGGGTCAATCCGCCGGCTAGTGCCAACACCTTCAGTGTCGAGAGTTGCGCGCGGTCACTTGTGGACACAAACCCACCCGGACGTTGCACCGCTCCCAAAGCGTACACAATGCCCGCGTGCGGGATAGTCACCACGTCTCCCGCTTGCAGTTGAATGTTGTTCTCCGTGTTCCCGCGTTCCAGTAATTCCGCCAGATTTACGGTGATGATATTCACCGGCGGTGGTGGCGCATCACTAATCGGCGGTGGCGCGGCTCCGGAACCGGCATTCGGCGCAGGCGCTTGTCTTGCCGTGTTTTCCGCTCCCGGAACTGCCAATTGGGTGTTTTCGGATGAATTTTTCCCGGTCGCTGCAGCATTGGCTGCCGAACTCTGATCAGGTGTCGTCTTCGGCGCGACAGGATTTGTTGCCGATACTGTGTCTTCTGGACCAATCTGCGGCGGCTCATTGGAGGCCGCTTCCTCCGTCGCCTCTCCCCGAGTGATGATTACCGTATCTCCCGCGTCCGGGGCGATTCCGCCGGCCTCCGCCAGCACCTGCACCAGTGACACTGGATGATCTGCCTGGTACACCATCGGGTGACTCACCGCCCCTACCACCGTGATCGGTTTGCTCCTTTTTTCCTTGACCGAAACCATTACCTGCGGATGCGAGACCAACCCATTCGCTTCCAGAACTTCCGCTACTTTTTGTTGCACCTGCAGTTCGGTCAATCCGACAACGTAAAGGCGCACCGGCACCAGGGGGATGCCTATTGTCCCAGTCTGGCTGACCCGGACTTCCCTGGAAAGTTCTGGAATATCAAACACTTCCAATACCATCAGGTCGCCCCGTCCCACCATGTAGTCGTGCGGCGCTGTAGCCGTTCTGGCAGAAAGGGCGCGAATCCGGTCATTCATCTGCTCCTGGGTCTCCATTGGTGTTTGGCCACAGACTAGTGGTGCTTGCGTCAATGCGAAGACTGCCGCCGCAAGCAGACACCAATGCGCGACACCTGGTCTGGCAGATTGAATTTGCACCATTAACCCCCAATTTCGATTATACAACCCGATTGCTCAAGTCAATCAGGGTTTTTCAGCACTCCGGCGAGTCCTAACACGGTTTTTCGAGGGCACGAGGTCTGGGATCTCGGCCGTGGCCAGCAGGCTCATCAGCAAGAAAAGCAAGAGGTTTGCCGGGATATGCAAATTGAAATCGACCAGGCTGTGCACCAACAATCCCCAGCAACCTGCAAATCCAGATAGACGAAGTGTATTCGCGAAAGAATTGTCTCCGGATTTCAAGAACTGCAATGCGCCGATAAACAGAGTTCCGATGAACCACGCACAACAAATACCGCCGAGGATGCCTGTTCCGGCCAGAGCTTCCAGATAATCATTGTGCGCATGATTTACGATTTTTCCGTCATACAGCGTTTCGTATGGCGGATATACCTGCTGCAGCGTCCCCAGGCCCGTTCCCAGCACAGGGTGATCCAGAAAAATTCGCCATGCGCCGTGCCGCATCGAAGCACGCTTGTCCTGCATTACTTCCAAGGTCTGCATGCTCGAAAAGCGTGAAAGAATCTGGTTGACGCCGAGCCAAGACACCGTGAGAAATGCCAGGAACAGAACCACTCCGCCGGCCACCAGATGGCGTCCCGCAGTCCGGCGCAGAATCAGCACCAGCGCCAGGAAGGCCAATTCCGCTGCCAGACTGATAATTCCGCCGCGCGAAGCAGAAAGCAAAAGCGCGCTCATCGGGATAATCGCCAGCATGCCCACAATCGCCAGTCGTTCCCGGCGCACCCGTCCCAAAAGCAAAGGCACCAGCGACATTGGCAGCGCCAGTTCCACAAATCCGGCGAAGTGATTGCGGTTGGCATAAGGCCCAAATGGGATGCCCCCGTATTTCAATTCGCGGAACCAGTAAAGTTTCCCGTTGAACGTCAAATGCTGCAGGATTCCCAATCCTGCAACCAGAAAAGTAAAAATCATCACGAACCACGCGAAGCTGCGCCAGTCTGCCAGCGTGCGGAAGGCCTGCGCCGCCAGAAAAAAAAGAATCAACATGCTCAACATCAGTTGTAATTCGATGCGCGTTGTAAATGGCGACGCAGTGAGCTGGAATGCCAGTTGCACGGTCGAGAGCAGGGTAAGCGCCGCCAGCGGAAACAGCAGCGACGGCAGGATAATTGGGCATTCCTGTCTCGCAGAAAGTAAGCGCATCGCCCAAACCAGCAGTAAAATTCCCGCAGCCGCTTCCAGTATTCCTCGCGCCCAGGGTTCCACTGCCCCATGGCTTAGTACCGCGAACGTCACGATCGCGAAAATGCCTATCCGCACGGGCTTCATGGTTTCGGCCAACCCTCGTTTATCGGAACCAACGAAACGTCGTCCAGCCACGCGGCGCCTTGAATATCGCTTTCCGGCATGTCGCTCATTTTCCGTTCCACGCATACCGTGCCGAAGACCGCTCCCGGCGGCGCTACCCAAACCAACTGCACTTGCTTCCACGGTTGCGTACCGCGCACATCCTCGGTCATCACGGACTCAGTGCCCGTCGCCGCGAAAACAAAAATCTGCAGACGCACACCTTCGCTGCTGGTCAGCGACTGCGTCTTCACCCATGCGGAAAGCAGGTACTTCTTGCCGGGTTCCGGAGCGATGTCGTGACACGCATCCTGGAAATTGATATTTCGGCGTCCGTTGAACAGAATGCGCAGCGAACGCTCGCCCGAATGTTTTTCCGATGGATCGAGGGAAATCTGAACGTCACCGGTGGCTGGAAGAAAATGCCACGAAAAACCCCCGCTGGTGTAACCGGATTCGAAGCCGCCATCCCATAACAATGAGCCGGCCGGATCGGGCGGCGGCGGATTTTGCATGATTGACACTGCTTGATCCCACGCGTGCACGGCGTCGGCAACGCGTCTTTGATGAATGAGCTCGTTGATGAAAAAAAACATTTCAGACATTGGCACTTTTTGCCGCAATGCGATCAGGCGATTCCATACGAGTTGTGCGTTGTCCAGGTCGCCCGCATCGGATAGTGAATGCACAATCGGCAGATACACCGCAGTGGATGACGGCAAAGCCTTATTGAGCAGAACATTGGCGTCCGGCTGAATGCGCAGCGCACGCGAAAACGCTTCGGCGGAGCGCTTCGGTTCGAGTTCGACTGCTTTGCGGATTTCGCGGAACGCCGCATCCTGCTCGCCCTGCCGCAGCAAAAAGTTTCCATAGCTCCAGGCCACGTCCGCGGAAAGCGGGTATACCCTCTGCGCGGAAAGAAACGCCTGTCGGGCATTCACGGTATCGCCTTGCCCGTCGTAGGCCGCCGCCAAGTCAAGCAGCGCTTCAGCGGAATAGGAGTCGAGGGCAACGGCTTTTCGCAGAGACTGCACAGCGAGAACAGGCTGCGGCTGCTCG
>WNFR01001848.1_pt1 | contig 43496 bp, 32 predicted proteins | sample 5400221 | NCBI WGS metagenome assembly WNFR01 (sample SAMN13153357, study PRJNA577476) | soil metagenome | isolation source: 40 cm soil under Madrone tree | place: USA:California | collected 2016-06-14 | reverse complement strand
TCTTCCGATTCGCGGTGCTGCAAAGATCCAACAAGTACATTGATGGCGTCAACGCGCACGCCCGGATTGGCGTCATGCCCCAGCGCATCGAGCAGGGCCTGCCGGACATCATCATCCGACGCCGCATCCCGGAGCGACTCCAAGGCCTTCATGCGCACTGCGGGATTCAGATCCTTGCGAGCCGCGGCGATCAGCGCCTGGCGTACTTGCTGATCCCGCGAAACGGCCTTCAGAGCTTCGAGACAATCGAGGCGGACACCGGCGTCGAAGCGCTCGCCATTCTCAACGACGTAAGTGAGTACATGGCGCATGTCACTATCATCGACGCTGCCGGTGAGAACCATCGGCTGCTCGGCACTGAGCTTGAGCTGCACGTTGGGAGAGCCGGCATCTGAAGAAGGAGAAAAATTGATGCCAGCGATCTCCATTTTATCCAGTTGATCTTTCGAGAGCGGCGGCTTGGCCATGACGTTCATGGCCTGACCGTTAGCGTTGCCGTTTTTGCCGTTCTGCAGCCACGGAAGAACCTGAGTCCCAAGCACGATCCCGAAGAGAACTAGGACTACGCCGCTCCAGGCGGGACGCAGCGCCATCCAGCGGCGCAGCCACCCCAAGGGACGCCAGTGTTCCTGGATCGGGGGCGCGGAAAGATCGTCGAGGGTTTCGGCAAGCTCGCTACGGCACTGCGAGAGGAGGATACCGGAAGAATCCAGCTCATCGGCGGGTTGCGGAGCAGCGACCATAGCTTCCTGAAGTTCGCTCTCTTCGGCTAGCTGGGCGGCGCACCCTTCGCAATTCGCGACGTGTGCCTCAATCTGTTTGCGTTCCCTGTCGCTGACTTCGTCGCAGGCGTAGAAAACAAGAAGCGGTGCAACGTCTTTGCAGCTCACACTCTTTTCAAAAGCGCTCATCGCAGGCCTCCCAATTCATGGCGTAGTTTGCGGGTGGCGCGGAAAAGCGAATTCTTGACGGTTTCTTCGGTGGTGCCGAGGGCGTCACCAATCGCCCGGAGCTTCAAGCCCTGATAGTGCTTCATCTCAAAAACTATTCGTTCGCGTGGCGACAGACGCTCCATCGCCGTGGCAATGCGCGCCTTGATTTCCATGCCGATAAACGTTCGTTCAGGGTCTAACGTCGGACGTTTCTCACGCTGGCGCTCGAAAAAATCGGTGATGCCCTCCTCGTGGAGGCCGGAATTCAACTCGGGTGCCTGGTCTTCGGGCCGCGCTTGGCGGCGCCGCAAGTGGTCCAGGCAAACGTTGGTGACGATGCGGTAGAGCCAGGTATAGAAGCTGCACTCGAAGCGGAAACGGTGGAGGTTACGGTAGACCTTGAGGAATGCTTCCTGGTAGACGTCCCGGGCGTCCTCTGGACGTTTCATGAGATTCAGGGCCAGGCGCAGGACGTCCCGGTCGAAGCGGCGCACTGCCCGCTTGCGCTTCCGCGACCAGGGCCCGCTCGTCGAGGTGGGACAAAGAGATCACCGAGGCCAGGGCGGCGTCCGTGCTACCCGAGCGACCGTTGTCATCGGCCAAAGCCAAAGCCCATCTGGGAAGCGGCATATTCGCTTTCTTTTCGCGTGCGCTGGTGTTGCCGCTTGTAAAACAACACCTTAGCTAAGATCCTAGCACTCGGCTATCCACCGCGCATCTCACGACCACCCAATTTGGACGCCCGTCGCGACCTTGGGTGAGCACCACTTCCCATTATAACAACGGCGAACCTGTGGATTTTGTTTCAGGATTTTCATCAAGTGAGGTCCGCCAGACCAGATTTGAGTCCACCGATTGATCGCCTAGAGGCCAGAACGGGCCGCCCCATCGGCCCGCGCTGAATCGCCCATGCGCCACGCCGCAAATGGCCAAGCGAACAGCAGAACGAGCGCCAGCAAAGCAGAGTAGCTATTCGCGCGGTAAAACGAATCCGGCTGGGAGAGCAGTTCGACAGCGCCCCCAAGCAAGGAAGTGCCGGCGACGACGAGGAAGCAGCCGAGTATATTGAAGCGCATCACCTGGCGCACGCCGAAAACGATAAAGCTGAGCAAGATTAGCCGCGCCACGAATTGTTTTGCGAGGTCGCTGGGGCTACCCCAGGTTCCACCGGTGAGAGCGAGCGCGCCGACGAGGAGAAGCAGCAGGCGCAGCCCGGGTTGACCCACCTGCGCCGCAACGAAAGCGGCAGTCGCCGTGACGAGACCAGTGAGAAGGAGTCCGCGGAGCACTGTTCCTCCGAGAATCGATGCGGCCGGGAGCAGGGCGTCAAAATCCAAGCCGAACGAAGCTTCGAGGGAGCGATGCACCGTCGGCCAGTGAGTCGATGCAACCGCGAGGAGGCGCTCCAGTCCAAGCAAACTTGCCGTTCCTGCTAATCCGATCCAGAGAGCGTCACGATAGTAACTGCCGGGCATCCCGGCCCAGCTCGGCAAACGGTCTTCACCGAACGCCCGTTTGGCGTAATACCACGCTATGCCAAACAACAGCGCGATGCCGCTGAAATAGAGCGGAGCGCCCAGAAGCGCGCTAATGGCAATCCCGCCAAACATCACCTTGAGCGGAATGGCGGTATTGTAGGCATTCAATGCAGTGGGGACACGGTTGCCGAGCAGGAAAACCATCAGATAACCGCAGAGTCCCCAGACCGACCAGAACGCGATGCGCCTCCAGGGAATCGAGCGTGCGGCTTCTGATTTCAGGTTCTTAAGAAAAACAATGATTGCGGTGATGCCAAGGCTCGCGAAGAATACGATGGGGATCACGGTACTGAAGACGGTTCGAAAGAGCGAGAGTTCCTCTTGCTTGCGGCGCCAGTCGTCGGGGATCTTAATATAGGTACGATAGTTGGTTACTTCGTCGCCCAAGACTTGCACATCAACGCGCGCCTGCGCATGATCTTCTTTGCCGGCGGAAGAGGATGAAACGGCGTCGAGTGGCTCGTTCTGCTGCCAGGTCAGGGTGTGATCGATGCGATGCGGCCGTTTTTCCGAGCTGGATTCGACCAAGGTCCAGTTTTGCAGATCGAGTTTCTTTTCATCGCTGAGGAATTTCTCCGCACGCGCAACGGCTTCTTCTTTGGCCAGCGAAGCGCCCGGCGTTTCTTCCGCAAGTGTATGCCGGACCGAGTGGATCGAACCGTCGGGCCTGAGGATGACCGCGAACTCTTCCGGCTGACTGTCGCGGAAATAGCGCACGCGCCAGAGGGCGGCCGGAACGCGCTCTGAGTAGATGGCGTTGACTCCCGCAATGCCGATTCGCTGCCGAAGATATTCGTTTACTACCGGATCGGCGATGTCGACGAAAACGGTAGCGTGGTAAAACGAATTTGGATCAACGCCACGCTGGCGCATGATCTGGTCCGCTTTCGCGCGAACCGCACGCGCGTTAACGGAGAGTTTCAGGTAATCGCCGATGGACTGCGGCTTCAGGCGCCATGCCAGCACGCCTCCGGCAAGCAGGCAGACGGCAAGGAAGGCGATCATGCGCGGCGCCAGCGCGTCATAGCCGCTTGCTTTGACCTGAGAAGTTGCAGCCGCAGGTTCGCTGGCGAGATCGATTTCCGGCGCGCGTTCCGCGCGATTGAGAAGGTCTTCATCGGCTTCGAACCCGCCGCGCGCCAGGTAGGAGATGCACGCAAAGACCAAAGGTGCCAGGGCGGCTGCGGCCACGACCATGCCGGAAATTTTAAAGTAGAGACTATTGGAACGAATCAGAAGCAGCCCGACCAGCGATGCATCCACAGTGTAATGCCAGATGAGCGTCGCGACGATGCCCCAGCGCAACATCACAATTCCCGCAATAATTCCGATGACTCCTATTTCGATTCCGCGAATGTAGGGCGGTTCCTGCGGGTAATTGCTGTGCAGAAAACTCCAAAGAAAAGCGGGCACGATTACCGCCACCCAGCGAGAGCGCGTCAGTCGCATGAAAAACGGGATGGCGAACAACCGGAAGGTGAACTCCTCGTTCATGGAAGCAAGCAGCCCGATGGCGATGCCGGAAATCCAGGGGATCGCCGTATTCACGCTGTCCGAATAGTTCAACTCCTGGGGCGCCCACGCCCCCAGACGGGTTGCGACCATGTAGAAGGCGACGATAAAACCAATGTGTGCGGCGGCCAGGCACAAACCCACAGCGGAAGAAGAGAAAAACTCCTTCGAACGCAGCCCGCGCAGCGTGAGGATTTTCCTCAAGCTTAATTGGTCTGGCTGGGAGCTGCGGTAAAGCGGCTCCGCTGCGGGCAGGACCAGCGTGATGGTGAGAGCGGATGCAGCGGCAAGCAGCAAAGCACGCCCGATTTGTAGAAGGATAAAACTGGAGTAGGAGTCATTTGTATCGTAACCCGCTCCCCAGAGGGGCCAGTCGTTCAGGGACTGTAGGAATAGCATCACAGTCGCCAGCAAACCAAGCTTGATCGCGGCGCCCCAGGTTGTTTTCCCGCTCTTCGTCAACTGAATTCCCAGCCAAACAGCGCTTCCCAGAAGCAACAGATAGGGAACAGTGAAAACTAAGGCGAGCGTGTCGTTTCCGGAGCGGAGTCTTTGATAACTGCGCTGCCACGCTTCAGGCACGTGCAGGAACTCTTCGCTGCCGCCGATGCGGTCGCCTTGCAAAGTGACTTGCAGACGGTAGGGCGCGTCTTTCGCGCGGAAGCCGTGCTTTTCCCACGTAAAAGCCCAATCAAGACGGTTCGGCCGCTTGTTCGAATTGGCTTCTTCCGGGAGAAAGTCCCAGCCGCTCAGGTCGAGTCGGAGTTTCGCGTTGAGATAGTTTTGCGCCGCGGATTGGGCGATGGCGCGCTCGAGCGAAGCTCCCGCGCGTGATTCCTCGATTTTGTGATCGTAGCCGACGATCTGTCCTGCCGGGTTCACGCGAACGCGGAATTCTTCTTCCTGCTGCGGCTTGAAGAAACGCACGTCCCAGAACCAGATGTTCAGCTCGGAGGACATGAGTTTGTTCGCCTGCTGTAACCCAAGTTCCCGCTCGAGATAGACCTTGGCGTTGTCGTCCACGTTAAAAACGATGGCGGATCGGTAGCCGCTGACGTTCTCACCAATGCCGGTGACGAATTTCTGTGCGCGCGCCAGCGCTTCTTCTCGGGAGACCTGAAAATTAACGGAGGCTTCGGGGAAAGCGCGGAAAAAATACTTGTACGCGAAAAGCGCGCCGAGGATACCCGCCACCACCCAGAGGAGCAGCGCGCGCTTGTCGGAACCTGTCAGACGGTTTCGCGTCACGTGGACCTCCCCGCTTGGCACACGGAATCCTCACTCTATCGATACAGACGGCAGGGACGCAAGTTTCGCGGCTGCCGGTCGGCCGCTTAGCGGCCGCACTGACAACGCCGCTTAGCGGCCGCACTGACAATTGGCCGCCTTGCGGCTGCGCCTAAAAATGTTCGCAGCGGGAATGATATAAACATAATGTCAATGGCGATGAATCTCGACACCGAAGTGCGCATGATCAAAGGCGTGGGCCCGCAGCGCGCCGAACTGCTCGCGCAGCGCGGGATCTACACGCTCGAGGATTTGCTGGGCTACCTCCCCTTTCGCTATGAAGACCGCATCCATTTCTCCAAGGTGAAGGACATTCAGCCGAACGGCACGTATACCATTCGCGCGCGCGTCATGAGCGGCCAGGCGGTGCGCAGCATGCGCGGCCGCGACGCCATCTATCACCTGCTGGTGCAGGACGACGCCGGCGGTTCACTGCCTTGCAAGTTTTTCCACGGAGGCTATCTCGAAGGGCGTTTGAAGCCCGGGCAACTGCTCATTCTTCATGGCAAGGCGGAGGTCGACAAGCTGCGGCCCGCACGGCTGGGGATGATCAATCCGCAGATCGAAGTGCTGAGCAGCGAAGAGATGGATTCCACCGAGGTCGGCAGAATCGTGCCGATCTACGAAGCGATCAGCACATTCGGTTCCCGGCAGATTCGCCGTGCCATGTACGCCGCGGTGCAGCTCATCGATCAGAGGATGCCGGATATTTTGCCGGAAGGATTGCGCGCGCGGCTTGGCTATCCCACGCGCGGCGAAGCTCTGATTCACACGCACTTTCCAGAGCCCGGCGAATCCCTCGATGCCTTGAACACGTTTCGTTCACCATCGCAGCAGCGGCTCATCTTCGAGGAATTTTTCCTGTACCAGCTCAGCCTCGCTTTGGACCGCAAGGCCACTCGCGAGGAAAACGCCATCGCGTTCCGTCTGCGAGAGGACGCCGTGCGCGAAGCGCTGAAGCGCATCCTGCCGTTCAAGCCCACGGCGGCGCAGAAGCGCGTTCTCGCCGAAATCGCTGGGGACTTGGAAAAACCTGCCCCGATGAATCGTCTGCTTCAAGGCGACGTCGGCAGCGGCAAAACCATCATCGCGCTGCAAGCAGCGGTGATCGCCATCGAAAACGGCACGCAAGCGGCGCTCATGGCCCCCACGGAAATTCTTGCCGTGCAGCATTTTCTTTCCGCCCGCCGCATCCTCGCCAAAGCAGGCTATCGCGTCGAATTGCTGATCAGCGGTCTGAAAGCCTCGGAGAAGTCCGCGGCCCTCGAGCGCATTCGAACGGGCGAAGCACAACTCGTCATCGGCACGCACGCGCTGATTGAAGACAACGTGGAATTCGCTCGGCTCGCCTTCGTCGCGATTGACGAGCAGCATCGTTTCGGCGTCCTGCAGCGCAAGCGCCTGATGGATAAAGCCGCGGCGCATGGCCACGTCCCGCACGTTCTCGTGCTGACGGCGACGCCCATCCCGCGCACGCTCTCGCTCACTCTCTACGGCGACCTCGACGTTTCCGTTCTCGACGAGCTCCCGCCCGGACGCACGCCCATCGTCACGCGCATGACCACCGAGCAGCACCTCCCCGGCGTTTGGGAATCTCTCCGCCGCGAAGTCGCCGCCGGCCATCAGGCCTACGTCGTCTATCCCGTCATCGAAGAATCGAAGCTCGAGCTGAAAGCCGCCATGGAAGAATACGAGCGCTTGTCGCGCGAAGTTTTTCCCAAGCTCAAGCTCGGCCTGCTGCATGGGCGTCTCTCCAGCGAAGAAAAAGAAGAAGCCATGCAGCGCTTCCGCAAAAACGAAGCCCAAATCCTCGTCGCGACAACCGTCGTGGAAGTCGGCGTCGACGTCCCCAACGCCACGGTGATGGTCATCGAACACGCCGAGCGCTTCGGTCTCGCCCAGCTGCACCAGCTTCGCGGCCGCATCGGTCGCGGCGCCCAAAAATCCCATTGCATCCTCGTCGCCCCCGCGCGCATGACCGACGAAGCCCGTGCCCGCCTCGAAACCATGGTGCGCACCTCCAACGGTTTCGAAATCGCCGAAACCGATCTCCTCCTCCGCGGCCCCGGCGAATTTTTCGGCACTCGCCAGTCCGGCGACCTCGGCTTCCACATCGCCAATCCCATGCGCGACCGCGAACTCCTCGAACTAGCCCGCCGCGAAGCCTTCAACCTCGCCGCCGATTCCGCCCAGCACGAAACCATGCAGCGCCTCCTCCGCCAGCTCCCCCCCGAATGGCAGCGCCGCTACCACCTCGCCCGCATCGGCTAACGAATTACAGTGATTTCACTCGTTCGATAAATGTTCTATTCCTCGATGTGGCCAGGCCTCTCTCACACAAGTGCAATTCATGCGACTCTTGCTGGGAGCCGCTAATGTCTAGCAGTACAGAATTCGATTCCTTAAATTCAGTCAAGTACCTTTACCTTCGAGAGCTTTCGGAGCCCTGAGACAATTCGTTGAGCCTAGTTGTGCAAGAGGCCATAGACAACCGGTCAGCTCCACCCTCGGTTCGAAGTGAAATTCCTGAATTCGCAGAAATTCTCCAGGATGCTTGGCCCATTGAGTCCGTTGAAGGTTGTAAAACTTCGAGTTGTCCTGGAAGCGTTACGCAGCGTACTTGGTGACTGAGGAGCTTATTGGGGCGGGCGGTACCTATGACGACGAGATCTACACGGCCAGGTTGCTTCGGGTCTACACCAAGTCACATTTCCTTGACTACCTTGCGCGAGATACAGGCGGACACGTGGAGCCAATCCAGTATCTCAAATTGGTTTGCCTGAACCATCTCATCGATGTGGGTTGCTACGCGGCCCCGGATATCCGATTGATTGCTTCAGCGTCAGCATCTCCACTACAAATTCATTAGGCATCATGCGGTTCGCATAAGTGCGTCGGGATTTGGGGACGGCAGCCGTTTACACGCATCAAGCATGTCCACTACTCCGATTCTGCATTCCTCCTAAGGGATAAGTGTGGTCAAGAGCTCGCCGGCCGCGCTCTACGGGCTGGCCGGCTCATGGTTAGGAACATTCCGCGATATTTTCCGGATGACAAACTCTTGCAGAAGGTTGACCGCGGCAGCCTCGCCAATCCCCATGAGCGCGTTTTCAAACGTCAATTCCAATCCATCGCGATTTTGCGCTGGATAGTAGAGATTGGAGATACCGCCAGCGGCGAGGCTTCCAAGGATACTCGAGTAATTTGCCTCCCAGTGTCCGTTGTCGCCCTTGCAAATGACGGAATTGGCGATCGCATACAGGATCCGCGAGCGCTTGCTGCCGGTTCCCTTGTAGAAATAACGGGGATCTTGCTTCAGCAGCGACGGCAATATGGCGCCCCCGATGAATGTGCCGGTAACAAAGTTAGCGTAGGAAGCGCCGAAGCGCTTTCCATAGCCTTGTGCGCCTTGTCCATATCCGCTGAAATCGTTTTCCGCCTGCTGAAATCCCGCCGTGGCCCCCACCACTCCGAAGCTCACTGGATCCACCGTGGTCTTCCAGGCCAGCTCGAACTTTTGCTTCGAGGTGAGAGGAACTGCATGGTGGTCATAGCTGACGTAGAAATTTGGGATGACGCCCAGCACGCGCTGCTTCTCTTGTTCCTTGATCTGATCTTCTGCCACTTCGGTTCGCGGGGGTACCACGCGAACCTCTGTCACAGCAGTTGCAAGCGCCAAGGTGATCTGCGGAATCACGTGGATCTCTCCCGACTGCAGCACTCCAGAGGACGCCTGCACCGAGAAGCCCTCCAACGTAATCGCGACCTGGAATGGGCCGGGCGCGACGTTGGCAAAAGCGAACCGCCCATCCTGGTCGGAGAGCGCCTCTTGGCTTGGGGATTGATCTTCACGTGAAAGTTTCACATGGGCCCCAGCGACCGCGGCGCCGGTTTGATCAACAACTTTCCCGCTGATGCTTCCCGGCGGTTGCCGATTGCGCAGTGGCTCGGCAGCGGAAGCGGAAGCCCCCGTAACCCGTGCGTCGGGTCGCCCATTCTCTGCTCCCTGGACGATGGGGGGCCCCTGAGACTGAGCCGCAGTTGAAAAGCCGCAAAGCAGCACACTGAAGCTTAGCCAGACTGCCCAGGTTACGTATCTGCGCATAGTCGCCACCATAAGTATGATTATGATGCTTCCCCGGGGGATTTTGGGTACCCGATCAGGTTGACAATTTTATGAGTTACTGGGAAGCCTCCCGCCAGTAAGTGCGCAGCTCCGCCGCGCGGGTTCTTGCTCCTTGACTAAAAACTAAAAACTGACAACTAATAACTGCACTCATGCGCGTCATCGCCGGAATCTACCGAAGCCGCATCCTGAAAAGCCTCAAGGGCCTCGCGTTGCGTCCTACAAGCGACCGCCTGCGCGAAACTCTCCTCAACGTGCTGGCCCCCAATTTAGCAGGCTCTCGATTCGTCGATCTTTTCGCCGGTACCGGCGCCATTGGCATAGAGGCCCTGAGCCGAGGCGCTGCCGAAGTCGTCTTCATCGAGAATCACGCGCCCGCCGCCACGTTGATTCGCCGCAATCTTGAATCGCTGGGTATCCATTCCGGAACGACCGTGCTTGCCGTCGATGCTCTTCGCGGGCTGGCAATGCTGGCTTCCCGAAAGCAACAGTCCGCCCCCGGATTCGACTACGTTTTTCTCGATCCGCCCTACGCTGCTGCCGAAGAGTACGCCCGCGTGCTAGAATTTCTAGGTTCCGCGACTCTTCTCGCTCCCGCCGCGATCGTGGTCGCCGAGCATCGCCGTAACTTCGATTTGCGCGAAGAAGCCGGCGCGCTACGGAGGTTCCGCGTGCTCAGACAGGGCGACGCCGCCCTGAGTTTTTACCGCCGTAGCGGCACGCCGCGCGGCGAAAATAGCTCTGCCGAGTAAACCCCCGCTGGCAGAACTTCATCTATCTTGAGGTGCTCGCGCATCCTGGGTCGAGCGAAGCCTGAGCGTTTTGCTTGTCGTGGCGGGTCTTCAGACCCGTCGGATTGACCGCGCCAGGCTGGATGAGCGCATCTCACTACGGTCGAGAGGGAAATTTCTTTGAGCCAGGTCGGCAGGGCATTGGATCTCTTGGGACAGGCCACCAAGCCTGCCGCTCCCGCGCGTCTGCAAGCAGGACACGAGCCGAAGCTGGAAGTAGCCTGGGGAAGTTTTCATCAAGGAATCGGCAGCAGCCTAAGCGCCGTCTTCAGCACGCCAAATATTCCCAAGCGTTATCTGCGTGCAGGATTCTTCAAAGAGTGCTGGATTGAGGGGCGGATTCCCACCCGGGCTCTGGTTGCCGCCGCCTTGTGGCACTTCGTTTTTCTCGTCATGCCGTTCCCGAAGCTCCCCGCCGCCGCACGCCACTTTTCCGCCTTTGATCACACCGAACTCACCTGGTCCGGGCCAATCAACGATTTTCCTTTGGTCGAGATGAACACTCCCAAAGCCAAGCCGAACCCGCGCGGCGAGCCCGAGAAGCCTCTGCCTCCCGAGGGCGCCGACGCATTCCATCCGCGACAGCGCATCTTCACCGATTCCGCACACCCGACGCATCCGCGCCAGACGTTGATCAATTCCGCCGCTCCCCTGGAGCCGCCGAAGATTCTTCCGACCCTTCCCAATATCGTGCAATTCCAGGAGATGGTCGGCCCTGTGCGTCCGCGTCTGCAGATCAGTCAAGAAACACTCTCCAAGCTGCGCCCTCGCGAGCATCGCGCAGCCAAGGTGACCGAGGCGTCGCTGCCGGACGTTCCGGCATTCGAACAAAAACCGGCGGAAATCACGCTGGCGGACTCGCCAAACGCGCCCGCGCGGCCAAAGCTGGAATTGAACACCGGCGTCGCCCCGCGCGTCGCGCCACGTGCGCAAACGGGTGACGCCGAACCTGCCCCGGAAGTCGGCACTGCCCAGTCCGGTGCTTCGAATGGAAATGCCACAACGTTCATTGCCCTCTCCGCCACGCCCGGCCCTCCTGCGCCCGTCGTGCAGCCGCCGCAAGGGAATCTGGCCGCGCGCGTTTCCATTTCACCCGAAGGCAAGCAACCTGGCGTACCCGGAGGCTCGCCGAACGGAACGCCCGGCGCAAACGGCGGTGCGGGCAGCGGACCAGGGAGCAACGGGGGAACAGCAACCGGCAACGGCGGTGCAAAGAATGGCGTGGACGTGAGCATCAGCGGAGGACACCCGCCCGCAAACAGCGAAATTTCCGGCCTTGGCGGATCACCGAAAGTCAGCGCTCCCGCTCCGCACGCCCTGATCACCAGGCCCGATCCGCACACGAAAATCGATGATGCACCCGAGAGAACCGGACCGCCGAATTTCGCCGCGCTCCCGGCCGGCGCGCAGCCGGAGCAGATCTTCGCCTCGAAAAAGGTCTACAAGATGCTCGTAAACATGCCCAATCTGAACAGCGCGACGGGAAGCTGGATTCTGAATTTTTCCGAGCTGCGCGTGAATTCCGAAAGCCCTCGGCCGGCTTCTTCGGACGTTTCCGCTCCTGGGCCTTTAAGGAAGATCGATCCGAAGTATCCGCCCACTCTGATCAGAGAACATGTGGAAGGAGAAGTCGTGCTGTACGCCGTGATTCGCGGCGACGGCACCGTTGACAGCATTCAGTTGGTGCGCGGCATCGATGAGCAGCTCGACGCCAACGCCATGCAAGCCCTCAGCCAATGGAAATTCCGCCCCGCCACCAAACAAGGCACCCCGGTAGACCTCGAAGCCATAGTCCACATTCCATTCCACGCCCCACCTGACCGCTAGCCCCACTCCCGAGGTTCGACGGCGCAAAATCCTCTTGCCCGCCTTTTGCTCCTTTGCTACGATACTCACCAGGTAAGCCCGCGCCATTTGGAGCGCGGCGGCTTGCCGACGCTTTTCTTACATCCACCCCCCGCCAATCTTGTCAGCTAGAGCGCAGAAGGTCTAGCGGCTACGAACGGCCTTCGGCCAGCTTCACCAAGGCGTACAGGGCGTGATTCACAGGTGTGGGAACGCCTAATTCCGACCCCCGGCGGGAAATGTAGCCGTTCAGGGAATCGATCTCAGTGCGCTTACCGCGATTCAAGTCTTGACCCGTCGAAGAAAGCGCCTCCGCCATCTGCGTGGCAATCTTAAGCGCCCCCGCCAGCGCCGCGTTTGGATCTTCCAGACCGGGTGGATGAATTCCGGCGGCCCGCGCGACGGCCAGGACCTCATACACTGCCGTTTCGACAACTTTCCAAGCATCCGCGCTGGAGGCGATTTGGCCATACTTCGCGCGGCCCAGCGCGGAGACGGCGTTCAGCGCACAATTCCACACCAGCTTGGTCCAGAGCTCGCCCTCGATATTTTCCGAAATTCGGCATGGCACTTGGCCGCGCGAAAAAAGAGCCGCGATTCGCTTCGTCTTCTCGTTTTCCGGCCCGACGACTAGATCACCGCGGCCGACATGTTTCACACGTCCAGGTTCGGGTACGGAAGCCGCGACATAAACGACGGCCGGGAGCGCTTCGATCGCTGCCGCAGCGCGAATCTGTTCCACGTTGTCCACGCCATTCTGCATGCTGAGGACCAGCGCGCCGGGAGCGAGCAGAGGAGTCAGCGCACGCGCCGTCGTCGCGTTATCCGTGGTTTTCACACAGAAAAGAACAATCTCCGCGCCGCAAACCGCGCTTAGTTCCGTGGACGCTTCGACTCGCACACTCTCTTGAAACTGCAATGTGTCGAGGAAAAGTCCGCTCTTCTTTACGGCTTCGACAAAGGCCGGACGCCCGATCATCACCACCGGCGCACCCGCGCGCGCCAGCAGTCCGCCGAAGTACCCTCCCACGGCGCCCGCACCAACGACGGCAATCTTTGGCCAGTCGGGCTGCTGGGTCACGGAGTAACCACGCTGATAAGCCGGTCGATGTCGCGCTCGGTGTTATACAGATGCGGCGAGACCCGAATGTTGCCTTCGCGCAGGCTCACCACAATATTTTCCTTCCGCAGGTGCTGGTAAACCTCCGCTGTCTTCTCGCGGCTTCGTGCGGCGAAGCATCCATACGAACCGCGCCGCGCGGCATCTGTGGGACTCGCGAGGACATAACGATCTTTGGGCAGACGTTCAAACAGCAGTTCAATTAATTTGCGGTTGTGCGCCGCGACCAGCTCCGGCCCCATTCGCACCACGAAATCGACGGAAACGTCCATGGCCACCAGGTTGAAATTGAAATAGCTGGCCCCTTCCGGCGAATCCCACCGTTTCGCGTTCGCCGCCGGTTTCGGGTCATCGAAATTCAACGCCGCGAAATTGTGCGATCCCATCAATGCCATCCAATAAAACGGCCCCGGCCGCGCCATTCCAAGGTGTTCGCTCTTCGCCCAGAAAAATCCTGTACCAAAGGGACCAAGCAGCCATTTGTATCCGGCGCATACCATGAAGTCGGCTCCCAGCTGGTTGACATCCATCGGCAACGCGCCGCAGCACTGGCTGGCGTCCAGTAAAAGCAGCGCCCCTTGCGCATGGCAGGCCGCGGCAACGCGCGGCACATCCAGCAGCGAGCCATCGTCGAATCGCACCATGCTCACGGAAACCATCCGCGTCCGCGGAGTGATTGCGGCGATCAGGTCTTCCGCCGTGATGAACCGCTCGCGCGGAGAAACAATCTTTAGCTTCAGGCCCTCGCGTTCTTCCATCGGTTTCCACGTGGTGTATTGCAGGGGAAACTCGCCCTTCGCAGTGATAACTTCGTCGCCCGGCTTCCAGGTCAACGCGTACGCCACCGCCGCCACGCCGGCGCTCGCCCCGCTCGTCAGCGCAATCTCTTCGGGCTTTCCGCCGATCAGCTTCGCGATGGAAGCACGGAGGCGGTTTGGCACTTCGAAGAAAGTGGAGTCTGGCTTCTGGTGCGGATATTTGCTTGCCTCGAGCGCGGCTTGCACGGCACGAATGGAAACCTTCGGCATCGGTGACTGACTCGCCAAATTCAAATACGTCGCGTCTTCAATCTCGAACCACTCCTGCCGCCAGTCGGTTTGCAGGGAAGTTGTCGTCGTAGCCATGGGCCTCTCCTTTGCGGGAGTCACAAGGGGTTAGATTCGAGCATACAGCGATGGGTACAACGTCCAATTTGGGCAGTCATTTCGCTTTGGACCCAGTCTAGAAATGACCGCGAAGCTCGCGGAAGGCTGGCAGAATCACCAGTTTCCCGGAGCCCGCCACCACCGGTTCGTGTTCCAGAGTCCAGGTGTGCTGGTGCGGGATGTAGACGGCGTTCAGGCCGATCTTCATCGCCGGATTGATGTCGCTGCGCGGGCTGTTGCCGATCATCCATCCGTGGGTCTTCACGATTTTGTGTTTGTGAACCAGCCCGCCATAAGTCTCGGGGTCTTTTTCCGGAACGATTTCGATGAATTCGAAAAATCCCTGCAGTCCGGATCGCTCCACCTTCGCGGCCTGTTCCGCGGGCTCGCCCTTCGTAAATAAAATCAGCCGGTGCCGCTCGGTGAGATACGCCAGAGTCTCCGGCACTCCGTCCAGAATTTTCGGCGGCGTCCGCTCCAGCTCGATGACGCGGCCATGAATCAGCGCCAGCGTCTCGCGTTTGGCCATCTGATCCGCAAGCTTTATATAGGTTTCTTCAAGCGAACGCCCAAAGCTGCGCACTCCATAGCCGTACTGCCGGATATTCTTGCGTTCCGTTTCATTGAGGATGTGGCGAATGTAGGCGCGCGTATAGCCATAAGGCTCGACGATGCTGATGAAATCCTCAATCAGCTTCTCGAAGAATACGTTGTTTTCCCAGAGCGTGTCGTCCGCGTCAATCAGCAGTGTATGGCGTCGCATGGAGATTTGTCGGTCCCCGTCCCTCCGCTGGGCTCCTTCAGTCTAGCAGCGTCAGTGCATCTTAGGCGATGGCCGCACCAGGAAAGCCTTTTCGAGGGCTTGCGCGGCGCGAACGTGTCCTGCGCCGGACGTTGCGGACAGCAACAGTACGCGCGGTTTCGTTTTCATTTCGCGGGAATTTCTGCGAATGCAAGAGGCATTAGGAGGTCTTGCGCTGGCCCGCGGCGATTTTTTCCAGGATTCCGCGCGCGACTTTTTGCAATTCCCCGAAACGCGTCAGGTAGTCCTGAAAATCGTGATTTAGGAGCTGCGCTTCCTGGGGGCCCAGCTTCGTCCGCAGAATCATGTCGCGCAGTTTTACGGGATGCGGAAGAAGCGCCTCCTCTTGCAATTCCTCGAGCGCAATCTTGGCGTCGTAGTGATACATGGCTTCCCCCAGCAGGAAAATCCCTCCACTGTATTGTACTCAGTTATCGACACGAGGGGGAATCACCCAAAAAGGGGAAGGGGAGAAAAAGTCCTACGCAGCAGTTGCCGTGGCAGGCATGAACTCATAGCGCGCGATTTTTGCGGCAATGCCCACCCTGCCGTTCTCGGTGGGCTCGATGCGCACAACCTCTCCCAGGCAGCGGATATTTACATCGCCCGGCTGATTGACTTGCTGTGGGAGTGTGATGACGAATTCGATCTCGCTGCCAACTTCGAAATTGGCCTCAGTAAGGAAGTAGAGCCCTCGGTAACTGACATCCCGGGTGTGCGCGTCCAGTTCGTGTCCCTTGGCTTCTCGTGGCAAAACCCGCATGGGGAGACTCATCGTGAATCGCCGCGCCTCGCGGCGTTCCGTTCCGTCACTCATCAATACCCCCTGGGGCTTGGGATTCGGCGCAACGCTAACATCGGCTCAGGCAAACTGCAATGCGAAAATCAGAGATTTTTGTCCTAGTACGAGGTCGTGGCGATTTAAATACGTGAGCCCTATACTTAAGGTTGGACCAGCTCTTAGGACAGTACTGTTACCCCTATGGAGAGCCGTCAGCACCGCCGCGTTAGCATGCACCTTCCGGTGCGCTTGCGCTGGACTCCGCCCTTCGGCCAAAAGATCGAATTAGGAGAAACCATCGACGTCTCGCGCGGCGGTCTGCTCGTTTCCACCAAGGAGTCCCACACTCCGGGTGTAACGGTGTGGGTCACGTTTCCCTACGACGCCTCGCTTTTCGACGGCCAGCCGGAGATTCTGGCGCGCGTCGCCCGGTGCGGCGAAATGCCTGAGGCCCTTCGCCCCACCACCGCGCGCGAGAGAGTTCAGTCGGAAGGCGCGCCGGAGCAAGAACGCGCCGCGAAATTGGATCAACTCGCCCTGGGCATGTCCGATGCCCCAGCAACATTCGCAGTCGCTTTTCATTTCGACCAGCAGCCGCACTCTTCATCCAATGGAAATGCCAATCGTCACGAACCCGAGCGGCGCGGCAGTATGCGAAGGGCACTCGCAATCCCCGTCCGGGTGCATCCGGAACGGATTCCCTGGTTTGAAGAGGCCATGACTATCGAGATTTCGGCAAAGGGCATGCGCTTCCGCAGTCACCGCGAGTACCAGCTCGGGGATCACTTGAAAATCGCGTTTGAAGACGCAGCTTCTTCACCATGGTCCGGCACCGGCGAATTTCTCTCCAAGGTTGTGCGCGTCTCCCCTGTGCCGGGCAGCGCGGCTCTCGACGTCAGTGTTTGCCGCGTGGAATAAACGAGCCGAGAATTGCCGGCCGCATTCGGTCTTTTTCCTTCGATGCGCTAAACTGCGAATTTGCCCATGGCGCATCGATGACCACTACCCACGACTCCCGCAATTTCTTCTTGGAAGGACCTGCCGGACGCCTCGAAGCGATTCTCTGGACCCCATCCGCCGCCGCGCATCCGCCGCTCGCCGCGGTTGTCTGCCATCCACATCCGCTTTTTGGCGGCACGATGCACAACAAGGTGGTTTACCAGACGGCGAAATCGCTGGATGCTCTTGATATTCCGGTTTTGCGATTCAATTTTCGCGGCGCGGGAACGAGCGCCGGCGTACACAGCCGCGGTTTCGGCGAACTGGGCGATGTCCGCGCCGCGCTGGACTTTCTTGCTTCCGAGTTTCCTGGTGTGCCGCTGTTGCTCGCGGGATTCAGTTTCGGTTCCTGGGTTGGCATGCGCGTCGGCTGCGAAGACCCGCGCGTCTCTCACCTGATCGCCTTGGGTATTCCCGTCAACAACACTGATTTCTCATTCCTGCGCCAGTGCAACAAGCCCAAGTTGTTCGTGCATGGAAGTAACGACGAGCATGGCGCCATCGAAAAAGTCAAAGCGCTCGTCCCGGCGCTTCCCGGCAACAATCATCTAGTTGTCGTCGACGGCGCCGATCATTTCTTTGCCGGCAAACTCGACCAACTGGGTCGCGCCATCTACACCTGGTTAACCGGGGATATTCTCCGTGACCACCACTAGAGCGGGGATTTCCGCTTCCTTCTCCGTGAACTCCGCGTCCTTTGCGAACTCTGAGTTAAATCTTTTCTTCAAGCCCCTTCGCCGCGGGAAAAGAGTTTGCTGAACTGCTCGGCTGTGGCGGGCGCCACCCTCACCAGCCGGGCGTTGGCTTTCACGTGTTCTGCTCGAGACATGCCTACAAGCGCGCTCGCAATTCCCGGCGATGACCGCACGAATTGCAGCGCGCGCTCCGCGTCGTTCTCCAGCCCAAGCGCTTCCGCGACAAACTCCGGCAAATTCTTCGCCACTTGACCTTGCAGCAGCGAAGCGCTGGCGATCAACGTAATGTCCAGCTCGCTCGCCGCTTCCATCACCGTGCGGTCTCGCCCGCGCAACGATTGATTGCCCAGTGTCAGCGCTTCCGTCATCGCCAGGTTGAACGGCAGTTGCACAAACCGGAAGTGATGCCTGCCCCCGGCAATTTCCTGTGCGATCTGCGTGATTTCGCCGAGTTGCATGGAGTCGCGCGCGCGGGCATTTTGCCGGAAGCCATTCCAGGTGGCCATCCCGTAATACTGAATCTCGCCGGCCTCCACCGCCGATTCGAGAAACGTGAAAGCCTCGCGCACTCGGTTCAGGAACTCTTCTTTCGGCACTTCAGAGAGCTGTGTCTCCGGATTGTGCAGGTAGTAGACATCCACGCATTCGACGCCAAGATTCTTCAGGCTGCGCCCGAGCTGGTTTTTCAGAAAGTTCGGCGTCATGCAATGACTGCCGGCCGCGATATCCTTCGCGGTGAAAACTCCCGGCTGAATGTATTCGCGAAAGAAGTATTCGTTCGGGTCGCCGGGCATCGCTCCATCGGGCGTCAGGTAACCGCCCTTTGTGCACACCACGATTTCCTCGCGTTCGATGCCGCGCGCCGCAAGCCGCTGGATGGCCGTGCCGATGCTGCGCTCGCTGCGCTGGAACCTGTAATTGATCGCGGCATCGATCACATTGATCCCGCTTTCCACCGCGGCGACGGCCGCTGCCGCGTAGCCCTCATCCGTCTTTGCGTCCGGCTGCCCGAGATACGTGCCGATTCCGAGGGAGGAGAGCACCAACCTCTGCGTCTCTCGAAAATGACCCTCGGCGGCGCGGCCCGCAAACTTCTGTGCGTAACGCGTCGTTCCCTCTTTGGTAGCGGATTTGCTCATGACGCTCCTTCGGGCGGTTGCGCCGGGCCTGTTGTTTGGCTCGTTTCAGCTTCACTGGTCTTCGGCGCGAGTAGCCGCGAGCACGCCCGAAGAATCCTACGATACGGCCAGTCCTTTTCGTGGAAGAAAATCTCGCCTTCGCGCGGATTGCTGTAATACCACCGCGCCACCAGCCATAGATGCTCGCCCAGATCGCCGTTGGTTGCTGCAGACTCCGCTTCAAAATGCTCGCGAAAGATTTGCTCTGCCGACCGCGGCTGGCTGGCAATCTCCGCGAATCGCAGGAAAAACGGCTCTGCCAGCCTCCCGCCGCGCACGCCGTAGACGCCAATCGTTTGCTCTTCCGCGGCCCGCTGGAGAATCACCGCGTCCAGGTCCTGAATCCGCCGCGTCAGTTCCGGCCTGCCGCGCAAAACCTCATCGAGCTTCTCTACTTTTTTGTGCAAGGCGGCTGCCCGTTCGAAGTCCAATTGCTCGCTGGCTTTCTCGCGTTCTTCCTCAATCGTAGACCTGAGCGATCCCCCGCTCGTTTCGAGGAATTGCACGAGCCGCTGCACTTCCACGTCGTATTCTTCTTTCGTGCAGCCCGCAAAGCATGGCGCGAGGCACATTTTCATTTCGGAGTAGAGGCAGCCGGGAAACGCAGGGTCGCGCCGGATCTTGATCTGGCAGCGCCGCACTTTGAACAAGTCGAGAATCCGTTCGGCGAATGCATGCGCGGACCGCCGCGATGCGAATGGACCGTAATACGCGCCGCCCGTGGGCACGCCGGCCTCATCGACGGGAATCCGGCGGGTCACATAGCAGCGTGGATAGACATTTCGCAAATTCAATTTGAGGACCGCTGCCGGCCGCAGGCGCATCAGGTCGCGATAGCGCGTGGGAAACAGTTGTTTTGCATGCTGGTAATAGGTGAGTGTCTGTTCGAACGCCGAATTCGTCAACCGGTAGCGGATGCCGCGCGCAAACTCGCTCAGATTCAGCCGCTTGCTTGCCGGATCAACGGGGCCCAGCAGCCTTTGCAGACGCCTCTGCAAATTCTGCGTGCGAATCAGGAACGGCTCGGCTTTTTCTTCGCGGGCTTCGATGAGGCAAACCGCAGGGCGTGGTGGCAGGGCAGGGACGAAGTCTTCTTCCGCCCGCATCGCATTGAATTCTAGTCCGCAATCGAGTTCCAGCACACGGTCAGGATACTACGGGGCGGCTAGGACTTCAGAACCCAGGAGGAAATGACGAGACGCTGAATCTCGCTGGTACCTTCGTAAATTTCCGTGATTCGGGCGTCGCGGTAGTTGCGCTCGACGGGATATTCGCGGCTATAGCCGTTGCCGCCGTGGATCTGGATCGCCTTGTGCGTGACGCGCGTGGCCATTTCGCTGGCGAATAGTTTGGCGATAGCCGCATCCATCGTGAACCGCCCGCCGGTGTCCTGCTTCCACGCCGCCTTTCGAATCAGCAGCCGCGCCGCGTCAATTTCCGTAGCCATGTCCGCCAGCATGAATTGAATGGCTTGAAACTGCGAAATCGAGTGGCCGAAGGCCATACGCTCCTGGGAATACTTCAGCGCCGCTTCGAATGCGCCTTGCGCGATGCCCGTGGCCTGCGCGGCGATGCCGATGCGCCCGCCGTCCAGCGTCGAAAGCGCCACCTTGTAGCCTTCTCCTTCGTTGCCGATGCGATTCGCAACCGGCACTGCGCAATCCGTGAAGATAAGTTCGCTGCAGGCCGTGGCGCTGATCCCCAGTTTTTTCTCTTCCTTACCGACCTTGAATCCCGGCGTGCCTTTTTCCACGACCAGCGCCGTGATGCCCTTTTCGCCCTTCGCCGGTTCTGTGTTCACGTACGCGATTGCCGCATCCGCAGCGCCTCCGTTGGTGATCCATGCCTTTGTCCCATTGAGCACATATGCGTCGCCTTTTTTCACCGCTTTCGTTTGCAGTGCGGCGGCGTTTGACCCCGCCTGTGGCTCGGTCAGTGCATAGCAGCCGATCTTTTCCCCCCGCGCGTAGGGCAGCAGGAATCTTTTCTTTTGTTCTTCCGTCCCGTAGCGATGAATTGGATCGCAGTAGAGCGAATTCTGCACGGACAGAATCACGCCCGTCGAGGCGCAACACCGTGAAATCTCCTCAATCACGATGCTGTAGGCGACGTGGTCGAAGCCCGCCCCGCCTTCCGTCTCCGGAAGCGCCACGCCCGTCAACCCGATTTCTGCCGCCTTCTTAAACAGGTCGCGGGGAAAATGTCCTGTCTCGTCGAGTTCTTTCGCCAGCGGCCTTACTTCCGATTCCGCGAACTCGCGCACGGTCTTCTGCAGCAGTTTCTGTTCTTCCGTCAGTTCCAGGTCCACCGTCGCTCACTCCCGTCCGGCAAAACGCTTGTTTGAATTGCGTATTCTATCGCGACTTCAGTGTCCTGCGAATTGCCCCGTCGCGAGGATAGGTTCTTGCAGGGTCCGCCTTCTGAGGCGGACCGCTCCGCTTCAGGCAAGCGCCTTGGAAAGACGCTCGTAGGTGGTCTTCAAATCTTCCGGGTGCACGCGCGTCTCGCCCGTCACTGTCATGAAATTCGAATCCCCGATCCAGCGCGGCAACATGTGTAGGTGCAAATGTCCAACCACGCCTGCGCCAGCGGCGCGGCCCAGATTCATTCCCAGGTTCATTCCATCAGGTTTATAGTTCTCGCGCAGTGCCGTTTCCGTACGCACGTGCGCGTTGGGCACGATCATCACGTGCCCGGAGGTGTAGGGGAAGCGATTCAGGATGACAAACGCCTTCTCGCCTCGATGGACGACAAGCGTTTTCGCGTCATCCTTCCCCGCCAGCGCATCGCAAAAAAAACATTCCGGCTGCTTTCCAGCCAGCACCTGCGCCATGTACTGGTAGCGCCAGGGACTCCAGATATAGTCCATCGCATCGGTTCCTTTTTCTCAAGAGTTGCGCGCACAGCATAACGCAGAACGAGCGCATCGACAGCACCCCCATCTTTCTGCGCTCAAGTTGCCAAGGGGCTTTACTTACTTAAATTGATTTGAGCTGCTATAAGTTGAACCCGAACCGCGAGGAGAGACTGTGCCACCTACGAGCGCGGTGAATCGCCGCCCGCAAGCGCTGCTGAGGAGGCCTGGGCCTCTGGGCTATTCACAAAGTCTTTCAACTCTTTGCTGGGCTTGAAGAAGGGAATTTTCTTGGCCGGCACTTCCACCTTCGCTCCGGTCTTCGGATTGCGGCCGATTCGTCCGCGGCGCTCCCGCGTGCGGAAGCTGCCGAACCCCCGGATCTCGATCTTTTGGCCCTTCTGCAGGGATTCAATGATGCTATCGAAAATAGTCTCGACGATGGTCTCTGACTCCTTACGGGGAAGCTCTGTGATGCGCAGAACCTCTTCGATGAGGTCGGCCTTCGTTAGTGTGGATTGCTTGGTCATCGTCGCTTTGCCTCGTCGCACAACTCTGGATTAAAGACCGCTTCAGTTCGTCCACCATTTTGCGGTCGCCAGGGGCACCGGTTGTCTTGGGGACTCCGGAGTCAATTTCCGCCTAGCGGTTGTCTCAAACAGTGGAACGAAACGGCTTAGAGGGGCTGGCTCTTCGCCGAGTGCCCCCTTCCTATCACTAAAATGACCCGTAGGTAAATGAAAATATGACGGCCGGCCCCCGGTGGGCCGGTCCTGGATCAGCTAACGCGCCGACAGCTTGGACTTCAGCGCGTCCCCGATGGTCGCCGTCGACGAGGTCTTCGACGTCGAGCGATACTGTTCAATTTCCTTGCGTTCGATCTGCTTGACCGCGGCGCGGTAGCTCAATCCGATGCGCCGCGTCTCCGGGCTGATCTTGATGATCTTGAAATCGTATTCTTTGCCCGGCTCGAGCGGACCCGCACTCTTCAGCGGCCCGGTTGTCGGACGGAAACTCGAGGGCCCTTCGTCACGGCGCTTCCGCTCCTCGATCTCCGTGTTATGGCAGAGCGCTTCGATGTTTTCGCCCAATTCGACGAACGCGCCGAAGGTGGCGATGCGCGACACCTTGCCCTTAACGATTTGCCCGACCTTGTGCTGTTTGAACCAGTCGCCCCAAATGTCGTTGACCTGCTTGATGCCCAGCGACACGCGGCGGTTCTCCGGGTCGATCTTCAGCACTTTGGCGGTAACGTCTTCGCCCTTCTTGAACACTTCGTGCGGGTTCTTCACGCGGCCGGTCCAGCTTACGTCTCCGACGTGCACCAGCCCGTCAAAGCCATCCTCGATCTCCACAAACGCGCCGAACTCCGCGATGTTCCGCACCTTGCCCGTCACCACCGTGCCCACCGGGTATTTCTCCGCAACCAGCAACCAGGGATCCGGCTGTGCCTGCTTGATTCCCAGCGAAACGCGCCGGTCGCTCGGCTTGATGTCCAGCACCACCACATCCACTTCTTCACCAACTTTGACGACCTTCGACGGATGCTGGATTTTCTTGTTCCAGCTCATTTCGGACACGTGCACCAGGCCTTCGATCCCCTGTTCCAGCTCCACGAACACGCCATAGTCCACAACCCCGACGACCTTGCCCTTCACCTTCCCGCCCGCCGGATATTTCTCCGCCGCTCCCACCCAAGGATCGGCCATCAGTTGCTTCAGCCCAAGCGATACTCGCTGTTTTTCCTTGTCAAACTTCAGAATGATGACGTCGAGTTCCTGGTCCGGCTTTACCACGTCGGAAGGATGCTTCACTCGGCCCCAGCTCAGGTCCGTCAAGTGCAGCAAGCCGTCGATTCCGCCAAGGTCCACGAACGCACCGTACTCGGTCACGTTTTTCACATGCCCGTGCACGACCTGGCCTTCGCTCAGCGTTTCCATCAACGCGCCGCGCTTGGCATGCAGTTCTTCTTCCAGCAGCGCGCGGCGGCTCACCACCACGTTGCCGCGCCGGCGGTTCAGCTTCGTGATGCGCACCTGCACTTCCGTGCCGGTCAGGTCGTCCAGGTTCTGCGCGGGCCGCAGGTCGTACTGCGAGCCCGGCAGGAACGCGCGCACGCCGATATCCACCACGAGGCCGCCCTTGATGCGATCCACTACCTTGCCGGTAACCGTTTCTTTCGCTTTAAACGCGGCGTCGATCTTCTCCCACGTCCGGCGGCGCAGCACCTTCAGGTACGACAGGATCGTGAAGCCGTCCTTGTGTTCCCCAGTGCGCTGGACCTCGATCGTGCTGTTCGGCTCAGGGCGCGGTATCTCCGTGTCCGTGAATTCCGCCGCCGGAATCAGCCCTTCCGTCTTTCCGCCCAGGTCCACCACCACGCCATGTTCCGTGTACGCGACAACCTTGACCTCGATGACCTCGTGCGACGCAGCCGCTTCCTGCTTCTCGTCGTACTGCTCCAGCAGCTTGCTCATCTCTTCTGAGCCGGCCGCTTCTTCATCGGCGGCGGCAGTTTCGGCATCCGCTGCGTGCGCGTCCCTGTTTGCTTCGGCCGCGGCATGCGCGGCCGCGACATCGGTAGACGCACCCCTCCGTTCCGGCGCCGCCCCTGCAGGCTTCTCTTGCCCCGCGCTTACGGTCACGGCATGTTCCGTTGCAGCTGGAGGAGCAGTTTGCTCTGTCGCGCTTTCTACCGTTGAATTTGTTTCAGGATGCGCGCTGTTCGGAGCGGTCTCGGCTTCGGGTGCAGGCGCGGCGGCAGCCGCATTGGCCTGGTTATCGTGGTCGGAAAACATGGTTGTTGGCCTCCGGAGGATTACTTCGCTTACGGTAGCCGCTATGCGGCCCCGCGTTCAGTCGAATAGATTCCTTGCTGATTCCCTAACTGGGTTAGTGCAAGGAGGTTAACCGCAGAGCGGTTACTCGGGACATAAATGCTGCGGGCGTCGAAAACGCTGCAACCTTAAAAGGATACTCGCCGCCTCAACTCCGTGTCAATGAACAGCGGCTTTCAATTCAATGAAATAAGTCGCGACACGACTAACAACCAATTCCCAATGACTCGAGGAATTTTTTCGCACGTTTCGGCTCGCCGGGGAGGTTTTCGCCACGTTCAGCGCAGCGGTGGAGAAACTGCTCGCACAGTGCATTAGGCTGTCCAAATTCGGCACGGATCGCCTGGATTTCCTCAGCTAATTCCTTTAAACGGGCCGCCTCCGTCCACTTCAGAGCCCAATCAGCTTCGGGGTGTCGATTCTGCTTGAACAAGCCCCATCGACCATTTGCACATTCCTTCAAACACGGAATTAGGAGAGACTTGAACTCTTCTTCCAGCGCTTCGAGCCGTTGCTCTTTTGGCGATGCGCGCATTCCTAAGCCCTAGGCCCGCGCATGTCCCGCTTGCGTCTTCTCACGCCGAAAATCTGGAGCGGAGACTTCCACTGTGCGGCACATCTCGAAAAGTCGCGAGCGCATCCGTTCACTGATTCGATCAGCCAGAGTTTCTTTTCGAGTCATGGCCCGCCTTCCGTTTGGCAGCAGAGCTTCTTTCTCTTCAGCCGAGTCAAGGTAGTTGGTCGTAATGATCGTGCAGCGAGGGTGGCTCAGATCACGCGAACCTTCGATATACCTGGTGTTGAGAATATATCCGACAGTGTCCCGAACCCAGTCAGAAGGTTTGATACATCCAAGATCGTCAATCACAAGAACCTCGACAGTGAGAATGGGAGCGAGGAGACGAATCTCAGTCGCTTCGGTCTCCTTGCTATAGCTTTGTTGGATTTCTCTTAGCAAAGTGCCGTATTCGCAGAAGTACCCACTGTGACCGCGCCTGATTAGTTCCTTCAGTGCAGCTATCGCCAGATGTGTCTTTCCTACACCAGAGTTCCCCATGAAAAGAAGTCCGGCTTGGTCGCTGCCCGGATAGTCGCGAACGAATGACTGTGCGAAAAGCTTGGCCCGCTTCAAGGATTCAGCATGCTGGGATGAGTAAAACTTTCCGTCAGCTAGGTCGGTAACGTAACTCTCAAAATCGCAATGCTCGTAACGCTTCGGAATTCGCGCGCGCTCCATCACCCGCGACGCGCGCTCCTCCATCCCGCAATCGCACGCCACAGCCACGCGGCCTCCCGCGCCATCCTGCCGCGGCACCATCTTCCATCCCGTCCCTCTGCAAAGCGTGCAATTCTCCAGCGCCATAATGTGTTCGTCTGTGTAGGTGCCGGGCTTTAGCCCGGCCGTCTTTTCTCCGCTTTGGACAGCATACGGTCGTGCTCTCTAGACGGCAAGCTGTCTGTATTGGGTAAACTGTGGAAGGAACTACTAGATCTTTTCTCTGAAACTGATTACTGATCACCGACAATCACCGATCACTGATAACTATCGGACAAGCCGCGGTGTCGCCCGCACAATCGCATGCCGCGGCGGTTTCCCCTGCATGTGCGAAGCCGCCACCCGCGACAATTCCTGTTGCACCACTTGCGCGAACTCGCCCATCTGGCGCTCCATTTCGATCATCTTCTCGCGCATGTTCAGGATAATTTCGATGCCCGCCAGGTTCACGCCCATGTCCCGCGCCAGTGTCAGGATCACGTCCAGCCGTTCCAGATCGGAATCCGTATACAGCCGCGTGTTCCCCTGCGAACGCGACGGCTTCAGCAGCCCCACGCGCTCGTACAGTCGCAGCGTCTGCGGATGCAGCTTGTACAGCTCCGCCACCGCGCTAATCATGTAGCCGGCCTTGGCCCGTTTTTTCGCTCTTGGCGGCATCTTTTGCAGGACAGGCATTGTTGCCTGTCTCTTCTCCCGTTTTCAGTCCTCAGTGCCCAGTAGTCCGTAAGAAAAGACCAAAACCTAAAAAGTTTAAATTGCCATCGCCACTTTGGTCTTCAGTGTTCAGCAGTCAGTTCGAGTCCAGAACAGTCTCAAAACTCCAAGTTCCAGTTTCCACTTTTCGAATTTCCTGTTTCTTCTTTCACTGACGACAGAAAACGGATCACTGAAAACTCCTTTTCATACTCCCGCCTTACTGAACAAGTCCTTCCGCGGATCCCCCGGCGCAACGCTCTCCAATTCCTTCATCAGATTTCGCACGCGTTCATCCGTCGGAGGCGGCACGACCACTTGAATCTCCACATACTGGTCGCCCCTCGCGCCATTCCTTGCGCTCGGAACGCCTTTTTCCTTCAGCCGCAGCGTCTTTCCGCTGTTCGTCCCCGGCGGAATCCTTACGAGAGAACGCCCGTCTATCGTCGGCACTTCAATCTTCGCGCCTAGCGTCGCCTCGCTCACCGTCACCGGAATCTTGGTGTACAAATCGTCGCCGCGCCGTTCGAAAAACTCATGTGGCCTCACCACCACGCGCAAATACAAATCGCCCGCCGGCGCTCCCATCGTCCCGGAGTTGCCTTTGCCCGGAACCCGCACCCGCGCGCCATTCGAAACGCCTGCTGGGATGCGCACGTCAATCGTCTCCGACCGCCGCACGCGTCCTTCGCCGCCGCAGGTCTTGCACAGTGTTCGCAGCTTGCCCGTCCCGCCGCACCGCGTGCACGGCACGTTGAACTTCATCTTGCCCGCAGCCTGCTGGACCGTGCCTGTTCCTCCGCACGCGGTGCAAGTTTGCGGCGACCCAACCGCGCCTGTTCCGTGGCACGTCTCGCAAGTGTCCAGTCGCGTGATCGAGAGCTTTTTCACCGCGCCGCGCACGGCATCCCAGAAATCGATCTCGAGCTGGTATTCCAGGTCGCCGCCGGGTTCGTGTTCCGGCTCCATACCGGCGCTTCCGCGTCCGCCGCTGAAAAACTGGCTGAAGAGATCGCGGAAGCTCGATCCGCCGCCCGCCGCGCCGGAGCTGCCGCCAAAATCAAATCCGCCAAAATCAAAGTTGACGTCCGGCTCCCCGCTGTGACCGCCCCCTCCACCCGGCCCGCCCGGTGGAAGGTTGTCGCTGTAGAAGCCGTACTGGTCGTACATCTGCCGCTTCTTGGAATCGGAGAGGACGTCGTAGGCTTCCTGCAGTTGCTTGAATTTTTCTTCCGAGGATTTGTCGCCCGGATTCAAATCGGGGTGATACTTCCGCGCCAGCTTGCGAAACGCCGAACGGATATCCTTGGCGCCCGCCTTCCGCGCCACTCCCAGCAGTTCGTAATAGTCTTGTTTTGCTGTCGTTGGCATGTATGTAGTTGTAGGGGCGCAGCATCTGTCCCGACCCTGTCGGGATGCTTCGCCCCTGTTCGGCACTCTCGCTAATTCGGCCGCTTATTTTCGCGTGCATCTGGGCAGGAGGAAATCAAACCAGGTGAACTCCTCCTACTTACAACTGAAAACTGACAACTTTCTCAGTTCGGCCGCTTCGACTCGTCGACGTCCACGTACTCGGCGTCGATCACATCGCCAGGCTTCTTTTCCTGCGCTCCGCTCGGGCCAGCGGAAGAACCTCCGCCCGCTCCGGCGCCCGCCGCACCGGCCTGTCCTGCCGCTTGCGTCGTCTTGTACAGCTCTTCGGCGATCTTGTGCAGCGAGCGCTCGACGTTTTCCGTCGCCGCCCGCAGCCGCGCTACGCCGCCTTCGTTGATGGCTTTCTTCGCGTCTTCGATGGCCTCTTCGGCCTTCTTCACGTCCGCTTCCGCGATCTTTTCGCGGTTTTCGCGGAGCATCTTCTCCGACTGATAAAGAATGCCGTCCAGGCGGTTGCGCGCCTCGACTTCTTCCATCCGGCGGCGGTCGTCCTCACTGTGCGCTTCGGCCTCCGTCTTCATCTTTTCGGCTTCTTCCTTGGTCAGGCCGCTCGAAGCGGTGATGGTGATCTTCTGTTCCTTGTTCGTGGCCTTGTCTTTCGCGCTCACGTTCAGGATGCCGTTGGCGTCGATGTCAAACGTGACTTCTATCTGCGGCGTTCCGCGCGGAGCCGGCGGAATCCCGTCCAGCTTGAATTTGCCGAGCGAACGGTTATCCGTGGCGAACTTGCGCTCGCCTTGCATGACGTGGATTTCCACGCCCGGCTGGTTGTCCGCGGCCGTCGAGTACGTTTCCACCTTGCGTGTCGGGATCGTCGTGTTGCGCGGGATCTGCACGGTCATCACGCCGCCGAGCGTCTCCACGCCCAGCGAAAGCGGCGTCACGTCCAGCAGCAGGATGTCCTTTACGTCCCCGGCGAGAACTGCGCCCTGAATCGCCGCGCCCACCGCCACGACTTCGTCGGGGTTCACGCCCTTGTGGGGCTCTTTCCCGCCGAAGAAGTTGCGCACCAGTTGCTGCACTTTCGGGATGCGCGTCGAACCGCCAACCAGAACCACTTCCTGGATGTCGTTCGGCGACATTTTCGCGTCTTCCAGCGCCTGCTTCACCGGTTTCATCGAGCGTTCCAGCAGGTCATTCATCATTTGCTCGAGCCGCGTGCGCGTGAGCTTCTCTTCCATGTGAATCGGCCCGCTGGCACCCGCGGTAATGAACGGCAGGTTGATCTCCGTCTCCATCATCTGCGAAAGCTCAATCTTGGCTTTTTCTGCCGCATCCTTCAGCCGCTGCAGGGCCATCTTGTCCTTGCTCAGGTCGATGTTGTTCTTTTTCTTAAACTCATCGATAAGCCAGTCCACGATTCGCTGATCGACGTCGTCGCCGCCCAGGTGCGTGTCGCCGTTCGTCGACTTCACTTCCACCACGCCCGCGCCGACTTCCAGCACGGAAATATCGAATGTGCCGCCGCCCAGGTCGTATACGGCGATCGTCTCGTCGCTCTTCTTATCCAATCCGTACGCCAGCGCCGCTGCTGTCGGCTCGTTGATGATGCGCACCACCTCTAAGCCGGCGATCTCGCCCGCCTGCTTCGTGGCTTGCCTCTGCGCGTCATTGAAATACGCCGGCACGGTGATCACGGCCTTTGTGACCTTCTCGCCGAGAAAATCTTCCGCCGCGGACTTCAGCTTGCCGAGGATCATCGCGGAAATCTCCGGCGGGCTGTAGGCCTTGCCCGAAATCTCCACGCGTGCGTCTTGATGCGGGCCCGCGACCACTTTGTAGGGCACCCGCCTCGTTTCTTCAACAACCTCATCGTAGCGCCGGCCCATGAACCGCTTGATCGAGTACACCGTGTTCTCGGGATTCGTTACCGCTTGCCGCTTCGCCACTTGCCCGACCAGCCGCTCGCCGGTCTTGGTAATCGCGACGACAGATGGCGTCGTCCGTGCCCCCTCCTGATTCGGGATCACCACCGGCTCGCCGCCCTGCATCACCGCCACCACCGAGTTCGTTGTTCCCAGGTCAATTCCAATAATCTTGCTCATCGCTGCCATTCCTCCTGAAACTTTTTGCCATTTCCGTTCGCCCCTATCTCACTGAAACCAAGGCGAATCCAGCTCAGTTCACGCGTTCCAAGCCCAGCTCGAAGCGAAGTATACATGTTGAGTGTATGTTTGTCAAGTTTTCTGATAACAGCTATAACTCCATCGCATTCAGCAACTTGCACGACCAATCTGGCCTCCCTCTGACTTCCTCCAAGTAACCATTGACGAGCGATACCAGTATGCTATAATGGTTTTGTGGAGTCGGCACGATCCCTCCATGCCCTGCGAAACATGGGCCCCCGCCACGCGGTCCTTCTAACTCCTTCAATATTTACACCTCTGCTCCGACCTGTTCCGCTTGCCCCGACCTTGTCGGGAAACATCTCGGGGACCGCGTCGGGAGCGAAGCGCACCTTTTGCCCTCCGCCTGGTTTTATGATGCCAAGGCACTCTGCGGAGGTGTTTTTTTTCAAACGGACCATGCCTGTAACTCATTTAGAATCAACACTTATAGAAGTGCTCATTCTAAATGACTCAAACCGCTTTAGAATGGAACAAACTTACAATCGGTACAAAGCAAATCCCTTTAGAATCAACACTTACAAAAGTGTATCAAAACAAAGAACCTTAACTTCCTTTAGAATGAACACTTTTGAAAAACATACCGGGGGGCATGGGTGTTATGGTGGTTAACTGAAATTTCCACCGCACAACGCTTGCGGTTTCGAGCGCAACCAACCTTATAAGGGCTTCGGCTACGGCATACCTCTTTCGGTTTACACATGAACTTCCGGCGACGACAACTCTTACATTCCCGCTGTTTCGAGGTAGAATTCTCTATCGTCTTCCGCAGGGGAGAATTGCTCGAAGTATTTCGGAGGATCGCGTGAACCGTAGGCGCATTCTAGCAGGGATTCTCAGCGTGGGCTTGCTTGGCGTATGTGCCCTGTTCCTACCGTCTTTGCACAAGACTCCCGAGCCCGCTTCACAATCGGTGCAAACGCCGGCGCAGCCGCCGTCACAGAGTGTTGACTCCCATGCGGCGTCTGAGCCTCCTATTATTCCTACGTCTGTGGTCGTGGCGAAAGCTGCTTCTCGCCCGCCTGCGCCGCAGTCAGCGGCTGATCTCCCCGATGTCGATCCGCACAAGGCCTTCGGCTCGAAGAACGCTCCGGTGGCCATGGAGGTCTTCAGCGATTTTCAATGCCCGGCTTGCAAGACGCTTTTCACCACGACCAATCGCCGGCTGATGGACGACTACGTCAGCAACGGCAAGGTTTACTTGATCCACCGTGATTTCCCGCTGCCCATGCACGCGCACTCGCGTGTCGCGGCGCGCTACGCTCGCGCCGCTGCGCTGCTCGGCAAGGGCGAGGCCGTGGAACAAACACTCTTCCAGAATCAGGAGAAGTGGGAACAGAACGGCGATGTGGACGGCACAGTCGCCGCCGTTCTCTCCGCCGCGGAAATGACCAAGGTTCGCGCGCTCGTGAAAGGTGGCACCCTCGACGTGGCCATCGACAAAGACTACGCGCTTGGCCAGACCTACCGGGTCAACCAAACCCCTACTACGATTTTCCATTGCAAAGGTCAGACGTATCCCTTCTCCGGTGTCATGACCTACGACATTCTCAAGCAGTTTCTCGATCAGCTGCTCTCACAGAAATGAACGAATTATTTTTAGCGGCGGGGATTCAATCGAGCCAACTGGAAGCAAAATGAGAATCGTGGAGATCAGCAGCGGATAAAATCACCAAGCGGGGCGAAAGAATCAAGCCCATCGCTTCTGAACTTACTACTGAAAACTGACAACCGAAAACTAGAAGAAATGATGCAATCCAGCCCACTCAATCTCCGCCGCGCGATCATCTGGATCGGCCGCCTGGTCCTGGGCGGAATTTTTGTGTACGCGGGATTCTCCAAGCTCTTGATGCCTAACACGCATCTTTGGCCGATGTTCGTTCTGAGACTTTCGATCTCGATGAATATCTCGAGTTTCGCGCAGCAAGTTGAATCGTACAAAATGATTTCGCCCGAGGCATCGCAAGTGGTGGCGCATACTCTGCCATTCGTGGAAATCGTATTGGGTCTGCTACTCCTGATCGGCTGGCGCTTGCGAATCTGGGCCACAGCGATAACGGCGATCATGGTGGGGTTCCTGGCGGTTGTGACCCGCGCATATCTTCTGCACATGGACATCAACTGCGGCTGCTTCGGCACACCCGAGAAGCTCAACGGCATGACCGTTGTCCGCGATGGCGCCTTCACCGCGCTGGCGTTGGTCATGACTATCTTCGCGTTCATGGAAGCTCGCGAGCCGCATCCCTGGTCCGCCCCGGAGAAAGCTTGAGCTGGACTTGCTGCGATGAAGACTCTCGCTGAATACCTCGATCTCGCCGCCGTCGCCCACGGGCACCTCTGCGCGGGCCAGGTCCTCGGCGTGCGCCTGGCCATGCTCGGCCTGCAAGAACTCGGCATCGACGATCCCGTCGCCGATCGCAAGCGCATTGTTACCTACGTGGAGATCGACCGGTGCGTTACCGACGCCGTCGCGCTCGTCGCCAACTGCCGCCTCGGCAAGCGCGCCCTGAAATTCCGCGACTGGGGCAAAGTCGCCGCCACTTTCGTCGACCTCCAGACCGGCCGCGCCGTCCGCATCGCCGCGAGGGAATCTTCCAAGCAAGCCGCCCGCGAAATGTTCCCCGAACTCGGCAAGGACGCCGGCCAGCAGAAAGCCTACGCGCAACTCTCCGACGAAATCCTCTTCGATAAACAGTGGGTGAAGGTAGAAGTCCAACCCGAAGATCTGCCCGGCTTCAAAGGCCCGCGCGTCGTCTGCGCCCAATGCGGCGAAGGCATCAATTTCAAACGCGAGGTGGTAGTGAAAGGCCGCGCCCTCTGCCGGTCCTGCGCTGGAGAAAAATATTACGAAACACTGTCTTGACACTTCTAGGTCGAGTATTCAACTTCTGCGATAAAGTATTCCTTCGATGCTGACCCTGCCACCGATCACACTGCGCCTGCGCGGCTGGAAACTGATTGACCGCGTCGCGCTGGCTTTTCTGATTCTTTGCGCCGTTGCGCTGGGCGCGGGCTGCGGCTTGCTCTTTGTGTACGCCAGCGACCTGCCGGAAATTCGCGCGCTGGAAACTTACCGCCCCGACGTCGTCACCGAAGTTTACGCTGATGACGGCCAGCTCGCCGGCAGCTTCGCGTTGCAGCGCCGCATCCTGATGACCTACGAGCAGTGTCCCAAGATCCTCTATAACGCCGTCACCGCCATCGAAGACCAGCACTTCGAGGAGCACTGGGGCATCGACTTCCCGCGCATGGCCAGCGCTGCTTTCCACAATCTCGTCAAGCGCCGCATCACCGGCGGCGCCAGCACCATCACCATGCAGCTGGCGGGCAATCTTTTCCTGGACCGCAGCGACCGCAGCTTCCGCCGCAAAATGCAGGAAATTCTGCTGGCCCTGCAGATCGAGCGGCGCTACACGAAGCCGCAAATTTTCACGATGTACGCAAATCAAGTGTACCTAGCACATGGTAATTATGGTTTCGCGGCGGCCACGCAATTTTATTTCGGCAAGCTGGTCACCGACCTGAAAGTTCAGGAGGCCGCGCTTCTCGCCGGCATGGTCAACGGCCCGAAATTTTCACCGCTCACGAATCCGGAACTCGCGCTCAACCGCCGCAATCTGGTGCTTCATCGCATGGAAGAAGAAGGGAAGATCACACCCGCGGAAGAAGCCAGCGCCAGGAAATCGCCGCTCGCTCTGCACATTCAGTATCCGCGCAACGACCTCGCGCCGTACTTCTTCGAAGAAATTCGCAAGTATCTTGAATCCACGTACGGCACCGAAGCCGTGCACGAGCGCGGGCTGCGCGTCTACACCACGCTAAACATCAGCTTGCAGCGCATCGCCAACCAATCTCTCCGCGACGGTCTGCACAGCTACGAACGCCGCCACGGCTGGAGGGGCAATCTTCCCAACGTCCTGCGCGATAATCTCGGCAAGCTCGAGACCTACGAAGACGACGATTGGCGCCATGCGATCGAAAAGGGAAGCTATGTAACCGGACTCGTCCTCTCGGTGAGCGACAAAGACGCCGTCGTCAAAATCGGGCCTTACCGCGGAATACTTTCCGCCGGCGCTTTCGCCTGGACGGGCCGCAAGAAACCTAGCGATCTCCTGAAAGCGGGTGACCTCGCGCAATTGTCCATCCAGGAATTGCGCGACAATACGGTGCGCGTCCAACTCGAACAGCAGCCAGGCCCCCAGGGTGCGCTTCTCGCCATCGACAATCCCACCGGTGAGATAAAAGCCATGATTGGTGGTTACAGTTTTGAGGATTCCAAATTCAACCGCGCGACGCAGGCCGTTCGCCAGGTCGGCAGCTCTTTCAAGATTTATGTTTACGCCGATGCGCTGGAAAGAGGCTCGACGCCCTTCGACACCATCGTCGATTTGCCGTTTACCGCCATCAGCGGCGGCCAGCCCTACTCTCCGCACAATTACGACGAAAAATTTGAAGGGACAATCACCCTGCGCCGCGCGCTGGCGGGCTCGCGCAACGTTCCCGCCGTAAAGCTCGCGGAAAAAGTCGGCATCCACACCGTCGTGGACATGACGAGACGGTTCGGCATCACCACGCCGCTGCCGCCCTATCTGCCGCTAGCCCTCGGCGCCGCGGACATGAAGCTGCTCGAACACGTGTCCGCCTTCACCGTTTTCCCCAATGACGGCATCCGCATCGATCCACACATGATTCGCCGCGTCACCAGTTATGACGGCGCGCTGCTCGAAGAAGCGCATCCGGAGGTGCACGACGTTCTTTCTCCGGATGTCGCGCGCACCATGACCGCCATGCTCGAGGAAGTCATTCGATTCGGCACCGGCATCGCTGCAAAACCGCTGGGCCGTCCCGCCGCAGGAAAGACGGGAACGACCCAGGATTACACCGATGCCTGGTTCGTGGGGTACACGCCGCAGCTCACCGCCGGTGTGTGGGTGGGCTTCGACGACAAGCAGATTTCACTCGGGAAGAAAGAAACGGGCGCACGCGCCGCGCTTCCCATCTGGCTCGAATTTATGCAGGGCGCGGTCGCCGGAAAGCCAGTGATGGATTTTCCGAACGTTGTTCCGCTCGAGCAGCAGGCCGGGGAACATCACATCAGCGTGGACACGCCGGATACCGCGCCCACCGAAGACGAACCCGCCGCTCCTAAAGAAAAGCCGCCGGCCCGATCAGAGAAGATCAGTGACGTTTCACCCCGGGCGATCTGATAAGAGGTAAATTCTCGATTGAGGCGGCGTTGACTTATCTTTAATCCGAGACCATGGTTGCTATCTCGAGACTCGATGCCTTTTTTCAAGATCTGGTCTAACTCCCCGCATCCATGGGGTTTACTGGAAATTGTATACGGCGTCCTAAAACCTGTATCAATTTGGAAACCTTTTGGAAGTTTTAGATATCATTGCTGACATCGAGAGAAATCATAAAAGCATTGTTATGAAGGACATACCCCTATTTTACGAATTCTACGTGACTTTGGTGCTGATATTGCCTGTAGCGATCGTGCCAACGAGATGGTTGGTCTGCGGAGAGTTGTGAGCGATGCAGTTTCAGTAATCTCCTGCGGACCTTGAGAGTTTGGGGTCGTTTTCGGACGGGGTGAAGTACAAGGTTCCAGGTCGGTGCGATTGCTCCTGTATTGTCTCGCTGTCCGGCGATTCTCTTCCCCATTTCCAGTGCAAGACTCGTTGCTCTGAGTTCTAAGTAAAATTTCGTTTGGAGGCCCCGGATGACTTCAGTTCGATCTCTCCGAAGCATATTGTTTCTGTTGAACTTGCTCGTGTTTGCGGCATGGCCCGCTTCAGCCCAAATCACCTCGCAAACCGGCGCCGTGAGAATCATCGTGGTGGATTCACAGGGAGCGTCCGTTTCTGACGCGAAGGTCACGCTGAGCTCACCCTTGGGCACGACGGCAACGAAAGAATCGTTGCCAGATGGAACGGTAGTATTTCCTCTTTTGGATCCAGGCGAGTACAAAGTCACCGTGGAGCGAGTTGGATTCCGGCGGGCGGTGATTAATTCAGTGGCGGTCAAGATCACGGAAGTCACGAGCCTAACGGTCTCTTTGGAAGTGGGAGAGGTGTCCACGGAGATAATCGTGTCGGGAGAAGCGGTACAGACCGTCAACACCACGAACGCCACCCTCGGCGAGACACTTACGGGAAATGTAGTGGAAAACCTTCCTCTGTCGACGCGGAATTTTCTTTTTCTGCTGGCCACCAACGCGGGCACTTCCGCTTCCTTACCCGATGCGACGCAAGCGGGGCTTGGTTTGGCTGTTATCTTCGTCGCAGGCCAACGCGGTACGAACAACAACCTGGTTATCAACGGCATCGATGCAAACAACCTCGGCAACAATAACTTCGGAAACGTTCCCATTCCAGCGCCGGACTCGCTCGAAGAATTTCGCGTTCAGACCAGCCTGTATGACGCATCCCAGGGGAAGACTTCCGGCGGCAACATCAACGTACTAACAAAAAGCGGAACAAGCAGTTATCACGGTGAGCTATACGAATTCCTGAGAAATGACGTCCTGAATGCGAACGATTTCTTCCGCAATAAGGGTGCACAATCGCGACCGGTCTTGAAGCAAAATCAATTCGGGGGAAACCTTGGAGGCCCAGTTCCCAAAATTAAGGAAGCTTTTTGGTTCGTTTCTTATGAGGGCACGCGGCAAAGGAATGGAGTAGCAGGTTCCATCAGTTCGAGCATGCCAATGCTCGGCGATCGCTCTCAAGCCACGCTCGAGAGCGCCTTTTGCATTCCGGCTGGAACTCTCGATCCAGTCGCTCTAAAACTACTCAATTTGCCGGGGCAGTATGGGGGCTTTCTTGTCCCCAGCGGGCCAGGCACACCCCAGCCACGGACGCCCGCGCAGTGTGCTTCAGCGCAGTCCAACCCCAATTTTGCGCTTTTTAACGTCTCACAGTCGCTCCAATTCCAAGGCGATCAATTCAATGCGAACGTGGACAAGAACATTGGTTTGCATCACAAGATAATCGAGAAATTCTTCTTTGCAAATGCAAGCACAGTCGATCCCCTTGGCGGCCAGGGGGCAGGCAATTTCGGCAGCGGCCAGACCACTCCGGTACAAAACCGCCTGGCTTCTCTTTCTTGGGTGTATACGATCACCCCCAACTTGGTGAACGAGGCTCGTGTCGGCTTTAATCGCATCACGCAACAGGTTCTTGCGAAAGACCCGGCAACAGTGAGCCAACTTGGAATGACACGTTTTAACAGTTCTATTTTCTCCGGCATCCCGCTGTTCTTCACCAACGACATTTTTCCCTCATTTGGAGGAATCTCCACAAACAACGACCAGGCCAGCGTCAGCAACACGTACCACTTTGCGGATACCGTGGCTTGGACCCGTGGGAAGCATACCCTGCGCGGTGGCTTTGAATATCGCCGCTACCAAATCAATCTGTTCAATAACTTCGCGTCACGAGGATTTCTCGCCTACAACACATTCCAGGATCTGCTCGCCGGGAACATTCTCCAAGCGTTTGTCGGCACCGGTGTCACCGATCGCGGATTCCGGGCCCGTGATGAGGCCGGGTATTTCCAGGACGACTGGAAGATCGCGCGGCGCCTGACACTTAATCTGGGCGTTCGTTATGACTACCTTGGTCCTTCGGTGGACATAAAAGACCGCCTTGGGAACTTTGATCCGACGCTACTTGACGCTACGACTAAGGCAAATGCGGGCGCAGGTATTCTGAATGGGTTCATTCTGCCCGCGGGCGCAAGTTTCGGATCGATCAAGGGCACGCCGGGTGTGGATCGCTCAACGCTGAAGAGCAATGACTTCAACAATTGGGCACCCCGCGCCGGTTTTGCGTGGGATATTTTTGGCAATGGCAAGACTTCCGTCCGCGGGGGCTATGGCCTCTATTACGTGCGAATCTCGAACCAGATGCTGCTCCAATTGATTACCGCTGCGCCGTTCTTCCAATTGTCTAGCGTCGTGTCCCCGGGCACCTCTTCGAGCAATCCGTTTCCAAATCTGCCCGTTCCTTCACAGTTCCCTGTTTTCCCGACGCCGCCGAACTTCCTTGGATTCACCGCGGTTGGATCTCCACGGTTTAGCGGCCCGCTTCTTTCGCTCAATCCCTTTGAGCGTGGGATTCGTACGCCATACGTGGGCTCCTGGAACTTTACAGCTCAACGCGAACTCCCCGGGCACTTCTCTATCGAAGTGGGTTACATCGGAACGCAAGGTGTGAAACTCCTCCAGAGCCGACAATTGAATCAGGCTCTTCTTGCAAACGCCAATCATCTCATCACGGTGGGTGGCGCCAATGCCGTTCCCGTAACTACTCTGACAACAGTTTCGAGCCGCGATGCAAACGCTCGCGTCCCCGTGCTCGGCTTTAGCACGACGGGCCTGAACACGGTCACCGGGAACGGCCACTCCACGTACAATGCTTTTGTCTTCACTGTGAATCGGCGGACAGGCAATATGTTTTTGCAGAGCGCCTACACGTATTCAAAAGCAATTGACAATAACTCCGGGAGCACCACTCAGGACCTCGGCAATTCCGGCGGCAATCAATTGGATACCCGGGGCGTGCGCGCGCTATCGAATTTCGATCGGACGCATCGATTGCAGGTGACGTACACGTATGACATACCGGCATTTCGACATGCGAGTGGGATTCTTCATCACGTTTTGGGGAACTGGTCTATTGGTGGCGACACCACGTTCCAGTCTGGTCTGCCGAACACGATTACTTGCCCTGCCTGCCTCAGTAACGTGTTTGGTTTGAGCACTGGCACACTCTTCCCGCAGGTTGTTGGTAACCTCAGCAGTTTGCTGAGGAGTGGTGACCCGCAAAACTTCACGGATCCGAACACCGCGAACAATGGCTACTATGACAAGACCGTCTTAGGGGCTGCATCCCTGTTGCCTAACGGCACTACGGTTTCGGGCCTTAACATCTTTGGCGGCGCTGGATCTGACACGTTCACCATCGGCGGCCCTGGCAGTGGTTCTCACGTCGGCTCTTTCTTTGGAAACCTGGGGCGAAATGTTGTGCAGAGCCGCGGACCGCGGCAGCAACAATGGGAGTTTAACGTACTGAAGAAATTCCCGATCGGAGAGAAGAGAGACTTAGTCTTCCGCTCGGAATTTTTCAACCTATTCAATCATCCGAACTTCACTGTGACGCACACGGCATTTTCGCCGAATTCGTCTACGTTCGGAGTCTTTGACACAACTACTGGCAATCCTCGAATCATTCAGTTTGGATTGCAGTTCCAGTTCTAACTCTCGCTGGCTCAAAGGCAGGGAGGGGCGTTGTGCCCCTCCGTTAGCCTGCCCTCGATCTAGGCATTGTTCGCGAGAACGGATTCAGGCCGGTTGTGTAAAGCGCCCAAACACGGCACCGAGGATTGTACCCATTTGGACGGCCGCACATCCTGTGAGGTTCAGATCTTGCCCGTGTCTACAGTTTTCTCCGGAAGGGGTCCCAGCCGCCGGGCGTGAATCGACTTGCTCGGCTGTTCTTTTCAAGCACTAGCAACACTCGCTCTTGGGTGATTTTTCCAATTGGGGTGAGAGCCGCACCTCGAAAGGACTTCGGCAGGAGCTTTGCTTTGCGCGGAGGCACGGTGAACAACAATTCGTAGTCATCCCCGCCATGCAACGCGAGTTGCAGGGGATCGCGGCCGTGCTTAAGAGCGAGATCCCGGGGTTGCACCTGCGGAATCTTTACCTTTTCCAGTCGCGCACCGACGGCGCTGGCAGCGCACAGCCGTGGCAGATCGCTCGAAAGTCCATCGGAGAGGTCCATCATTGCGGTCGCTAAGCCCTTTTTGGACAACCACTGGCCTAGCGCAAGACGCGGCTCCGGATAAAGGTGCTTTCTTGTCAGCTGGTTGTTCTTGCTCGTCGCTCCTTTGGTTCGCCGCAGGATCTGAAGACCCAATTCCGCTTCCCCCAGACGGCCACTGACATAAAGGATGTCGTCCGCTCGTGCTCCCGATCGCAGGACGGCGCTCCCGGCTCGCACTTCGCCCACGACTGTTATATTGATAAGAATCTTGTCTCGCCTTGTCGTGTCTCCGCCTGCCAGCACACACTGAAACTTGCGAGAAGCGCGCCGCAAGCCGCCAAGGAACAGATCGAGCCATAGGCCGGTGTGCGTCTCCGGCATGGCCAGACTGAGCAGGAAGCAGCGGGGCATGCCACCCATCGCCGCTACATCGCTGACCGCTCTGGCGAGGCACTTCCAGCCCACGGCATCCGGCGGATGCTTCTCGCGCAAGAAGTGCGTGCCCTCGAGGAACCAGTCGCAGGTTAGAACGATCTCGTGCCCCGGCTTCGGCCGGAAGAGCGCCGCGTCGTCGCCGATTCCCAGAGCGACGGACTGCCCAGCCCCCTGGCCCTGCGATGATCGGGAAGTGTCCGCAATCTTTCGCAGGAGTGAATCCTCGTTCTGGAGTTTCCGTGGCATTGGTTTCTGTAAGGACGCCAAACTACTCGCGGGCGATAGTATAGTCCCTGATGGTACGCCGGTCTTTTGTAACACATCGGTCAGAGCCGGCCCGTTCGGGGACCCACTATGCGCTCCCCCTGTACTTTCGGACAGGGGACAGGTTTGCACAGCCTGACCTTCGAAGCATTAAATACAGGGTTGACGTAGGACTCTACAGAATTTAGTATGTCCGAGGTCGCGGACCAAGGCTCACGGTTCAGATTCTTGTTCAAGTTCAGGTTCCAGCGGGCAGTGGGAGTTTTGCCCGCAAACGTCAAATTTGAAGGCCTAAGGGGGCCCTGTAGTCATGAGGGGCAAGAGCTACACATTCTTCATCGCGTCGACTCCGGGCAAGCTCCGGAAAGTCATCGTACCCGCTTACGTGCTGCATGGTATCGCGGTATTGGCGCTCATCGGCAGCATTACGGTAATGGCAGCGGTGGGCTCCTATTCGCGAATGCTCTGGAAGGTCGGCAACTACAACGCGCTTCGCCACGATCAAGAAACCCTGAAGAAGCAGTATCAGCAACTCCAGAGCACGGTCACCAGCACCAACCAGCGCCTGGATTCTCTGCAGTCCCTGGCGACGGAAGTGGCCATGACCTACGGAGTGCTCCGCTATCATCCGGCGGCATTCGACCAGAGCGACAACCCGGTTGACGCGCAGGATGCTTTCGACCGTTCCATCGAGCAGTACACTTTCTTGAAGCGCAATGCCGCGGTGATCGCCATCTCCAGCAGCGGGCTCCATTTGCTCTCCCCCATGAGTTTTGCCGACTCCTCGTACACGCCGTCGATCTGGCCGGTTATGGGGCACATTTCCGATAGCTTCGGTGAGCGCTTGGATCCGTTCAGCGGTGAGGGCGCATTCCACACCGGCGTGGATGTGGCATCTGACTATGGCGCTCCGGTGCACGCCACGGCGGATGGAATCATCAACATCGCGGGAAATCATGCAGGCTACGGGCGCCTCGTGGTCATCGATCATGGTTTCGGGATCACCACCTGGTACGCCCACCTTTCCGCGTTCTCGGCTGTCACTGGCGCGCGAGTCAAGCGCGGCGAAGTGGTCGGCTACACGGGCATCAGCGGCCGCTCGACGGGTCCGCACGTCCACTACGAAGTCCGGATGAACAACGCGCCCATCAATCCCTGGCGGTATATGAAGTCCACTCCCGCGGGCGACTAATTCCTGATCAAGATGCAGCTTTCAGATCGGCGGGCCTTGGCCAGCCGATTTTCTATTGAGGGTGTCGTTTCTTCTTTGAGAGAGAGTCACGCGCGGATTTTTCTTCAACTGTTTTTCTTAGGTGTGGCCTTTCCGGGGCGCCGGAGCTTTTCCTGGGAGCGGTTTGCCTGGGGCGGAGTCCGGCATGACTGGGGGAGCTTTGCGTGCTGCCTCCAGAAATGCAGGCGTGATTTCGAATACGAGCCGGACTGATTTGGTATCCCCGCGGTCGATTTTGGAAACATCCGCGCTTTTCAATAGTTCCAAGTAAGCCTCGCGCATCGCCGGATCCAACCGCTGCCTGGTCTTGGCATCATTGAGTCCCCCCTGCGCCAGTATGACGACGCCATTCATCACGTCCACGAGTTGCCGCGCCGTCGCCTCGGCCGCGCATTCTCCTTCGGCGACCACGCGCAGCCGATCGTTTTCCGGTTTTCCTGCCAGGGTGATCCATTGCAATTGATCGAGCAACGTGGAGAGCTGCGGAGAGCGGAGTCCGCCGGGGGCCTGTGCGGCCAGGGCGGCGCCAACCGCGGCGTCTTGCCGGATCACGGCAAATACCGGCGAGCCCGCCAGACGTTCGAATCGCGCGCGCCATTGCGAAACTTCCTCAGGCCGTTTTTTCGCATCCAGGTAAACGTCGAGGTTCGCATCGCCGGTCAGCGCGATTCGGTCGTTCCTCAAAAACGTAAAAATAATTCTCTTAGTACTTCCGCTGGCCGGCACGGAAAAAATCTCGCGTCCGCCGGTTTTTACGGCCGAGCCGTCTTTCAATGCGTAGGCGGAAATTTTTTGCCGATCGAATTTTCCATCCAGGATGGCAAACAGAGTGGAGTCTTGTCCGCGTTTCTCCAAAGCAATTGCCATGCGATCGAGATCCCGCTCATAATCGAACCCGGTTTCTTTGACAAATTGCGCGTAATCCGCGTCCGCCCGGGGTTTCGGTGCCCAGGCGTAGAGTTTCGCGACGAATGGCGCTTGCCGGAGTTCGCTGAAATCCGCGAAAAGAATTGCGCTCGCATCCGTGGGCATCAGCTCCAGCGCTTCTTCGCGCGCAGAACCGCTCTGTACGCCCCATTTCCGATATCCGAAAAATACGGCCGCGACCAAAACGACGACAACGGCCGCCAGCCCGATCCAAGTCCGTTTCTTCATGGCCTCCGCACCATCTGCGCCAGCGATCCTGTATTTGTGATTGTCCCACCGGAAAGGACTTCTCGGCATCAAAATCCGACACCGAAAATGCACTTCGACCGGCGCTATTTCCGCTTGTTGAATTCGGACCGCTCCGGCTGGATGGATCCCGTGCTAAACTATTGATGACAGACAGGATAACGAGTGACCAGGTAATCACGGGGCAAGCGTTTTTCCACAGAGCTGGCCATCCACGTGCTACATATTTGGTAGCACCCCCTTGCAATTCCGATACCTCTTCTGCTATCCTTACCCGGTTTGAGCGGCGCTGGCGTAGCTCAGCTGGTAGAGCATCTGATTTGTAATCAGAGGGTCGGGGGTTCAATTCCCTCCGCCAGCTCCACCAGGAATTTTGCAGGGGAGCGAGGGCGGAGCGAATCCTAACCGGAAAAACGAACGGGCTGGTGTCTCTTGACACGAGTCCTTTTTGTGTTTTTGCACGGACGCTTGCAAGTTGTTGAAGGACAAGTTCGGGACTCGTTGTTCGCGTCCCAAAAAGTTTTCACGGGACGGGTGGGTGAGTGGCTAAAACCAGCAGACTGTAAATCTGCCGCTCCTTGCGGGCTACGAAGGTTCGAATCCTTCCCCGTCCACCAGGTTCTCGCTGTTCGAGTTGCAGAAAACCGCA
>WNFR01000548.1_pt1 | contig 43571 bp, 37 predicted proteins | sample 5400221 | NCBI WGS metagenome assembly WNFR01 (sample SAMN13153357, study PRJNA577476) | soil metagenome | isolation source: 40 cm soil under Madrone tree | place: USA:California | collected 2016-06-14 | reverse complement strand
TGAAGCAGCACGGACTCGAGTTGACCACTCCTGAGGTAAGCACCGTTTCGCTGTCGCCGGACGGACGGTCTCTCATTCTCTATGCGGACACGAAAAAGGCAACACAGGAAGTCTCCCAGTGGTCGCAGAAAGATGCCATCGGTTACGCCGACTTCGGCGCGGCTCTCGGTAAGATCGGCAAGGTGATCGGCCAAGCACTCACGCTTACGCCTCCAGATATCGACAACCCCAGTAGCGGTGATCTCTGGGGAATGCTGAAGACCGGCCGCGCTATACGAAACCTCGGCAAGAAAGATATGTACCGCGTCCTGCGCTGGGGACCGATGGCCGCTGCCGATCTCGTCTCCGAGTTCTTTGATACCGAGCCGCTGCGGGCGACAGTCGCAGCGCGCGGCATCTTCGGAACTTTCCTGGGACCATGGTCCGCCGGTAGCGCCCTGGTTCTGCTGCTGCGCGCAGCTTCGGACCCAACTCCAGTCGGCACGGTGCAATTTGCCACTGGAGGCGCAGGGGCGGTCACGCAAGCTATGGCTGCATCCGCTCGGCAAGCGGGAGCAGAGATTCGTCGCGCAGCAGAGGTCGTTGAAATTCGCGTTAAGGATGGCGTCGCCACAGGCGTCGTGCTCGCGTCCGGGGAAGAAATTTCCGCCAAGGCAGTGGTCTCGAACGCCGATCCCAAACGCACGCTCATGAGCCTGGTCGATTCCACTCACCTCGCACCGGACTTCGTGCAGAAGATCAAAAATTATCGTTCGATGGGAACGGTCGCAAAAATCAATCTCGCCCTCTCCGGTTTGCCCGATTTCCCCGCGCTCCAGAGCAAGGGCAACGGTAATCTTCTGAATGGCCGCATTCAAATTAGCCCCGAGATCGATTACCTGGAACGTGCTTTCGACGAATCGAAGTACGGCAACTTCTCGCGGCACCCGTATCTTGAGATAACGTTCCCGTCGCTCACCGATCCGTCACTCGCACCCGCGGGCCAGCACGTGATGTCGATTTACATGCAGTACGCTCCCTACAAGCTGAAGAACAGCGATTGGGAAAGCCAGCGGACGGCGCTCGGAGAGGCAGTCGTGAAGACGATAACGCAATACGCGCCGTCGCTGCCGCAGAGGATCCTGCGCCATCAGATCATCACGCCGAAGGACTTCGAGGATACTTACGGACTTACCGGAGGCCATATCTTCCACGGCGAACTGGCACTCGATCAATTCTTCACGATGCGGCCGCTGTTGGATTGGGCGCGCTACCGGACTCCAATCGACAGGCTGTACTTATGCGGCAACGGTACGCATCCCGGTACGGGCCTGACTGGCGGATCTGGCGCGAACGCCGCACGGGAGATTGTTCAAGCTCTGAAAAAGTAACATCAGGAGCGCCCATGCGCTGTGGCGCTACATTCAATATGCATACCTCCGCCATCCTTCTCGTCTCCTGTCCCGACCGCAAAGGCGTGGTCGCCAGCATTGCTGATTTCATTTTTCGCCACAGTGGCAACATCCTGTTCGCCGACGAGCATGGAGACGAAGAATCGAACCTCTTCCTCACTCGCGTCGAATTCGACCCCGCCCAGTTCGATTTCGACCTCGCGGAATTTGACGAGCGCTTTGCTCCTATTGCAAGAGAGTTTGAGATGGATTGGCGTCTGGCCCACTCTACCCACCGGCCACGCCTGGCGATCTTCGTGTCCAAGTACGACCACTGTCTTCAGGATCTGCTCTACCGTCACCAAAATGGCGAGCTCCGATGCGATATCCCGCTAATCATTTCCAACCATCCTGACAACCAGCGGATCGCCGACTTCTACCATGTGCCGTACGCCATCGTGCCCGTTCAGAAAGAAAACAAACGCGAAGCGGAACAGAAACAGCTCGCCTTACTCCGAGAGCACCACTGCAACCTGGTCGTTCTCGCCCGCTACATGCAGGTGCTTTCGACGGAATTTACCGCTGCCATTGGCTCCCAGCATCTCATCAACATTCATCATTCGTTTCTTCCAGCTTTCATTGGCTCCCGGCCCTACCACCAGGCCTTTCAGCGTGGCGTGAAGCTTATCGGCGCCACTGCTCACTACGTCACCGAAGTGCTCGACGATGGGCCGATCATCGAGCAGGACGTCGTCCGCATCTCCAACCGCGATACTGTGGAACAGCTCATCGAAAAGGGGCGCGACATCGAGAAAGTAGTGCTCTCGCGAGCCGTGCGCTGGCACGTCGAAAACCGGGTCTTGCTGTATGGGAACAAAACGGTGGTGTTTCAGTAGCCGCCCAGTTCTTAGCCGTTAGCTCTTAGCTATCAGGCTTCCGATTTCTTTGAAGATTGGCTACTGTCGACTATCTCGCCGGTCGCGTCACTTCAGTAACCACCGTAACAATTGCTTCCCCTGGCCGTTTCGGCTTTACTAGAGCTACCCGTTAGAAGGTAAGTGGGAACTTTTGCCTCCGAGGAGCCAGTTTGGCAGAGGATCCAAAATGGGAATTAGCCCTGCTGGCGACTGTCCAGAGTTTTTACCAGCGATTGATGGGCGAACACCTGGGCGGAGAGATTCCCACGCCCGCCGAACTCACGCCTGAGGCTATCCGGCACACCGAAGACGTCCGCGGCACGCTGGACCGGATGAAAGTCTGGATCCAGTTGCTCGACATGGCGATTACGCCCGCCATCCTTCGTCTGGGCATGGCAAAGGATTTGGACGCTGAAGTTGCCGAAGCGTTGTTGCGTTACTTCGCCCGCCATCGCGACGATTCCGCTACCAATCGCGACAAGACTGATCTCGTGGCCACGTTTCTGTTCCGACATCCACGGGTTGCCGGCCAGTGGGAGCGCAGCGGCTACGGCCTTGATGGATCGCTGCCGCTCTCGCCATTCGAAATTGCGCTGCTCGAGATCCTGTCCGAGTCGGAGTCTCCCGTACTTCCTGAGCAGCATGTGCAGAGGCTGCGCGAATTCGGTCCGCTGCTGGATGAATCGAACCGCTTTCAGGACTTCAACTCACTCATGGATTCCGGCATTATTCCCCGGGTCCGCGAACTGAAGGCATCGCTCGGCGACTCGTTTTATCACCCAGGTGTGCTGGCTACCCTTGCGCCTTACAACGCCGCTTTCGGCGATCGTTTCGACAAACTGTTTGCAGAAGCCGCAACCGAGATCAAAGATTTTGCCGGCCAGCTTGAAGAGCTGGGAGGCAGCATCTTGAGCACAGTGGATGGCGTCGAGGTTACAGTCGAGCACGTTGCCGCCTTGAATGAAGCTGACCTGTTAAAGGTAGATTACGCGGCCGCCCTGGAGAAATTTCGACGGGTTTCCAAACTGAAGAAAGAACTGGAACGTCGCCCGCCACTCCGCCGTGCGCCACAACCGAAACCGGCGTCCGTGGGCACCGGCGGCGCCGCTGCCGCCCCAGCACGCACGATCAAGTTTGTTCCCTCTGCCATTACGCCGCAGGCACTCTCCATTGAAGAAGCCAAGTTGCGTCGCGTTGAGGAGTCGATCCGCGTTTTTGTGCGGGTTGCCGATCCTAAATTTCGGCAGATTGTTCCAATGCGCTACTTCAACCTCATGCTCAGCCCGTCTGAAGTCGAGGCTTATACGGCCGATTACCTGGAGGAGGCGAGCTCGCGCGCGGGCGTAGGTCGAATGCTGCTTCGCGTCGTCGCTGTTACCGCGCGACTGACTACGGAGTTGGAGGAACTGAAGCGTTCCCAAAATTCGGCGTCCGTGTGGAAGTTGCACGCCGACTCGCTCGTGGTGTTGCTCGATCTTGCGAAGAGGCTATCCGAAGCCGTGGACCGTCTGGCGATTGAGGTCGGGCAACAACAGGACATGCAAACTGCAAGCGAAGGTCTCCGCACCTCGCTCGGAAAACTTCGTGAACGAACCAATCAAGCCGTCAAAGTGCTGGTCCAGGTATAAGTCATTGCGCAATGTGACCTTCTGGCGGATCATGGGTGAGATCAGCCTGTGATGGTTTCTGAGATGCCGCCGACATTAGTCTGGATCGATGACCCTCAGGACAACGGATGGGCCTGTTCCAGTTGTTCCTGGAAGTATCCCGTTCCGACGTTCCTGTCCGATCCAGAAGCAAGACTCGCGTATGACCGCCTGGCCGCGTCGAAGTTCCGCGAGCACGTGTGCGAACTCCCTGTTGAGCGCAAAGATATCGAAGACACTTCAACCGAACCAACTTTCACAAAGCGGGTTATGAAACTACTCAAGGTAGGCTATAAGCCCAAAGATGCGGTTCAGATCGCACTTGACGAGATCGCTCTCGAACACCGCAATGACCCCAAAGTAATGTCCCAGGCTCGGACGGACGCCCAGGATTTCTTGCAGAAAGTGAGAGAGGGAAGGATCTAGCGGCGGGGAGTTTGCATTTGCATTTCATGTCCAAACTGCAACAGGGACCGGGTTCTCCGGTCCCTGCAGCGATATCGCATCAGAAGCTAGCAGCCAGGAGCTAGTAGCTCAATGAATATCGAACTGCTCTTGGTGCAGCGCCGGATCCGACTTGGTGATAATCGTCTTCTTCACCAGTTCTTCCATTTCGTTCAGCAGCCGCGCATTATTCGCCTTGAGCGCCTTCGCGACTTCGGGATTGACTCGCAGCATAACGTCGCTGTGTTCCAGCTGCTTGGAGATCTTCCGCATTTCGACATAGATTTCGTTGCAAACGGTATTCACCGATTTCACGTACCCGGTCGCCTGGCAATATGGACACGAAGTTCCAATCGTCCGCTCCAGTGACTGCTTTACGCGTTTGCGCGTAATCGCGACCAAGCCAAAGTCGTTAAACTGCAAAACCTTCGACGGCGCACGATCGGCGCGCAGCGCCTCTTCCAGCGCCTGCATGACTTTTTGACGGTTGCGGCGTTCATCCATGTCGATGAAGTCAATGACAATGATCCCGCCCAGATCGCGGAGCCGGACCTGACGGACGATTTCTTTGATCGCGTCCACATTGGTCTTGACGATCGTGTCTTCCAGCCGGGCTGTCTTGCCGACATACTTGCCGGTATTCACGTCGATCGCAACCAAAGCTTCGGTCTGATTGATGACGATATATCCGCCGCTCTTCAGCCAAACCTTCGACTTCAGTGCTTTGTTGATCTCTTCGTTCAGCCCGAATTGTTCGTAGAGCGGCGTCTCTTTCGTGTACAGCTTCACGCGCTTCACCAGCGCAGGCTGAAAGCGATTGGCGAAACGCAGGATGCGTTCGTACTCGGTTTCGGTATCTACCCAGATGACTGAGAAGTCCGACGTCACCTGGTCACGCAGTACTCGCTCTACAACATTCAGATCGTGATAAATGAGTGCTGGAGACTTACCGCTGTCGGAACGGGACTTGATCTCGTTCCACAGGTTCTTGAGGAAACGGATATCCGCGCGGAGTTCTTCGTCGGAAGCTCCTTGCGCAGCCGTACGCACGATGAAGCCGCCGTGACCATTTTCACGCTCGCTCTGAATGATTCTCTTCAGACGCAAACGCTCGTCTTCCGAGGCGATCTTGCGCGAAACGCCGGTGTGGTTGACGGTCGGCATGTACACGAGAAAACGTCCCGGCAAGGCGATGTGGCTGGTGATGCGGGCGCCTTTTTTGCCAATCGGTTCTTTGGCGATCTGTACCAGGATCTCCTGGCCTTCTTTGAGTAGTTCACTGATCTGCGGTACCACTGTGTTCTCGCGACGCTTGAACCGCCGGCCGCCTCGACGTCCGCGATGCCGGTCAAATGCCGGTGCCGGGCGCGGCGCTCGTTGCAACCTCGCTTCCGTGGGTGCGCTGCGCACTTCGGCGCTGGCGTCCACTGTGCCCGCTCCAATGGCCTCGGCTTCCAGCAGCGCCTCGGCTTCTTCCTGCGCCTCTTCGAGTTCGAGTTCTTCCTCTTCGATCTCAGCCTGCTCCAGAGCAGCCTCGGGATGCGTCTCACCCTCTTCTACGGGAGCCAGACTTACGCTTTCGGCCCCGAGTTCTGAAGGTGATGCCTGCGCAGTCGCTCCAGAAATCTCTTCTCCAGCCGCACGGGTCTCCTCCTCCAGTTCCTCGAATGGAGCGTCTTCCTCAAATTCTTCTTCGTACGCGTCGAGTTCGGCTTCTTCCTCTTCGATTTCCTGCTCTTCGATATTAGTGTTGCCGGCAGGAATCTGAACGATCGCCCGGAAATCTTCTTCGCGTTCTATTTCGCGAACGGGAGCAGTTACGGCAGCGGTCATTTCTGGCCGTGGCTCGATGGCTTCTGAACGCTCGCTCGAAATGATCTCGCGCGGTTCTTCGTAAGTTTCTGACGGCGCCACGTGCTCGTGCTGTTCGTGGAGTGGTTCCGCGGCGGCGAACAGCGGCTCGTCCTCGGGAAAGCTTCCGGCGATTGAGGCTGCCGACGGCTGCTCCTGCACAGGCGACTCCGCTCGACTAGGTGTCGCGGGCGACTGGTGTCGATATTTCGATATGGACTCTCCCGGAAGAATAATGGGCTGGTATCCTGGCGGCGGTCCGTAGTCGTAGTCGCGGCCCGTACGCACTTCCGGCACGGCTGGACGCGTCGTCCGAACTTCCGGTGTGTGGCGCGTGTGCGATGCGCTCGCATCGCGTTCGGGGCGGTCTCCACGCCCTCCGCGTTCAGTTCCTCGTTCTCCCCGGTCGCGCTCCCCGGAACGTCCCCGACGACGACGGCGGCCCCGAAATCCGCGGGGTTCACCTACCCCTTCGGGACCGTTCGATTCCTCGCTGGAAACTTCTCTCGCACCTTCTACCGTTTCACTTTGATTGTGACCGTTGCCGAAAGCGCGGCCTTCAGAAACGGATGCTGCTGGTTCCGATCCCCTCTGCGTGCGGCCCTCCGTTGCTGGACGTCCGGCGGGAATAGCCTCGTCCAAATCCTCGTCCTGTTGTTCCAGGTCCATAAAATCGGAAACGTAAAGGAAAGCGTCGCGTTCCAATCCAATATCGACGAATGCCGACTGCATGCCGGGCAGCACGCGTGTCACGCGGCCTTTGTAGATGGACCCCGCTAAGGTGTATTCGTTTTCAAGCTCGAGGTAGACTTCAGCCAGTTGATCGTCTTCCACGATCCCAACTTTGGTTTCGTGAGGAGTGGACGTTACGTACAATTCTTTGTTCATGCAAACTCCGGTTATTCTTCACCGGAGCGAAGTGGAAGGTGATCGGAAGGATTGAGGAGTTCAGCGCGCTTTCTGGCACACGTCCGGGAATTTCCGGAATCTCTTCCGGAACCCGCACAATCGTGAAAGTTCAGAACTCGTCTGTACTGATCGCATCTTGTACTTCGTCAAGTTGTGACCGCTCTCTCAGAGTTCTGAGGGGGCCGTTACCCAAGCCTGACGGATTCAATCCTGTCCGGCATTCCCTTCGCCGGGTGATTTGCCCTCTTTTCGCGAGGGCGTTCGTAATTTTCGTAATCTTGTTAAGTGGCGTCGTTCTCAAGGGCGCCAAATCTATCTTTCCGCCTCAGTTCACGAAACGGCGCATCCGGACATTCATTACCATCCCCAGCGCCAGAAACATAAACAGAACGGAAGACCCGCCGTAACTCATGAGCGGCAGGGGTATTCCAGTGACTGGCATAAAGCCAACCACCATACCGACGTTGACCAGGACGTGGAAGCTAAGCACAGCTACCACCCCCATCACCACAAATGTCCCAGCGCGGTCGGGCGCCGTTTGTGCGTTCTGGGTCAAACGCATCAGCACAATGAAGTATAGCAGCAGTACCCCAAGTGCTCCTACAAACCCGTGTTCCTCGGCAAATGCAGCAAATATGAAGTCCGTTTGCGGCACCGGCAAGAACGCGAGATGGGTCTGAGATCCCTGACTGCTTCCCCAGATCCCCCCTGATCCGACCGCGATCAGCGATTGATTCACTTGATATCCGGAGCCTTGACGGTCCGCATCCGGATTCAGAAAACTCGTAAGCCGTTCTTTCTGATAAGGCTTCAGGACGTGCACTTTGTCGGAAAGAAACACCGCGCCTATCAAAGCTGCGCCCAGAAGCAGCACCGGCATAGCCTGCCCCGGTCGTAGCCCTCCAAGAAACAATGCCATCACGGCAATCGGTATGAACGTGAGAGCGGTACCCAGATCAGGCTGCGCCAGAACCATCAGCATGGGAAAACCGACAATCGCTCCGGCCTTGATGAAATCCGACCACGCCAACTCGCGCTGATGAAGGTCAGCAAAGTACTTAGCAACCGCCAGGATGAGAATAAGCTTGACCCACTCGGAAGGCTGGAAGTGGACATTCCACGGCATCTTGATCCAGCGGCGTGCCCCAAGGTATTTCTGTCCAAAGAGCAGTACGGATATCAGCGAGGCCAACGAAGCGATATAGAACCAATGGATGCGTTCCAAGAGGGCTTGGTAGTTGAGCAGGCTTACCAGAAACATTGCGCCCACGCCCGCCAGCACCCAGTAGATTTGCCGGACATGCGCGCCGGCAAACTTGGTATGTTCGGTGGCACTGTGGATTTGCAGGATGCCGAGCGCGCAAATGATCAGGACGAAGATCATCAGCACCCAGTCGAAATCCCGGTAGGATACGTAACGCGACATGAATTCAGTCGCTCACTTGGCAATTCATTAGCACTTCGGTCTTCCAACAATCCTATTCCGCAAAAAGGTTGCAGGTCAACGATCGGGTGAACCTCTGACCGTTACTTCAGTTAGTTGTGGGCGTCGATCTGATGGAGGGAAGATCATGCTCGGACTATGAACTCAAGCAACCTTCCGAAACTCTCAGATTGACTACTTCTTTGCCGGCTCCGTTCGGGGGACTGTGAGCGACAAGTCTACGGTGCCGATCTTTTGACTCCCGCGATCGATCACTCCAAGTCGCAACATGTACGTACCCGGCTTGAGTTCCAGTTCCTGGTGAGCGGGAAACCCGGTCTGCATGATCTGGTGGTAGACGGCGGGAAGAAAATCGGCCTCCACAGTGTCAGTCGAATAACCGGCCGTTTTGAAATCACTGTCGCGTGCCACCGACATGAAGTCAACCGCCGCATGTTTTTTCTGGTCTGCCATGTCAGTGAAGCTGACATCATGCGAGTCCACCGCGTAGTCAATTCTGACTGCTTTGTGTTCCCCGTCCGGTGGCAGCACCTGCGCCTTTAATAGCAGCATGGTGGACACCGGTACCAGCGGTTGCATGGCCGTCGCTAGTGCACGGGCAGCTTCGTCTCCGCTGAACGGTTTTTCTTCAAGGGCATAGTAGCCCCGGCGGAATGTGAGTTTCACTCCCTTGAGACCGACCCTGACGTCCAGTTTGCGGTACTGGCCCCTCCAGTCATGATTCTCGGGGGAATATGCGAGCGTGTAATAGTCCGATCCCTCCTTTAGCCCTCGCAACAATGCCTCATCAATGGCGTTCGTCCCGGAAAAGGATCGGCCACCCGTCTCGCGCGCCAGATCTTCCATTGCGAATGTGTCACTGGCTATTCCGAGCCCTTTCACATCCACCGGGTACACGGCCACCTGAGAGGCGGCGAGCAGAGCCGCCGTCTCCCTAACGTCAGGCAAAAAGTGTCCTCCGAAGCCAGCACGGTTATTGGTAACGAATTCCTGATCCAGCCGCAAAGGAAAATTACCGGATAGCCAGATCAGGTTTTTTCGACCCGAGTAGCCAGAAACAGCTCTGGCCAGCGCGTTCAAAGTGGCGAGCGTAAGGTGAAAGCGGCTATCGGAAGTGATTGCGGCGAATGATGCCGCGCCCGAATCGGGAGGTCCCAAGCTTTCACTCGGTGACACCAGGCTGTCTCTCGATGCTCCAAACGTTTCACTGAGGGCCTGTGTGATTGGATCCGCCAATGTCTTCGTGGCCGCCGGTCCGCCTACCGACACTTCGGGCCCTAAAGAGGTACCAGCGGCAATCAATACATCCGAGGAACTCGTAAAGCCCTGCACCAGCCGCGGACGCTCACTCAAAACATATAGGCCCACCCGTTGACCCGGCGGCAGGTGTTTGAGAAAGTTCAACATCGCCTTGCGGGCGTAAATCTGTTCTAGTTGCGGAGTATTCAAGACATCCAGCAATAGGATTGTGACCGCACCCCCAGGTTCTTGCTGGCTGAAGTTCGTATATTGATTGGGGGGCAACTGGAACGGCGGTAGCGCTCGGGGGATCTCGTATCGATGCAGGTTGAATCCCGCAATCCGCTGCAGCTTACCGTCTTCTTTCACCGTGAAGTCTTCGGCCTTGAGGCCCGGAACAAACTGACCTCTGCCATCGGCGACAATCACGTCGACCAGCACCATGCGCGTTTGGGAACGAAAAGTCGGAACTGCGTCAGGTTGAGTTGGAGAAGGTTTCTGCTGAGCGTTAAGCAACGATGTCAGTAAGGCGCAAAGAACTGCACCCAGAAAAACCGCTGTCGATCGTTTTTTCAACGGACGCCTCTATTCAAAACAGACCTGGAGTGCCCGGGGATGACACGCCGGCGTGTAGTATACCGTGCGCACACGATATGAACTGCGAACCAGTCAAATAAGGAATCGCCACAAAAACAAACCCGCTTGCTGACAGGGGTGGCTGTTATATCCAGGGCGGATTCTGGCAGGGAATGTATCTCGACAAAATTCAGCGGCTCATTCTGCACTTCATTGACAGTCTTTAGTAGGGCAATCGGGACTCAAGGGGTCGTCATGTTGTAGTAGCACCCAGGTTGTGATTCCAGCGACAACCGCAATGCCGCCATAGACCGCGTAACTGGAACTCATGATTCCACCCCCAGCCGCCGTTGCAGCCCCGGCACCCTTGCGCCTTTTCTTCTTCTTTTTCTCTGGATTGGAAGTATCGTCGCGGGTGGTCTGCTGGCCCTGTTGAACAGTCGTTGTACCTTGCTGATCCTGAACTGTCAGGTCGCCCTTGCTGGCCACGATTTGGACTTGTCCGTCCACATCCGTAACCTGGAACTCAGTCCAAGATGTACCCGCGGGCTTCACTGTAATTTCGCCGGCGCGGGTAGCCAATCCTTGGGAGGTGCTCACGCGCACGGCACCGTGCTCGACCTCTACCGCCGATCCCTGGAACTTAACGAGAGAGTCCGCAAGCACCATCACGCTGGAACCGTTTGCGTTCAGGTTGGCGCTGGAATCCGGCCGGGTCTGCACCAGGTCTCCATCAAATACCGCAGCCGATTTGGGAACCGCGCTGCCGTTAACCCAGGCGGTTCCATTCGAATAGAGCATCGCCGATGCGGAATCGGCCGCGAGCAACTGCGCGGGCAGCAACATCGCCAACACCAGACTCAACGCTGCCTTCAGCATCGACTGTGACATGGACGCCACTCACTCCGCACCGTTCAGGATTTTGGATAATCCTATTCCGCAAAGGGGTTGCAGGTCAATGATCTTATTGAACTTCGTATTATTTTGGAAGAGTTACCTCGGGGTGATTTGGCGGCCGATCGCTCGGCGCCAACCACGCTCGGCCCACAAACTCAGTGGAGTTCGCCACAAGGAGAGATTGTTTTCGCACCCGCGCTATACGCGGGTTCCGCGACGGCCAAGTCCCATGATCAAGGTGACCAGGAAAATCACCAGGAAGATGTAGAACAGAATTTTCGCGATTCCAGCAGCCGCCGTTGCCACACCGGCGAATCCCAGCAACGCGGCGATCAATGCGATGACTAAGAACACCGCTGCCCAATAAAGCATATTTCCTCCTCAACCGTGACCCGGCATTCCTCAGCATGGCGCGGTGTGAGCGATACCTGCATCCGGTGTAATCTGTAGTTTGTAAACAGTGTGTGGGTAGTGCTTTGGTAGGACCTCAGTGACGGCGTTGTGGGTCGCGGGCTAACCCTTATACACTTACCGGGCCGTTGACGCCTAAGGGACCGTTAAATTGTTGGATCACCGCGTAGCATTCGCAGGCACATTCCTCAAGTTTCTTGCGGTTAAGAACTCTGACGGCGCCCCGGGTATATTCGATCGTCCCTTTTTTTTGGAGAATGCCCGCGGCCAGGCTAACGCTGGGGCGATCAGTCCCGAGCATAGTTGCCAGGAAATCGTGCGTGATGCGTAGCGAACTGTCCTGGATGCGATCCTGCATCATCAGCAGCCAGCGCGCGAGGCGCTGCTCGATCCCGTGGAGTCGGTTGCAAGCTGCGGACTGTGCCGCCTGTATGCCGAGAATGACCGCATAGCGAACAATCATGAACTGAAGTTGCGGAGTCAATTGCAACAAACTTCGCAAGCGATCGATTTGGATCCGGAACCCGTCTCCGGCAATCTGCACCACGGAGCGGTGCGGACTGTAATTCAAGCCTACTGCGGCCGATGTCCCGGCAACTCCTTCCGTGCCTACAACTCCTACCTCGACGGTCTTCCCTTCGCGCGTGGGCACGACGACTGAAATCAGCCCGCTGTTCGGAAAGTAAACGAACTCGATTCTCTGACCGGGTTCATGAAGACTGGCATGGTGTGGGAAAGAGACAAAGCCCAGGAAAGGACGCACAGCATGGAATTCATCATCCGGAAGCGCGAGAAGAATCCGGTTGCTGACAGCCTTGCCCTCAGTATTCGTCCGCTCGCCTGGAAGCACAACCTCCGCTTCTGACCCAGCGGTTCGTGGAGGCATGATGGACAGTTTCATGTGCACGCAACTGAGATGCACACTTTCGCAGGACGGTCTTCTTTCTACTGAACTTACCCGATATTTCGAGGGCCTTTTGTCGCGCAAAACAATAGTTCCAAGAGCTAGGTCATTAGGGGGTGGATTTGGGGTTAGGGTTCGAAAACTGGATAACTAAAGGTAAGGCCCGATATAAGTGCGGCTTCCCTCCTTGTTAGGTTGTCTGCGTCAGGCGGGATGGTGATGCGGCACAGGTTTTTGCCGTTTCCCTGTCTTAGGCTCGTCCCAAGCGGAACGGCGTCAAGACGAGCAACGCATCTTATCCGCCGATGCCTTGCCGGGCGAAGCCGGGTAGAGGCCTGCCACCTTCTCGTCCCCAAAAGTACAGCGTCATCACCTTTGGCCTTCCAGCATTCGATGGATCGATCAAAATCCCGAGTACCGCTTATCGTTACCCAGAGTTTTTTGGAGGAAACCTATGAGATTAAAACTATTCACGATCGCCCTGGCGATTGCTCTTACCCTCGCTACCGGCGCGTGCTCGAAGCAGAACGAGCGGAGCTATAAAGACTCTGTCAAGACTGCTCTGGAGCAAGCCGACCTGAAGGACGTAAATGTCAAGGAAGATACCGACAAGAATACGATCACGCTGGACGGCAAAGTGCATTCCGAGGATGCGAAGCAACAAGCCGCCGATGTAGCCAAAGCCAACGCTGGAAATCGGATCGTGGTAAACGAGGTGAGTATTGAGCCCGCGGGACAGGAGTCACAAGCCAAGGACGTCGCTTCCAACCTGGATGACGGCATCAAGAAGAATTACAAGGCCGCCCTCATCGCCAAAGGTTTGGACAAAGATGTCCGCTTCGACGCCAAAAATGGCGTGCTCACGCTGAAGGGAAAAGTAAAATCTCCCACCCAGCGCAAGGAAGCGGAACAATTGGCGCAGAACGTTCCCAATGTCCAGCAAGTGCTGAATGAAATCGATGTGAAGCGATAGAGCTGCAGGAGCCGAGAGCTCCCGTTTACTCGTTCACGCAAACACCGGTGTGGGTGGGAGATCCATCCCGCCCCATCGGACCATGAGTGCGTGGGAGAAAGATCAGACCCTAACCTGCAGGGTGATTTCAACTGCCCCTCCCCAAAGACACTCCGAGACACGGTAACGACGACCTCCGCGCAAAGCTCGCAAATCCGAATATTGGTATGGGCTGGCTCAACCCATTGAGGTGGCCGACCCACGTGAGGAGTTGGACTGGTACTTCCACCAAAAAGAATGGCCTTGGCACTGGAATCGTGCCAAGGCCAAATTGCCGGAATAAGTCTAGCGACCGTAAGTGCCGGTTAACGGTATTGGACGATCGCTCTTTTCGAAGTCGGCTTCCGCCTCTCCGCTGGACGCGATGTCCTGGCCGCCAGTCTGCTCCAGTATCTGTTTCGCTAACTTCGCCCATTTGGAGTCGTCGCAATGAACAGAGAGAAGGATCCCTCCCTTCATTACGCGGCCTTCGTAGCGCTTGGCTTCGAACTCGGGAATTCCGAGGCCGACTAGCCCGCCCGTGATGCCACCGACGGCGCCCCCGACACCAACACCAGCGAGAGCTGCGACAATCGGACCCGCAGCGATGAAGGGGCCGACCCCCGGTATGGCTAGAGCTCCAATCCCTGCCAGCCATCCGAGTGCTCCTCCGAGCACAGCACCGGAACCGGCTCCGGCTGCCACGCCCTCGGGGGCTTTGCTCGATTTGACGGTAGTCAGTTCTTTCGAGCCCAGGTTCTCGGGGAAAAGGACAGAAATGTCTTCATGCCGAAAACCTGCTTGCTTTAGCTCATTGAGAGCGTTTTCCAGAGTCGCGACCGGTGAGTAAATCGCAAATACTGCGATGTTTTTATCGGCCATCCTTACCTCCTTTCAGTGAGTACTCCAGTAATCGGGCTCTACTACTGCGGCTTCACGGTTCCGCTGTTTGGCGTAGAAGGCGTGGGACACGGGCGACCAGTACCTTGCCCGGAAGTGCTCGTCGCGGAAGTTCCATTCTGACTGGTCATTGTTGTGCTCGAACTTCCAGGAGTGCTTGTCGAACTACCCGGCGAAGTAGAGGTGCTCGAGGAGGTCGAAGTACCAGCTCCGGTGCTGGTTCCCGGAGTCGTTGTCGTTGAGGATGTGCTCGAAGACGTACCGGGGGTACTTGTGGAAGTGCTGGGGGAACTAGTGGACGATGACATGCCGCCACTGGTACTGACCGACGGGTCGCACGGCATCGAACTGCCAGGAGTGGTGCTGCTGGGCATGGTGCTGCTCGGCGTGGTGCTCTGCGGCGTCGTAGTGGTTGTTTGCGGCGTCGGAGAAGCGGTTTGCGCTTGTGGCGTTGCGGTCTGAGGTGTCGGAGAAGCTGTCGACGCGGGCGGCGTTGCCGTCTGCGGTGTAGGAGAAGCAGTCGACCCTTGTGGGGTAGCAGTTTGCGCCACCGCCATCAGAGCGACAGCGACTACGAGCGAGCAAAGCAACATAACTGTTTTTGCGTTCATTCAAGCCTCCAAGAATGTTGATTCCTAAGGCTAGTGTCCAGGGTTGTAGAGCGAGTTACTATCCCTTGGACTCGGTAGATCGCTAATGGCGAGTGGGGTAGAGGGAAAACCTCCGGAGAATCAGCGGGTTACTTCGATGTGGGATCGAGTTCGGAATCCTTTTCCCGCAAATGACTCGAGGTGGTTTCGGCGTGAGATGGCGCGTCGAGCGCCTGAACAATGTTATTGCGCACCGCATACAGGACCAGTTCGCTCACGGAATGCAGTCCCAGTTTGCTCATGATATTGCTGCGATGAGTTTCAGCAGTCTTCACGCTCAAATCTAGCAATGAAGCGACGTCCTTCGTGCTCTTGCCCTCCGCGAGTAGCTGGATCACCTGCCGCTCACGCTTGGTCAGCGTGTCTTTTTCAGCGGATCGACGATGGCCGCGAAGATCCGGTCGCAAGACTGCATGGCTCGTCTGAGAGCTGAAATAAGGCGCGTTTTTTTGAATTGCCTCTATAGCACTGACCAATTCCCGAGCGGCGTCGGACTTAAGGATCAACCCTTTTGCACCCACTTGGACCGCGGTTTTGACCGCTTGTTCCGTATCGTAGATGGTCAGGAAAAGGATCTTGGTCTTTGGAAGTTCGCGAAGAATCTCGCGCGCCGCTTCCAGGCCGTTAAGCCTCGGCATTCCGATGTCGAGAGCGATTATTTCCGGATTCAGTTCGCGCGCTTTCTCAACGGCGTCTATGCCGTCCACCGCCTCGCCGCACACTTCCCATCCAGTGTGCGATTCGATGAGCAAACGGAGGCCTTGCCTCACGATTTCATGATCATCGGCGATCAAAATGCGAAGATTCGACAATTACGGCCCTCCCGGCCTGGTGCCCTAAACTTGGTTGTTTTGATAGGGCGGACTCCTGCCCGGACTCCACAGGATGTCTCGCTAACTATTAACTTTGCTTAAACCGGCTGTATATAGAGGGAATGCTGTACGTCCCTATAGAACAACATGGGTGTTGCGGTCTCAAACTGGACACGACAAAATTACTGGGATTCGGCAAGAGCTGCTCGGTCAGGCGCTGGCAGCGCTGGCGCTAACTCGTTACTGAGTCAACCTTTCGCTATGACGCCGAGATTGGAAGGTCGGTTGCATGACAGATAGCAAGCAACGGAACTCGCGGGTTGACTTCAATCTTTTTCATGTGCGATAGGAGGTCAGCAACTATGAGTGTGGAAACCCGAAGCTGGCAAGAATTGTGCGAAGCAGTAACGAAGGAAACAGATTCGAAACAATTGGTGGGGCTCGTCGCGAAGCTCCTGAAAGCTTTGGACGAACGCAAGGTATCTGTACGAAGTACTCAATCGCAAGAAGGCCCGTTGTTCTCTGAACATCCGCGAATACGAATCAAGCCGGTACCGCTATCCGCCAAAGAAGACTTGGCTCGAGTTTAGGTAGTCCCGCATTTTCTCTTAATCACAGGCGAGCGTTTGTTGCCGCGACGGATTCTCCTGAATGATATGGAAACACCGTGGTGCGGTGCACTTTCGCAATCTTTGTTTTTTCGTTATGCAACAAGTCGCAAACGCAGCAGTATGCGTGTTTCTTGCTCTTTTTGGCTAGCGCAGACAACCTCTGCCTGTCGTTGTTCGTCAATAAAGGGTTTAGCCGGAGTGTCCCCAGGAGCCGACCATCCATGCGATTGCTGAGTGTACGGCTCATCATTTCCCTGATCGTCGGCATCACCCTCGTTTCGCTCGGCTTCTCTTACTACCAAGTCATTGGAGAAAAACGCCGCCTGCGCAGTGAATTGGAGAGGCGCGCAGAGGTTCTCGGCGAGAGCCTCGCAGATAACGTCGAGCGCTCCTGGGAGCTGGGCTCGGACCGGGGATTGCAAAGGCTGGTGCTGCGCTTCGGCAATCGCGAACATCTGGCCGGGGTCGCGGTGTACGACCGACAAGGAAAAGCGGTAGCAATGACACCGGAACTGGGCAAGACGCTGAAAACCAGCCCGCCGGCGATTGCCGCGGCCGTCGCAACTGATCACAACCAAAGCTCTTTTGAAAAGGTCGGTGAGGAGCGAATCCATGTTCTTGCGTTGCCTCTTCACCGGAAAGACGAAGTGGTCGGTGGACTGGCGGTAGTCCACGAGGCTGACTACATCCATGCGCAGGCGCTGCGAGTGTGGCGCGAGACTTTCCTACGCGTGCTGGCGCAGGTTTTCCTCATTGTATTGATCACGCTCCTGATCGTGCGCTGGAGCATTACCGGGCCCATCGCGCGCGCAGCGCAGTGGATGCGAGCTATGCGCACCGGAAGAATTTCTTCCAGGCAGGAAATGCCGGACCTAGAACTATTTCGGCCGTTGGCTCGCGAAGTCGCCACCATGGCGCATAGCCTTACGCAGGCTCGAAGCGCGGCGGAAAACGAAGCACGACTCCGCGAAGCGGGCGAATCGCTGTGGACAGCCGATCGCTTGTCCGTACACATTCAAACCCGCCTGGACGGAGCGCGGCTCTGTGTAGTGTCAAATCGCGAGCCTTACATCCATCAGAGGAATGGAAAGTCGGTTGACGTGATCGTGCCGCCAAGCGGTTTGGTAACTGCACTCGAACCGGTGCTGAACGCGTGCGATGGCACCTGGATCGCACACGGCAATGGCGACGCTGACGCGGAAGCAGTCGACGCACACGATCGCCTGCGTGTTCCTCCGGATGATCCTCGTTACACGCTGCGGCGTGTGTGGCTGAACAAGGAGGAAGAGCAGGGCTACTATTACGGCTTCGCAAACGAGGGGCTCTGGCCGCTCTGCCATATCGCGCATACCCGTCCGATCTTTCGCGCCGACGACTGGCAGCACTATCAGGAAGTAAATCGGAAGTTCACCGAGGCCGTGCTGAAAGAGATCGAGGACACGCCCGGACCGGTGATCTTGGTTCAGGATTATCATTTCGCTCTGCTGCCGCGCATGATCAAAGAAAAACGGCCCGACGCTCGGGTGGCCATCTTCTGGCATATCCCGTGGCCGAATCCAGAGGCTTTCGGCATTTGCCCATGGCAGCGTCAACTCGTGGATGGCCTGCTTGGAGCGGACATCATCGGCTTCCACGTGCAGTCCCACTGCAACAACTTCCTTCAGACCGTCGATCGAGTAGTCGAGTCGCGCGTGGACTGGGAACACTTTTCAGTGCAGCGACGGGACCATCGCACGATTGTTCATCCATTTCCAATCAGCGTTGACCTGACCGAAGATGAACCGGCGGGACGTGACGATTATGAATCCGCTTACGTGGAACGTGCCGCGCTGATGCGCACTCTGGGTATCGAGTCGACGTTCCTTGGGGTGGGCGTAGATCGCGTCGACTACACGAAGGGAATCCTGGAGCGCTTCCTCGCGATTGAACGATTCCTCGAAAAATATCCCGCTTATCAGGGCAAATTCACGTTCGTGCAGATCGGAGCGCCGAGCCGTACGCATATCAAGCGCTACCACGATCTTCTCGCGGAAGTGGAAGTGGAAGCGGACCGGATCAATTGGCGGTTTCAGGCAGGCAAATGGAAACCGATCGTGTACTTAAAACGCCAGCATAGCCATCGGGAAATCGAGGCCTACTATCGCGCCGCGGATCTTTGCCTGGTCACGTCATTGCACGATGGGATGAATCTGGTCGCCAAGGAGTTCCTCGCGGCTCGCCACGACGAGCGTGGCGTTTTGATCTTAAGCCAGTTCACGGGCGCAGCACGCGAACTGCGCGACGCTCTTCTGGTGAATCCTTACGACATCGATCAGACGGCGCAGGCCATCCGGGTTGCCTTGGAAATGGAGCCTGAAGAAAAACAAATGCGCGTACAGCGGATGCGCCGAGCCATCAAGGAAAACAATATTTACCGTTGGGCGGGAAATCTAATAACCGCCCTCTGCGAGGTTCGGCTGGATAGTACGGAAGATCATGAGCGGCTGCGGGCGAGTTCGTCCGTCGCCTGATCGAATCCCTTTGAGGAGAGACCGAGGTGCAGAAGTCGGAGGTGCAGAAATCAGAAGCGCAGCATCATGTCGAGCGGACTCTGAAAGCGGTCGCGAAGGCGCCGGAATCGATGCTATTGCTCGACTATGACGGAACGCTGGCGCCCTTTCGAGAGCAGCGCGACCAGGCACTTCCCTATCCGGGGGTAGTGGCATTGTTGCAGGAAATCACCGCCACCGGTCGCACGCGCCTGGTGATTGTTTCAGGACGAGACACGAAGGAAACCATTCCTCTTCTCGGCATCCATCCTCATCCCGAAGTGTGGGGCCTCCACGGCCTGCAGCGGCAGAAGCCTTACGCAAGGTTGGAGACCGTGCCCTTCAGCGAGCGCTGTATGGAAGCTCTTTCCGAGGCAGATGGTTGGTTGATCTATCAACAACTGCGCCAGAAAGCGGAGTTCAAGTCCGGCAGTATAGCGCTACATTGGCGAGGCCTGAGCGACTGGGAAATCGAAGCGTTGCGCGGTCGCGCATTGCTGGGCTGGAAGCCGATCGCCGCGCACGGCGGTCTAGAGTTGCTCGAATTCGACGGGGGCGTGGAAATTCGCGTGCCCGATATGGATAAAGGCGACGTAGTCCGCATGTTGCTGAACGAGATCGGTCCCGATGCACCAGTAGCATATCTTGGAGACGATGCCACTGACGAGCACGCCTTCCAGGCGCTCCGGGGCCGTGGCTTGACGGTGCTGGTGCGTCCGCGGTGGCGAAAAACGTCCGCCGAACTCTGGCTCAAGCCACCCGATGAGCTTCTCGACTTCCTTTCACGGTGGCTGCAAGCTTGCCGCGAACGTGGTTTCCTTGGCCACCAATCGATTGCTGCGGTGAGAGGATGACAGCCCAGGCCGTGACTACGCCAGCCCTGCACCGGACGCCGGCGAAGCCTTTCTATTTCAATACGTCAGCCCACCTTTTGCGCATAACCCGGTACAAGGCGAACAACCTTGCCGAATTGCTGGAGGCTCTGCGGCAATGCCCCGAAGACTCCATCTTCCAGCACACCTTTCGGACACTAGAGGAGCATCACTTTATTCGCGAAGGCTTCTCCAACGACTTTGCGCACTGGGCGCTTGCGGCCTGCAATGAGCCTGGCCTTGCAGAAGTGCTGGCGAGCGTGGATGTGCGGGAATTCACTTCGGTGGAAGCTTTGCGCTTGCGATTTCTTGAAATTATGGAGCGCGATCTGAAAAACAATCCACAGGCCGGCGCACGTCCGGCGGATGAAACCTTTTATTTTTGTGCCTCTGACATCGTGGTACTTCCGACAAGTTTTCAAGGGCGCACGATGCAGGAGTTCGTCGAAGGTCTGAGGCAGGTGAGTCTGCATTCCATTCATCACCATTTCATCGAGGCGCGCTTGCGGCTCAAACTGATGTCCAATGACTTTTCGCAATGGTTGCACGAGGACGCGGGATTGACGGAAACAGCCCGTGCAATCAACCGCATCGACATCTACACTGTCACGCTCGAGGAAGTACGTCAGAAGATCGTTCGGATCGTGGAGAGAGCGCTGGCCTAGAGATCTATGGGGACAATGAAACTAAAATCGGCTGCGAGCAACCCGAAACCACCGGACGCTCCATCGAACCATATCTCACCGATGCGGCCGGAGCGCCGTACGGCGCCCAGAACGTGGGAAACACCGCCGGCTCCCGCTCCCGCGCCGCACTTGCAGGACTACGAACGCATCGTGGGCGCCGCCGTACTGGAAGAATTGCGCTTCCTCGCCCGTGAGCTCAGGGGGAAGACGGTGAAGATGGTCAATTCTACTGCGGTGGGCGGGGGAGTCGCCGAGATGTTGAACCGCCTCGTCCCGCTGTTGGGCGAACTGGAGGTCCAAACTCACTGGGATGTGATCACGGGTGGCAATGATTTCTTCGAGGTGACCAAGGCTTTTCACAATGCCCTGCAGGGCAGCCCGTACGAACTGACGCGGCAGGCGCGGGAGATCTTCCTGACTTATAACGAGCAGAATCGCCAGCGCATGCAGTTTAACGAGGACGTCATCGTGATCCACGACCCACAACCGGCGGCGCTGATTCGGGCACGACAGGATAAATCCGCGCGTTGGATTTGGCGCTGTCACATTGATCTGTCGAATCCTCATCCCCAAGTTTGGGGCTTCCTCCGCCCGTTCATTGAACAATTCGATGCAGCGATTTTTTCTTCGCAATCTTTTGCCCGTCAGCTGCCGATTCCGCAATACCTGTTTTATCCATGCATTGATCCGTTGTCGGAAAAGAACAAGGATCTGGATGACAGTTTTGTCCAAAAAGTATGCGACGAATTTGGGATCGACCGCTCGCGGCCGATTGTGACGCAGGTCTCCCGGTTCGACCGTCTGAAGGATCCGGTGGGCGTGGTTCAGGCATTCAAGCTAGCGAGAAAGTATGTCGATTGTCAGCTGGTCCTGGCGGGTGGAGGAGCGAGCGACGATCCCGAAGGGGCAGTCGTCCTCAAGGAGGTTCGGGAAGCAGCTGGCAACGATCCCGACGTAATCATTCTTGATCTGCCTCCGTGGTGCGCGCTGGAGATCAATGCATTGCAGCGCGCCTCGACGGTGGTGGTACAGAAGTCACTCAAAGAAGGCTTTGGCCTCACGGTCACGGAGGCACTGTGGAAGGGCAAGCCGACCATCGGTGGCTCGGTGGGCGGAATTCCTAACCAGATCATCCACAAAATGACAGGAATGCTGGTGCACTCGGTGGAAGGATGCGCGTACCAGATCCGCTATCTGCTCACGCACCCAGAGTTCGCCGCCCAACTGGGCCGAAATGGACGCGAGCACGTCAAGGAAAGCTTCCTGATGACGACGAACGTGCGCCGCTGGCTGTTGCTGCTGCAGATCCTGCTGCGAAACGGCCTGAAGGTATAGCCTTAGCGGTTGCCCCGGGACAGTTGGTTAGTCCTCGAACAGACTGACTCGCTGCCATAAGCCTAAATATCTCTCGGTCATTGAACTTGCTCACGGAAAAGTACACGGTTTCCTGTATGTGAAGGGCCTTCGGGCTGGTGATATAAACGGGTTCCATGCCGTCCTTGGGTCGCTTCCCCATAAGGCTGCGCGATAAGCTGTTCAAGAGGTTTGGCGTGCGACCACAAGCGGAGCGGGGTTCCGTTCCGGAATTGGCTTGAAATGAATAATCTAGTTAAAGATTACGCGGTGCAACCCGCTCGTGACCGTGGCGCCAGTCTCTTAAGCGAACAGCAAGCTCACGTCGTTCAACTCTACTCGGATAATGGCCTACTGCTTGACATGCTTTGCCGATTCATCGGCGGAGCGATGGCGGTGGGGGACGCGGCTCTCATAGTCGCCACTAAGGCGCACCACGAGGGACTTTTGGCCCGGATGAAAGAGCGCGGCTTGGATCCTTCAAACGCCATCGCCCACGGAGGATTCGTCCAGCTGAACGCAGAGGAAGTCTTGTCGCGTTTCATGGTGAACGGACAAGTGGACGATGGGCGTTTTATGGAGATCATTGGCGGCGTCTTGACGCAGATCAGAAACGCTTGCGAGTCGAAGAACTCGCGTATCGCGGTGTTCGGAGAACTGGTCGCTCTTTTGTGGGCGGAAGGAAAACCGCAGGAAGCAATCCGGGTTGAACAACTATGGAATGACCTGGCCCGAAACCACGAGTTTTCGCTCCTTTGCGCTTATCCCATAACGGGATTCGACAAAGATCGCAAGATTGAACCGTTTCTGAAAGTGTGTGACCTGCACTCCGGCATTCTCCCCGCCGAGAGCTATCTTGGACTGAGTATCGCGGAAGAACGCCTGCGCACGATCGCCGAACTTCAGCAAAAAACAAAGGCTCTCGAGGACGCACTCCAGTTGCGACACAGCGAGGAGCGATTCCGGTTGCTGGTGGAAGCGGTTCAGGATTATGCGATTTTCATGCTCGATCCCAGCGGACATATCGTGAGCTGGAACATCGGAGCTCAGCGCATCAAGGGCTATCACGGCGCAGAGATTATAGGTAGACACTTTTCATGCTTCTACCCCGAGGAAGACCTGAAGAAAGGCAAGCCTGACTGGGAATTGCGAGTCGCCGCAAAGGAAGGCCGCTTCCTCGATGAGGGCTGGCGTCTGCGCAAAGATGGTTCCCGGTTTTGGGCGAGCGTAGTGATCACCGCCGTTCGCGATGATACCGGCAAACTGATTGGATTTGCGAAGGTGACGCGCGACTTCACGGAGTACATGCGAACGCAAGAGGCTTTGCGACTGGAGTCCATTGAGCGCACAGAGGCCGAACGCAGACTACACGAGTCGGAGAACTCCCTCCGGCAATTGTCGAGGCATCTCCTGCGTACGCAGGATGAGGAGCGCAGACGGATTGGGCGAGAACTGCACGATAGCCTTGGCCAGTCTCTCGCGGCGATCAAAATCACCCTGGATGCTTTGGTGGCTGCCGCTGGCCCTGACAATCCCGCCTCGGAAAGAGCCGCGGAATGTATCGATCTCGCCGAGACTGCTATCAAAGAAGTTCGAACTATTTCGTATCTTCTCTATCCGCCGATGTTGGAGGAGATGGGCCTGCAATCGGCGATCCCCTGGTACCTCGATGGATTTTCCACCCGCAGCGGAATTCAGACCAGATTCGATCTACGCGGCGACGTGGGCCGGCTCTGCCGCAGCGCCGAGTTGGCGCTTTTCCGCGTTCTGCAGGAAGGTCTGACCAATATTCACCGGCACTCCGAGAGTCCGACCGCGGACATTCGCCTCATTACAACGGAGGACTGGGTGATTCTGGAAATCCAGGATTACGGAAAGGGTATGGCGCCCGACCTCTTGGAGCAATCGAACCCCGGCCGCGCCCACGGTTCAGGAGTGGGACTCCGAGGCATGTATGAACGAATGCTTCAGATGGGTGGTTGGCTTGAACTTGTTTCAGACGCAGAAGGCACAACCGTAAGAGCCGCAATCCCTTCTGCAAGGTGCGCTTCTAAGGATACCGATACTGCCTAATGTCCCGCCGTCCGTCACTCCCCAGCGGAAAGCCCTAGACAACTGAAGCTCTTGTTCGTGCAACCAACTGTCGGTGAATAATCGCAATCGCGTCGCGGGACGTATTGCGCAAGGAGTATTTCATGGCAGACGATTCCAAGAAGAATCCGAACGAGCAGTCCAGCCAGCAGCAGAGACAACAGGGACAATATCCCGACCAGACTCAGAAGGACCAACAGGATATTTCCAAGAGGAATCCCGGTCGGCAGGACCAGGAGGATGATCAGAAGCAGGGCGGCCAGCGCCGCGCGTCCTAACCACTGCACGACTCTTACAAGTGAAGAGAAGTCCGGTACGTTGCGACCGGACTTTTCTTTATGAAGAATTTAGGTCTGGGAACGGAGGACCGACAATGCTTTGGACGATCTTTGTAATACTGCTCGTGCTCTGGCTGTTGGGAATGGTGAGTTCGTACACGCTGGGTGGGTACATTCACATTCTTCTTGTGATCGCGGTTGTGGTCGTGCTGATCCGCATAATTCAGGGACGCAATCCGATTGCCTGAGGGGTGCCTGTGAAGAATCTGGTTCTTATTGGAGTTGTGCTGATGCTCCTGGGAGCGTTATCGTTCGTCATACCGCTCCCTCACCACGAGACTCATGGTGTGCAAATCGGCGACGCCAAAATTGGCGTTCAAACGGAAACCAGCGAAAAACTGCCCCCCGCAGTGGGGATTGTTCTTCTCGCTGGGGGCGTTCTGACCCTGGTTCTTGGAGCGAGGGCATAATTAGGATACATCTAAGCATTCATCTAAATTAAGAGCTGTTTCGAACACATCAGGGAGACAAGACCGAGGATTCCATGTCTGAAAAACCGAGAGTGACTTTGCCAGGAACGGTTGAAAAAATCATTATGCCGCCTGACCCTGTCGAACCGGAAAAGGTACAGATAAGCGTCGAAGACGGGGATCCGCTTTACAGAGAGATTCGTATCGAGAACAGCTTGACCGACGAAAAGGGTAAAAAAGTAAAACTCAAGAGAGGCGCGAAAGTCGAGGTCACCGTCGAAGCGAACCAGTCCGGTATAGTCCCAAAGCAGTGAATCCAACCACAAGTACGTAACTAAGTCTGTGTGTCATCGGTCGCTCAGCCAACGCTACTGGATCTCTCCATACATTGTTTTACCCATCCTCTTTTTTCCGCAAGGCCAACCCTCGCTGCAGAACCGCGAATCCAAGCGATTGGTCATCGACTTAAGGGACTTAGAGAGGATTGAAATGCCGACGCACGTCAATCCGGACCCGCATGCGGAAGGGTTTCAACTGCAGCCCACGAATCATCTCACCGCGATCATCGATAATTTGGACGACGCCTTGTCTGCGATTCGAGACCTTACACGAGCCGGCTTCTCGGACAATGATTTGTCGTTGTTTATTGGAAAAGACGGATTGGTGAAACTCGACTTACACGGCAAGGAACATGGAATCATCGGTCGCATCGTGCGTGCCGCAGACTCGCTCACCAGCAACCAGGAAGCGAATCAGGAAGCCGAGGCTGCACTCAAGGCGGGAAGCGCTTATCTCATGGTATTGACCGACGGTGGCGAAGAGCAGAAAACGACAGCCGAGCGCATCTTGAAGGTGCATAATGCGAAGAACGTGCGCTATTACGGACAATGGACTGTCGAACCACTATAACGACGGCCATTCCCAGGCAAAAGACGCCTCGGAACGCACTGTTTACATTCCCTACATTTCCTCTTTAATTTCGCTACAGTGAATGTTGGATTGCCCCTATTTCCCTCTCAATCCCATACTTGAATTTCAATTTCGTCATGCGAGGAGAATCTGGTCGTGCCCGAACGCGAAACGATTGAGAGAGCTCAGGAAGATGCCCGCGAGGGGAAATCGCCCTCCACTCAGGCAGGAGAGTTTGTGCGTGAAGAGATACACCACGTGCGCGAGGGCAAGCATGGAGCCCGCTCTCCTCAGCAGGCGATCGCAATCGGCCTTTCCAAAGCCCGACGAGCCGGAGTGAAATTAAGGGCACCTAAGGGCAAAGCCTCCACGAGACAAAAGGCTGAGCAGGACAGCGAGGCAGCAAAACATCCACGCCGAAAGACTTCAAATAAGCGCTCGCGTGCGACCGAAGACGCGTTACGACGTGAACCCAAGAAGTCCGTGAGCCGGAAAGCTCTCTCTCGACAGGCTAAAAACAGCGCCGTCCAACGCGGCAAACGGGCCCGCGGTGCGGCTGCAAAGAAGGCGGCGCAGACCCGAAGAGCGGCGTAGCTTTTTGCCCGCCACAATTCGGCTCACGACACACTTCAGTCTGGAATCTGTGCCCGCAATCCGCCACGAAGAAACAACCTGTGTTGAGTGCCCTTCATCGAAGGTCCATCTGGCGCCTGCAGCTTGGGTTGGGCGCTGTATTGACGAGTTAAGTCTCGCTGGTTCGCCGCCGCTTTGTCGCTTTTGTTGAAAACTCTACGAAACCTTGAGTTGCTCTTTCGGGGCGGAAGGAGAAGTGTGTCAAGTCGAGGGGCGGAGTTGGCGCGGAAACGGTCGTGGATTGAACGGGTATATGCTGCATCCATCGATAGCGCTCAGGGAGTGATCCAGGCGACGTCGGATTCTGTTCGCTCGATCCGTTCCCTTCCTTCTTTTTTTGTGATTGGCCCACCCCGTACGGGTAGCACCTGGCTATATGAGATTCTTCGCGACCGTGCCCTCCTGCCGGCTCCCACCAAGGAAACTCGATTTTTCGACACCCATTTTCATCGCGGGATTGATTGGTATCGCTCGCACTTCCCCACACTACCGGCAAATCGGCGTATTGGGGAGATCGCGCCCACTTATTTCGCCTCGCACGAAGCAGTCGGGCGAATCGCAACACTTCTGCCCCACGCAAAAATTGTGTGCGTGTTTCGCAATCCTGCGGAGCGAGTCTTGTCGCTGTACCGGCTCAAACGTGCCTATGGCCTGATTCCCTGGACCTTTGAGCAGGCCATGGTCAGAGACCCTGAGATGGTGGAATCGAGCAGGTATGCCACGAATCTCAAAGCATGGCAGCGCGCGCTCGGAGCAGATCAGGTGATGGCCGCGGTTTATGAAGACTTACGGGACGACCCACAGTCTTTTCTCGACACTGTGGTCGACTTCATCGGCATCCCCCGGTTTCAGCTGACGGGGTCACAGGTGCAGTGCGTTCATTCTTCCGAGGTCATGACGCATCCTCGCAGCTACCACCGCACACGACGTGCCAGCACGATGGCGGACTGGTGCAAAGCACGAAAACTCGACAAGCTGGTGGTGGCTGTCAAGAATTCACCCCTTCGAAAGCTCTTTCTGGGTGGCGGTCCAGCATTTGCAGAACTGCCGCAAGAGGTCGTCGTCGGACTTTATAAGTTATTTCGGCCTGAAGTTGAGAATCTGGAGAGCATGCTAAATCGCGATCTTTCGGCCTGGAAATCGTTGGACGAACGTCACCTCTCTTCGAGCACAACACTTCAGATGACTCGGGCTCGTGACGCGCTTACTCCATAGAGCTCTCATCGGGCAGATTCTCTACATCCACACCCTTAGCTTCTCCATCAGGTCGATTGACGCGCCAGCCGCTCGATGCAGGACCGGCCAGCCCGTCCGAGCCATTTTGCGGCGCTAAATCATCTGGGCGACCATACTCGAGATGAGTATGGACCGGACGCTCGGGATGGTCGGCCGCATCCTCAATGCCGTCGACGAAATCCGCTTCCAGCGCCTGATCACTATCGGCCAACTCCTGCACGCTCTCATTGGAGGCGTCCTCGATTGTGGAGAGGTCCTGAGGATCTCCGGATTGGCCGGCGCTGGTAGGACCAACCTGTCCCGGATCATTTCCCAATTCGTCCGACCGTGCTTGTTCGTCCGCGCGCGGTTTCTTCACCTTGAATTCCCCCTGACTTTATGCGCCGTCACAAAAGATGTTTGGATGCCATGACGTGCATCAGGGTTCTCGGGCTGCGGGGTTTTCAGGCTGTCTCGCACAAGAAAAGACTCAGCGATACACAGACAGCTCTACAATTAACAGCAGTATTTCATGTCATAAGTCGCAACACACGACTACTTCGTTTTCTAAGCGTTCCTACCGTTTCTGCGGTACGAAGGAATTTCGTAGTTCTCCACGGAGTTACCCGTTCTTTCCGTGCGATATCCTTCCGAGGCATCTGCAAGGTATTGAGATTACGTCAGCCTAGCCATGGCAAAGCTCGTGCACTCGGCTAAGTGCGAGTTTTTCGCTAACCTCACAGTACTGGAGAAGAGCAACGATGAAACGTACTTGCTTGATTTTGATCGCAGCTTTCGCGCTGGTAATGCTGCCGGCCGCATTTGGCCAGGGCACGCCGTCCCAGTCGCAGGATCCGAACGCTTCGCAGCCGACAGCCACACCGTCGCAGCAGACCCCGAGCGCGCAGCAGCCCAGCACGACTCCGAGCACTTCGCCGAGCACCAGCGATACAACGTCCAGCTCGGCCGGAGCCTCCGCAACCGATGCGTCTCGCAGTTTCGTGGGCAGCATCATGAAGACCGGTGGAAAGTACGTTCTGCACACCGGCGGCACCGACTATCAGCTCGACGACCAGGCCCAGGCCGGCAAGTTCAAGGGCAAGGACGTGAAGGTAACCGGTCAGCTGGACCAGTCTTCCAACACGATCAAAGTTCAGTCCATTGAGCCATCCAGCTCGATGTAGAACTGAATTCCCCAACAGTGAAAGGGCGCGAGCGATCGCGCCCTTTTTTTATTTCGGGCTCTTGATTCAATAAACCGGTTCCTGAAGACATTTCTGGCGGCGGCTACGAAATACACGTCCCCCGATCCATTGAATAGTCGTCCATGATCAGAATCTTCCCACTTAGGTCATGTACCTGTTCAGGACGATGTTTCTACATAATCCACCTGCTGGTGTGACAAACCTCATGAGGATACGCTGCCAAGTGGATTCAAGTTTCGGCAAAGGGAGATCCTTCATGTTGTGGACAATCTTTGTAATCTTGTTGGTGATGTGGCTCCTGGGCTTCAGCTTCCACGTGGCGGGAAGTCTGATTCACATCCTGCTGGTCATCGCCCTGATCATGCTGGTTGTCAATCTGATCTCGGGACGCAGCACAGCCGTCTGACGGAACAGGCACTCGGATTACAACAAAGCACGGCGCAGCGCCTTGGCGCTGCGCTAAGCGTCTTCCTTCTTTGAATGCGGGCTGAAGTTTGCTGCGACTTTTCAGCCAACCGTCGGCGACCTAGTGCTGGCAAACTTCTCAAGTAGAAGCAAGTTTCTCAACCGCTTCTGACGCTTCATACCCAGACCGGTTCGTCCCGCTCCGATGTCTTACATTTTGGACATTGCGCACATAGGCGAAACCATCCCCACGCTGCTAAAATTAAGAGCTAGATCCGGCAAGTTCACGGGGCTATAGCTCAGCTGGGAGAGCGCATCGTTCGCAACGATGAGGTCGTCGGTTCGATCCCGACTAGCTCCACCAAGTTTCAACAACTTACAGCCGCCGATTGTGAGTTTACGTCCCATTACGTCTCAATTCAATTCACTACTACACTCTCACTGAGCCTAGCCCGTTCGATTCGCTCGTTCACCATGTCCATTGTCCGCGCCGATGCCCGCTGTTGCGATTCCGGAACGAACTGCGCATAGATGTCCATGGTGGTTGAGATGCGAGAGTGCCACATTGAGGCTTGTACAGACTTTGGGCGGATCGCGAGTCAAGCAATTCCATTACTGGATTCCCTTCACGACGAGTTTGATGCTGCCAAAGCCGAGGGACGGAGAGATGGAAACATAACTCTCTCCTAGAGTCCCAAATTGAGGTCCGGGCCGGGCGACGGACATATCCCTACCATATTGAGATAGTCGCCGCCGCCCGGCCGCTTGGGAGGCACGTGACTGTTACTCACACTAGGCCGCACGTTTGTTCGCCAAACTGCTCCGAACGTCGCTTCTCCGAAGCCCGTTTCTGGCAAGTACTCCGAAGTGGCATCGGCTCTTGCGCCGATCTTTTCACGATTGCCATGTGGGATGCTCATGCATTTCGCGAAAGAATTGGTCCCACGAGGCGACTACGATTCAACAGCCTGGAAGGAACTCGCTTCGTACCTCTCCGACGAATCTATGGTGCAGTTGTTGGAGAGTCGGGCGATTTTCTCAAAGCAGCAAGCATTGTCTGTAGTCGTCCGACTCTGTGGGAGCAAGGGCTCGACGCGGTGCTCGGGCGACACCGTCGCCGCGTGGCTGAGGGCCATCCGCTCCAACGCGCAGGTTCGACTCCCGTGCCGATGAATGACCATCATCGGGAACGGGCAAACTCTCCCGCACCGCGGCCTGAGAGGACGTGCGCCCCAAGACGATCCAAATCCTCAAGAGTCGCCGCCAGGGATGCGCAGTTGCCCGTCGCAGGAGGAAGCAGTCGATCGAGCGCTTCACGAATTGCGGGGATCGATGCGAACCGTTCAAGCCCAACGGCCTCACTTGCCGACAGGTCGGGCGCCGCTCGATATAACATGCCCGCCTCGTCGTAGGCAGGGAGTTGGTATCCCTCCTTTTTCCACTCCTCCTGAACGATCGACCAGCGCGCGGCGAGTGCTTCGGGGTCCCGCGTTCGGAAGGGCGTCCAGCTTGGTGGGGGTGTCTCCGAGGGCGGCATCAAAATCAGCAACTTGTCCGCCAACCCGAGCTGTCGAATCGCCCGGATCTCTCTCGCGACTCCTCCGGAGATATCCGGGATTGCCACCGCCGCGCGGCAAGCGCGGGCCGCGACGCGAAAGACTTCGAACCACGTCTCGTCCGTCGTAGCGATGAACAGGGTCTCGGGTGCCAAAAGACCTTGTCGAGCGGGGGGCTCGCCAATGGCAAGCAGTCTCGCAATCGGCGCCGCAGCCTCACTTAGTTGCCAGAGAAGTGTCGTCCCCCGTTTTTTGGCGAATCCGCGAATGTGGTCGATAGGACGAGCTTCGGTGAGCACTGGCTGGCTGAACGAGCGCAGGACGAGGAGCGGCGGTCGCGGGTCTTGGCGAGCCACGCCCGCGACATAGGCCGCGCGTAGTCCGTTCGCCCGTTTCTCTACAAGTCCCGCTAAAAAAAGAATCAAGGGGAGGGCGAAGAAATCAGCGATCCCGACCCACCAGGGTGAGGCACGGGCGAAAACGAGGACCACTCCCCCGAGCCAAAGCGCGAACCCGGCAGGAGTCAGAATCTTCGAGGTGCGGGTAAGGCGCTGCGCGCGGCGACGAAGCGCCTCATGACGAAGGTCAGATTCTGCGGACACGGAGCGAACCTCCTCGTGGACCCGCTTGCAGGCAGTCTTGGCCTTGGTTCTTTCCAATTCCCAGCGCCATATTGGTGTTCTCGACGCAGCTGGGTTAGGCCGAACTTGGACTGTCACGATTTTCGTTCGGTCTGGGTAGTCTTGCCGTGCTGGTTTATTGCCAGTACGTGTTGACGTGCCCCCAATTTCCGTTCACGTAAGAATACGACAAAGTTTATCCGCTCCCCTCCGGTTTGAGCCGTGACCTGATCCCCTCTTTCGGAACGAACCGGGTATGATTTCGTCGAAGGAAAGGGGAAGGTTTGACCTGCCCCCAATTTCCGTTCACTTAAGAATACGACAGAGTTTATCCGCTCTCTCTCCGGTTTGAGCCGGGATGGGGGAGCGCGAGGGGCAAGGGACGGCATCTGAGTCCCTTTGCTTGCTCGCAAGAGTTGGCTTCGTCCGTGTAGTGTGAGCGAAGACGCCCCCAGAATTCACTTGGAACTAGTTACGGCTGTAGGTGATTTTGAGGCGGCGAAATCATCCCAGATCAACTAGAAACAACGGTCTTCAACGCGAGGCTGCAAACGATTCATCATCAACCAGTTGGAAGCAGCAATATTCTACAAGTTTCAAAAAGTGCCGGAATCTGGTTCGGGACCAGGGGGTCGGAGGTTCAAATCCTCTCTCCCCGACCAATCTTGTCAATCTCAGCTTGTCTGTGCGAATTTGGGAAGAGCGGTTCCGGGCACGGTGAGAGAAAGAGGGTACCCTAAAAATCTCCGTCCTCAGTTACCAGGTATAGACGGCATTGATCCGAGGAGGCCCAGAACGTCCGTCAATCACCTGGGTCTCGAGCACGATCTCCATGTTTTTATGTTCCCAATTGGTAGGAGCTGCCCGTACCAGTTCATCCATATGTTGCGGGTCGACGAGGAATTCGCCCGAGGCGATAGTGCCTCCTCGCGCGATGCCTGCAACAACGACTACGAAGCGTCCCGTGCTGGGATCGAGTCCGCGGGTGACAATTGCATAATCTTTGTAGGTGCCAGTTGCCTGCTGTGACCTATCAAGAAACCATTCCCTGTTATCGGGACGTTGCCGATCTTCCACCCAAAAGCGGTTCATCTCCGGATTATTCGCAAAATGAAATCTGAGGGGAGCCGTGTATCGCAGAGTCCACCCATTATCGAAAGCACCGATGAAGACCGATGGGGCCTGTCGGAGATCAGTAAACGTCGTTCCGGACTCGCCTTGCACGCGATAGGATCGCCCGTGCGCGTATAAAAGTCCCGCAATATTCACCAGGGGAGTGACGTCATCAATGATAACGGCGACCATGCGGTCGTTCAAAACTGTCTGATGCTTAGGGTCTACGGCATCCCGAAGTACAATCGTCGAGTATTGGTTCTGGTCCGCAATGCAGAACAAGATGGGGTCAGGCGACTTGAAGAAGGGCGCCCAGAATTCTTCAATCGGAGTCGGACGTGACGCGCGCCAAACCAATGCCGCACCAACCGCCAGCACGAGAAGCAATCCCGCGTACAGTTTGAGCGAACGGCCTCGTTCGAAAGGTTCGGCTATCGCGATATGTCGTACGTCCGAGAGATCCGTCTCCTCTGACACCGGGGGAATAGCAATTTCAGGTGGATAAAATTGGGGTACATAGGATCCGGAAGGCAAGAGCAACTTGATCTCTCGTTCGTGTCCCGGTTCTTGATAATATTGTGCGATCCGCTTACGAATCTCGCCGGCGGTCACGCGGACGATCGGATCCTCGGTGGTGTCATAGTTCGGGTCTTTGCCGAAGACCTCGATACCTACAGTGCGCTCTTTCAAGCCTTCCGCGCGACCAGCCAGTACTTCTTTGACCACGAATCGCAGAAAGACCGGGAACCTCTTGCTCTTATGGAAGTATGGGTTCTCGAGCAGGCGATCGAGTTGTTGCAGGACGGCTTCTTTCTCAGCCGTCGTGGACGGTATCCAGGTCTTGAGCTCCAACAACATGAGTGGACTCCGGGTGGTGTTTCCTCATCGGGAAGGAGGCTGGACACTACGAATCAACGGTTCCCCCTACCGAGTGCGGGCAAAACATTACTCCAATCGGGTGTCTATTGTCACGCCCGATCTTCCGTAATTCTTCAGCGGGACTCCGCGGAAAGTTTAACGTCATTCTTTACAGGTAATGACCGGGCGGGATTTCCCATTGCATCTGAAGGACATACCCCCTTTCTAATGAATATCTGAATTCTTAACCATCGTTTGCTTACCGTAAGGACCTTTTCACAGCGGGAATCGAGTCCTAAACGTAACAGCAACGCTTTGTGTGGGCGCCGGCACCAAACTTTCAAATTTCGTGGGAGACAACTGATGCTCGACGTGCGTCGTTCGTTTTTCGTGGGCTTCCTCGCAATCTGGCTGGCCTTTGCTCCGTACGCATTGGCTCAAAAAACGTCGGGTACGATCACCGGTACGGTAACCGATGACAGCGGCGCAGTCGTGGCGGATGCGAACGTCAGTGCGACCTCAGCTGAAACAGGAGCAACGAGGGCGAACCGAACCAACTCGGAGGGATCGTTCAGCTTCCCGGAGTTAAACCCGGGCGTTTACAGGGTCACTGTTGCCAAGCAGGGATTCAAGACGGTTGAAACAAGGAACGTCGCGTTGCATGTCAGCGACATTACCAATGTCGCGATCAGGCTGTCGGTGGGAGCTCTCACGGAAACGGTAACTGTGGAAGCGTCGGCCGTCCAAGTGGAAACTCAGACGGGCGCAGTCGGCAACGTCGTGAACGGGCAGCAAGTGCGGGAGTTGCCTTTGAATGGGCGCAACTTCGTACAATTGACCACACTGATGCCCGGCGCCGCAGTCGCAGAGGGTTTCGATCCCAAGAACAAGGGACTTCTATCAAGCGTTGATATTTCCTTCAGCGGCGCTCCGGCCAATGCCAACCAGTGGCTTGTGGATGGCGCCAACAACAATGACGTAGGTTCCCAACACACAATTCTGATCTATCCCTCCATTGACGCCATCGAGGAATTCAAAATTCTCCGGAACAGTTATGGACCGGAATATGGCGGCGCGGGGGGTTCGCAGGTCAACATCGTGACCCGTGGTGGCGGGAATGACTTCCATGGCAGTGCCTTCTACTTCGGCCGAAACGACGCTCTGAACGCCAAAAATTATCTCCTCGGGCCGGCAGACCGCAAGCAATTGCTGCGCCGCAACGATTATGGCTACACCTTCGGCGGACCGATCAAGAAGGACAAAATTTTCTTCTTCTGGTCGGAAGAATGGAATAAAGAGAAGCGGGCCCGGGTTCGCGCCAACCAGGTGCCAACTGCCCTGATGAGAACGGGCGACTTCAGCGAAATGCTGAAGACGCCAACGTTTGAAGGATGTGATGGGACCGTCGGCAGCCGTTCCAACCAGATACCGATAGATCCTGCCACCGGCCAACCGTTCGCAGGCGGCATCATCCCAGCCGACCAAGTCAGCCCTGCAGGCCAAGCTTGGCTCTCTCAGATATCTCTTCCCAACCGCGCGGATCCTTGCGTTATCAACTGGGTCCAAGCAGTGACGATTCCCGTTACCTGGCGCGAGGAGAATGTCCGCGGAGACATTAATATCACCAAGAAGAACGTGCTGACGCTCCGCTTCACCAATGACGCCTGGAAGAATGCGCTGCATTCCGACGAGGAAGGTGGACTCTGGGGCGAACAAAACTACCCCTCGCTCAGCGGTGCTTGGGATCAGCCGGGCAAAATTGCTATCGCAAAATTGACCACGACGATCGGCTCAACCGCAGTCAATGACTTCTCCTTCTCATGGTCGGCAAACCGGATCAATGTCATCGCTGCCGGAGACAACCCCGCATTAAACGGCGTCATTCAGGCCGCAATGCCCTATGCATACCCGGTGAGCGGCAAACTGCACGGCACCGCCACTGCTACCCCGCTCGTCTGGGGTGGTGGTCCCAGCGGCCTCACGGGACACTTTGGACCTTGGAGCAACCAGCAAGACCTCTTCACATGGAAAGACGACTTTTCCAAGGTTACTGGACGGCACACTTTCAAAGTCGGTGCCTATTACAGCAGGAACAGGAAGGATGAGGAGACCGGCGCCGATTATGGGCAGATGTGGGGGGGCGGCGGTCAGACTGCCTCCGGTTATAACGGCGCCGTCTGGAGTGGATCACCGACGAAACAGGAATATGGCGACTTCTTACTGAAGGGTGCCACTTTTGGTTACGGGGAAGCCGCGACTGACGGTAAGGCGCGGGTTCGCTGGACTGACTTGGAGCTATACGTGGGAGACAGCTGGAAGGTGCGTCCGCGCCTGACGCTGGAATACGGAGTGCGCTGGTCGCTGACACCCTCCCCCTACGACGCTATCAATAACTTCTCAAGTTTCCGTCCCGAACTCTATCAAGCCTCACTCGGCAATTCGCCGTGCAACGGACTCATCCTGGCCAAGGGTGACCCCTTCAAGTGTCCGGATGGTACGGGGGGCGTAATGGGCAATAGTCGCAACCTGGTGCCCACCAACTATCACCTTTTCGCTCCGCGCCTGGGATTTGCGTGGGATGTTTTCGGCACCGGCAAATTCGCCCTGCGCGGCGGCATCGGTCAATTTTTTGCCCGCGATCCGATATCGCTTCTTGTGCAGATAGAGGGGGTCAACGCTCCCGGAGCCATTGCTGGGGCTGGTTATCGAACCCTCGACGGGCCAATGTGTACTGAGGTTGGTCCGGGATGCCCTGCTCAGACCTTGTTTTTCTGGTCGGCTGGCGGCTCGCCGGCGACAGGAATCCAAAACAGCAACCACATTGCAAATAACTGGCAGTGGAACCTAACCACAGAAACACAACTGTGGAAAGACGCCAAGTTGGAGCTCGGCTGGGTAGCCCTGCGCGGTATCCATCTCAACTCTGCCCGGTTTCTAAACCAGGTGGCGCCTGCCAATCGCGTCGCCTATATCAATGATCAGATAACAAATGGCGGTAACTTGGGATATACGTTTAAACCCTTTGGTGGCACCAGTAACAGCAACAGCTTGGGGAACCAGGCCCAGTTTGGGGACTTTGGTGGTTCCGTTTATCATTCGCTACAGGCTACGTTCCAAGCCAGACTCACGCGCAGTTCACAATTCCAGTCGAGCTACACCTGGTCGAAGAACATTGCCGATACAACGTTCGCCTATATCGGCCCCGCTACCGGAATTGCGGACACCTATAATTCCCGTGCAGGACGAGGCAACTCAGACTTCGACCGCCGTCACATTTTCAATGCTAGCTTGGTTTATAACCTTCCTGGGTTGCGGGGCAGTAACGCCTTCGTCAAGGGTGCTTTAGGGGACTGGGAAGCTAGCACAATAGTGAGTGTCTTCAGCGGAGCCGGCATAAGAATTAAAGGAGCTATGAATGGGGCCTGCGACACAGACTTCATCGTCCACGCCGCTGGAACCACAGATGATTGCGATCCCAATACAGGCAGATTCGGGACTTTTAGCGGAAATCCGTGGGGCATCGGCAATGCTGCCGACTCAGCCTCCGGGCCAAACCGGAACTTCACTGAACCATGCCATGTGTCCAGCGGCAGCAATCGGACTCAGTGGCTGAATGCTAACTCCTATACCTGGGATGGGTTCAAATTGGGTGGATATCCCAATGCCAGTCCTGGTAATTGCAGCGGGCCGGGTGTTGCGGACGTGGATTTCTCGATTCTCAAAAATTGGGGCATGCCGTTTGGCAAAAAGCTCCTCGGCGAGAAGGCTGGAATTCAGTTCCGTCTGGAGTTCTTCAATCTGATGAATCACCCAATGTTTCGGGGTACAGACATCAACTTTGCTACTAATGACGGCGTAATCACCAATGGTACTTTCAGTTGCGTGGCGCCCACGGGATCGACAATGAAATCGTGTACGTCCGGCAACAGCAGGTTTGGCTTGGCCAATACCCCCAGCAACATTGGCAATCGGGAGATTCAGTACGCTCTCAAGCTGACCTTCTGACAGCGTGATCAGTGTAGGAAAAGTTTGGCGGGGCTTGACAATAGTCAAGCCCCGCTCTTCTACTGAACTTATTCGATTGTGGGGTCTGTGAGACATTTCGCCGTCAGTTGCAGCCGTTTGATGGTTGCAAGTTTTCCGCTTTTCCTTCTTCCTCTGGCCGGAACGGCGCAAGAAGAACCCAAGACAAAACCATCGGCACCGCACCAGCGGACCCAGAGGCGGCCGACCGCAGCTGCGGAGTCAAAAGTACAGAAAGATCCAGTCGAGGAACATTACCGCGCGGCGGAAACGTTTCAATTGGCCGGCGACTTCAATTCTGCCGAGACTGAGTATCGCCGTGTCATTTCGCTTGCCCTGCAGCGTATGGCAGCCATTCGCACCCTGGCGCAAGATACTCCACAAGCGTTCACCTTTCTGCAATCCGCGACTGCCGCCAATCCTTCCGACCGGGAAGCTCAGATGAGCCTTGCGTCTCTCTACCTTCGCTCAGGCGATCTGGCGCATGCAAAACTTATACTTCTATCGGTTCTTGGCAAGGATGAACATCAATTCGGCGCGAAGACCATGCTGGGCAAGATCCTATTTATGGAAGGCGAATACGCGGCGGCGGCCGATCAACTGAAGGCCGCGTGGGCGGAGAGTCCCGACATCGATGTTGCGTACAGCCTGGCGCTTACCTACCTCGAGCTCAATCAAGTGTCGAATGCAGCCAATCTGTTCGATGAGATGCTCACCTCGCTTGGGTCTACCGCCGAACTGCACGTGCTGAAAGGCGCTCACACTCGATCCCGCTGCTGCCCGGGCGCATTCCTATCTAGGCACGGTTTATCTGCTTCAGCGGGGTGACGCGGCGTTGAAAGACGCCCAAAGCGAATTCGAAGCTGAACTTGTACATAACCCAAGCGACTATTCCAGCCATTTTCATCTGGGAGTCCTGCATTTTAAGCGACATGACCTCCGACTTGCCGAGCTGGAATTGGACAAAGCGATCCATCTTGAGCCCAATAGTGCCGAAGCTTACTTCTATCTCGGACAGGCGCGGATGGAAGCCGGCGACAGCCAGGCTTCCCTGGCGCAACTCGAGAAAGCGATTCAATTGTATGGAAGCGCTTCAAAAGCCAGTCAGCCGGTACACGAAGCTTACTCCAAAGCCCTCGAGAGGCTCGGCAAACATGATCTAGCTCAGCAGGAATTGGAGACTGCTCGCGAACTTGGCAATTCAAACGGCGAAGCTATACCTCGTGGCGCGCCAGCAGACCCGAAGTCCGATGACGAAATCCGGGCCGTCCTGATTCCTCCCGTGCCCAACGCCGGCAAGCAGCCGATTCCCAGCCAATACGTTATGGGTTTGAAAGAAGCGCTCGGGAATGCGTATCACAATCTGGGTGTGATTCTGGCTCAGAGGAGTCAGTACGAAGATGCGGCGAATTTCTTCGCGGACGCGGCGAAATGGACGCCGGATATCAAGGCGCTTGATAAAAACTGGGGAACCGCCAGTTTTCGCGCGAAGCAATACAAAGTGGCAATCGCTCCCCTGCAGCGGTATGTACGTGCGGATACTAAGGACTCAACTGCGCGGCAGATGTTGGCGTTGAGCTACTTCATGACCGATGATTTTCCGAATGCGGCAGCAACGTTTCGCCCCATTTTGCCGGCCTTGCCCGATAATCCCAGTCTGCTTTATGCGGCGGGCATTGCCCTGGCCAAAAGCGGCGATCCTAATGGTGCGACCGAAATATTCCGCCGGATGTTGGTGCAAAACCCCGACGCGGCGGAGGTCCATCTATATCTTGGACAGGCCTATGCCGAACAAAAACAGGATATTGAAGCCCTTAAGGAACTCTCTCGTGCTCTTGAGCTAAGTCCCAAATTGCCGGAAGCGAATTACAGCGCAGGAATGATCCGTCTGCTCCAAGGCAACCGGGAACAGGCGGAAAGCGATTTTCGGGCCGAACTCGCGGTCAATCCAGGCGATGCTTCCGCCGAGTACCGCCTCGGCTATATCCTGCTCGCCGAACAGAAGCAGGCGGAAGCAATCGAGATGCTTGGAGATGTCGTCCGGCAAAAACCGAACGATGCGGACGCTCATTACGGGTTGGGGAAAGCTCTTCTGGAAAAGGGCGATCTGAAGCCAGCCATCCAGCGTTTGGAAGCCGCCATTCGCCTTGATCCCGCTCAGCCAAATGCGTATTACCAGTTGAGTCTCGCGTATAGCCGTCAGGGCCGTACACACGAGGCCGAAACGACTCTGCGGCAATATGAGAAACTCAAACAGAAGAAACCTCGAGCGCCCAGTGAGACCGAATCTGACAAACACCGCTAAGACCGGTGCCGGTACCTTCTCACCCCGAATGCTTGGTCCAGTCCTGGTAACTGCGATCGCGATATTTGCTGCCGCATCCACATCTAACGCGGGAACCACTAGCCCGCTAAGCATAAAACAGTTACAGAGTTTAGTGGACCGAGGAGATCTCGACGCGGCGGAAACGCAACTCTGGGAGATAGTTCTGCGGGAGCCGCAGAATACTCCTGCGATTACTCTGTTGGGGGTGATCAGGGCCCGGCAGAAGCGTTTTCTGGAAGCCGAGGCACTCTTTAAGCGCGTCCTTGCGATCGCTCCCGATTCAGTCGGCGCACATCGGAATCTCGGAGAACTTTATGCGATGCAAGGACGGAGCGCGGAAGCTAAAGCTGAGTACCTGAAGGTGCATGAACTGGATCCGCGCGACGCAAAGACCAGTCTCGCCTTGGGAACAATCTATGAGGAAACCGGGGAGTTCGAGCGTTCCATAGAAATCATTACCAGCATCCGTCCGAGTCTGCGTCCATACGCGGCTTTGCCGGTCATGGCTTCGGACTATTTCGCGCTGAAGCAGCCAGACAAGGTGGCCGGATTGGCGCCGCTGGTGCGTAAGGGCGCGGCGGCCGATCCTTCTCTGATCCCGCGATTTGCCCGGATTCTAGCGGAGAACGGTTTTGCGGATAATGCCGAAGAATTTTTGAAAACCGCAACGCCTCGTCAAAAGTTAACGCCCGAGTATTCACTGGTGCTCGCTCGCGTCCAGGAGCGGCAAGGAAATCTCCCTCTGGCAGAGCGCACGCTCGCTCGAGTGGCCAAACTTAATCCGGATTCGTTCGACGCCTGGTTCCAATCAGCACGGCTCGCGTCCCAATCCAAGGATTATAAAAAAGAATCCAGCCTGCTCGAGAAGGCGCTCCATATTCAGCCCGACCACGTAGAAGCGCTTCGTCACCTCGTGCTTGCCAGAATGCGTTCCGGCGAAGCAGTGGCGGCGGTCACAGTCGCCCGGCGCCTCTATTCAATGCGGCCCGAGGGCCCCTACGCGGTGTATTTACTAGCTGCTGCCTTGGCGAATCACGCTGAATGGCACGAAGCCCGGCCGGTCATGGAAAAGCTGGTGTCGGTGCGCGATGACGCTACGACGCGCGTCATGTTTGGAATGACCCTCGTGAATGATGGCGACATTGAAGGGGCATCCGTTCAGATAGACCGCGCACTCCAGGAAAATCCGAATGAAGCGGAAGCGCATTATTATAAAGGCGTGATTCTCCGTCAGCGCGGCGACCTGCCGGCCGCAATCAAGGAGATGGAAGTCGTTGTAAATGCCAATCCCCAGCACGTGCTCGCTCAGGTGGAACTCGGCACCCTGTCGCTGCAAATGGGGGATCTCGATCGGGCGCGCCGAGCCCTCGAAAAAGCTGTTTCGATTAGCCCGAATACCCCTGAGAACCACTACCAGTTGGGTTTGGCATACAGCCGTCTCGGTCTAGGGGATAAGGCGCAGGTCGAAATGGCAGAGTTTCAGAAACTCCGGACGGCTGCCGACAACGCCAAGCTCCACGACACCACTTCGGTCGATCCTCAAGCGTCCACACGTCCCCGCTAAATAGGGATGAACAACTCCGCGTTATTTGCAAGCGTGAGAATCATCGCGCTACTCGGGGGGATTAGGATCACTTCACCTGAGGTGCCGGCAACTTCTGCGTGTCGGTGACGCCTTGGCCCTCTGTGATGGTGTAGATCGCGTCCGCTGCAACGTTGCTCAGCATTTCCGTGTTTCCGTTTGGCCAGCGAATCTGTACCGTGGTCATGACCTTGGCGTCGCCGAGACCAAAATGAAGCCGGAGGTCGTTCTGTGACAGGTAACTTCCGCCACCGCGAACTTCATCGAACTGAGTCATGTCTCCGGCAGTGATTGTGACGCGAGCACCGATGGCGGCGCGATTCGATTTTGTTCCAATAAGCCGAAATAAGACGCGATGTCTTGGACTTGGGATGTCTTGTACGAGAAGGGATGGCGGTTCGCCCACATTCAACAGGAGAATGTCTATGTTGCCGTCATTTCTTATATCTCCAAAAGCCGCACCCCTTCGACTCGACATTGGTAGAGAACCTAGTCCCGCTGCGTCGGTAATATCTTCAACTGTGCGATCGCCCTTATTACGGAAAAGAAACAGCGGCTGGCGATATCCGGACCTGTTATTGACTATCGTGTCCACTTGCGGATAGACATGGCCATTGGCCACAAACAAATCGAGCCAGCCATCATTGTCAAAATCCACAAAGCCTGTTCCCCACTTGACATACGGGTACACGGCCTGACCCATCTTCGAACTCCAACCTAGCTCGACAAATCCTTGCCCCGGTCCCTGGTTGGAATATAAGTCATCTTCCTGATCCGCGAAGTTAGTAACCGTAAGGTCCAACAGACCGTTGTGGTCGAAGTCGCCAAAATCCACGCCCATGGAGCCTAGTTCCCGCCCTTCGCCACTAAGTGCCACTCCCGAGAGAAGGCCTCTCTCTTCGAATGTGCCGTCATGATTGTTATGATAGAGAAAATTTGGACCAGCATCATTCGCTACGTAAAGGTCAGGCCAGCCGTCATTATCGTAATCGCCCCAAACAACCCCAAGCCCATATCGTTTATTCGGATCGCTCATGCCGGAGTTTTTGGAAACGTCTTCAAACGTTCCATCACCGCGATTATGAAACAGGAAGTCGGTTTCCCCCTCCATTCCCCATGGTCCACACTGCACCAGCAGACCCTTATAACGGCAATTGCGTTGGTCACTGCCAGGTTCGGGCAAGTTGTTGAGATCCACATGAACATAACGAGCGACAAACAAATCGACATTACCGTCGCGATCGTAGTCCGCCCATGCCGCCCCCGTTGTAAAGCCGTCCACCTTTAGCCCTGCGTGCTCGGTTACATCTTCGAATTTACAGTTTCCCAGGTTGCGATAAAGCGCGGTGCCTCCATACCCAGTAACAAAAAGATCGAGGCGTCCGTCGTTATCAAAGTCGGCAACGGCCACGCCCATTCCCCAACCTTTACGGGTCAAACCTGCCCGGTCGGTAATATCGGTGAAGTGAAAATCCGCATCCTGATGATAAAGAGTGACCAGCGGGTCTCCGCCTTTGCGAAAGCGATCCACGGTTGAGCCATTCACCACAACGGTGTCGAGCTTGCCGTCCTTGTCGCAATCGAACAGGCCGACACCACCGCTCATGGATTCGAGAATGTACCGTTTCTCTCCCGAGATGTGAGGGACCGTCAGACCTGATTGGCGTGCGACGTCGTGAAAATGAGAGTAAACACTTTGGGAAAAGGCCGGGACACAGAAGATCAGAACGGCGTACAAGCCGGTGAACCAGGAAAAACGCATTAGCAATTTACCCACCCCCTGAGAGGATTTTAAGCGAAATAGCCAAAATCCAACGGTTGTTTCCGGAAACAGGAAGCGTGCTCCACAACCTTCGGAGGGAATGAATTGGGGATGCTTTTGGATGCTTAAGACCGGATTCTGACTGTAGACGAATTTGTGGCGGCGAAGGCCTCAAGCATCACAATCGCCCAACAACGTTCTCAAATTGGCAGGATCTAGTGGCGGCAGTCATGCTGTTGGAGGCAGTCCGTAGAAAACGAGAGTAGCACCAAACTGGTGAAACATCGCCTCTCTAACAATGTCGGCGCCGTGAAGCGCTTTTTGAGCGTACTGGTCCGTGCACTCCGAAGAGTGCGCCATTTCGCTCTCGTGGAAGGTTTGCGCCGTACCAACCTCAAGCCCGCTCGTAATCGTTTTTCAGGTCAGAAACTCAGTCCGACCCATGCATCTCTTCGGTCTCTACCGCGATCATGATTACTACTTCGAACTCCCCCCGTGAAGGGGGAGCAGGATA
>WNFR01000406.1_pt1 | contig 43583 bp, 41 predicted proteins | sample 5400221 | NCBI WGS metagenome assembly WNFR01 (sample SAMN13153357, study PRJNA577476) | soil metagenome | isolation source: 40 cm soil under Madrone tree | place: USA:California | collected 2016-06-14 | reverse complement strand
CAGTCAGGAATCAGAATGACGCTTCGCTACCAGCTTTCGGAGCCGCTTTGAAGGCAACTACAATCCTGACTGCTTCTACCGAGGTTACCTTGCAGCTTGTGTTGTGAGCCGTCTTAACAGAGGCCACATCGTGAACCGCGGTGCATGATGAGAAATCGCGGTCACGGCAAAGCAAGCCTTATAGCATATCGCGGAGATAGTCAGCAAGTATGAGGAGAGTGATGCGTGAAACGTGATGCGTGATGCGTGACCGAAGAGCGTATCTCAAGGGAAAGCGGGTTGCGGATCACGCATCACGGATCACCTTCTCCTCGTGGATTTGTATCATATCGCTGAGGAGCGCATAACCGGTCTGCGCGGTGCCCGGATTGTTTTCCACTATTCCGATCTCGCCCATCAGATCCGTCTCGAGGACGAGCACATTTGAGGTCCCGCAAACGGAGCCGAGAGCGGAAGTAAGCGGGACCCATTCAGGAGCGACAGTCAGCTTCACGAGATCCGTCGAGCGTTTGCCTCTCGCGACCAGGCGTATCGCCATACCGGAACGGGCAGCCCGCTCGATATCTTCAAGGCTGACGTTTCGAATGCCGTCGCGATCGACGTCGACCGGTCTTGACTCTGCGTGCATCAGAACGTTTGCAAGTGCCACAGCCTTCATCGCCGCATCCCAGCCGTCAATGTCGTCGTCGGAGTTCGCCTCAGCTATACCACGCCGCCGGGCTTCTGCCAGCGATTCTTCAAACGAGCGCCCTGACTCCATTCCGGTCAAGATCAGGTTCGTGGTGCTGTTGAGAACACCGCTGAAGCCGAGCACTCGAACGCCAGGCAAGCAGTCCTCGACCATGTTGAAGACAGGCGCGCCGTCCATAACCGTGCCTTCAAAGCGAAAGAGTGCGCCGGTTTCGGCCGCGAGCGATTTCAACTCAGAGTAAGCGAACGCGATCGGTCCCTTGTTAGCTGTGACCACATTGATGCCGCGGGTAAGCGCGCTTTGAATGTGAGTTGTCGCGGGTTCGCCGTCAACGGCGTTGAGCGGCGTAGTCTCGAACAGAATGTCAGCGTCGCAACTCTCGATTACCGCGAGCGGATCAGCAGCGGCGATCGATTCAGGCAGCTCGGCAAGATCGCCGCCACGTTCAACACAGGCTGCGGCCTGGATCAGATCGATCCCGGCGTTCGATGTGATGCACCCGTGATTGGCGGTTGCGATAGCAGTGGTCTGCCACCGAAGCCCATATCTGAACTCAAGCTCCAGTTCGCGTTCCGCCAGCATTCGCGCGAAAGCTCGCGCGACGTTTCCGAAGCCGATGAAAGCGATTTGGAGGTTCATACGAGGATCACGGGAGGATCACGTTTCACGGGTCAAAGCTCAGAGACGAAGTTGCTGATCAACTCGAGCCCCTCGCGCAGATAGTCAGCATTCGAACCGAAACCGATTCGCAGATACTTGCCCATCAAGAACTGCTCACCAGGCACGATCAGCACGCTCTTCTCCTTTCTCAGACGCTCGGCAAACTCGAGCGAGGAGATGTCCAGATGGTAGCGCACGTATGCGATCGCTCCAGCCTGCGGCCGAACGAACGACAACTCATTGGCGTGGGCCCACTCTTCAATAATCGGGTAGTTGGAGTTCAGAACCTTCCTGGTTCGCTCGAGCAGCCTGGCCCGATTTTCCGGCGTCAACGCCACACGCGCGAGCCAGTCGCTGGCAGGACCCGGGCCGATCGTAGTGTAGTCGTGATACGACCACGCGTCTGCAACAAGCTCGGGCGCCGACACTATCCAACCGATTCTCAACCCCGGCAAACCATAAGCCTTCGACAGCCCGCTTGTGATGATCACCTTTTCGTATCTTCCCCAGAAGCTCGGCGTCACGTCGCGCTGAAGCTCAGCGCCGCGATACACCTCATCTGCAAGCAGCCACGCACCGACTCGCCGCGCCGCCGCGACGACTCGTTCCATTTCCTGTTCAGTCAGAATCGCGCCTGTCGGGTTGTTGGGATTACACACTGCAATCAGCTTTGTCCTCGGGGAGACAGCCCGCTCGAGCGCATCCAGGTCGGGCGCCCACTCGAGTTCTTCGATCAGCGGTAGCGGTTTGAGCTCAGCCCCGAACGCCCGCACCAGCCCCCAGAGCTGCATGTAGTTCGGCAGCATCATCACGACCTCATCACCGGGCTCCGTGAGCATCCAGGCGATGAGGAAGTTGGCTTCGGCCGTGCCGACGGTGGCAATGACGTTCTCTTCTGCTGCGCCCGAATACATCGCCGCGATTGCTCTTCTCAGCTCGGGCGTCCCGTTCGACTGGCTGTAGCCGAGTTCGGTGTTAAGAAGCGCTTCACGGTCCTTCGCATCAGGGATCAGCTCTCCGATCGAGGCAGGGTGTACGCCGCTCTCCGAGAGGTTGTAGCGGACGAGGTTCTCCCAGGTTGACTGCATTCGCTCCATCTGGAATTGTTCGAGCTTCATCGTGTCTCCTGTTTAGTCGGTCGCGCTGGACGAGAAGAAGCCACAGATGAATACAGATCAACACAGATCAAACAGAAAACAGCCGAGTGCTGCTTACCTGCCAGCTTTGTTCCCAATCTGTGTTTATCTGTGTTCATCTGTGGTTTCACACGCCTCTCAAATCGTTCTCCGCATAATCGCAAATCAGGCGCTCGGGATCCCGTTCGTTGAAAGCATCCTGGTTCAACCAGATCTTGATTCGACCGTGCTCAGACTCGCAGATGATCTCGTCGTGGCGAACGAAGTACCCGGTGAGCTGACCAAACTCGTTGAATATGTATGCGGGTATCAAGCTGCGAATGTCGCTGAACTGGATGATCACGGTTGCCTCCGCCAAAATTCAGGAGGACAGCATAGAGCGGGAGGGTTCAGAGTTCAACCTTCAAGTCACTGTCGCCAACGCGGCAACTAGCTCTTTGATTTGATCTCTCTTGAGCAAAGACTGGGGGACATGCGCTTCGCCGTGCTTTGGAGTGGGACTTAGTTCACATCCGACTTTGAAGAACGCGTTACCGTCAACTCTGCCAAAGCGCCAGTTATGGCATCCGCCGGCAGCTTGCTGTTTGTTTCCAGAGCGGCAGCACATTGATAGCGGCCAGGCGCACCGCCGTGAATCTTGATGGCAAGCTCCTCACTCGATGCCGACCGAAGCGAAACGTCGGCCGCGCTCAACAAGACTGCACGCCCTTCTCCGACCATCATCGTCGCATAAGTGTAGACTATCGGGTTGCCCGATTGATTGTAGAGAATTACGTGCAGCATCGTACCGTCGCCACAGGGAATGGTTTCAGCCTCAAGAAACGCCACTATCAGCACCGGCTGAATGGCGGCGGTGGGATTCTCCTGGCGGTGCGAGGCCGAGAGCGGCATACACAATAGCAAGGTTGCTACAAAGGCAAGTGATGCTCGGCTTTTCATGGGGTCCTCATTTCTTTGGCATCTGAGCGTTTCACGGCTTAATCTACACACGCGGCAATTGCCGCAAAGACCTCTAACTGTTTCGAGAAATTGTTCTTGAAGAGAGGACTGAAGGTCGTGCTCGGTCCGATCCTCAGTCCTCATTCGCGGAAGTAGATCAGTTACTAACCACGACTCTACATATCGCTGAAGGTGAACTCCTGGGACATTGTGCCGTTGGGGTTTCGCACCTGTAGCTTGTCGCCAGGTTTGATCCTCTTGCCGGCCCTCTTGGCGATCAATGTAGTCCGCGGAGTCTGATCATCATTCCTGGTTGTCTGCTCTTCGTCGTTGAGCAGTATCAGCGCGCCGGGATCGAAGTTTTCGCCGGATAGGAACAGCTTCTTGCCGGCCATCGAAGCGCTGGTAATTCTGACGGGGAGTCCCGTTTGAGTGATGCTGAAGATACGGCCCGCTACGATCAAATTGGCGGTTCGAGAGCTCGTGCTTTTGTTGGCTGCTACCGAGTAGGCGACACTTCCGTTGCCGGAGGCGGTGCCTGATGTCACGCTGATCCAACTGGCGTTGCTTGACGCGCTCCAACTGCATTCACTTCCCGACGCGACGTCAACGCTGCCAGTCCCGCCATCGGCTTCAAACGACTGCTTGGCGGGCGACACCGAATCGGCACAACCAGTCGACGAAAAAGTCTGCCACGAGGGAGAGAATTCGACCTCGCCCTTCGTGTCAGTGAGGTTCGTGACGCCGTTGCCGTCGGCGTTCATCACGAACAAGTCTCCACCTGCCCCGAAAATGATTTTCGTCCCGTCAGGTGACCAGGTGGGAGCGAGGGCCTTCGTGCCGCCGTCTATGAGTTTCGTCGCGCTACTGCCGTCGGCATTGACCACCCAGATTTGTTGGCCCTGACAGTCTGCAAGTTCGATGTTGCAGCCGGCGAATCTTGAGAACGTAATCTTCGAGCCGTCAGGTGACCAGGACGGATAGGCATCAAACCCAACATCAAAGACCCCGTTCAACGGCGGATTGGTTATCGCAGTCAGGCTGCTGCCGTCAACGTTAACCACGAAGATCCTTGTGTCTTCTACGGACGCGAATGCGAGGTTCGAGCTGTCGGGAGACCACGCGACCGGGGAATAGACTTCGCTGAGAATTCGCTCTTCACGGCCGTCCGCGCTCATTACAACAAGACTGGAAGCGAAACGGACGAACCGCGAAAATGCGATCTTTGTTCCATCAGGACACCAGGTCGGAGAGTCATCCACGCCGGCGGATTGAGTCAAACGCCTCTGATTGCTTCCGTCAGAATTCATCGCATGAATCTGGTTGTGACGCGACCCGTCTTCCGGGATGCTCCTCACAAACAGGATCTGCGTGCCGTCCGGCGACCAGGCGGGTTCGTGATCGGATTCGCCGGAAGGAGTGAGACTCCTTTGATTGCTTCCGTCGGCGTTCATTATGAAAACCTCGCCTCGCTGACTTGAACTATCGGTCCTCACAAATGCGATCTGTTTACCATCCGGCGACCACACCGGAGCTAAGTCACTCGAGCCGGATGTCAAACGCATCCGATCGCTGCCGTCGGGATTCATCGAATATATTTCGCTGTTGCTACCCAGTCCCCCACGGCTGACGAATGCAATCTTGCCGTTCGCCACCACTCCTGAAATCGACTGGCTGGTCAGCTTTGTGAAACTGGCGCTGATCGCTGCATCTATCATCTGACCGGAAGAATGAATCGGCAGAGTGTTCCAACTCATCATGCCGACCAGGATGAACGTCAGGCTGAAAAATCGAGCGATATTCTTTGGCGCCTTCATGAGACCCTCCTCATCCGTTCAATTGGGGCGAGCATTTTGCTGCCCATCTACACACGCGAGAATCGAAGCAAGAACCTCTAACGGCATCGAGATTCTTTGCCACCCGAGACCAGATAGGACCGAGTTTGGTCTTTATTCCGAAACGAATCTCGTGATTAGGATTGACCCTACATACCGTTGAAGGTGAATTCGTGCGACGCGGTGCCGTTCGAGTTTCGCACCCCAGCTTGTCGAGGGGTTGGACCTTCTTGGCCGACTTCTTGCCAATCAATACAGTGTTCGGGTTCTGATCATCTTTTCTACTCTTCTGTTCTTCACCATCGAACACTATCACCGCACGGGAGTCAGAGGTTTGCCGAGTACAGACAGCTTCTGGCCTTCGACCAATGCGTGATTCTTGGAGGCGCCACCGGGGCTGCGATCCGCGGGTGCTATCGCGTCGAGCTGTTACGACGACGTTTTCTTCCGTCGCGGTCGCGGCCCATTTCAGGCTGGTCTATTCGAATGTGAGCACAGCAAAGCCGCTTGGGACTGCTCTTGGAATTAGCTTACGCAAATTCTCTGACTTCGCCCATTGATCCAGCAGTCCATTACGGACAAAGTCGACAAGCTGGCGGAACTCATCAGCGGTCAAGTTAATGGGAGTAGCAAGAATCGGATCAACACGGGCCAGCACTGGTTCGATAGGTCCCATTGGCGCGGTAAGATCAGGATCGACACCAGCGGCGCCAGGGCTATAGCTGCGCGCTGACGTAAAAACATCAAGATGATGCCGCACGGCATCCTCTAATCTGGTGAAAGCTCCATTATGGAAGAAGGCCGGCTGTAGTGCGACATTGCGAATTGGCGAGGTTCGGAACTTATAACGGTCATTCGGGTTACCAGTTATTTGCTCCAAGCCAAAATCCTCGTTTTGGCCTGGTCCGTCGAATGTCACATTGCCGGCAACCGGAGCAATTTGCGGTACACCTATGACGTGCTGAGTGAAATCGCTGAACATCTCGTTGGATTCGTCTGAAACTTTGTGACATTCGGCACATCTAGCTGTGCCGAAGAAAAGCAGCGCGCCCCTCTTTTGCTCGTCAGTCAAGGCGTTCTGCTGCCCTCGAGCAAACCTGTCTATCGGAGCGTCAGCAAAGACCAGAGTGAACTCAAACTCTGCGATGGCCGACCCAAACATATCAAAAGTGATGGGGCCACCGGCTCGGACGGCGGGGAAGATCTTGCCGAATCGCTTTCTGTACTCCGAGACGTTGTTGATCCGTCTCAGAACCTCATTGCGAATGTCGAAGTTATCGCCGGGGAAACTGAAGCCTGCCACCTCAACACGTTCCGTCGGCGGAATGAAGGCCTGGGCAACCAGCAAGTGCGGCTGATAAGAGAGCGTTAGTCCTTCAGGCGGTGGAAATAAGAACCCAGCGCTATTATCAAATGGACTGTTCGAGAGTGACGCAAAGCGCGAGTTCCACATTAGGTTGGGGAAGAAGGCTGTATTGCCGGCCATCGGCGTGCGACGCTGATTGCGAGGGCCAGTGCGGTGTGGCCCCACTATGCCGTTGTTGTCAACGCCGATCGCAATCGATTGTGTATCGCCGAACCCGTTCGTCGGTGAGTGACAGCCTGAGCAATTATTATCATTGTTCAGCCCTCCGACCGTGTCAAAGAAGAGCAGCCTTCCGAGGTCGGCGAGTTGGTTATCGATATGATGCCCAATTCGCTGTTCCACTGTGGAATCAATCCTGCCGGTGAAGCCCTGTTGTGCGAGCACAGCCGCAAGTTGCTGATCCAATCTTGAGCTGTTATCAGCGGAGCTCTGCGGGATCAGGGCAAGCAGAGCGCACCCTATGGCGCCTATCAAAAGAGCAAGAAGCTTTGTTCTTCGCGTATTCATCGCGATACCTCCTGTTGCGCACTTGAAGCGCATATAGTCCGTGAGACGTCAAACACGCAACTCGCCGGATAGATTCGCCACCGACCTGAATTAGCTCGGAGAATTACTAACCAATGACGCGAGTCGAAAGGTTGGAGCCCTCGACAAGTAGCACGGAGGGATTGCTTGGAGTTTGATGAAGCAGGCAATCTGGATCCCCTCCTTTGCCAAGTTCGCTACGTAGCTACTAGCCCCATTGGTTAGTATCCGGGTCTATCGCACTGGCATATTTCACTAATCTATGGCACCCGAGGGTTGGTAGTCGTGAAAATACCGGTCGGGTTGTGCAGCCAGATCCATGCCACGACCTTCCACACGGGGGGTTCGTGCTGCTGCTGCCATACGTCGGCGTCGCCAGTGAAGCCTGCGGGCGCTTCGGACGAGAGAACTAGAGGGATGGCGTACTCCACTGCCACCAACTCCAGACGGTTCTCGCCGGGGACGGGGGCGTACAGAAGCACTTCCGGCTGCTCGGGGTCGAAGTTCCCGTCAACCAGTGATGGCTTCACCAAGTGGAAACCCTCCCCCGATTCATAAGCGTGAACATTGATGTAGCCGTCGGCTTCGGCTTGCGCGATGTCGTGATACTTGGCAGTCGCGCCGCGAGCCCGCGCCAGTTCTTGCAGCGTTTCGGACGACAAGTCGTTTGTGCCAACGGCTAAGGCAGACGTGCTGTATGCGGTCATAGGCGCGCTGCCGATGAGCAGAGAGCAGACCGCCATAATGATGAGAGATACACGAAAGGTTTTCATTGTTACCTCCTGTTAGAATCTGATACGGCTCTCCTTGGGCAACCAATTTGACTGCTCCATCTACACACGCGAGAACTGAGTCAGAAACCTCTAACGGCTTCTGGGGTTTCACGGACGCTTAGGGGAGCTGGTGGTAGTGAAAGGTGGTATAATCCGGGGCGGCCTACAGTTATCAATCACACGGATTGGCTGCCATGACGGCATCCTCGCCAAATAAAGTTACCCAGTTGCTCTTAGACTGGAGCGAAGGTGATAAGGCGGCGCTGGATAAGTTGATGCCCCTCGTTCACGAAGAGCTGCGCAGGCTGGCTCATCATTATATGGGGCGAGAACGACCGGGCCACACCCTGCAAACGACAGCTCTCGTCAATGAAGCTTATCTCCGGCTCATCGATCAGAGAAGCGTACACTGGCAGAACCGCACTCACTTCTTCGGCATTGCCTCGCAGTTGATGCGGCGCATCCTGGTGGATCACGCCCGCGCTCGTAACTATGCAAAACGCGGGGGCGGTGCGCATCAGGTATCGCTTGATGAAGCGATGGTCGTATCTCCGGAGCGAGCCGCGGACGTGGTGGCGCTCGATGATGCGCTGAGTGCTTTGGCAGAGATTGACGAGAGAAAGAGGCAAATAGTTGAAATGCGGTTCTTTGGCGGACTGAGCATTGAGGAGACGGCGGAGGTCCTGGGAGTTTCCCCGGGCACGGTCATGCGCGACTGGACACTAGCCAAGGCTTGGCTGCACCGTGAAATCAATAACAAAGGGACGAGCGAGGCGTAAACGAGTAGCGACCTGAGATGGGAGGAGCGCAGCTTTGCCGATCCGCTGATCGGTTGTCACCAGGAATTGTGAAGAATCGCTGGCAACAAGTTGATCAATTGTTTCACTCAGCTCTTGAGCACGAGCCAAGCCAGCGGTCCGCGTTCCTTGGCCAGGCCTGTAATGGCGACGAGATGCTACGCAACGAGGTTGAGTCGCTGCTCGCATCTCACGAGCAGGCAGGTAGCTTCATTGAAGCGCCTGCCGCGGATGTTGCGGCTGATTTGCTCGCGGACAATCGAACCAGGCTAGCAGCAGGGCGAACTCTCGGACCCTACAAGATTGTGGATTTGCTCGGCACGGGCGGTATGGGTGAAGTCTATCTGGCCCAGGACACGAGGCTGGGACGCAAGATTGCACTCAAGCTGCTGCCCGCACAATTCATAAAAGACGAAGACCGGTTGCATCGCTTTGAGAGGGAGGCTCGTTCCGCATCAGCACTCAATCACCCGAACATCGTCACGATTCACGAAATCGGAAAAGTAGATGGCGCACACTTCATCATCACTGAATTCATTGAGGGTAAGACGCTGCGCCAGCACATGGCAGACAAGATGATGAAGCTGCGCGAAGCGCTCGATGTGGCTATTCAAATCGCCGGCGCGCTGGCAGCAGCGCACAAAGCGGGAATCGTGCATCGCGACATCAAGCCTGAAAACATTATGCTGCGGCCCGATGGTTTGGCCAAAGTTCTCGACTTTGGGCTGGCCAAGCTGACTGAGCCGCAGACACCCGTGACTGAGGATGAGGCATTAACGGTAGCTCGGATTAAGACAGAAAGCGGTTTGGTGATAGGTACGGTAAGGTATATGTCGCCTGAGCAAGCGCGTGGGCTGGCTGTGGATGCAAGGACAGACATCTTCAGCGTTGGCGTAGTGCTTTACGAAATGATCGCAGGTCGTTCGCCGTTCGAGGGCTCAACGACGAGCGATATGATTGCGGCCATCTTGCGAGAGGAGCCGACGCCTCTCAGCCAGTACTCGCGGGAGGCCCCGCCCGAACTCGATTGGATCGTGCTGAAAACCTTAGCCAAAGACAGAGAAGAGCGCTACCAGACAATCAAGGAGTTACACATTGATTTGAAGCGGCTCAGACAGGAATTGGAAAGCCAGGCAAAGCTGGAGGGTATGGCGACAGCGACGAGGAGCGCGGGCGGGTCCGTTCCAGCAATCACCATCAGCAGCGAGGCAGGAGTTGCACGCAGAGACGCCGGCGGTGAGTCTTTGCTTGGCGAGATACAAAGACACAAGCGAGGCCGTGTCCTTAGTTCTAGGACACTGCTCGTTGGCGTTGCCATTATCGGCATATTCTCCCTCGCCTCGTTCTACGCTGGCCTGAAGCAAGTCGTAGCACCTTCTCCCCCGACCTTTCGCCAGCTTACTCTCCGTCGTGGACTCATAACCGCCGCGAGGTTTGCGCCGGATGGTAATACGATAATCTACAGCGCGACATTCGATGGCAAGCCTGTGGAACTCTTTACCAGCCGCTTGGAAAGTCCCGAGTCTAGTTCGCTCAAAGCTCAAGTCGGCGGGCGCGTGGCGGGAATCCAATCAATTTCTCCCACCGGCGAGATGGCTGTCTTGCTTGATTGTGAGCTGATTTGGGGCGTATGCCACAACGGAACGCTAGTACGCATGCCGCTGGTCGGGGGCACACCCCGCGTATTAATGGATGATGTTTTCGAGGCCGATTGGTCCCCCGATGGAAAGAACCTGGCGATCATACACGGAGTAGAAGGGCAGTTTCAGCTTGAATATCCGATCCGCAAGGTTTTATACAAAGCTCCCGGCTGGATCGAGAAAGTGCGCGTATCGCCGAAAGGGGACATGGTCGCTTTCATCGATCATCCAGTTTTAGGTGATGTCGGCGGATCCATCATGGTCGTCGATCTCACCGGCAAGACCACTACATTGTCCGCGGGATGGACAACTGCCAAAGCTCTCGCGTGGTTCCCGACCGGCGACGAGGTCTGGTTTTGCGCCGGCAAGAACCGGGCCGAAGCTCTCCATGCAGTAACAACCTCCGGTCAAGAGCGTTTGGTCTTTCAGGCCATCGGCGTCGTGCAGCTTCACGACATTTCCCATGACGGACGAATTCTATTGTCGAGTGGAAATCCACGCAGTCGCATGATGAGTTTCACGTCCGGCGCGGAAAAAGAGCGAGACCTATCATGGTTTGACTTTTCCACTGCCGCCGATCTTTCGAACGACGGAAAGAACCTGCTCTTCTACGAGTGGGGTGCGGCAGCCGGGAGATCGCCGTTGGTCTATCTTCGAAAGATGGACGGCTCAAACGATCCCATTCGACTCGGCGATGGTAAAGCCCTGGCATTATCGCCTGATGGAAAATGGGCACTGGCCTTGCGAGAAGGTCCACCGCCACAGCTTGTCATGCTGCCCACTGGCGCTGGTGAGCCTCGATTGCTTCCGCGCGGTAACATTAGTGAATATCACTACGCCTCGTGGTTTCCTGACGGAGAGCGAATCCTTTTTACGGGCCTCGAATCGGGGCATCCCTTGCGCTCTTATGTTCAGAATATATCAACTGGCGAGGTGCGCCAGGTTACCGAAGAGGGAATGATCGCTCTCCTCGTTTCGCCGGATGCGAAGAATCTCGTTGGCTGGGTTCCAGACAAAGGTCCGGACGGAAAATACTATTTGTGCCCGCTGAACGGAGCAACGCCAACCCCAATTTCTGGCCTTGGTCTAGGAGAAGTGCCAATCCAATGGAGCGCCGATGGCCGCGCTCTTTATGTACGCGAAGGCGGAGATGTCGATGCGGCCATTTATCGCGTGGATCTCTCCGGGCGTCGGACGCTGGTGAAAAAGATTGTGCCCGATCCTGTAGGGCTTATCGGTATTGAAGTCAGGGGACCAGGGGGTATCCAGATCACGCCGGACGGGAAATCCTATGTCTATACCTATTGGACAACCCTCCAGGATCTGGTCCTGATAGAAGGATTGAAGTAGCCGAAAACAGTGACGAGCGACAAGTGACAATTGGCGAGTGACTGGCCGCTCACTTGTCATCAATTGTCACTGTAAACGAACACTGGAAACAAATAGACCAGCTGTTCCATGCCGCCCTCGAGCGCAAGCCCGGCTACCAGGCCGCATAGAGACCGTCTCATTCAAATTCTTTCGGTTCGTTAGAGGTTTTTCGTGCAATTCTCGCGTCTATTAATGTGGGGGCAAGGTTTCCGTAGTGGTCATGAGTTTATGAAGATTGCCCTTGACTCAGTTTGGAGAGGGGACGTAGCATACGCCACAGCACTTTCCTCTGGTTCACGCGGGCGATTGTAGAAGATCATTCAGCACGCCGCTCATCTCCAGCCCGCGAGTAATAAGTTCGTGCGGTGGATTCCAAAAGGGGGGCAGAGCATATGCGAAGAATTACGCTTAGTCTTGGACTCGTCGCAGGAGTCTTGCTACTGAGCATTTCGACCGCGGACGCTTGCGGTGACAAGTTACTAAGGATTGGTCGAGGCGCCAGGTTTCAGCGCTCGATGCACCCGGCGACGGTTTTGATCTATCTTCCCTCGAGTGCTTCAGCCGAGGCGTCAACGACAGCTCCCAAGCTTCAGACCTTCTTGAGGAAGGCAGGCCATAAGTCCAACACAGTCCAAGGCGCGGATCGATTTAGCGAGGTGTTAGGTTCAGGACAGTATGATGTAGTCTTGGCCGGCCTTGCTGACGCTCCCAGCGTGCAAAAACGGATTGAAGCTTCAGCGGCGGCGCCTGTAGTCGTGCCCATGATTTTTAACGGGACAAAGCCCGAGGTGGCCGCGGCGAAGAAGCACTATCGTTACGTGGTAAAGAATCCAAATGACGGCGACGAGTATCTTGACGCGATTGAAGAGGCGATGAGATCAAGAATGCGCGTAAAAGCCTGAGGCCTTACCCCAACCGCAAAAGGACGAGTCAATGCCCCACACGCGAATTGCTCTGCCAATCGTCCTGTCGCTCGCCGCCTTATTTATCCATCTTGGATCTCCTGCTGTGGCGTTCTCTCAAGCCTGGGTGCCAATAGAGGGCGACGGATCTGTATCATTCACCTACCAGAATCTTATCGGTCGTTACCACGTGGATGCCACGGGCACGCGAGCAAAAGTTGGAACGGACAGCGCACAAAGCATACTCATGGATTTTGAGTACGGCATCACGGACAAGCTGGCATTTAACGCTGACGTGGTATACGTCGCCTCAAAATATAAAGGTACGTTCCCGGAGAGGGCCCCTTGGATTAGATTTCCAGAGGGGCCCTTGGATTTTGATGCCTCGTGGCACCCGGCATTTCAGGACGGGCACTTTTCTCTAAGATACAATGTGAGTAAGAACCCGCTGATGCTTACTCCTTTTATTAGTGTTACGGTTCCTACTCATCACTATGAAACCAGCGGACACAATGCAGCCGGTCGACATTTTCACGAGCTGGTGATCGGGGTCAACGCAGGACGGAGACTGGGACCAATTCTGCCTAACTTCTACCTCCATGGGCGGTATTCCTATACGGTTCTTAAGCGCTTTGCCGGTTTGAATCTCAATCGGAGCAATGCCGACTGGGAGTTTGGCTGGATAGCGACCAGAAGACTTACGTTGCGATTTCTTGGCGCCTCGCAGTGGACCCAGGGCGGTCTTAACTTTCCCGAGGATATTCACCCCGGTGAAGAGGAGTTTGAGTTCCATGATCGGGTTTTGCATGCGAGTTACTTTCGTCTGGGAGGCGGAGCTAGCTTCTCAGTGAACAAAAACCTTGACATCAACCTCGCCTCTGCTGGGACGGTCTCCGCTAAGAACGGTGTTGTGGTTGGCGGGATAGCGATCGGTTTTTCCTGGAGATTTTCGCGAGGACACGACATTTCTAAAACTTCCTCCAGGAATTCGCTGCCCAACGTTCCAATTGCGGGACCAGGAATGTTTTGATTATCAGAGATAGCCACAGTTGAGAAGTTGAATTCAGTAGTCCGCGGCTTATAACTTCTTAGAGTCAAACCCGCACGGCACACTTACAGCAGGCAGCCCGCGGAAGTTTCCTATCCCGCCCAATGGATCAGGAAAGTCCAGATCGGTTTCGAGATTCGCGGTCAGCGGCGACTCGGTCACCGTTACGAAGCCGCCGCGATCACGTCGAAGCGCTCGAACAACTCATCGATCTTCTTTTGCGGGACGGCTCGAATGCGAAACCGCGCGAACGTTAGTCCGACCCCGCAATTTGCTGATTGACGTAAGCCGTAACCTTGCCCCGCGGATCCTTCAATTCCGCGACACGCCCTGATTCGATAAGCGATTCGAAGAGAATGAGAAGTCGTAGATGTGACTTGAGTTCTCGGCCCGGCCATTCCTAGACCGGCTCATCGTCCGGCTTTTGAATCTTTCGATAGAGCGCTTCTGGCTTTGATGAAGCGGGTAAGGTCTCAATGACGACGTAGTCCATTATTTGAATGTGAATCGTATCTCCCAGCGAGTTGACGCGAGGTACCTCCCAGACCATCCCATTCCAGGTCGCCAGGTCGAATGACTCCGGGTCATTCGGCGCTCCGCGTATTCTCACCCAAGCTTGTTGACCTTTGATCATCCTCGCTCAGCAACAAGGCTCCCTCTGGCACGATTCCTCGCTTGCACGCGGAGGGGCTGCAGGACGCACTTACAAGGTGCCACACTTCGCGACTCAATTTCAAGAGTGGCGAGCGGCGGGCTGCGGCACTGCGTTGAAGATTGCGACCAAGTGTCAAAGAGATGATCAGCTCATTTGCAGCGGCGGCATTAACCGATTTCTAGGTGGCGTCGAGACCTGGTGGCGAGCAGCCCGATCAGCCTGCCTTTTCCGGGAACTTGAAGCCGAGATACGTTCCACCGCTAATTCCCATCAGGGCCAGCAGTTGCTCCGGATAATCTGGCATCGACAAGACGTTGTAAACTGCCGCGATGAAGATAACTCCGAGCACCAGCGTCCAAACAAATATCTAGATCACCGTAGTCACAATCTCGCGGATGCTCCGCTGTAGCTCGGTGTCGTCGGTTATTGGGCTGCTTATCGCGACTTCGCACGCAAGGTGAGGATGAATGCCGCTGCTGACCAACTGTGCGGCGTAGACCAGTAAGCGAGTCGATACGCCTTCCTCGAGACCGTGGCCCTTCAGGTTGCGAACCTTTTCGCCGATCAATACCAGATCGCGCGCGGTCTGTTCGTCGACCTTGCCTTCGTGTACCAGCACGGCGGCTTCGAGGTGAGCAGGCGGATAATCGAACTCGAGCCCGACGAAACGTTGCCGGGTTGATTGCTTCAAGTCTTTGAGGACGCTTTGATAACCGGGGTTGTAAGAGACGACCAGCATGAACTCATCGGGCGCTTGCAGGATTGTGCCTCGTTTCTCGACCGGCAGAATTCTGCGATCGTCGGTCAGCGGGTGAATGAGGACTATCGTGTCCTTTCTGGCCTCGACCACTTCGTCGAGGTAACAGATCGCACCGTGCTTGACGGCGGTCGTGAGCGGGCCGTCGTGCCAGACGGTTTCGTCGCCTTCCAATAGAAACCGCCCGACGAGATCGGTCGCCGATAAGTCTTCGTGGCAGGCGACCGTAATTAATGGACGATTCAAATGCCAGGCCATGTACTCGATGAAGCGGGTCTTGCCGCAGCCAGTGGGCCCTTTCAGCATAACCGGAAGCTTCGCGCGGTATGCCGCCTCGAACAACCCGACCTCCTTGCCGACCGGCAAGTAGTATGGCTCGCGCCCGATGACGTGTTTTTCTATCGCCTGTTCTACTGTGGCTTGATCTGCAGTCATAAGAGAGTGATGCGTGAAACGCGACGTAGCATAGACTTTAGTCTGTGTCCTTACGGTCTGACCTCTGAGGAACGGACACAGACTAAAGTCTATGCTACGTCACGTTTCACGGGGCCCGTTTCACGCATCACAGTTTCGTTCCTTTCCGCAATTTCCCGGCGTTGTGTATAATTCTGAGCTTCGACCCGGTAATGCGCGCTTAGCTGAGCGGGCCACGAACGCGCCACGACCGGGAATGATAGCATCGCGTAAGCGCGCGAGGCAAAGATCAGGCAAACCAATGACTGTAGCAGTAGCAATGAGCGGCGGGGTAGATAGTTCGGTCGCAGCCGCAATACTAAAGCGCCAGGGGCACGACGTAGTTGGCTTCACAATGCAGTTGTGGAATCAACGGCGAAGGCTTGCGCCCGATGAAGAGCCTCAGCCCTCGCGATGCTGCTCTCTTGATGACGTCTACGACGCTAGATGCGTGGCCAATGACCTGGGCATCCCGTTCTATGTGCTCAACCTCGAAGAAGAGTTCGAGCGCGCAGTGGTTCGTCCTTTTGTTGAAGATTACCTTGCCGGCCGTACGCCGATTCCGTGTGTGTCGTGCAACACTAAACTGAAGTTTGCACGGCTGGTCACGGTCGCGCGTCAAGTCGGCGCCGAGCGCGTCGCGACCGGCCACTACGCGCGCGTGGAATACAATGAGCAGACCGGGCGATTCATACTCAAGAAGGGCCGCGATCCTTCGAAGGACCAATCGTACTTTTTGTTTGAGATGACTCAGAAGCAGCTCGAGCGGGCGGTCTTTCCACTGGGGGAGATGACGAAGTCGGAAGTGCGCGAAATAGCGAGAAATATCGGACTCGAGACCGCCTCGAAGCCTGAGAGCCAGGAAATTTGCTTCGTGCCTGACGGAGATTACGCGCGATTCGTTGAGAACTACGCGCGGTACGAAATGGGTGAGCCGAACGCCGCCGCGGGCGAGATCAAGACGTCGGCAGGCAACGTGATCGGGGAGCACACAGGTTTGCATCACTTCACCATTGGCCAGCGCCGGGGCATTGGCATCGCCTCACGCGAGCCGCTTTACGTTGTCAAGATCGATGTGCCTCGGAACCAACTCGTGGTTGGAAGCAAGAGTGAGTTGTACGGACAGTCGTTGACCGCGACGGGCGTTAACTGGCTGGCGATCGCGCAGCCCAACGCGCCTGTGCGGTCGAATGTGCGCATACGCTATCGGGCGATCGAAGCTCCGGCGACGATAACTCCAGTCGGAGCAGGCCGAGTTCGGGTTGAGTTCGATGAGCCCCAGGCCGCAATCACGCCTGGCCAGGCTGCTGTCTTCTACGACGGCGACGCCGTAGTCGGAGGAGGATGGATCGGATGAGAAAGGGAAAGGGCAAACGGGAAGACGAAATCTCTATTTTCCATTTGCCATTTTCCATTTGTCATTTGTCATTGAGTGGTTAGCTTATAGCACAATGACAGGTGACAAATAATGACAAATGACAAATGACAAATGACAAATGGAAAATGCCAAATGGAAAATGAAAGACGAACACTGTTGAAGATCGGAGAGGTAACCGCCTCACTGTTTATACTTTTGTCTTTCTCCCTCTTTCTTTCTTCCTGCGGTCCGAGGCGCGGCGCCGTTGCGTCGACTGAGGCGTTTGGTTATTGTCCCGTCTGCCACATGAGGGTCAAAGCGTCTGACGATTGGGCGGCTGAGATTTATTACAAGGATCAAACCAAGCTGATGTTCGAATCGCCTGGAGATATGCTCGCGTTCTACACGTCTCCCAAGAGTTACGAAGTGGATGACGCGCATAAGGATCGAGCTAACATCGAGAGGATCGTGGTGAAGGACTATCAGTCGAAGCAACCGACTGATGCTCGTCAGGCGGTATTTGTCTACAAGAGCAAGATCGAGGGACCGATGGGAGCGGACTTCCTGCCGTTCGGCACGCGAGAGGACGCCGCGGCTTTCGTTGCAGCAAACGGAGGAACTCTGTTGTCGCTGAACGACGTGACCGGAGAGATGGCTCGGGACTTGAGGAAGTGATCGGGCGGTACCGTAGACTGTCCAGTCCGCGGGGCCAAATAGTATTTTGAGGGGCCGTAAGACCGGAGAGTTTAGGCTTCTTAGACGAATTTGCGAACTCATATGACTAACAAGAGAAACATTATCAATGCTGGAATCGCCTTACTGCTCCTGGGCTTTTTGCCGCTTGCTGCACTCGCGCAGGGCAGCGAACGCGTTGTCAAAGCGAAAGGCTACGCGTCGGCTGATGGAGTGCGGCCCGGCGACAGCGTCAAGATCGCGATCGCCGTGGAAGTCGACGAGGGTTACCACATAAACGCGCACCACCCAACGCTTCCAGAACTAGTCGCGACCAGCGTGGCGTTTGGAGCCCCGGCGGGCATTACCTTCGCCGAAGAGAAGTATCCCGCGCCAAAGCACCGAGGGTTTGCGTTCGCTCCTAACACCGAACTTGCCGTTCACGAAGGCACGGTGTTCATCACCGCCGAGGCGCAGGCGGACAAGGCGATTCAGCAAGGCGCGATCAACATTCGTGCCGTGGTTACTGTTCAAGCATGCAACGACTCACTGTGCCTTACGCCTTCGAATTTGACGGTTGAGATACCGATCAACATTGTCGCCGCGAATCAGCCGATCAAAGAGGCGAATGCTGAGATATTTGCGAAGGCATCCGCGCAACCTGAAGGCTCAAGCGTCGCTGAGTTATCGGCCGGCGGCCTGGTGGAGTATCAAGGCGGTTCAAAGGACTCGATCGCAGACAAGCTTGCGGCCGGCGGTATTGTGTCGGTGTTGCTTGGGGTGTTTGTTGCGGGTCTGTTGCTGAACACAACACCTTGCGTTTATCCAATCATTCCGATCACGATCGGGTTCTTCGTCAACCAAAGCGCGGCTCAGGAAGGAAAGCCCAGGATCAGCAGGACGTTTTTCATGGCTTCGATGTACGTGCTGGGGATGGCCCTAACGTATTCGTTGCTTGGTGTGATAGCCGCGAAGTCGGGCGGCTTGTTCGGCGCACTGTTGCAGAATTCAATCGTGTTAATCGTACTCGCAGGATTGATGGTTGCGTTGTCGCTCTCGATGTTCGGTGTGTACGAGTTCAAGCTTCCGGAGTCGCTGAACCGAATGGCTACCAGCAGCACTCAATCTACGAGCGGTGCGCTGGGCGCATTCGTTATGGGATTGACGATGGGCATCGTAGCCGCGCCGTGCATAGGACCTTTCGTCCTGGCATTGCTCGTACACGTAGGCACGAAGGGTAGCGCGGCTTATGGGTTCATGCTTTTCTTTGTTCTAGCGCTTGGGCTTGGGCTGCCTTATCTTGTGCTCGGAACTTTCTCGGGTGCGCTCAAGACGCTTCCGCGTTCTGGTTTGTGGATGGTGACCGTGCGCAAGGTGTTCGGTCTTGTACTGATTGGGATGGCGCTCTATTTCCTGATGCCGTTGATGGGCGGGGCGACGAACTACGTATTCATCGCTTTCTTCGCGTCGTCTGCTCTGTACCTGCTGTTTTGGGAGGCAGGACGAACGAAGCCCAAACAATTCGGGTGGGTGCTTCGAGCGATCGGGATTGGGGCGGCTGCGGTTGCGATCGTGATGGCTTTGCCCAGGAAGATCGAAGCGGAGATCCCGTGGCAGCCTTACAGCGAGCAGGCTCTCGCCGACGCTCGCAAAGCCGGCCGGGGCGTTATCATCGATACGTTCGCCGACTGGTGCATCCCGTGCAAAGAGCTGGACCAGTCGACCTTTACAAACGCCGAGGTGAAGAGAGATGCCGAGCGCTTTGTTACCTTGAAACTCGACCTCACGCGAAGCGACGCGGGCACCGAAGCCGGCCGCGCCAAGGAGCGATTCGGAATTCGAGGCGTGCCAACCGTGATCTTCCTCGACCACGAGGGTAGGGAGCGATCGGAGCTTCGACTCGAAGGATTCGAAAAACCCTCGGCGTTCCTTGAAAAACGGATGAAACAAGTCGCATCTCCGGTTGGCGCGAGTGGTCCGGCGTTGGCGAAGAACATCGGCGATCCCAAAGCTCCGGTCGCGGATGCGGCACGCGGCTCAGTGACTGAACCAGCACCAGCAGTGGGCATGAACTTATTGAACGGGGGCGTGCTGAAGCTCGAATCACTTCGCGGCAAAGTGTCGCTCGTCGATTTCTGGGCGACCTGGTGTGTGCCGTGCCTCTCCGAGATTCCGATGTTCAATCAGTTGAAGAAGGACTACCAGCCTCGCGGGGTCGAAGTGATTGCGATATCACTCGATGAAGAAGGCGCGGCAAAGGTCAAGCCTTTTTTAAAAGCTCATCCAATGGACTACACCCAGATCATCGGCGATAGAAGCACGGCGGCAGCGTTCAACGTGGACGATTCGACACTGCCGGTGACTCTCTTGATCGACAAGCAAGGTCGCATACGTTTCCGGCACGTGGGTATAACAAAGAAAGACGTGTTCGAAACTGAGATCAGTCAGTTGCTGAACGAGTGATTGTCGAATTCATCCGTGGGAGCGCAGGCATGCCTGTCTGCTTCTTCTCGCAGCAACGCCCAGCAGGCAGGATGCCTGCGCTCCCAGGGACGCCGTAGAGATTTATCTCTAAGGGAGGGCTCCAATGACTTTGACTAAGGTCGCTTCTGTTCTTGCTCTTTCTCTAATCCTTGCTCCGTTAGCGGTGTCCAAATCCCCGGCACGCGCAATCTATCAGGATAAAGAGTACGTTTTTGCCTTTGGCGAGGTGAAGAAACCGGGAGCGATTGAGTTCACTGAAGGGATGACCATAAGACGAGCAGTGGTTCTATTCGAGGGGACAACCTCAAACGCAGATATTTCTCGCCTGGTTATCTCTCGTAAGGACCGAAGCGAAATAGCCGTCGATCTTGCTGCGGTGATCAAGGGAAGGAATGAAGACATAGCGCTCCTAGCCGGAGACGTCATAGTGGTCCCGAGTTTGAACAAACCGCACTTCTTCGTAACGGGCGAAGCGAACAAGCCAGGAGTGTTTGAATTCAGGGAAGGTATGACGCTAAGACAGGCGGCAGTCCTTTTCGAGGGTATGACTTCAAACGCGTCTCTTTCTCGCACAGTCATTGTTCGCAAAGACCAGGCCAGCGGTATGCCAAGCAGAATACCCGTCGATCTGGAAGGAGTGATGCAAGGCAAGAAAGAGGATGTGCTGATGCTGGTCGATGACGTCATCATCATCCCGGAATTCGGAGTAAGCAAACTGCCATAGCCTGTGGGTGACCACCCATATTCCAACCTCAGCCTTCGATGATTTCAGCCGCCACATCTCCGCTCAGCACCGCGCTCTCGATCGTCGCAGGCAGTCCGGTGTCGGTCCAATCGCCCGCAAGAATCAGATTCGAGATCGACGTTCGCGGACCTGGCCTTAGGCTGTCGGACTCGACCGTGTGTGAGAGCGTGGCTTCGCGTTCCTTTACGATCACGCTGTGAACTAACGTAGCCGCGCGGCTAGCAGGTAGAAGGTGGTGCAGCTCGCTGATAGCCATTTCGACTAGATCGCTCCTTGTCCAATCCACAAAATCCCGGGCTGCGCTGATAATCACAGCCACTTGATTCTGCTGCCTGCGCGGCGACAGAATCAGATCCTTGTTGAAGATCCATTGGCTTCGAGTCCCCAACAACCCAACGAACTCACGATCGATGATTGGCCGGTCAAACCAGAGATTGATCGAAACAATCGGCGACGATCCCAATGCCTCAAGCTGCGCGAACTCTTTGTTTCGGAGTTCATCAGGTAGGATTGCAAAGAGCGCATCCGGAGGAACCGCGCTAATGAAGTAATCTCCTTCGACGCGCCGGCCGTCTTTCAATTCGACAGCGACGACGACGCCTCGCTCAACGATGAGCCTTCGAACCTGCGCGCCCGTTTGCACGTCACCGCCTCTTGTCTTGATGAAATCGCAAGCGCCGTCGGTGTACAGGTCACTCAATCCAACTCGCGAGATCCCGATTCTCGCGCTCTTTGAGTCGACCCCGAAAGCTTCCTGCAAAACCACCTTTAGCATCCGCGCCGAGGCTACGTCGGGGCTTTGATTCAACGTTGCGACGACCATTGGTTGCCAGAATCGCTTCTTTATTCGGGCGGATTGGCCAAGCTCGTCGAGCCATTGATCAACGGTCAGCGCGCCCGGTGAGAGTCTGCCGTTGCCCTTGATTGCGCGGCCCAGGTTGAAAGTTCGAAGCTTGTCACCGATGCTGATGCCTTTCATCCTGAGCAGCCCGGTCAGCACGTTCAGCGGGGCAGGAAGCGGAGGGCAGTCGAAGCTCGTGTAACCGTCGGCGTCGAGAAAATCGACACGCGGCCGATCTTGAAACTTCAGCCTGTCGAGCCTCCCGATCTTCTCAAGAAACGCGATGGTATGGTGATAACAGCCCATGAAAAGGTGCTGGCCGTTATCAACTACGTCGCCGGTCTTTGCGTCGATGAAAGAATACGCGCGGCCGCCCAGGTGATTGCGGCGCTCGAGCAGCAGCACATCAGAGCCGCGATCGCTGAGCCTTACTCCCGCGGCGAGCCCGGCGAACCCGCCTCCGATTATCACCACGCGTTTGGACATTATTTCTTTAATTTGCTCTTGAACCAGATGCTGAGTGCGATTCGCAACCTCCGGGATTTCGACACCGCGAGGCGATTGCGCAAAACGTCGAACTGCACGGCGGGTATTTGATCGAGCAATTCCTTGTAAATCGCGCCCATGATTTCGGCGGCGAACATCGAAGGGCGATCCTGGTCGGGAAGGGAACCGGCGGCTTTCTCGAAATACGAGCGCGCGCGAGCATATTCATACTTCATCAGCTCGATAAAAGGCGCGTTGTAGAGGTTCTCTCGCAGGTCGCGTTCTGAGTAACCGAACCGCTCGAGATCCTCGACCGGAATGTAGATCCTTCCTCGCGCGACATCCTCCTTCAAGTCGCGCAGGATGTTGGTGAGTTGCAGCGCCAGCCCGAGATTCACCGCGTACTCCCGGGTGCGCGCGGACTCGTAGCCGAATATCTCGATGCAAATCAGACCGACCGTCGAGGCCGCGCGATAGCAATATTCACGAAGGTCGGCGAAGGTTTGATAGCTGTGCCACTTCAAATCCATCTCCATCCCGTCGATCAGGTCCAGGAACGGTTGCCTGGGCAAATCGAACTCCTCGATGGAAGGGAGCAGTTGCTCGCCAAATTCGCTCGTGGGAATGCCCTGATAGATCGCTTCGACTTCGCCGCGCCAATATTCCAGCTCCGCGTAAGGGTTTCGTCCCGTCTGATCTTCATCGACTACGTCGTCGAGCAGACGGCAGAACGCGTAGACGTCTTTGATCGCGCGGCGCTCTGCCCGCGGCAACAACAGGAATGCGTAGTAGAAGTTTGATGCCGCCGCGCGGATGAGCTTACGCCGCGCTCCAAGCATTCGAGAAACCGTTGACGAAACTGTCGAACCCATCAATAACGCCGGAAAGCCCTCTTGCTCGCCGCTCCAAGGAGGATCTTTAGTTTGTCTGTCGAAGTGATCACCGGCCTGCCGGCGAAGACGTCGTAGCCGTTCTGCTCGATGTGATCGAGTATGCGCATACCCCCAAGCCAGACTGACCGCAGCTCGAGGCCCAGCCTCCCGCTTACCGACATGCACAGCGGTTTGCCGCGCTCGAACATCTGTCGCGCGCGCCCGACTTCAAACTTCATGAGACGCTTGACGCCGTCACTCGCGCCGCGACGCTTCAGATCATCGACACAGAGTTCGAATTGCGAGAGGTCTTCTTCCGGAAGGTAGACGCGATCCTTCTCCAGGTCAACCGCGACATCCTGCCAGTGGTTGGTGAGTTGAAGGGCAGTACAAATGTCGTCAGACCACTGTTGACGCCGCTCATCTCGATAACCGAACAGCAAGAGGATCAGCCTGCCGATCGGGTTTGCGGAGCGTCGGCAATAATCGACCAACTGATCGAAGCTCTCGTATCTCCGAAGGGTCACGTCCTGCGCAAAGGCTGAGAGCAGGTCTTCAAGCAATACTGCCCGCAAATCGAATTCCGCAGCGGTTCGTGCGAGAGCCACAAAGACTGGATGCCTTGCCTGGCCCGCAAGCGATTCCATCAGCATGCGCCGCCACTCGTTGAGCAGATCCAGCCGCTCGCCCTCGCTGTAGCCTTGACCGTAGCCTTCATCCGCGAAGTCGTCCGCTATCCTGGCAAATGCGTAGATCGAGTAGAAGTGCTTTCTGAGTCGTTTCGGAATGAGTGCAGAGCCGACCGGAAAGTTCTCATAATGAGAACGCGTCAACCGCTCGCAGTACTCATACGCGCGATCGAGCGGCCAGACTTCCCCGGCTGCAAGCGGGGCAGTGATGGCTTGTGCGAGCGTGCTGGTTCCCTGTCGTGTTGCTGTGCTCATTTCGCGATGTAGTGATCATATTGGCTTTGGGAGATGAAGAAAGCAAGCACGAGGCAGGAGGCGTGTTCGGGTTGCGTTCCTTTTGCGTGACTGGGCGCGCTCTCACGCGCATCGCCTGGCTTGCAGAGAAAGGGTAGCAGCCAGAACACGACTCTGGCTGCTGGCGAAGGGAATCGGCGAGTTCGCGCGCACGTGTGGCCCGACGACCTTGACTCGTCGTCTGCATGGGTTATTTGATACTTGATTTCAGGATGGGAGCGGGCCCGCTCCCGGCCAGTGACCTACTCAGGTACTTCAGTGCGCGATTGCGGCGCGCGATGTCCTCGACAGAGGCCTCGAGGGCGCCGTGCGCGTATGCTTCGTGCAAGACTGACGAAGCGCATCATCGACCAGGGGTTCGACTACGCACTCCGACTTTCGGCATACCGTAGACAGTTCGCTGATTACCAGGTACCGCGCACGTTCGAGCATCCTCTTCTCACGAAATGAGAGCGGCTTGCTCATTGACAGGTATGTAAGATTCTTTAGAACCTCTGCGACGTGAAAGATGTCCCCAGTCTTCATTCTCTCCAGGAATTCCTTGTAGCGGTCTTTCCAATCGATTGGGGGGTTCGTGAAATCCGCCGAGAGGGCTTTTAAGAGCCTGTCACACTGGTTGTTGTTGATCGGCGACCTTAGACCTATCTCTACTGCGTTGGCGATCGGAACCATGACGGTTGATTCGGTCGCTTTCAGTCTGAGCAGGTAAAAGCTGTTCGGCATGCCTGCGATTTCGGTAGTCGTGATCTTCTCGATTACGCCTATACCGTGGTTAGGATAGACAACTTTCTCGCCTATTTTGAAGCTCACAGATACCTCCTTGTGATCATTTGAACAAAGTCGTGCCTCGGACTGAGGACTCAGCGGTGACCTATCCATTGACATATCAAGTTACTCGGTTATTGACGACGAGCCGCGAACTGAACTCGTCGGAGGGTTGCGTGATCCGTTGGGCAAGTTCGGTTTTAGAACCGCTGACCTTGCCCTTCCCAGCTTGCTCATCTACCCAATTCGGAGTTTACAGTAGCCGATAGAAAAGGGTCAAGCGAAGATCGGCAAGAAATGAAGCGTGATTCGTGATTCGTGACCAGATGAGATTCTTGTCCGCGTCACGTTTCACGCATCACCCTTCACTCCCTATGGCATCGTGAACGATATTATCCACGCACGCCGCAGCGGACCGCGTTCTTTTCGCAGTACCTTTATCACAACATCGTCGCCACTCTTGAGATCGCGCGTTGCTCGCAACAAGTCCTCCTGGCCGGCTACTGATCTGTTGTTAACCTCGACTATCAAATCATCCGCGGTCATACCATTCTCGTCGGCGATGCTTCCCGGGTCGACGCTGACGACGAACGCACCGCGAGCACCTTCCAGCCCGAAGGATTTCGCCAGCTCCGGAGTGAGCGTCTTCACATTGATTCCGAACGCCGACCTGGTTCGAGGCACGTTTGGCTTAGGCATCACTCCGCCTGGATTCTCGTTCTGGTTGTCGGGAACGCGGCGCGGACCTCGCGGAGCGAGAGGAGGCGTTCGAAGATCCGGACGATCTTCAGCCTCGTCCTTCCTCTCTTCGAGCTTGACGTTTGCCGTGCGACGCTCCGCGGCTCTTACGTATTCAATATTGGCAATGCTGCCAACGGGTAGCGCGGCGATCCGGCGTATCAACTCGCGGACGTTCGTTACCTTCTGGAGGTTGATGCTGGTGATCACATCGCCGCTCTGCAACCCCGCGAGAGAAGCTGGGCTGGAGGGGTTGGTTAGTTCTAAAACCAGCACGCCTTGGCCGTCGGCAATCTTGTTCAAGCGAGCAATCTGTGGCGAAATCTCTTGCGGCTTGATTCCGAGGAATCCGCGCCGCACCCTGCCGTCGGTGACCAGCTGATTGTATATGTCCACCGCGGTTGAAGAAGGAAGCGCGAAGCCTATGCCGTTGTAGTTTCCATTGTTGGTCACGATCTGGGTGTTGATCCCGATGACTTCGCCCGCCAGGTTGACGAGCGGGCCGCCTGAGTTTCCTGGATTGATAGCGGCGTCGGTCTGGAGGAACTGTTGGAACGGCATCGCGCCGTTGTCGGTCACGCGATCCTTAGCGCTGATTATCCCGGCGGTCACTGTTTGCTCCAGCCCAAACGGAGAGCCGATGGCAAGCACCCAGTCGCCCACATTGAGTTTGTCGGAGTTACCCATTCGGGCGACCGGTAGCGGCTTACTTGTTTCGATCTTGATCACCGCCAGATCGGTCGGCAGATCGATTCCGACGACCTTAGCGTCCGTCTCGCTGGCGTCCCAAAGTTTGACGCGGAGCTTTTTGGCGCGGCTCACGACGTGCGCATTCGTAAGGATGAAACCGGCCGAGTTCACAATCACGCCCGAGCCCGAGCCCTCGCGCGCGTAGACTTCGCTCTCGTAGACTTTTATATGAGCGACGCTGGGCTCGACATCACGCGCCACTCGCGCAAAGGTCAGGGAAAGCGCGTCAGGCGTCACCGCTGCGCTGTTTATCGTAAGTCTGTTGTCCTCTGATTTGGCGCGTGCGATTCCGCTCACGATCGCTCCTACAGCGGCTCCCAGAGACAAGCAGCAAAGGGCAACGAGCATGAGGATCACCCGCGTATGGCGGGAGGTCGAGTAACTGTCAGGGTAATCGGCCGAGGGTTCGCTTCTTTTGTACATCGCAACTCCTTCAGAAGGCAAAGCTCGCTTGAAGATCACAATGATGGCTATGGTGTTAGATCGATTCCCGGGAAGTATACCAGAGCCTCGGCTGATGTTGAAGTTGAGGTGACATTGCGGGTGCGAGTCAGGTTCTTGCGCTACCCATCTCTGACGATTGGGTTCTCCGCAAAACTTGACGCGCACCCGACATCGGAATTCGACAAGATCAAGAGCGGAACCCCAAGTGAGAATGAGTTGACGCAGACTCTTAGTGCGCGCGCTAACTCGACTCGAATCTCAATCGCCAATCTCAATCTCAACTCGTAGGTCAACCCTCTGACGGCATGAACCCGTTAATCCGGGCGGTTTTTGCATTCCTGTCAGAGCGATCTAAACGGCACGAGACTCGCAACTATGAATGCCCTGATGCAAAGCGGGGGAGACACAACGCAAAACGCCGGGCAAGCGGCTGCGGAAAGACGACGGGCGCGGGCGCGGCACTACGCGGAGATGCTCGTACTGGTGCGCGGGCTCGCGCGTCGCTATAAGAATCTGGTCACTAGAATCAGCAAGGCCGAGATGAATGCCACCTTCATCGAATACGAGCTTTTTCAGGTACTGAAGATGATGGAGGAGTGTGTCGACGAGGGCGCTTATGAAGTCGCGCAAGATTTTGCTCCTGGCTTAGCCCGGGAAGCGCAAGCCAAGCCACAGAAGCCGCTTCGGTATCTCGCCGAATCGGGCACCTCCTCGCTGGAGATCAAAGCTCGCCCGGACGGTATGGCCGATATCCGTATCGATGGCGGCAAGCAGTTCACTCTTCCGCCGACGCTTGCCGACTTGGTGACGGCGCTCTCAATAGACAACGGCTTGAGCGACGACGCGTTTGTTGGCTGGAAGACGGTTAAGGAAATTGCTGAATATCTGACCAGGCAATCGGGCAGGCCGGTGACCAAACGAGCGATCACCCAAAATGTCTATCGGCTTCGAAAGCAGCTGTTCGATCGCGGAGGCGTGAACCCCTATCTGGTTCAGACCAACCGGCGGAGAGGCGTCAGATTCGCGCTCAGGCGAAAAACGAGCTCGGTGATCAAGAGCGATCGTTAATGACGAACTTATACCGATGGAGATAACTGCATGGCTCACCCGTGGGTAACAACCGAAGCGCGGCAATGGGCGGTCTTGCCACTCGAAGACGATGCCCTCACGCTAACAACAAGTCCACCACAGCCGATTAGCCATCCGCTTGCCGAGGACGAAGCATTATCCAATGTCTTGTTGGCGCGCACGTGCGGAGCTGAAGGCGTGACGTGGGTGCTGATCGCGGGCGCCGGCTCGGGCGTCTGCGTGAACGGCCTTCCTCTCGCTACGGGCTTGCGTGTCGTCTCAGACAGAGACGAAATCCGTATCCCGGGCTTAAGCAACCTCTATTTCTCGACAGAAAGCCTCGCTCGAGTCGAGGAGTTTTCCGGTTCAGGTCAAATCTTGTTTTGCCCTCGTTGCAAGCAGGAGATTGAGAAGGAGTCGATGGCAGTCAGGTGCCCGTCGTGCCGCGTGTGGCATCACCAGACTCAAGAACTGAACTGTTGGACGTATTCGGAGGTATGCGCGTTATGCACATACGCGACCGATATCAATGCCGGCTTTCGGTGGACCCCGGAGGAGCTGTGAGATGCGAGTGAGCGATTCGCAGGTGTTACGCGATAAGAACGTCGTGATTGTAGGCGCAGGCGGCAACATCGGATCGCATCTAGTGCCGCATATCGGCCGAATGCCACGGGTTGGTCGCGTAACGCTGATCGACAAAGATGTTTACGAGGCGAGCAATCTTCTAACACAAGACATAACGCCACGAGATGTCGCCAAGCTCAAGGCGCGCGTGCAAGCTCGAAGGCTGCGGCGAGTCAACCCTGCGCTTCGCGTTACAGCGATTGCCGATGCGGTGGAACGCGTACCGCTAGGCAGGCTTCGGGCGGATGTGATTCTCTCTTGCCTCGACTCGCGCATTGCCCGTCAGCACCTGAACCAGTTCGCGTGGCGACTTGGGGTTCCACTCATCGACGCGGGTGTTGAGGCCGGAGGCTTGCTCGCCCGAGTCAACGTGTACGTGGCTGGGCCCGATAGCCCTTGCCTGGAATGCGCGTGGGATGACCGCGATTATGAGGCGCTTGAACAGACGTATCCCTGCTTCGGTCCAGCTTCAAGCGTTGCGAGTACCAACGCGCCTTCGAGCCTGGGCGCGTTGGCGGCCTCGCTTCAAGCAATCGAGTGCCAGAAACTCTTGTGTGGTCAGACTGGCTGTGCTGCGATCAGCCGACAAGTGTTAGTTGACGCGGCCTTTCACAAACACTACGTCACCGATTTCAGGCGCAATCCGTACTGCCGGTTCTCGAGCCACGCTGTCTGGAATATCCATCGACTGAATCGTTCGGTGAAGGATCTTACTCTCGCGCAAGCCTTGGGGCTCGCAGCGGTGGTGGGAGTCAGTAACAATGGCTCGTATGCTCTTAGACTCGAAGGCAAGCCGTTCGTGAAGCGGCTGACTTGTCTGAGTTGCGGAGCGGCGCGCTCGCTGTTGCGGCTCGAATGTTCGCTGCGCAAAGGCCAAACAAAATGCGCCAAATGCGGGCGACGGATGATCGCGGCAGGCTTCGACGTCTTAGAGCGATTGAACACGAGCGCCGTTTCTGAAAACGTGTTGGGCCGCACGCTTGGCAGCCTCGGTCTTCGCTCGGGTGATGTGTTCAGCGTTGGTGAGGGTGAGGACGAACTCCACTATGAGATAGGTAGCGACGAACTTGCCTAACATGATTGCGATCCGGTGGAGCGAAAGAGATAATTTCTCCTCCCGGCTCTGGTCGATTGAAGCCGGGGCATCGCTCTGGTTAAATCCGATAGTGCGGTACAAGCAGCCAAGGTCTATTCAAGTTGTGATCTTCGCCGATGCGGCCCTGGAGCGCCATTACCTCTTGCTCAGGCGCGACGCGAGTCACGGCGGGTTCTGGCAGCCAGTGACTGGTTCGCTCGACGGGGACGAGACTCACAAACAGGCCGCTGTAAGGGAAGTGCTGGAAGAAACCGGCATCGCTTCGCGTGTGGAGGAGTTGATCGACCTCGGGGTGGTCAACACTTTCGAAATCGCTCGTCAGTGGCGCGAAAAGTATGCGCCGGGAGTCACCCATAATGAAGAGGTGTGCTTCGCATTGCGGGTTCGCGAGTGCGAGGTGCGGGTTGATCCGGTCGAGCACGATGCGTTCGCCTGGGAGACCTATGAGCGGGCAATGCAGATGATCTACTGGGATAGCAACAAGCGCGCCCTGGCTGCTGCCCGGTGCCTTTGAGTGATCCTCAAGTTCGAGACGTCAAGAACAGATAGAGCCCGCCCGCGCCAAACAACAGGTTAGGACCCCACGCGGCCAGCATCGGAGGCAGCATTTCGTAGCGCCCCATTTGTTCGAACAAGCCTGTCATCCCCCAGTACGCCAGCGCTATTCCGATGCCGATCGCGACCCCGTATAACGCCCCTCGTTTGCCCACGGAAAAAGAGAATGGCAATCCGACCACCACCATCACCAGACAGGTGAGCGGAAACGCAATCTTGCTCTGCAGCGCGATTCTCAGATCGAGCACATCGAACCCTGAGTGCGACAGGTCCGTGATGGCACGGCGCAGCTCGGCGAGAGTCATCGACGAGGAACCTACCGTTTCTTTCTTGAAGTAGTCGGGGTGCTCGGCGAGGGCGACGCGTCGTTGCTCGAAGGGTTCGAACGCAACAGGCTGATCGCCTTCAAACCGGCGCTCCCAGCCCTTTTCAAGGACCCATTCTTGTATTGAGCTGTCCCACCACGCGCGGCGCGCGTATAGGCGCCGCTTGATGCCGAACGGTTCTTTCGAAAGATCGAGCACGTTCAGCCTGGCGAATGTGTTGCTGGCTGGAGTGAAGTATGCGTAGTTGAAGATGCGCGATTCGGTCCCGAAGATCCACTTGTTGGTCGTTTGATAAAAGGTCTGCGGCGGTTCCTGTCCTTTGCGAATCAAGTACCGCAAGTTGTTTTGTTTGCGGTTGGTAAACGGCAATATGTAGTCTTGATTGACGAACACAAAAACCGACAGGAGTATCGATGCTAACAACGCCGGCGCGGCGAGCCGAAAGATTGACTGGCCCGAGGCTTTCAGCGCTACGATCTGGCTGGTTTTGTGAAGGATCCCGTAAGTGACCATTACGGCTACCAGAGCGGCCATCGGAGCCACGGAATTCACAATCCACGGAAGCAGGAAGAGCAAATAGTTTGCGACAATGGCCGGGTCGATGTTGTTGCGTGTAATGTAGTCCAGCAATTGAAACAACGTGATGATCAGGATCAGCGCCGAAAAGCCGCCGAGGATGAACAAAAAGAATCGTGTTAGATCCGAGAGTACCAGTCTGTCGATCAACTGAGGCATCCGCAAGCTGTATAGTCTGCGACGGGGCGAGGGGGAGAGGGGGAGAAGGGGAGAAGGGGAGAAGGGGAGAAGGGGCGACGCGGCGGTCGCCCCTTCTCCCTGTCTTCCCGTCTCCCCCTCTCCCCGTCTACCGGTCTCCCCTTCGCCTCTGCTCGTCGGCCACGCGTGGCGAAGGCTGCTCAAAGCAGCGAGCGGATCCCAGCCCGGCCGGCGCTGAGCCACTATCACCGCCACGCCCACGGCTGCCAGTACTATGTTAGCCAGCCAGATTCCCAGCCAAACAGGCAGCGTGCCTGCGAGTGCGGCGTGCTGGCCCCACAAGGCCAGCAAGTAATAAACAATGGTGATAGCCAGTCCAAGCAGCAATCCGAACGAACGGCCAGTGCGGACGTTGGTGATCCCAAACCCCACGCCAAGCAGCCCGAACACGAGACACGCGGCAGGAAGAGCCAATCGCTTATGTATCTCGGCACGCCATTCGCGGGCGTCAGAGTCCGCCGGGACATACCCGATGAGATCTCCCCATCCCATCTCTTCCACCTGATGAGCTTCGCGATCGATGCCAGTCGCATCGTTCTTCTTTTCCTCCGTGACCTCGAGGCCGATGGTCATCTCATCGAAGCGTGCAGCAGTGTACGGGGGCGGCTGATCGCCGGTTGCCCTCCTTTTCTCCTTCTCCTTTTGCTTTTCTTGAGAAGACTGCGGATCGGCCGAGGTTGGCGACGCAGCAATAGGCGGCGTCCCTGAAACTGGCTCTGGAGGCTTATTCTCCGACTCGCTCTGGTCCTTTCGTTCCGGTTGGCCTGTGTCCGTCTGATGAACCGCGCCGCGTTGCAGGTGCATTTCAGGCACATCAGACCGCTCGCCCTGACGCAGCGAGCCGAACGTGGCCGTCACAATTTTCATCTGTCCCGCGCCGCTGCCGAGATCGACGAGAAAGATGTTGCGCCAGAGACTGTTTGCGCGGTCGATGTCCTCGATGTAGATGACCTTCTGCGGGATGCTCTCCTCAAACACTCGCGGCTTGATCTCGCTGGTCAAGCCCTGGAAGACCAGCGATTGGTTTGCCTTCAAGTCTGTCAGGCTGCTGATCGATCGCGGAAGCAGGTTGAATGTGATGTAAACCATCACTGTTGCAATAATCAGCGAGAGACCCAGTACCGGCGCGAGCATCCGGAGACGGCTGGTCCCGCTTGCCTTGAGAGCGACAATCTCGCTGTCCCCCGACAGCCGGCCAAGCCCGACAAGCGTTCCGATCAACAGTGAGATCGGGAGGGTAAACACGTAGATGCCAGGAACGAGCGCCGACATCACTCGCCAGAGAGTTTCCATCGGCAGCCCGTTGCGTGATGCCACGACCAGCAGTTCAGAAAACCGGCTCGCCTCTTGAGCGAAGATGATGGCCGTCAACAGCATCAAGCCGAGCAGCACGTAAGGGACGATTTCGCGGATCAGATAGCGATCAAGCAGGCGAAACATTGGAATCGAGTCTAGCACGCGCACATGGGCGCATCAAACCTATGAGTCGTGGTCATGGCGTGCACCTCGAGAAACGACAACTCGGTTATCCGAACCTCTCGATTCACCCAGTAATTCTGTATGACTCTGGCAGGTCACCTCGGAAACGGGTTAGGCCGGTCAACGTCCTGTAATCGCGTTGAAGATGAGTTCATTAGAGGAACAGCGTGAGTAGGGTCAGGCTTGAGTTCGTTGACGCTTCTATATTACCGGGCTGCCCGTGGGTTCAAATCTCAACAAACTCAAGCCTGACCCTCCTGTCGCACCAGGGCAAGCCGCTCGCAACGCCTGAAGGTAAGGCGAGGACCTAACTCTATGCCCTTTCTATTCGATGCGCCTCATGCGTTCTTAGGGCTTGGCGGCATTCTTCACGGCGCTGCCGGTCTTCTTCGCGGCCTTTCCCGAGCCTTTGCCGAAATGTTTTCCGGCGCGATACATGTGCTTGCCAAAATGCTTGCCGCCCCTCGCGACTCGACCGCGCTTCACATTCGAGCCCAGACTCTTGCCGGCCTCTTTCACCTCCTTACCGCTCTGCTTCATCTCACCCTTGACCGTTGTGTTGCGGTTTTTGTTGCTCTGCTGCGCGAATGCGAGTGACGGCGCACAACCTAACACCAACGCCGATATTATCAAAGTAACTGTTGCTATCCTGTGTTTCATATACTCCTCCCTATTCCTGAGATCTTAGCTGGGATTCTTTCCACGATACTCATATTAGACGACTTCGCGGATCTTGTCCTGGACTAATGGACTTCTTAGATGTCCCATCGGCCACTTTGTCCTCTTATCTCTGTCTTCTCTCCTGGGCAGAAACAACCCGCTCCGAACTGACATTGTCTCAGACCAACCCAGCGTTTGACCGGCTCGTTGCATCAGGTTTCGGATGTGACTCGGCTCCGCTATACTTCATATAGATGTCGCTCATACCAAAGCCTGAGAAAGCTCTCCGACGAGTCTGCGGGTCGATTCTGGTTTTGCTTCTGTTGATAATCGCGGTTCATCCTCAGAGCGGGCGGAAGCCGGCTACGGGCCAACAGCCCGGTCAGGACGAAGCCATCCGACTGCGTGCCGAAGAAGTGCTGCTCAATGTCACCGTCCTGGATTCCTACGGACACCAGGCGACTGAGCTGATAAAAGATGAGTTCATAGTTGCTGAAGACGGCCAGCGGCAGGACATCGCCAGCTTCCTGATTAGCAGCGTGCCGGTGAACGTGGTGCTGATGCTCGACGCATCGGGATCCGTGGTCTCAGAAATAAATTCGCTGCGAGACGCGGCCATGCACTTTGTCGGTCAGCTTGGGAACGAAGACAAGATTTCGGTCATCGAGTTCCACACAAACGTCGAGCTGATTCAAGACTGGACCGCGAAAGCCGATGACGTTCGGCACGCGCTGTCGTGGCGGTTCAAGCCGGGGATGGTTCAAACAAAACAAGGAAGGTTCACCTATGGGAGCACCGCGCTTTATGATGCGGTGTTTTCGGCGGCCGATGAACAACTGGCAAAGGTGGAAGGGCGCAAGGCGATCATCCTCCTGACCGATGGCGATGACACCTCAAGCAAAGTCACGTACGAGCAAGCGCTCACGTCGGTCATCAAATCTGGCTCGGTCGTCTACGTCATAAGCAAGGCGCGCGCGTTCATACACGAGTTGGACAGGTATCGGGGCAAGGCAGGTCGTGTGTTCGGCGGAGGGACCGCTCAGCAAGCGGACGTCTACGCCGAACGTTTCGAGCGAGCCGAGCGGATAATGACAGACCTGGCGGAGCGAACGGGCGGGCGAATATTCTCGCCGCTGGAAGACAAGGAAATGAAAGAGGTCTACGGCCAGGTGGCTCGCGAGCTGAAGAATCAATACATCATCACCTACATTCCGAAGAATCTTGAACACGACGGGCGCCTTCGGCACATCAAGGTTTTTCTGGCCCGGCCCGGCTATTCCGCGCGCACGCGTGATGCCTACTACGCACCGAAGAAATAGGACCGCTGGGGTTCGATGTACCGTTGAACCCCTCGCGCTTACTCCACGCTCGCATCCTTTTTCGATGGCTTGTTGGTCCGCTTGGTTTTCGACCTGGCCTCTCCCGATTTCCTGGGTGTGGCTCGTTTTGGCGCGGTCTTCTTTGGCGCTGGCTGTTTGGCTTTGGCCGGTTTGGTCGTCACGCGCGGGCCGGACTTCCTGGTCGCGAGCGCCGCCGGCTGAGCCTCGGAGGCAGACGCTGCATCCGCGGATTCCGCGTCTTGTATATCATCCTCTCGGGCGGATTCATGGGCTATGAGAAAGGCGAGGACTTCTCCTTCTGCGTGAAACCAATCCTGGGCCTCCGCTCCGGGCTGACCGCCTCGCATCTGGTATATCTCGTAAGCGCGGATCTGGATCATTTGTTGTACGCTCTGCTGGTCAAGCAGGCGCTCGCGAAGTTCTTCTAGGCTTTCTCTGGTCATTTCGGTACCTCTCTTGTTATCACGATGAGATCGATATGAATTAGCAAGGACGAGAGCTGTAGTTAGCCGACAATTTATGCAGACTTACCGCCGGCACGGTTTTCGCCCGCACCGGGGCGCCACCTGAGCACTGGCTTGCGGGCGGCGGCGACCTCATCGAGGCGGCCGACTTTCGTAGTAAGAGGAGCGTGCCTTAATAGCTCCGGGTCTTCGGCTGCTTCAGCCGCGATGGACTTCATTGCATCGATAAACAGGTCGAGCTCCTCGCGGCCCTCGGTTTCGGTGGGCTCGACCATCAACGCGCCGGTCACGATCAACGGGAACGACATCGTCGGAGGGTAAAACCCGTAGTCAATCAGCCGCTTGGCGATGTCGGCATTTCGCACACCGTGTTTGAGCTGGCGCTTGTCGGAAAAGACCACTTCGTGCATTACTCGTCCCGGGTAAGGAACGTCATAAGTGTCCTTCAGGTGTTCGGCCAGGTAATTCGCATTCAGCACCGCTGTCTCAGTCGCTTCGCGCAAGCCCTGATCGCCGTGTGTCAGAATGTACGCGAGCGCCCGAACCAGCACGCCGAAGTTCCCGAAGTACGCCCGCACCCGGCCGATGGACCTCGGGCGATTGAAGTCAAGAGTAAGATCGCCGTCCTCGTCCCGTGCGATTCGGGGAAAGGGAAGATAGGGCTCAAGTTCGGCGGTCACCGCGACCGGACCGGCGCCCGGACCGCCACCGCCGTGTGGCGTCGAGAAAGTCTTGTGAAGGTTGAGGTGCATCACGTCGATGCCAAAGCTGGCCGGCCTGGCCACGCCGGCCAGCGCATTCATGTTGGCGCCGTCCATGTAGACGAATCCACCGCGCTCGTGAACGATGCCGCAAATCTCCTGGATGTTCCGCTCGAACTTCCCAAGCGTGTTCGGGTTCGTCAGCATTAGGGCGGCGACGTCTTCACTCATATGGCGGCGCAGCTCTTCGAGGTCTGTGAGGCCATCGGATCTGGATGGCACCGTTTCCACCGTGTAGCCGCAGATGACCGCCGAGGCAGGATTGGTGCCGTGCGCGGAGTCCGGGATGAGCACTTTCTTGCGAGGATTTCCCCGTTCAGTCAGTGCCGCGCGAATCATCATCAAACCGGTCATCTCGCCCTGGGCGCCGGCCGCCGGTTGAGTGGTCACTTCCGCAAGCCCGGTTATCTGAGCAAGACACCGTTCGATGCGGAAGACTACTTCAAGCGCACCTTGAGCGAGCGGCGAGGGAGTGAGCGGATGGAGATTGGCGAAGCCGTCGATACGAGCGACCTTCTCGTTGATCCGAGGGTTGTACTTCATCGTACACGAGCCTAACGGATAGAGCCCGTGATCGATGCAGTAGTTCCATGTTGAAAGCCGGGTGAAATGGCGAATCACATCGACCTCAGAAAGCTCGGGCATGCCGTCCAGGTCATCATCGCGAAGCAATCGGGGAGGGATCAATCGCTGTTCAGTTTCTTCGGTAACGTCGAGCTTGGGAATTGAGTAGCCGATTCGCCCAGCGCGCGACTCCTCAAACAGAAGCCCTTCGTTTTGGACTACGTGTGTTGTTGCTTTCTTGATTCTGGTCTTACTCATTCTTTCAGTTTCACACCCGGCGCTCGAAACGAGCGTTTATCCCTTAAAGAAAGCGGCGATGCCTATTCCAAGTACCATCAGCCCCACTCCATCAAATGGCAGCGCCTTGCCACGCCGCGCGAAGCCAAGCAAAAGGTTGACAACGTATATGATGGCGCCGATTATGAAAATCCAGCCGCCAACTCCAAGGTGTTGTAGATTTGGCATGATAAGCCTCCTTCATTCTGTCATTTGTGCTGGCTTGAAACTCAAATTTCTGAGAGCGCGTCCATCAACCGATCGATCGCTTCTTTCTTCGCCGTCTCGGTCACGCACACCAGCATCGAGTCGGTCATCGCAGGATAGTAGCGCTGTAGCATAACGCCGCCGATGATCTTCTTCTCGAGTAGCCGGTTCATCACCTCGGTCGCCGGTCCGGGCGTGCGCACGACGAACTCGTTGAAAAAGGGAGCGGGAAACATCAGATCGAAACCGCCGATCTTCGAGATCTCAGATGCGGCGTAGTGCGCCTTCTGCAGGTTTTGCCGGGCGACTTCTTGAACTCCGCGCTTGCCCATCGTCGACAAATAGACCGTCGCCATCAGCGCAAACAGTCCCTGGTTCGTGCAGATATTGGAAGTCGCTTTCTCACGCCGAATGTGTTGTTCGCGCGTCGACAATGTCAGCACATAACCGCGCCGGCCCTCGTTGTCCCAGGCTTCGCCGACCAGGCGCCCCGGCATTTGTCGCACGTGTTTATCAAGCGTTGCGAACAGCCCGCAGTAAGGACCGCCATAGCTCAACGGTATGCCGAACGATTGAGTCTCACCGGCGACGATGTCAGCTCCACATTCGCCGGGCGGCTTCAAAACGCCGAGACTCACCGGCTCGGTTATGGCCACTACTAACAAAGCGCCTGCGTCGTGCGCGACCTCGCCAATCGCCGCGAGATCCTCGACGCAGCCGAAGAAGTTTGGCGACTGAACGACGACGGCGGCAGTGTCCTTGTCGATTCCAATCGAGGTGGGATCAAGCGTGCCCGCTTCGCTGTGATCAACGTGTTCGATCTTCAATCCGAGGTTCTTCGTGTAAGCCGAGACGACTTCGCGATACTGAGGATGGACGGTGTCGGCGATGATGAACCTGCTGCGGCGAGTGACGCGATTGGCCATCAGCACCGCCTCCGCGACGGCGGTAGACCCGTCATAGAGCGACGCGTTGGCCACTTCCATCCCGGTGAGTTGGCAGATCATCGTCTGGTACTCGAAGGTGTACTGCAACGTCCCCTGACTCAGCTCAGGCTGGTAAGGCGTGTACGCGGTGAAGAACTCAGCGCGCGATATCAACGAGTCGATGATCACCGGTATGAAATGTGAGTACGCCCCCCCACCCAGAAAGGACTGGTAGTCGATCGCGTTCTCGGAAGCCAGGCGGCGAAAGTACTCCAGCAGTTCAGGCTCACTCATCGGGTCGCCGATGCCCATGGTTTCTTTGAGCTTTAGTTGTTCCGGGATCTGATCGAAGAGGTCTTCGATGCGCTCGAGCCCGATGTCTGCCAGCATCGAACGGCGCTCGCCGGGCGAGTTCGGAATATATCTCATTGACGATTACTCTGCCGCTTCTTCCTTGATGTAATCTTCGTACTCGATGGAGGTCAACAGGGCGTCGACTTGTGCAGGGTTGTCGATCTTAATACGGATCATCCAGCCGTCGCCGTAGGGGTCTTCGTTGACTTGCTCGGGCGAATCGTTGAGGCTCTCGTTGACCTCGATGACCGAGCCACCAAGCGGCATGTAAACCTCACTTACTGCCTTGACGCTCTCGACCGAGCCAAACGGCTCAGACGCCTCAAACTTATCGCCGACCTTCGGCAACTCTACATAGACGACATCGCCGAGCTGCCGTTGAGCGTGATCGGTGATTCCAATGGTCGCCTGCTCACCTTTGGCGCGGACCCATTCATGGTCTTTGGTGTAGCTGAGATCTTCTGGTGTATTTGCCATCTGTTTCCTCTCCGTTATCGAGTTTCGACTTTGAACCCTGGTCCCAGCCCGATCAGCCTTCAATCAAATTTTCTTTCGCGCTTGTAGAAGGGCGTTTCGACGACCCGAGCCGGAACGTTCCGTCCGCGGATGACGACAAAAAACTCGGAGCCCACCACGGCATGCTCGGTTGAAAGATAAGCTAATCCGATGTTCTTCTTTAAGAACGGCGCAGGGCTTCCCGAGGTGACCACGCCGACCTGTCTATCACCGATCACTACGGGATAACCGTCGCGAGCCGGCGCGCGGTCGAGCACTTCGAAGCCTGCGAGTTTGCGCTTCAATCCTTCTTCCTTCTGCTTCAGCAGCGCATCGCGCCCGATGAAGTGCCCTTTTGCGAGTTTCACCACCCATCCGAGTCCGGCTTCGAGCGGCGTTGTTGTCTGATCCATATCGTGGCCGTAGAGCCGGTACGCTGCTTCAAGCCTTAAGGTGTTGCGAGCAGCCAGCCCGCAAGGAATGAGTCCGCGATCGCTGCCGGTCACCAGCAGCCGGTTCCAAAGATGCCGGGCGTCGGCGGCTTTGCACAGTATCTCGAATCCGTCCTCGCCCGTGTATCCGGTGCGAGACACTCGGCAGTCGACGCCATCTACCAGGACGCGCTGCGACCAGTAGTACGGTATTCGATCGAGCATGTGATCGGTCAATTCTTGCAGGATCCGCTCTGCCCGAGGCCCTTGCAGCGCAAGCAGCGCAAACCCATGGCTCGTGTTGTGAACTTCCACGTTCAACGAGCCGGCGTGCTCTCCGATCCATTCGAAGTCGGAATCGGTGCCGCCGGCGTTGACGATCAGCAGAAAATAGTCGGCGTTTAGCCGGTAGACCAGCAGGTCGTCGATCACTCCGCCAGCCCCATTGGTCATCGTTGAATACTGAACCTGATTATCCTCAAGTTTGGACGCGTCGTTGGTGCTGATACGTTGAACGAGAGCCAGAGCATTGGCGCCTATGATCTCAATCTCGCCCATGTGTGAGACATCAAAGAGCCCGGCTGCCTGGCGAACGGCCATGTGCTCCTGGACATGACCGGCATACTGAACCGGCATCTCCCATCCAGCGAATTCAACCATTCGAGCGCCAATTGAAACGTGGGCTTCGTACAGCGGTGTGCGCTTCAACATCGGAGTTATGATCGCCTCTACAAGGAAACTAACGAATTATTCCAGCAGTATCGAGATTAACGAGACTCAAGAGAAGTCGCAAGTTAACACATGCAATTTTTCTGAGTCAAGATTCTATGCTTAGACGGTTGCTCGCCGGCCTGCAGACATGGGAAACTTTCCGCTCCGCAAAGCAGGAGCAACCTTATGGCTAAGTTGGCTGAGCTTGCACGACTGATCAAAGCCGACCTGATGGGTAAGCCGGATGCCGAGGTCACACGTGCCCGGCCGTTCGAGCTCGCGTCGGAGGGGGACGTGACTCTCGCGTTGGATACTGCGTATGCCGCTCGCGTAAACGAGTCTCGCGCGACAGCAGTCATCGTATCCGCGCCGATCACGGCTTCGTCCGGTAATCTCCTGGTAGCCCGTGATCCGAAGCTTGCGTTTGCGCGAGCAATTGAAGCCCTGCACAAGACCGAATACGAACCCATCGGCGTGAGCGGCGACCTGATCGCCGGACGCGGCACTGTGTTTGGCGAGGACTTGTCCATTCATCCACGCGTTACGATCGGACGAGATGCTGTGATCGGCAATCGCGTGACTCTGAGTCCAGGAGTCGTGATTGGGGATCGATGCAGCATTGGCGACGACACCGTCGTCCACGCGAACGTGTCGATCTACCGCGAATGCGAAATAGGAAAGCGGGTCATCATTCATGCCGGAACGGTGATCGGCGCCGATGGATTCGGCTTTGTGCCCGACGAACTGGGACATCAGGTCAAACTGCTCCAGCTAGGCCGCGTGCGGATAGAAGACGATTGCGAGATCGGAGCCAACTGTGCGATCGATCGAGGCGGTTTCGGCGACACCGTGTTGCGCCGCGGAGTCAAGCTGGACAATCTCGTTCAAGTCGGTCACAACTGCGAGATCGGTGAAGACACAGTCGTTGCAGCGCTGGCAGGTTTTTCGGGCGGTACTCGGGTTGGCCGGGGTTGCGTGGTAGCCGGACAGGTGGGAACGAACCAGCACACCACGATAGGTGACGGCGCTACGCTTACGGGGAGGACCGCGGTGACCAAGAACGTCCGCGCCGGCGCCGTTGTGGCGGGAATGCCTGCTCAGGACTACAATGCGTGGCGTCGTTCGCAGGTGCTATATTCGAAGCTGCCAGGCATAGTAGACCGCCTAAAGCATCTTGAGAGGATTGTTGAGGGCTTGACGCGGCCGTCCGGAAAAAGTGCTGAGTGACGCCAAATCAAATTTGAGCTAGTCGAGCTACGCTGGAGCCTATGGAAACACTACTGGATATAACCCAGATCCAGGCGATCTTGCCGCACCGCTATCCGTTTCTGCTGGTCGATCGGATAGTCGACTATGAGCCGGGCAAGCGCGTAGTTGGAGTAAAGAACGTCACACTTAACGAACCCTTCTTCGCGGGGCATTTCCCGGGCGCGCCGGTGATGCCAGGTGTGCTGATCGTCGAAGCGATGGCTCAGACCGCCGGTGTGATGATGCTTGCGAGCCTTCCCGACCGTGAAACGAAACTCGTGTTTTTCACGGGAATCGATGGAGCGAAGTTCCGCCGCCCTGTAGTGCCGGGCGATCAGTTGCGGCTCGAGCTGACAGTGCTCAAGCTTAGGCCGCGTTACATCAAGCTGCGAGGCGAAGCCTACGTCGATGGACAGCTCGTCGCCGAAGCCGAAATCTCATCCGCTCTGGTTGACCGCAGCATCGTTGCGCGCAGCGATCAGATCAGCGGCGCTGCCGCCTTCACTCCAGTCGAACCAGTGTAGGAGAGCGCAGCGAAGTGTCCATTCACCCCACAGCGATCATCAGCCCGAAGGCGGAACTCGGACGCAACGTGGTTATCGGGCCTTACTCGATCATTGGCGACGACGTCATATTGCACGACGAGATTCGAGTTTCCAGTCACTGTGTGATTGAAGGGCCCTCTGAGTTTGGAAGCGGATCGGTCTTTTACCCTTTTGTGTCTGCCGGTCAGGCGCCGCAGGATCTGAAGTATCGAGGCGAGCGAAGTTGGCTGCGCGCGGGCGAACGAAACACCTTTCGTGAGTTCACCACTCTGCAGCGCGGCACCGAGGGCGGCGGCAACCTGACCGAGATCGGTGACGATAATCTCATCATGGCTCAAGCCCACATCGCACACGACTGCCGCATCGGCAGTCACGTAATCTTCGCGAATGGAGCCACGCTCGCGGGTCACGTGATCGTCGAGGATCACGTTACGCTGGGTGCGTACGCGGGCATACATCAATTCTGCCGGGTCGGAAAATACGCGTTCATCGGAGGATATTCGGTTGTGGTAAAGGACGCGCTGCCCTACGCTCGCACGGTTGGGAATCACGCGCGCTGCTACGGCCAGAATACACTGGGGCTGAGGCGGAGCGGGTTCAGCAACGAAGAGATACGCCGCATCACTCACGCATTTCGATTGCTGCTTGCCGCGAAGCTCAACACCAGCCAGGCCGTCGAAGTGATCAAGCGGGAACTGAGCGGCTGGCCCGAGATCGATTACATGATTTCGTTCATCGAAGGCTCCAACCGAGGAGTGACTAAGTGAGGAGTGACTAAGTAATGAAGATCCTGATTCTGACGCACGCGGAAGTCGAAGAGCTGCTTCCCGTTAGTGAGTGCATACCGATTATGGCTGAGGCCCTCGCAGATCTGGCCAGTGGAAAGGTTTATCAACCGCTGCGAATGGTCATCACGCCGCCCGGTGCCGACGGGGATATGGCTCTGATGCCATCGTATCGGTCTGGCGAGCGGGCGGCATACGGAGTGAAGACCGTCTGCTTCTTTCCGGGAAATCCGGCGAAGGGGTTGGACGCGCATCAGGGAAGCGTGATGCTGTTTAGCGGGGAGACCGGGGAGTTGGTCGCGTTGATGAATGCGTCGGCGATTACGGCGATTCGCACCGCGGCAGTCTCGGGCGTGGCGACCCGGCTTCTGGCGCGCGATGACGCGAGTGAGCTTGCGATCATCGGATCGGGGGTGCAGGCTCGCGCGCACATCGAGGCAATGGCTTGCGTGCGTCCGATCAAACGTGCTCGAGTCGCAAGCCTTAGGGTCGAGAACGCGAGGAAGTTTGCCGAAGAGTTCGGCCGCCGCTACTCGTTTCCGATTGAGCCTGTCGAGAGCGTCGAGTCCGCGGTTCGCGGCGCAGACTTGATTGTCACGGCGACGACGGCCGCCGAGCCGATCGTTATGCTCGAATGGATTTCACCTGGTGCTCACTTGAACGTCGTGGGCTCGAGCATTCCGACGACACGCGAAGTCGACAGCGTAACAATGGCCGGCGCCAGTCTGTTTGTCGATCGACGCGAATCAACAATCAACGAAGGCGGAGATTACTTGTTCGCTCTTCGCGAAGGGGCTATCGGCCCGGACCACATCAAAGCAGAGATTGGGGAATTGTTGATTGGCGCGAAGCGCGGCCGCACATCACCGGAAGAGATCACATTGTTCAAGTCCTTAGGGTTGGCCGTCGAAGATATGGCTTCGGCTGATTACTTATATCGCAAGGCGACGCGAACTGGAGCCGGAACGTGGGTCGCGTTTTGAATGCACGCAATCTTTCGATTCTTGCGTCTTTGCGGATCTTGGCGCCTTTGCGCGAAACCTGACTTTAGTCCGGAAACCTAATTGTGAGGTTTCGCGCAAAGCAACCTAGCTTCTATGGAAAAGCAGATGCCGGGGTGAAACTTGTTGTGTCGCGTCTCGACGAATCCGGGTAATATTCCGGGGCTCGCGGGTCGCGAAGGCCGTTGCGTCATTGGCGACTGTGTGC